>Ga0183100_1000280_pt1 | contig 53989 bp, 38 predicted proteins | sample Biomet2_FD_127789 | JGI IMG/M metagenome (GOLD analysis project Ga0183100, IMG submission 127789) | Microbial communities from bioreactor (seeded with anoxic lake sediment) at LBNL, California, USA - Biofuel metagenome 2 | ecosystem: Engineered > Bioreactor > Anaerobic > Unclassified ... | reverse complement strand
GGCCTTCCCGTGCTATTTCGCGACCCCGCCCCCCCCGACGTCCGCCCGAAAGGCCGCCCTTGGGGCATACGCGGAACTATTTTGCCTGATCACAGATCCCTATGAGAGCGTACCGGCAGCCATGGCCCGCACCTTGGACACATCCTTGACCAGACGCCGCAACTCCTGGCTGGTGCGTTGCACCTGATCATAGACCTCTTGCGAATTATCCGTCACATTCATGGCACACATATTGATCTCGAAACTGGAAGCACACTGTTTCTCGGCCCGATGGGCAATATCATCGATACCTCGCGAAGCGGATACCATGGCCTCGGCTATGGCCGCGAATTTGTCTTCCACGGACATGACCAGATCAAACGAGATTTTGATATCCTGGTTGGTGGCGATCATGGCCGCCACCGCCTGGTGTGAACAGGCTTCAATAGCCCGGACCGCCTCGTGGACTTCCCTTGTGGCTAAAATAGTCTTCTCGGCCAGCTTGCGCACTTCGTCAGCCACCACGGCGAACCCCCGGCCGGATTCCCCTGCCCGGGCCGCCTCGATGGCCGCGTTGAGGGCCAAAAGATTCGTCAGATCAGCAATATCGGAAATAATGCCCACCACATTGCCGACGCTTCCGGCCTTTTCCACCAGCTGCGACAAAATAGCTTGCAAATGGTCATAAGAATCCACGACAGTACGGGTAACTTCCCCAGTTTGTTTAACGGTTCCTACGCCTTCGCGCGCCCTGTTTTCGGCATTGGTCGCAATCTGCGCCGTTTCGGCGGCCATGGTCGCCACCATACGCACGTTGTCAGTCATCTCCTGCATAGCCTGGGCAACCTGGTGGGCCTGCTCCTTGGAGTCCTGCATGGACCCCACCAACGAAGCCAACGTCTGGCTGATTTCCCGGGCCAGGGTTTCGAGCGTGGTCGTACCCTCCTCGATACGGGCATTTAATTGCTGGATTGCGGCATACTGAGTCTCAATCCGCAAGGCTTCCTGGTGCTGGCGGGTCATATCCCGAAAAAGGCACAACCAGCAGCCCCCAGCGTCATCCATTTCGACCATGTCCACCTGGAACAACGCATCCCCGCCATCATGGCGACGGACTCGCAGCAATACACCGCCCCACCGCCCGGCGCGCAGGTTCTCCCATGTTCCTGCACTGGTCCTGGCGCAAAACGCCGAGACGACGTCCTCGTCCAAAGACAGGCCGTCCTCCTGAAAAAGAGCGGCCATAGTGTCGTTGAGCCAAGTGAGTTTGCCGGAACAAATAACGGTCATACACGGGAACGGAAGACGGGCAAGGAGGTTGAGGGCGCGCCCCCGCTCCTCGCAGACGTTCCGCACCTGACGGCCCAGGCATTGCACTAGGCTATCGGGATCCTGTGCAATAAAGCCGACCTCGCGCGGCAAGAAGGATTGAAGTCCCTTGATACGTTTCGCCGTGGCTTTGCGGCTGGCGATCAACCCCGTCAAAATGGCCGCGACACAGGCCACGGCCAGAACAGGGGACGTCATGCTCCAGGCCCCGCCAAAGAGACCGAAGATTCCCGTCGTCAGGGCCAGCAAGACAGCGGTTGTCGCTGCTGCGGACGGTATGAATTGCCCGGACCTCATGGTGGCTTAATGAATTCCGAGATTGTTGAGGAATTGACTGTATTTTTTATCGGTTCCCTTGATATGATTCACCAGCCAGTTCGACAAAAAATTTAAAATATCCATAGATATTGCACACTTTCCACTTTTGCAGTCCTTTTCAACCTGAATGACCTTGGCCACGAACTTGTCGTGCTCCATCTTGTGTGCCGGGTAATCGGGATATCCATGGTTCTTCAGATACTGTTCTTCCATGCCAAAATGGCTGGCCGCATATTGCTTCATATCTGCAATGATCTTCATCAGCATCGTCTCGGCCTTCCCCTCCTTCATGGCGTCGTGTAATCCGTTGACCATATCCACGAGTTTTTTGTGCTGCGCGTCGATTTCCCGAATATTCACAGAAAGGCGGTCATTCCATACGAGCAGAGACATGGCGTACCCCCTAAAAAAACGGTTTGCCGAAAATCGGCGTCATCCCACAATAAGGACTAATGAAACCAAAGTTATCCTATATGACTGACAATTGACAAGCCCTAATACAAATTAATTCGCCATGCAGAAGTAAAAACGATTTTCAGAAAATCGAGAATGTAAAATAACGATCTAAAAAATATAACTTTTTAGTTCAACAAAAAACTCTTCCATAAAAAAATAAATAGCGAACGAAAAGAGGAGACGGCCCCTGTCAACACCTGCTCCGGTGCGCCACAATCTGGCACTCCCCGTGGCCGGTCCCAAACACATGTCGTCCGACGATTCTGCCCCATGCCCCATCAGACATTTTCAGGCAATCGAACCCAGCCTAACGCTTGACTTCCAAGGTGGCCATGACAAAGTGTGCCAAGAGAGTCCGGCTTACCCAGAGACCAAACACCCCTTTCCCCGCGAGTCCTCATGGCCAAAAGGATTTTTTTGTGGCTTTGCATCCTGGCCCTGACGACACCCTTGCCCGCTGGGGCAGAGAAACTCAGGAAAAACGTCCTGTTTTTCAATTCGTACCAGAATGGCTACCAATGGTCCGATGAGATTCTGGAAGGCGTACGCGCCGCCTTTGCCAAATCCGATTTCAATGTAGATCTGCAAATCGAGTACATGGATTCGAAAAAATACACGGATCCTGTACTGCGCGATATGCTCCACACTTTTTATAAGCTCAAATACCGCAATACCCATTTTGAGGCCATCCTGGCCTCGGACAACTTCGCTTTTGATTTCCTGCGCGAATACCAAGACGAACTTTTTCCCAATACCCCTGTCATCTTTTGCGGCGTCAACGACTTTCACCCCGACTGGCTTGACCATCACCCCAACTTCACCGGCGTTCTCGAAAACCCTGACATCCGAGGGACGCTGGAACTGGCCCTGCGCTTCCATCCGGGACGTAATCGCTGCATGATCTTTGGCGACACATCCGTAACGGGCATGGCCATCGGCAACCAAATCCGGGCCGTGGAACCCTTCTTTGTCGGACGCCTACGCTTTGAATACGAAAATAATCTGACGCTTTCCGAAATTCTGGATCGGGTGCGCGACCTGCCGGACGACGCCATGATCTTTCTGATTCCATTTTATAAAGATACGCAAAAAGACGTCTATTCCGTCAATGAAGTTCTGGCCGCTATTCGCGCCAATTCCGACGTACCAATCTACAGCGCCTGGCAGTTCATGCTTGGCCACGGCATCGTTGGCGGCAAACTCCACAGCGGCATAGAGGAAGGACGCATCGCTGCCGAAATGGCCGATAAATTCATGCATGAGACACCATTGACTGAATTACCCATCGTAACAAAAATAAACGATTCCTATATCTTCGATTTCAAAGAGATGCTGCGCCTTGGCATCACCACGGACAAGCTCCCGGCAGATTTTGTCCTTATAAATGAACCATACCCTTTCTATCATATTAATATTGCCGTATTTTGGACAATCATCATTAGTTTTCTCATCCTTTGTTATGTCATGGTACTACTGGTGACCAATATCTTGCGACGACGCTCCGTGGAGGAAAAGATAAAAGACCAACTTTCCTTTTTGGAAACGCTCGTCAATACCATCCCTATCCCTATCTATTATAAGGATGGATCCGGGAAGTACCGAGGCTACAATCCAGCATTCCGTACGTGGTGCGGCGTTACGGATGCAAGCGCTTCCTCCGAAGAATACCGCGCCGTAGCTCATTCGCCATTAGCCGGCTTTTTAGCCGAGACTGACACAGAACTGTTACGGGAGCCCGGCGTCCAGGTTGAAGAAACCGGAATCATCTCAGCCGATAACAGCGTCCACTCGGTCATCCTGCATCGGGCCGTCTACGACAGCGCCAAAGGGGAAATCGCCGGTCTCGTCGGCGTGCTCTACGATGTGTCGGAACTCAAACGTGCCGCCGAAAAACTCCGACAGGCCGAAGAAAAATATCGGGGCATCTTCGAAAACTCCGCCCTCGGCATCTTCCGCATGACGCCGGATGGCCGGGCGTTGGACGTCAATCCGGCCCTGCTCGCCATGCTTGGAGCAGACAACCTGGACGCCCTGGCCGCCCGACGCGGCGATCTGGTCGAAGTGCTGTTTTCCGGTCGCGACCGATTTGAAGCCCTGTTAAATGAGACGGTCGATGAAGAGGCTACGGCCAAATTCGAAACCCGCTTCGTCCGCCCTGACACCCGGCAGGTCATCGCCAATATCAACATGCGGCTTGTGTCAAATCGTGACGGCTATCTGGCCTATGTCGAAGGCGTGGTCGAGGATGTGACCAAACGCCATGAGGCCGAACGCGCCCTGCGTGAGTCCCAGGAAATGCTGCGCCTCGTCCTCGACAACATTCCCCAGCTTGTTTCCTGGAAAGACAAGACATTACGTTATCTGGGCGCCAACCGGGCCTTTGTCGAATTCTTCGGGTTCGCCGGATTGTCCGATCTCATGGGACGCGATGACACGGCCCTGCCGCTTCGCCGGGAAGATGTGGACGCCGTCCGGGCCACCGACGTTGATGTTATGCGCAACAACCGTCCTGTAGCCGGCGAATTGGCCGCCCGTAATGTCCGGGGCGCCGATGTCCTCCTCGAGATCAAAAAGGTGCCCCTCCACGATGACCGGGGAGCGGTGGTCGGCGTACTTTCCACCTCCGAAGACGTGACCCAAAAAGTCAGCTTGGAACGCCAATTGCTTCAATCCCAAAAGATGGAGGCCATTGGCACCCTGGCCGGCGGCATTGCCCATGACTTTAATAATATTTTGACTTCCATTATAAACTCCGCCGAACTGGCTCTTATGGATATATCACCGGGCGACTCCATTGAAGACGACCTCAAACGCGTACTCAAAGCCGGCGTGCGCGGCAGCCGGCTGGTCAAACAAATCCTGTCGTTCACCCGGCCGTCCCAAGCCGGCTTCACCCCTATAAACGTGGTTGATGTCATCAATGAAGCGGCCGGACTCATCAAGGCCTCGATCCCCCGCAATATTAAAATCGTGGTGGATATGCCCCAGAAAACAGTCACCTGCCGGGCCGATCCCACCCAGATTCATCAGATTGTCATGAACCTGTGCACCAATGCGTTTCAGGCTATGCGGGAAACAGGCGGAAAGCTGACCCTCTCGTTGACCGAAGATACCCTCGACGAAACTCTGGCCGGACAAGTCGGCGCCCGCGCCGGCCGGTATGCGCGGATTTCCATTGCCGACACAGGTCCCGGTATCCCCTCTGAAATTATGGACAAAATTTTCGATCCGTTTTTCAGCACCAAACAAAAAGGGGAAGGTACGGGCCTTGGGTTGGCCGTGGTGCGTGGCATCGTCAAAGGGCATCGGGGGGGCATTCTGGTCTCCAGCCAACCCGGAATCAGCACCATTTTCGACGTATATCTGCCGCTTTTGGCCGAATGCGATGCACCGCCCCTCCCCCCCAGAGCCCAACCCAATCTGGGGCGCGACCGGATTTTGTTCGTTGAAGACGACGAAGACCAACTCCTCACCATTCCCCGCGTCCTGGCCCAATTGGGCCATGCTGTTTCCGCCCATGGCAGCGGACAGGCCGCTCTGGCCCAATTACAGGCCGCTCCGGACGCCTTCGATGTGTGCATCACCGACTTTGACATGCCCGATATCGATGGGCTGGAACTAGCCAGAAAAATTGCCGCCCTTGCGCCCGAACTGCCGATCATTCTGGTCTCCGGCCGTTTGGGCGACATTGAGGATCGCAAACTCGCCGGCAACATCAAAAAAATAGTCCTTAAGCCCTACAACCAGGCGATCATCTCTGCGGCCATCCGCGAGGTGCTCGACGCCAAACCCCAAACCATTGCCGCATGAAATCCGTCTGCATTATCGATGATGACCCGGAAGTCCGGGACACAATTACCAGTCTGACCCGCAAATTGCGCTTGTCGAGCGAATCCGCCGGCACGCTGGAAGCCGGGTTGGAACTGTTGGCCCGGGAAAATTTCGAAGTGTTGTTTCTGGACGTACGCCTGCCTGACGGCAATGGTCTGGCCGCCCTGCCGGGCATCAAGGGGCTGCCTGACGCCCCGGAAGTCATCATCCTCACCGGTCTTGGCGACCCTGACGGCGCCGGGCTGGCCATTCAGGAAGGCGTCTGGGATTATCTGGTCAAGCCCTCCCCCCTGAAACAAATCATGCTGACCCTGCAACGCGCCTTGCGCTACCGGGAAGACCGGCGTTGCGACCGCGCCCCCGTCTCTTTGACTCTCACCGGTTGCGTGACAGTCAGTCCCCGCATGCAACCCTGTCTTGATCAGGTGGCCCATGCAGCCTGGTCCAATGCCGCCGTCCTCATCTCCGGTGAAACTGGCACAGGCAAGGAACTCTTCGCCCGACTTATCCATACCAACAGTTCCCGGTCCAACGGGCCGTTCATTACCGTCGATTGCGCAGCCCTGACCGAGACTCTGGTGGAAAGTACGCTGTTCGGTCATAAAAAAGGCGCATTCACCGGGGCCGAGGCCGATCGATTGGGCTTGGTCAAGCTGGCCGATCAAGGTACCCTGTTTCTGGATGAAATTGGGGAAATGCCGCTTTCATTGCAAAAAACCTTTTTGCGGGTGCTCCACGAAAAGACGTTTCGACCTGTTGGCGGCGTAAGCGAAATTAAAAGCGATTTCAGGCTGATTGCCGCCACCAATCGCGACTTGGAAACCATGGTCGACTCCGGACAGTTTCGTCGTGACCTCTATTTCCGCCTCAAAACCATTACCCTCAATCTGCCGCCGTTGCGACGCCGGGCCGAAGATATCAAGCCTCTGACCCTGGCTGTTGTGGATGCATTGTGCGCTGAATACCAGCTGCCACAAAAAGGGTTCGACGCCGAATTCCTCGCGATGCTTGAGGCCTATGACTGGCCGGGCAACATACGCGAACTGCGAAACGTCGTGGAGCGGGCTTTTTTGGCCTCCGGCCGGGAAAAAACCCTCTATAGCATGCACCTGCCCCAGGATTTGCGCATCAAAGTCACCAAATCGACCATGGAAAAGGGGCTTCAGGCCGTTGCCTGCCAAGAAGTTGGGACGCGGCAGACGGAACGTCCTGTCGCACCCACTCCGATTGGGCATCAAACCCTGAAAGAATTCAAAGAATCCATGGAGCTTCGGTATCTGGAAAGCCTCCTGCATGAGCATGGGCATGACCTGACGGCGATGATTGAAACTTCCGGTCTGTCCCGCTCCCATTTTTACGCCCTGCTCAAAAAAAACAATCTGGCTGTTCCGGACTGACTCGCCCCGGGTCCCCCACTTCAATGGCGTGACCGCGAACGCGTTTCCTTTGCAGACCAATTTTTGATATTGCCTGCGATCAGTTCAAGCAATCTGCGTTGGGGTATGCGTAAGACATGCCTCACGGCTTTTTTGCGTGCCTTGTCGCCCAAACTGTGACAGGACGAAATGGGAATTCACGTATTGGACAATCGGCACTATCGGAGCTGGTTTGTCTGAATTTTCAGACAAAATTTTCCTGTCTGAAAATTAAGACTGCCCTAAAAAAACAGAACTACTTTACGAAACTATAAAATTCGCGGTATTAGCTCTGAGGGGCCATCCGGAAAAACGGATAAAGCCTTCTTACCAACCACCTGAAGACACACGAACAAAGCGGTAATACAGCTTGATTTTATTGTATTTTCGAGGTTGGCATGAGGCTTGCCTAAAGCGAATACGTCGACCCCGGCCTTTCTCTGTTCGGTCGAACGACAACTTTTAAGGAGACTGCAGCATGGCCAAGAAGATGAAGAGCATGGACGGCAATACCGCCACCACGCATATCGCCTACGCGTTAAGCGACACGGCAGCCATTTATCCCATCACGCCATCGTCCACCATGGGTGAAATCGCGGACGAGTGGGCGGCCAAGGGCCTTAAAAACATCTTCGACCAGACCGTAACCATCCGGGAAATGCAGTCTGAAGCCGGCGCGGCCGGTGCGGTACATGGTTCGCTCGCAGCCGGCGCCCTGACCACCACGTTCACCGCCTCCCAGGGACTGCTGCTCATGATCCCCAACATGTTCAAGATTGCCGGTGAACTGCTCCCGGCCGTCTTCCACGTGTCGGCCCGGGCCATCGCCACGCACGCCCTGTCCATTTTCGGCGACCATTCCGACGTCATGGCCGCCCGCGCTACGGGCTTTAGCATGCTGGCCTCGGCCTCGGTCCAGGAATGTATGGATTTGGCCCTGGTCACCCACTTGTCCGCCATTGAGAGCAGCGTTCCCTTTGTGCATTTTTTTGATGGATTCCGGACTTCCCACGAGATTCAAAAGATCGAAACCATCGACTACGAGGACATCAAGGCCCTGGTCGATCACGATAAAATTGCCGCTTTCCGCAAGCGCGCCATGAATCCCGAGCATCCGGATCTGCGCGGCACCGCCCAAAACCCGGATATTTTCTTCCAGGGCCGCGAGCGTTCCAATCCGTACTATCAGGTACTCCCGGGCATCGTGACCAAGATGATGGAAAAGGTCGGCAACGTTACCGGCCGCCATTACAAGCTCTTCGACTATGTGGGCGCTCCCGACGCCACCCGCGTCATCGTGTCCATGGGGTCTTCCTGTGAAACCATTGAGGAAGTGGTTAATTACCTGACGGCCAAAGGCGAAAAAGTCGGTCTGGTCAAAGTGCGGCTGTTCCGTCCCTTCGCCCCGGATTATCTCTTTAAGATCATGCCGGCCTCGGCCGAAGTGGTCACCGTGCTTGACCGCTGCAAGGAGCCGGGAAGCCTCGGCGAACCGCTGTACGAAGATATCTGTTCGGCCTTTATTGAGCGCGGCGGTTCTATTCCCAAGCTCATGAGCGGTCGGTATGGCCTGGGTTCCAAGGAATTCCGCCCCGGCATGGTCAAGGCCATCTACGACAATATGGCTGCGGCTACGCCCAAGCGCCACTTCGTGGTCGGCATCCTTGACGACGTTTCCGGGTTGTCCCTGCCGGTGTCCGGCCCCCTGCCCACCACCCCCGAAGGCACCGTGCAGTGCAAGTTCTGGGGTTTTGGCTCTGATGGCACGGTTGGCGCAAACAAGTCCGCCATCAAAATCATCGGCGACAACACCGCCCTCTACGCCCAGGGCTACTTCGCCTATGACTCGAAAAAATCCGGCGGCATCACCGTTTCCCACCTGCGTTTCGGTCAAAAGCCTATCCAGTCCACCTATCTGGTCGATGCGGCCGACTACGTCGCCTGCCACAAGCCGAGCTACGTAAGCACCTACGAGATTCTGGAAGGCATCAAGGACGGCGGCACGTTCGTGCTGAACTCCTCCTGGAATACAGCCGAGGAACTGGAAAAGAACCTGCCCGGCCACATGTTGCGCACCATCGCCGACAAGAAAATCAAGGTCTACAATATCGACGCCGTGGCCATTGCCACCAAGGTCGGCCTCGGCGGTCGCATCAACATGATCATGCAGACCGCGTTTTTCAAGCTGGCCGGAGTGTTGCCCATCGAACAGGCCATCAGCCTGCTCAAGGATTCCATTCAAAAGACCTACGGCAAGAAGGGCGAAAAAATCGTCAAGATGAACGTGGATGCCGTGGACATGGCCATGGAGGGACTGGTCGAGATCCAAGTCCCGGCCACCTGGGCCACAGCGTCCGACACGAAGGCCGCCGCGCCCGATGAGCCCGAATACTACAATAAGGTCATCCGCCCCATTCTGGCCCAGAAGGGCGACGATGTGCCAGTTTCCGCCTTTGCCGAAAACGGCTCTTTCCCGACGGCCACGTCCCAGTATGAAAAGCGTGGTGTGGCCATTAACACCCCCCACTGGATCAAGGAAAATTGCATCCAGTGCAACCAGTGCTCCTTCGTGTGCCCTCACGCCACCATCCGCCCCTTCCTGGCCGATGCGGCTGAAATGGCCAAGGCGCCAGCTACGTATGAAACCCTGCCCGCTGTCGGCAAGGAACTCAAAGATCTGGCCTACCGGATGCAGATTTTCCCCATGGACTGCATGGGCTGCGGCTCCTGCGCTGATGTCTGCCCGGCCAAGCAGAAGGCTCTGGTCATGATGCCGCTTGAGGGGGAAGCCACCGCGCAGGTTGCCAACCATGCTTTCGCCATGACGCTTACCAACAAGGGCTCCCTGGTCAAACGCGAAAACCTCAAGGGCAGCCAGTTCCAGCGGCCTTTGCTTGAATTCTCTGGCGCTTGCGCAGGTTGCGGCGAGACGCCTTACGTCAAGCTTCTCACCCAGCTTTTCGGTGAGCGCATGATGGTGGCCAATGCCACGGGTTGTTCGTCGATCTGGGGCGGTTCCGCGCCCACAGCGCCGTACGCCGTCAATGCTGACGGTCATGGTCCGGCTTGGAACAACTCGCTGTTTGAAGACGCCGCCGAGTTTGGCTTCGGCTACAACATGGCGCTGACCCAACGCCGCCACAAGCTGGCTGACACCGTTAAAGCAGCGCTTGAAGGTTCCATGCCCGATGCCCTGCGCGCCGCCATGGCCGGATGGCTCGAAAACAAGGATGACGCAGCCGGTTCCCGCCTCTACGGCGACCAATTAAAGAGCCTGCTTGCCGCCAATGACCCGACCCAGGCCGCCATTCTGGCCGATGCCGATCTCTTCACCAAAAAATCGGTGTGGATCTTTGGCGGCGATGGTTGGGCCTACGACATTGGCTACGGCGGCCTCGACCATGTCATTGCCTCGGGTGAGGACGTCAACATCCTGGTCATGGATACCGAAGTGTACTCCAATACCGGCGGTCAGGCCTCCAAGGCCACCCCGCTCGGTGCCATCGCCAAGTTCGCTTCGGCCGGCAAGGTGACAGGCAAAAAGGATCTGGCCCGCATGGCTATGACCTACGGCTACGTCTACGTGGCCTCGGTGGCCATGGGCGCGGACAAAAACCAAGTGCTGAAAGCCTTCCTGGAAGCCGAAGCTCACAAGGGCCCCTCCATCGTCATCGCCTACGCGCCCTGCATCAACCAGGGCATCCGCAAGGGCATGGGCAAATCCATGGAGGAAGCCAAGCTGGCCGTCGAAACCGGCTACTGGCCGCTCTTCCGCTTCAACCCGGATCTCAAGGCCCAGGGGAAAAATCCGCTGACTATCGATTCCAAGGCTCCGGCCGGCGACTTCCAGGGCTTCCTGTCCGGCGAAGTGCGCTACGCCGCCCTGGAAAAGCTGGCCCCGGATATGTCCAAGCACTACCGGAATTCCATGGAAGCAGCCTATAAAGTCCGCTTCCAGGAGTTGCAATACATGGCCGCCATGCCGGTTTTTGACAACGCTCCCCAGGCGACGGCCGCAGGCGCGACCGATGATCCGGCATACTGCACCACCGATGCCACAGCTGAAAACGCCCGTCCTCAAAACGGCGCCCCCTGTGATGAAGGCCGTTCCGGCAAATAAGTAGAAAGCGAGAGAAGCAATGGATAACCACCTGTCCCAGAAGTTCGAGGAAATCGTCGGCAAAGGCAATGTCCTGGCCAGCGAAGTGGATCGACACAGCTATTCGTACGATGCTGCGGTCCTTCCCCCAAAGCTCCCGGCCCTGGCCGTGCGTCCCGAGACTGCCGAAGCTCTGGGACGGGTGGTGAAAACCTGCAATGAGCTCGGGCTGCCGTTGACGATACGCGGCTCGGGCACGAATTTAAGTGGCGGCACCATCCCCTCGGTCGGGGGGGTGGTGGCGCTCACCGGGGCGCTGGATAAAATTATCGAGATCAACGAAGCCGATATGTACGCCGTAGTCCAAACCGGCGTGATCACGGCCAAGTTCGCAACCGAGGTGGCCAAGCGGGGCTTGTTTTACCCGCCGGATCCCGGCAGTCAGGCTGTCTCCACCATCGGTGGCAACGTGGCCGAAAACGCCGGGGGCCTGCGGGGTCTCAAATACGGCGTCACCAAGGATTACGTCATGGGCATGAGCCTGTATGACGTCAACGGTGAGCTGGTCAAAACGGGATCGCGCACCGTCAAGTGCGTCACCGGCATGAACCTGCACGGTCTTATGGTCGGCTCCGAAGGCACTTTGGGCGTCTTTAACGAGATTATTCTCAAGCTTGTGCCACCGCCCAAAGCCAGCAAGGCCATGATGGCCATCTTTGATGATCTGGGCAAAGCCTCCGAGGCTGTGGCTGCAATCATCGCAGCCAAAATTGTCCCGGCGACCCTTGAATACATGGATGATTTCACCATCAAAACAGTTGAAGACTTCGCCCACGCCGGACTCCCTACTGATGCCAAGGCCCTGCTTTTGATCGAAGTGGACGGCCATCCGGCCCAGGTAGAGGACGAGGCGGCTGAAGTTGAAGCAATCTGCAAACGCGCCGGAGCCACCGGCATCCAGGTGGCCAAGGACGCGGCCGAGCGCAACAAGGTCTGGGAGGCCCGCCGGGCGGCTTTGTCCGCCCTGGCCCGGGTTCGCCCAACCACCGTGCTGGAAGACGCCACGGTGCCCCGCTCCAAAATTCCGCAAATGGTGCGGTCCCTGGAAGAAATCGCCGCCAAGTATCGGCTGACCATTGGCACCTTTGGCCATGCCGGAGACGGGAACCTCCATCCCACCATTCTGACGGACAAACGCGACCATGAAGAATGGAAACGCGTCGAAGCGGCTATCGACGAAATCTTCGATGTGGCCCTGTCTCTGGGGGGCACGCTCTCCGGAGAACACGGCATTGGCACGGCCAAGTCCAAATATATGGCCAAGGAAGTCGGCGTGAGTTCCATCCTCTACGCCAAACGGCTCAAGGCGGCCCTGGATCCAAAGGGCATTCTCAACCCCGGCAAGATCACGGGGGAATGACATGAGCGAATTGCGTGAGCTGGTTGGGCTTCTCAGGCAAATTGACGACCAACTCGTAGCCTGCATGCGTTGCGGCATGTGCCAGGCCGTGTGTCCGCTGTATGCGGAGACGGGGCTTGAAGGGCACGTGGCCCGGGGCAAGATCGCCCTCCTCGAATGCCTGGCCGACGAAGTCATCAAAGACCCACAGGGTGTCAAGGAACGCCTGGACGCCTGCCTGTTGTGCGGTTCGTGTCAGGCCAACTGTCCAAGCGGCGTCAAGGCCCTGGATATCTTCCTCAAAGCCCGGGTATTTCTCACGGGCTATTACGGCCTGCCGCCGATTAAGCGGGCTATTTTCCGCGGACTGTTGCAAAATCCCAGACTGTTTGACTCGGTGCTCTCCATCGCTTCGAAATTCCAAGGTATTTTTACCCGTCCGGTCAACGACGCCATAGGTTCTTCCTGCGCCCGGGTGTTTTCCAATCTGATCGGCGGCCGGCATTTTGCGCCTCTGGCCGACAGGCCCTTCCATGAAACGGCCTGCGAGCGGGATACGCCGCGCGGCGTATCGGGGCTCAAGGTGGCCTTTTTCTATGGCTGTGTGGTGGACAAAATGTTCCCCCATATCGCCGAAGCCGCCATGACCGTCTTCGACCACCATGGCGTTGGCGTCTATATGCCGCATGGGCAGGCCTGCTGCGGCATTCCGGCGATCTCCTCAGGCGATCGTCAGACCTTTGAACAGCTTATCATCATGAATATGGCGCTGTTTGGCGACAAGGACTTCGATGTTCTGGTCACCCCATGCGCCAGCTGCACCTCCACCATAAAAAAAATCTGGCCGATGATGGCCGAGGGTTTGCCTGAACTGACCCGATACCGGGTTCGGGAAATGGCGGCCAAAGTCAAGGATATCAGCGAATTTTTGGTCCAGGATGTGGGAGTATCGGCAATGGCCGGCACACCGGAAGGCCCCTGCGTCACGGTCACCTACCACGATCCCTGTCACCTTAAAAAATCTCTGGGGATCTCTGCCGAACCCAGAGCGCTCATTGCCGCCAATCCACGCTATCAACTCATCGAAATGCAGGGCGCGGATTCGTGCTGCGGTTCCGGCGGCAGCTTCACCTTGCAGCATTACGACCTCTCCAAGCGCATCGGCAAGCACAAACGGGATAACATCGTGGCCACAGGAGCATCCGCCGTCGCCACCAGCTGTCCCGCTTGTATGATGCAGATAGGCGATATGCTGTCTCAGGCCGGCGACAAGCTAGTCATCAGGCATCCGGTGGAGATCTACGCGGAAACCTTGGCCGGGCGTTGACCCGGCCACACCCCAAAACTGGCGAGCGAGGTAGCCGAATGAGTTTGAAAGATAATATTGAAGCGCTGTTTGCGCCCAAAATCGTGGCCGTCATCGGTGCTTCGGCAGTGCCGGGCAAAGTCGGCTATACGGTTGTGGCTAACATGCTGGACGCGGGATTTAAGGGCACCCTGATCCCGGTCAACCCCAAGTCCGACGAAATCATGGGCCTCCCCGTGACCAAAAAGATCGAGGATCTGCCCGAAGGTCTCGATCTGGCCGTCATCGTCGTGCCCGTAGCCGCAGTGCTGCCCTCCATGGAAGCCCTGGCCGCCCGCAAGGTCCGGTCTGTCATCATCATCACGGCAGGTTTCAAGGAAGTCGGTAAGGAAGGCTACGTCCTGGAACAAAAACTGATCGAGCTGTGCACCGCCCATGACATCGCCATGGTCGGCCCCAACTGCCTCGGTTTGATGAGCACCCACGACAGCAATAATGCCTCTTTTGCCTCTGGGTATCCCAAGCAAGGCTCCATTGCCTTCTTTTCCCAGTCCGGCGCCCTATGCGCGGCCATCCTTGACTGGGCCCTTGGCGAAAATGTCGGCTTTTCCAAATTCGTCTCCCTGGGCAACATGGCTGTCGTCAATGAAGCCAACATGCTCGAATATCTGCGGACCGATCCGAATACCTCAGTTATCCTCGGCTATATCGAAAACGTGTCGAACGGCACGGATTTCATTGAGCAGGCCACCAAGATCAGCCGGGAAAAACCCGTTATTATGATCAAGTCCGGCACCACTACGGCCGGAGCCAAAGCAGCCTCGTCCCACACCGGCGCCATTGCCGGTTCAGATCAGGCCTACACAGCCGCCTTCCGCAAAACCGGCGTTCTGCGCGTGCCCGACATGGCCTCGCTCTTTGACCTGGCCCAGGCCTTTTCTTCCCAGCCCCTCCCCCAGGGGCCGGGGCTAGCCATCATCACCAACGCGGGTGGTCCCGGCATCCTGGCCGCTGACGCTACGGAAAAGTCCTCGCTCAACATGGCGCGCCTGAGCAACTCGACCATTGATCGGTTAAAGGAATTCCTGCCGCCCTATGCGTCGCTCTACAATCCGATCGACCTTGTCGGTGACGCTCCGGCCGAACGCTATCGGAAAACCCTTGAAGTCGTGGTTGAAGATCCGCAGGTTCACGCCATTCTGGTGCTGTTGACCCCGACGGCTTCCGCCCAGATTATCGAGACGGCCGAGGCCATCATTGAGGTGGCCAAGACCTCCCAAAAGCCCATTTTCGTCAACTATATGGGCGGTATTCGTATTGCTCCAGGGCAAAAGATGCTCAGCGACGCCGGGATTCCCTGCTCCATTTATCCCGAGCCGTTGATTAAAAGCATCGAAACCATGTACAACTACTACCTGTGGCGGCAAACCCCGGCCCAGGAGTTCCCGGCCATTAAGCGTAACCGCCAGAAAGCCCGGCTTGTCATCAACGAAGCCCGAGCCAAGGGCGCGACCGAAGTCGTCGAGTTCCAGGCCCAGGAAGTGTTGCGCGCCTATAATCTGCCGACGCCCAACACCATTTTGGCCCGCTCTTCGGACGAAGCCGCTGCGGCAGCGGAAAAGATTGGCTATCCGGTGGTCCTTAAGATCGCCTCGCCCCAGATCTCGCACAAATCCGATGTCGGGGGCGTCAAAGTCGGTCTGGCCGATGCCGAAGCTGTCAAAAATGCCTTCTTTGACATCACGGCCCGAGCCCAGCGTCTGCGTCCGGAAGCCTATATCGCCGGTTGTCTGGTCCAGGAAATGGCCCCCAAAGGCTGTAAGGAAATCATCATCGGCTTTAAACGCGATGATCAATTCGGACCGCTTTTGATGTTCGGCCTTGGCGGCATCTACGTGGAAATTCTCAAAGATATTGCCTTCCGTCTGGCCCCTCTGGGCCGCGACGATGCCAAGGCCATCATCCGCGAGATCAAATCCTACATGCTGCTCAAAGGTGTGCGTGGCGAACAGCCCGTGAACTTCCAGGCCATTGAGGACATCTTATTGACCATGTCCGAACTCGCCCTGGATTTCCCGGAAATCCACGAGGCAGAGTTCAACCCCGTGCTGGTGAATGCCGAAAAGGCCGTCGTGGCCGACGTGCGCATCACCCTGTCCGCCTAAACCGAAGCCAGGAGGAACTATCATATGATCGGTCTCTACATCGGTTCGACGCAGGGCTATTCTGGAAAAAACCTCGTCACCCTGGCCCTGGGACAACACTTCCAGCGCGAGGGGCATCAACTCGGCTACATGAAGCCTGTCGGCACCGTGCCACATAAGATAGGCAACGAGATCGGCGACGAAGACGCGTACTTCATGCAGCAGGCATTGGGGTTGTCCGAAAATCCGTCCCTGGTCAGCCCCGTGGTCATCACGCGCGACTTCCGCATGCGGGCCTTCCTTGAGGATTGCGCCAACCTGATGCCCGGCATTGTGGACAGCTACAAACAGCTCTCCAATAAAAAAGATCTGATGTTGGTCGGCGGCTCGGGCAGCTTCCTGTACTCCGGGAAGTACTGCGGCGTAGACGGCCTCTCCGTGGCTCAGGCTCTCGGAACCAAGGTCATCCTCGTCGACCGCTATCTCCAGGAATACAACTACGACTATCTGGCCGCCGCCAAGGAAGCCCTTGGTGACGATCTGGTCGGCGTCATTCTCAATGACGTGCCCGAGCATTTCCGCGAAGAAGCCGAAACCCTCATCGTCCCGTTCCTCAAGCGCCGGGGCGTCGACGTTCTCGGTATCGTGCCCCACGATCCCGTCATGTTCGCCGTGCGGGCCAGCGATCTGGCCACCGGCCTTGGCGGCCGCCTGATCTCCGCGCCCTCTCGGACCGACAATCTGGTGGTCAACTTCCTGATCGGCACCATGCAGGTGGAGAACTTCGTGACCTTCTTCAAACGCCAGAAGGATGTGGCCATCCTGTGCGGCGGCGACCGGGCCGACCTCCAGCTCGTGGGTCTCGAAGGCGGATGTGCAGCCCTCATCCTGACCGGCAACCTCTATCCCAACGAAATGATCCTGGCCAAGGCCGAGGACAAGGGGATTCCGGTCATCGTCGTGCGCGACGATACCTTTACGGTGGCCAAAAAGATGGAGCATATGCTCACCCGCGAAAAGCTGCGTGACAAATCCCGCATCGAACATGGCACGAAGCTGGTGCAGCAGGCCGTGAATATGGCTGTTCTCAAAAAGAACCTGGGACTCTAACAGGTCCGTACCCCTCCCGGAACGCGACCTGATTCAGTCGCGTTTCGGGAAAATTTGCCTCCCATACGCGTTTTCAGTCCGCACCCGCCCCTTTTGGCGACGGGAATGGATGCGGCTGGGCAATTATCAACCAAAGGAGCACAGACATGTCGTGGGTCCAACAGTATCAACCAATGGGGAGTGTAGCCATGTCCGCCTTGGTGGCGGGCATCCCCCTGTACATGCTCTTCTACATGCTGGCCGTAAAACGCATGGCCGGGCACAAGGCAGCCTTCGCGGCAACACTTACAGCCGTCATTTTAGCTATCGTTGCCTGGGGCATGCCTGTTGGACTGGCGCTCGACGCCACCGTCTACGGAGCGGCCATTGGCATCTTCCCCATTATCTGGATCGTCATCACGGCCATCTGGGTCTATAACATGACCGTGGAGTCCGGGGAATTCAACATCATCAAGAACTCCTTGGCCCAAATCACCGATGACCGACGGCTCCAGGCCATCTTCATCGCTTTCGCCTTCGGTTCGTTTATCGAGGGCACGGCCGGCTTCGGCACTCCCGTGGCCATCACTGCGGCCATGCTGGTGGGGCTTGGATTTAATCCGCTCTACGCCGCCGGCATCTGCCTGATCGCCAATACCGCCCCGGTGGCCTTTGGCGCCATTGGTATCCCCATCGTGGTCGCCGCCAACGTCAGCGGCCTCGACATGATGAAAATCAGTGCCATCTGCGGTCGCCAACTGCCCTTCCTGTCCGTCTTCGTGCCGCTTTGGCTCTCCGTCACCATGTGCGGTTTCAAACGCTCCATGGAAGTCCTGCCGGCCATCGTTATCGCTGGCGTCTGTTTCGCCGGCACCCAGTTTATCGTCTCCAACTTCGTTGGCCCGTATCTGCCGGATATCGCATCGGCCATTGTCACCATCATCGGTCTGGGATTGTTCCTCAAAGTCTGGAAGCCCAAGAAGGTTTGGCACTTCCCGGATGAAGCTCCGGCTGGACAGCGCACCGTGAGCTCGGATTTTTCCGGTGGCCAGATTTTCCGCGCCTGGTTGCCCTACATCGTTTTGGCCTTCATGGTCTTCCTGTGGGGCCTGCCGTCCGTCCAGGGCGCTCTCAACAATGTTTTCATTCTGAAAATCGAATGGGCCGGCCTGCATAACGAGGTCATCAAGACGCTGCCCATCGTGGCCAAAGACACCCCGTATCCGGCCGTTTTTATCTTTAACTTCCTGTCCACGCCGGGTACGGCCATCCTGATCTCCGGCCTGATTTCGGTTCTCTTTATGCCCGGCTATGGCTATGGCAAGGCCACCGTCTGCCTGATGCGCACCATCAAGCAGCTCAAGTGGCCCATCGCCACCATCGCCATGATCCTCGGTCTGGCCTACATCATGAACTACTCGGGCATGAGCTCGTCCATGGGTCTGGCCTTCACGGCCACGGGCGCGCTGTTCCCGTTCTTCTCTCCGATCCTCGGTTGGCTTGGCGTCTTCCTGACCGGTTCCGACACCTCGTCCAACGCCCTGTTCGGCTCCCTGCAGAAGACCACGGCCCAGCAGATCGGCGTCGACCCGCACCTGTGCGTCGCTGCCAACTCCTCGGGCGGCGTCACCGGCAAGATGATTTCGCCCCAGTCCATCTCCGTGGCCACAGCGGCCTCGAACAATGTGGGACACGAAGGCGACATCTTCCGGTTCACCCTGCCCCACTCCCTGGCCATGCTCTGCTTCGTTGCTGTGCTGACCCTGCTTCAGGCCTATGCCCTGAAATGGATGCTGCCCAACTAACCGCAATGTCATTCCCACGATTCGGCCGGTCCCGCATGTCGCGTGGCCGGCCGAGTCGTTCCCGCCCTTAGAAAGAGAGGTTCCCCATGTCGACTCCAACCCCTCTGGTCGACCGCCTGAAGGAGAAAGCCACCCTTGCGGCGGCTGTTGTCCAGTCCGTCGCCTCCATGGACGAAGCCATGGCCTACGTGGCTGACGTGTGCGCGAACAAAGAGGCCTGCCAGATCCTGGCCTCGGGCTGTGACGCTCCCTTGTCGACCACGGCAGAGGCCCTGTGCGAAACCAAGCAGCAAAAAATCATCTGCGCGCCCGAGTTCCCGGACGATGACGTGGCCACACTCACCGCGCTTTGCAAGGAGCAGGGCATTGCCGTGACCACGAATGGCATGCGTGGACATCTTGGCGGTATTGACATCGGTCTGACCATGGCTGACGCCGGCATTGCCGAAACCGGAACCATCGTGGTGCGTTCCACCAACGAGGAACTCCGGCTGGCCACCATGGTCTCCGAAATCCACATAGCCGTTCTTCCGGCCTCGCGCATCGTGGCTGATTCGTATGATCTGGAGCCCATGATGGTCGAGTGGATGCAGCAACCAGATTACACGGCCTTCATCACCGGCCCCAGCCGCACCGCCGATATCGAACGCGTGCTGGCCCTTGGCGTGCATGGCCCCCTGGAACTGCATATTCTCGTATTGGAGGGCAAATAAATGCAGGACGCCACCAACCTCAAGGAATACCGCAAGCAACTGCACGAAGCCCTGGCCAACGACTTTCAGCGTCAGGCCCTGGACAAGTTCGCCGTGGCCTACCGCACCTCCCGGGCCAACGCCTTTGCCGACATCGACGCCCCGGAACTGATCGCCGAAATCGCTGCCGCCAAAGACGCCGCAATCGACCACCTGGAAGAACTTTTTGAGGAGTTCAAACGTCACGCCGAAGCAGCTGGCACCACGGTCCATCTGGCCGCCACCGCCCACGAGGCCAATGAAATCATTGCCCGAATCGCCAAGGACAACAACGTCAAGACCATCGTCAAGTCCAAGTCCATGACCGCCGAGGAAATCCACCTCAATCCCCACCTGGAAGGCGAGGGGCTGGAAGTCACGGAAACCGACCTGGGCGAGTGGATTATCCAACTGCGCGACGAAGGCCCTTCCCATATGGTCATGCCGGCTATCCACCTCTCCCGCTATCAGGTGGCCGACCTCTTTACCGAGGTTACCCAGAAAAAGCAGGACGTGGACATCCAAAAATTGGTCAAAGTGGCCCGCCGCGAGCTACGTCCCAAATATTGTCAGGCCGACATGGGTATCTCCGGAGTCAACTTTGCCATCGCCGCAACGGGCTCCATCGGGGTGATCACCAACGAAGGCAATGCCCGGCTGACCACCACGCTGCCCCGCGTCCATGTCGCCATCGCCGGTATCGACAAGCTCGTGCCGACGCTGCACGATGCCCTGCGCATCATCAAATGCCTGCCCAAAAACGCCACAGGACAGGCGATCACCTCCTACGTCACCTGGATCACCGGCGCGGTGCCCTGCGCGGCTACAGCCGGGGACAAGAAGGTCAAGCACATTGTCTTTGTGGATAATGGGCGTCTGGCCATGGCCAAGGACCCCGAATTCAAGCAGGTGCTGCGCTGCATCCGTTGCGGAGCCTGCGCCAATGTCTGCCCCATCTACCGAATGGTCGGCGGGCACAAGTACGGCCACGTCTACATCGGCGCCATTGGTCTTGTGGCCACGTATTTCTTCCATGGTCGGGAAAAAGCCAAAAACCTGGTGCAAAACTGCCTCAACTGCGGCGCCTGCAAAGCCGTCTGCGCCGCCGGAATCGACCTGCCGATGCTCATCAAGGAAGTGCACGCCCGCATCCAGGACGAGGAAGGCCATCCGCTGTATTCCTCGGCCGCCGGCGCGGTGCTGAAAAACCGCAAACTCTTCCACACCATGTTGAAATCCGCCCGGCTGCTGCAAAAACCGGTGACCGGAGGTACGCCCTACCTGCGGCACCTGCCCATGTTCCTCATGAAGGATCAGGATTTCCGGGCCTTGCCGGCCATTGCCGATGAAGCCTTCCGGGACCGTTGGGAAAAAATCCGGCCCCGTGTGGACAAGCCAGAACTCAAGGTGGCCCTCTTCTCGGGCTGCGTGCAGGATTTCGTCTATCCCGAACAGATGGAGGCAGCCGTCGCGGTCATAGCCACCAAACCGGTGGCCATGGAATTTCCCATGAGGCAATCCTGCTGCGGTCTGCCGCTTATGATGTTGGGCGAAAAAGAAGCCGGCCGGGATTTGGCCGCCCATAATATGAACGCCATCGACGCCCAGGATTTCGATTATATTGTCACCCTGTGCGCCTCCTGCGCCTCCTACCTCAAAAACGGCTACAAACGTCTGTTCAAGGATGACCCGGCCATGAGCTACAAGGCCGCCCAGTTCGGCCAAAGGGTCATCGACTTCAGTTCCTTTGTCCACGATGTACTCGGCCTGACGAGCGAAGCGTTCGTCGGACCGGAAAAAGCCGTCACCTACCATGCCCCCTGCCACCTGTGCCGGGGACTCGGCGTGACGGAAGCGCCCCGGGCCTTGTTGCGCGATGCCGGTCTCGACTACCACCCGGCGACCGAAGAAGACGTCTGCTGCGGCTTTGGCGGCACCTTCTCGGTCAAGTTCCCGGAAATCTCCAAAGAGCTCCTGCAAAAAAAAATCAACAATCTAAAGGCCTCCGGCGCTACGGCCATGGCTACCGATTGCCCTGGTTGCATCATGCAGATTCGTGGCGGTTTCGAACGCGAAGGCACGACCTTCGAGGTCCGACACGTGGCGGAATATCTGGCCGCGCGCCTGAAACACAAAAAATAAACGAGACCCTGCCAAGGCCGCAGCATCCGCTGCGGCCTTTCTTTTTTTTCATACCTGCCCATCCGGTTCGACTTGTCCCGATACCCGCCCAAGGGTACAAGTCCGAACGATCCATCTCAAAGGAGGGATTATGCGGCATACCCCCCAAAGCAGCTCCCGCGTGTCTCCCGGTTTTCCCTGCATCATTTTGGCCATGGTAACCGGTCTGTTAACCCTGAGTGTCCTTGCCGGATGTTCAGGAGACGATGTGCGGGCCAACCTGCAAATTTTGCAAGAAAAAAGACAGTTGATCGCCAGTATCAGGGTCAATTTGCTGTTGGCTGTGGATGCCGGAAAAAATGCCTTGCTTTCGCCGGTTGAAACAGACGCAAAAAATTTCCTGACCAAGGCTGGTCAGGCGATGGCGACGTCCCAAAAACAGATGATCCGCCTGACCGGGCTTATCGAACAAGGCAAAAACACCAAGGAAGCGGAGGCTGTGTCTGCCGTCACTGCTGACTTCATGGAATTGCAGGCAATTGACGGCACACTGGCCGACCTTGCCGGGCGCAATACCAATCTACGGGCCGCCGCCCTGTCGCGCACCGAAGCCGCCGTCGCCATCAGCCGTCTGCAACAGGCGCTGACCCCTATCATAGACGCACCCTTTTGCCCGGCGTCTCGAGAAGCGCTCCGGGTGATCGCCGCCGGCCTTTCCATTCTCTCCCTGCATACCCAGCATATTGATGAAAGCACCGACACCGGCATGGACTCCCTGGAAGCCGCCATGCGCCGCCAAGACGAACGGGCCCACGAAGCCTTTACGCAGCTTTCCGGACTTCTGCCACCAACCAACGCGGACCAGCTCGCCCAGGCCACGGCGGCATACGCCGATTTTTGGCGGGTGACCCAGGAAGTGTTGCGATTGTCACGGCAAAATACCAACCTTGAAGCCGAGGCCTTGTCCATGGGCCGCAAACGGTTGCTGACGGCCAAAACGCTGGACGATCTGGCGGCCCTTGACGCCGTGGTGGCAGAAAAGGAATTTGCCGCTACCCGATAAGCCCACCTCTCCCATAAACATAGGCCAGGACGGGTTACACACCCACCCTGGCCTTCTCTTTACTTTTTAAACCGCTAGGAAAACGCTTTTCTACAATTTTTCGTCCCCATGTCAGCCACGCTTCGACCTGCTTGCCGCAGTCTTATTCGTGGCTTCGATTCTCAGGGGAGCAGTATATCTCTTCCCAATGAGTTCTTTATCGAGGGGGTCTGGGGGAAATCATTTCCCCCAGCAGGGACCGGGGCAGCGCCCCGATTTGTCAACATTTTCCCTCCCCCAACCATCCTCCTATCTTATCCGCTTACGTCCTGACGTTATCCTCTCGGGATATCGCTTTTAGGGCACGAGGCGCGCAGGTGGCATACGCCACAACCGCCGAGATAGGGATCATGGGTCATGACGGCGTACTGCACGCTGACATTGCCCGCATCATTCCAAACCAATCCAAGACGCTCTAAGCGACGTTTGAGATCGCGGTCCGGCGTAGGCAGCGGGGCGCAGGCCCCAGCCTCTATTTCGGGAACCTGCTCTGCTGCTGCCGCCATGACCATGGAAACGGCCAGATTGTGCAGGGCGAAACCTTCCGAGGGGGAACGGGCCCAGGCTTCCTCCACAATCCCCTCGGCGGCAGGCTCCAGGAAAAAGAGAACCACCCCTCGCTTTGAACCTGCCACCGCGAAACGGTATCCTTTCAGGTATTCCTTGAATGTTTCCCACTGCGACTGACAGAGGTCGCACACGTGCTGCTCAACCTTGGCGACTCCGGTAACCCGCAGATATAAAAAAATATCAAAGGCCGGATTGGGGGTCAGTTTCTCCGCGTTGATCTTGCCCAAGGCAACCTCCCAAAATGATGTTGCCCGGGTGTAGCCCAGGCCGGAGCCGAGCTCAAGGGCGCCAGTTAGCGCGAAACGACTTTCAACCAAAAATAAATGCTTCCCGTGTTGCAGTTGGGCCATATCCCTTGTATCTTAGATATGAATTACTGTTTGTTATCGTAATAATTGTTTAGGAATGCAATCTGTGGCGAAGCCTCGTTGTCATGGCTTCCGTTACAAAAAATGACACGAATCAGTCTTAGGACAAAACCGAACCCCAAAAGTCCATTTCAACCACAGGAGCAACCATGCAGTCGCAGCTAAAACTCTCCACAAAGCTTATATTAGCCTTCGGTTTATTGGTCCTTCTTCAGATGGGCGGCAATATCACTTCTCTTTTCTTACTTGGCAATATCAATACAGATGTTACAGACCTCGCCAACAATTGGTTACCAAGCGTCGATAAAATTTCCCAAGTAGATCATCAGTTTCAAACAATACGCCGTTGGGAAATTTTACACGTTCTCTCCACAGATGATGGCGGCATGCAAAACTATGAGACTCGTATAGCAAAGGATAAAATTGACATGGAGAAATCCATGACAATTTATGCTAAATTAATTAGTTCTAAAGACGAAGAACAAATTTATAAGCACTTTCTCAAAGAACTCGACTCGTATTGGGATATTTCCAAAAAGATGCTTGACTTATCCCGTAGGAACGAAAATGAAGCTGCCAAAAAATTAGTCGAGGGAGAATCGCGAGCTGTCTTCAATACCGCATTGGGAGAACTCCAAAAATTAATTGAACTCAATAAAAAAGGTGCCGTCAATTCTGCTGATCAAGGGAATCAGGCCTATACGCAAGGCCATATCGTTCTGATAAGCCTGCTTGTTGGCGCAACGCTTCTTGGCATTATCGTTTGTGTACTGCTCCTTCGCGGCGTCACCCGCCAGTTGGGTGAAGATCCCGGCTATCTGTACGAGGTTGCCAGTCGGATCGCCGCTGGCGAAATAGATCTCGCCTTCAAGGAACACCAGGGCGATGGTGGCGTATTCGCCGTCTTGAAACAGATGGTGGCCAACCTCAAGACAAAAATTTCCGAAGCAGAAAAGAAAACCACGGAAGCAGCAGAAGCAGCCCAAAATGCCCAGGCCGCCACCCGGGCTGCCGAAGCGGCCAAAACCGAGGCGGAAACCGCCCGCGCCCAAGGCATGCTGCAAGCGGCCGATCGCCTGTCCTCGGTGGTTCATATTGTATCGTCGGCCTCCGAACAGCTGTCAGCCCAGATCGAACAATCGAGTCAGGGGGCGGAGCACCAATCCCAGCGCTTATCCGAAACCGCGACCGCCATGGAAGAAATGAACGCCACAGTACTCGAAGTGGCTAAAAATGCCTCCCAGGCCACGGATACTGCTGAAAAAGCCAAAAATAAGGCTCAGGAAGGCGCCACCATTGTTAATAAGGTCGTCACCGGCATCGGTCAGGTGCAGAACCAATCTCTGGAACTCAAGACCGATATGACCACCTTGGGCAAACAGGCCGAAGGCATCGGCCATATTATGAGCGTCATTTCCGACATTGCCGATCAGACCAACCTGCTCGCCTTAAACGCCGCAATTGAGGCCGCTCGGGCCGGCGAAGCCGGACGAGGATTTGCCGTCGTGGCCGATGAAGTACGGAAATTAGCCGAAAAGACCATGAGCGCCACCAAGGAAGTGGGCGACGCCATTCAACAAATTCAACACGGCACGCGGAAGAATATCGAGAACGTGGACCGTACCGTCAAAACGATCGAAGAAGCGACGTCCCTGGCTAAATCCTCGGGCGAAACCCTGACGGAAATCGTCAACTTTGTGGATTTAAGTACCGATCAGGTGCGCTCGATCGCCACGGCTTCCGAAGAACAATCTTCAGCCAGCGAGGAAATCAACCGCTCGGTGGAAGAGGTCAACCGCATCGCAGCCGAAACCATGGACGCCCTGCGTCAATCAGCCCAGGCTGTGGCGGAATTGGCCCAACAGGCTCAGGAACTCAATGCCATGGTGCAGGAGATGCAAGGGAGCTCGGGATCGGTCAAAGCCGGCCATGCTGCACTTCCCGGCGGCAAACGCCTGCGCGCTCTGACCTAACGGGCAACGGCATATCCTTTGCCACACAGAAAGACTCCCGCCCCGCCTGACGACACGTCAGGCGGGGCGTTTTCATGAGAAATCAACGCGCTTAAAAAAAACGAACTTCCGGCATGGCGCGCGGTGGAATGGCCCGTATCCGCATGGCCTGTCGGCCGACCAGGAGGGCCGCATGGCCCCGGTTTCCAGCCGGGATGCCAAGCAGTTCTCCAAGTGACGGAGAGGCAGCCAGGGCAAAAATCAGATAACCACACCAACACGCCCCCAAACCGGCGGCTCCGGCCGCAATCTCCAGCCACGAGGCGGCAATAACCGCATCGAGGGCAGGCGTTATGCCGTTATCCGGTCCATACGCCACAACGACATGGGGCGCGTCCCGAAAAATGACGTCCTTTCCCCGTGTCGCCGCCCGGGCCGCTCCGGCCAAATGCAACTCGGCCGCCCGGGCCGAGCCGGCAGCTACTTCCAAATTGATCCAATCCAACACGGCCCGACGCACCACAGCCATCCGCTGCGGACCTTCCACCACAACGTACCCCACCTGTCGGGCATTGTGCCCGGTCGGAGCATGGCGCACGGCCTCAATCACGGCGAGCAGGTCCTCTCTGGGCACTGGCGCAGGATCATAGAGGCGACAGGAACGGCGGGACTGCAACAGATGTCGCACGGCGGCAAATTCCGGCAAAGCCTTGCGCCGTATGGGCTCAAAATCTTCCGGGGGCAACAGGCTGTGCTGGAAGGCTTCCACCGGGCAGGCGAGCACGCAATGCCCACAACGGATGCAATGCGCTTCCCGACCGGCCAGAACCTGCGGCGGCTGCCCGGGAGCCGATTGACGCACCAAACTGGCCGGACAGGCCCTAACACACAGGCCACAGCCTATGCACTGGTCGTTGACGGAAAAAAACGTCATGTGGCCTCAGGTCTTCAGAATATTTTTTTGGCCGTATGTCTCCCGCAAAAGCACCAGGGCTTCCTCCTCACGCGAGACATACAGGTCCGGAGCAAACAACGCGCCATGCCCCATGGTATGGCGGACATGCCCGGAAAGCGGCACATGGGCAAACGTATGCCCCATACGCACCAGCTCGCCAAACCACGCCACGCCAATGTCCAGGATGCCATTGCCGGTCCACGGATTACCAACGTCCACATACGCTCCAAAAGGCCACACAGAACCTTCGGGACAGGTGACCGGTCGGGCTAATTGCATGTTGAGCAGACAACAAAATTCGTTAAGCCGGCATTCTGGCAACGGCCAGGGATGACGTATAAGAGCCTCGGTTGGTTCTTCCAAATATTTACGACGATAAATTGCCGGATCCAGTGAGGCGTATAACGCCGACAGCGTATCGAAATCCGGACGGTAATCCCGATAGCGCCCAGGCCCGCAATGCCCAAGAAGCTGAGCCGGACACAACCAGCATTGCCCGATCTCACCTGCGCCAGTGTTTCTCCCAAGATTTTCGAGCAACAGCCCCACCGCATCATCCGTAAAGACACAGTCATTATGGACAAGCAGTAAGTATTTTTTATCTGTATGTTCAAAGGCAAATTGATAACGCAAAGCATGACGATATGTTACATCGTCAAGACGCGCCTTGTCCACGGCATAACGCCAATTCATAAAGGTCGGTCGATGATGAATCACCCTCTCGCCCAAAAGATCCAGGGTATTGGTATGAACAAAAACCGTATTGAGGACGTCATGTTCCTCAATAAAGTAAATTTTGTCGATCCAACGTCCACTCTTGGCCAACAGCGAAAAAAGCGTCAGTGCCGTCTGAGCTGGTTTTCCGAAAACATTGATCGCAACATCGACAATTTGCGTCCGCATAACGATTCGCCTTGGTTCAATCTCCGAGCAGTGAGGCAGGAATCCAACGTTTCGTAGTCCATAACGCATGGGGAGCTGCCGGGCAAGCACGGCCCTCCCCTTCATAATGTCTGTGCGGCGTCCATCAATTGCTCTTTGGACTCCTTCTGCGAAAACCAAACAAAAAAGAAGGATCAAACAGCAGTTCGATCCTTCTTTTATTATAAAAGCAGGGAATCCCCCTTACGGGAAATCCGGGGACAGCGGTCTGCCGAGGCTATTCCTTGTCCTTTCTCTTGGCGCCGTCGAGCGTATGGCGCTCTTTGGCCAGAAGCACCGATTTCCGCAAACGAAGGGACTGCGGCGTGATCTCCACCATTTCATCTTCGCGTACAAAATGGAGCGCCCGTTCAAGCGTCATCGGCAACACCGGCGAAAGGGTGACGTTTTCATCCTTGCCGGAAGCCCGCAGGTTGGTCAGCTTTTTTTCCTTGCACGGGTTAACATTGATATCGTTATCCCGATTGTGCTCGCCGACAATCATGCCTTCATAAACCGGGTCGCCGGGCACAATGAAAAGCCGGCCACGCGGCTCCAGGTTAAACAGGGCATACGGAACGCCCACGCCTTGCCGATCGCAGACAATGGATCCCGTAAAACGGCTCGGGAAATCGCCCCGGTATTCCTCATACCCCTCAAGCGAGGAGTTCATGATGCCAGTGCCCTTGGTATCGGTCAAAAATTCGTCGCGATATCCGATAAGTCCCCGGGAAGGGATGGTAAATTCCAGACGAACCCGCCCCGAACCATGGTTGACCAGATTGAGCATGCGGCCTTTGCGGATGGAAAGCTTTTCCGTGACCACGCCGACGAACGCCTCATCGCAATCGATAAACAGACGCTCAATGGGCTCCTGCCGCTCGCCGTTCTCGTACCGGAAGATGACTTCCGGCCGACCAACCGACAATTCAAAACCTTCCCGGCGCATGGTTTCAACCAGAATGGCCATCTGGAATTCACCCCGACCCTTGACCGTAAAGCTATCCTTGTCCTCGGTCTCTTCCACGCGGATAGCCACGTTACGCAACGTTTCCTTATACAGACGTTCGCGCAATTTGGCCGACTGCACAAACTTGCCCTCCCGGCCGGCAAAGGGCGAGGAGTTAATGGCAAAACGCATGGCCACGGTCGGCTCATCCACGTGAATACGGGGCAGAGGTTTGGGCGATTCGGCGGTGCAGATAGTATCGCCAATGGTGACTTCCTCAACGCCCGACAAGACGATGATGTCGCCTGCTTCAGCCTCTTCGGTTTCGGTCAGGTTCGCGCCCTGATAGACCTGCAATTTGGACACGCGTAGCGGCTTGGCCTCGCTGTTGGCATCAATGCGAACAAGCGTCTGGTTGATTCGGGCCGTTCCGGAAATGACCCGGCCAACCGCCAACCGGCCCAAAAAGTCGGAATAGCCCAGGTCGGAGACGAGCATGCGAAACGGTTCGGTCGCATCATGGGAAGGCGCCGGAATCCGGGCCAAAATCGTCTCGAAAAGCGGCGAGAGATCCTTGCCTTCGCCATCCAGTTCGCGCTTGGCCATGCCTTCGCGGCCAATGGCATAAAGCACAGGGAACTCAAGTTGTTCCTCGGAGGCGTCGAGATCAATAAACAGGTCGTAGATTTCGTTGAGGACTTCTTCCGTGCGGGCGTCCTTGCGATCGATCTTGTTGACGACGACAATAACGGGCAAGCCCCGATCCAGTGTTTTTTTGAGCACGAACCGGGTCTGCGGCAAGGGCCCCTCGGAGGAATCAACCAGCAGCACCGCGCCATCAACCATCGACAGCGCCCGTTCTACTTCCCCGCCGAAGTCGGCGTGGCCCGGGGTGTCGATAATGTTGATTTTGACATCTTTCCAGATCACCGCGCAGTTTTTGGCAGCAATGGTAATGCCGCGTTCACGCTCGAGATCCATGCTGTCCATGATTCTGTCCGCCACTTCCTGATTCTGACGGAACAGGCCGCTTTGACGAAACATATGGTCCACGAGAGTGGTCTTGCCGTGATCGACGTGGGCAATGATGGCAATATTGCGAAGCGCTTCATTTCTGGTCGTGTCTTGCATGAGGGATTCCTTGAAAGAACGTTGCCGGCTGACGGACAAGCCGTCGCCGGGGGACGGGACATACCGTAATGGTCGGGCTTAGGCAATCGGCAGGGTGAAGGTAAAAGTGCTGCCGGTCCCTGGCTTGGATACGAAAAAAATGCGACCGCCGTGTGACTCCACGATATGTTTGCAGATGGCCAGACCAAGGCCTGTGCCTTTGGGTTTGTTGGTGAGTGTCACACCAATCTGGTTGAATTTTTCAAAGACCTTGTATTGTTCGGCTTCCGGGATGCCGATACCCGTGTCGGACACTTCGATAATGACGTAATGGCCCTCGGTTTTGGCCTGACAGGTCACGGAGCCGCATTCGGTAAATTTGAGCGCATTGGACACCAGATTGACCAACACCTGGATAATTCTGTCCCTATCGCCTGTAATGTCGGGTAATCGCCCCACAATAGAAGTCGTCAGACTGACCTTCTTGCCTTGCAACAATCCGACGGCGGCGGACATCACGTGGCGGATAATCTCAGTCGGATTCACCCGCTCGCGCTTGAAGGCCATTTTGCCGGCCTCCAGTTTGGCCAGATCGAGCACGTCATTTATCAGGTGTTTGAGTCGCTCCCCTTCGGAAATGATGATGCCGAGATTTTCCATGACCTGGCCAATCTGACGGCGCTGTTGATCATTCCCCCCCAGTAACGGGGCTACCAGCTGGGCAAGACGTTTCTGAATCAGGACGGCGAATCCAAGGACCGATGTCAACGGGGTACGAATCTCGTGGGAAACCATGGACAAAAAATCCGACTTGGCCCGATTGGCCGCCTCGGCCGCTTCCTCCGCCCGCTTGCGGATGGTCACTTCATGGGTCAACCGCTGGTTGATGCGGGTCAATTCCGCCGTGCGCTCAGCCACCCGCTGCTCCAATTCGTCGTGGTAGCGCAGCAGGGTTTGTTCCGCCATCTTGCGAACCGTCACATCCTGCAAGGAACCGTCAAAACGGTCGGATACGCCGGCCCCATCACGGATGCGCCGGACATTGACCAAGCCCCAGATAAGAATACCGGGGTTGGTATTGAGCTGCACTTCCAGATTTTTTACTTCGCCGTAGCGTTCTAATTCGCTCCGGATGCGGTGGCGATCCTCCGGGCGGGTCACAACGTCTTCCACCACGTTTTTAACGGCGCTCATGAGCTCGGCCGGCGAGCCATAGCCCAGGATACTGGCCATGGCCGGATTGGCGCTGACGAGTCGTCCGTCGATGGCGCTTTGGAAAATGCCCTCGGCAGCATTTTCCACAATGCTCCGAAATTTTTCCTCAGCCCGTTTGAGCGCTTCCTCGCTTTTTTTGCGCTCGGTCACATCCCGGGCCACAATGATGGCAATAGGGCGATCCTCGCCGTTGACCATACGAAATGTTATTTCGACAGGCGGGCTGGTTTCGCCCATTCCCTCCGGTCGAGCCAGCACCGTTTCCAGGCGGCCGGCGGCAAAATCTCCGGAAAAAAGCCCTCGCAGACAATTGGCCGTATCAGGGGGCAGAAGTTTTTCGAAAAGACGCCCAACCAGTTCCTGTCGATCAAGACGCAACAGAGGACCGACCGCGCCAGCCACATCAGTGATGCGCCCTGTCCGGCCGTCAACTAAAAATATAGCATCGCCGGTCTGATCAAGCAGGGAACGAAATCGTTCCAGCTCGTCGAGACGACGCTTGAGTTCCGGGTAATAACTTTTACTGACCGAATGCTCGCCAAAACCAAGCAGTCTGGCCCGGCGATCATCGCGGTCAACTCCGGGGCTGTCTGGCGCTTTCATAAATGGCTTCAATTTCAGCCACAGTCGGCTGTCTGGGATTGGTCAGTATGCAAGGGTCGCCAAGGGCCTTAATTGCCAGATCATGAAAGGTCTCCCTGGGGACGCCGATATCGGCCAACCCCATGGTGATGCCAACGGCCTGCTTAAAGTCGCGGATGGCGCCGAGCACCGCCGCTTTTTTTTCGGAAACTGGCGCACCGGTGTCAAACCGGGCGCCGAGCAATCGCCCAAGCTGGTCATAGCGCTGGGGGACAGCCTCATAATTATAGTCCGTCACAGCATCCATCAAAATCGCATTGCATTGCCCATGTGGCAGGTCGCGCAGGCCGCCAAGACCGTGGGACATAGCATGCATGATTCCCAAAATCGCATTGGAAAAAGCCATGCCGGCATAGAGGCTGGCCAAAAGCATCGCCCCTCGGACTTCAATGTCCTGGGGAACGGCGATGGCCCGAGGCAAATTGGCGTAAATCAGGCGCACCGCCTCCAGAGCCAAAAGATCCGTCAACGGACCATGGGCATTGGACACATAGGCTTCCATGGCGTGGGACAAAGCGTCAAAGCCGGTATTGGCGGTCAACTCCTCAGACATGGTCACGGTAACGGCGGGGTCGAGCAAGGCAATGTCGGGAATAAGCGTTTTGCTGGTAATGGCAATTTTGAGTTTTCGGGCCGTATCATTGACAATGGCGAACTGGGATACTTCGGCCCCGGTGCCGGCTGTTGTCGGCACGCACAAAAGAGGCGGCCCCGGGCGCTCCACATTGTCCACGCCTTCGAATTCCAAAATATGCCGCTGGTTCGCATTCACGATGCCAATGGCCTTGGCGCAATCCATGGTCGATCCGCCGCCGACGGCCACCAGAGCATCACAGCCGGTTTCCGCGAACGCTGCCGCTCCGGCCATCACCTCATAGTCCCGTGGATTTGAGGAAAATTCGTTAAAAAGGCGCGTCTCCACCCCGGCGTCGGTCAAACTGGCCTCGACTATTCCGGGCCAGCCGTAGGCGGCGAGCCCCGGGTCGGCCACCAGCAAGGCCCGCCGCACGCCAAGCCCGGCCACCTGTCGGCCGGCCAGGGAAATCGCCCCCTGGCCGAAGACGAATTCCGGAGCAACGAACTTGCGCATAGACAGCAACAGTTTTTCCGGCATACGCCTTCCCCGGGCAGCCCGATTTTCCCGCTACCCCGCTTCCTCGTCTCGACCACCGCAACGTCTGATTACGCCAGACTGCCCCGCAACCCCTTGGCGTCCACAACCGAAATACCCCGGGCCGTCAAAATATCCAGGAGCTGCGGCTGCGCAAACACCCGCAACTCATCCGCGCGCTCTATGGCATAGGTGCTTATGGCCAACAAGGCGTCATCTGTTTTCCCTGGATGGCACATGAGTTCCACGACACCCAGACCACCAAGAGCCGCAAACGCTGCATCAACCAGTGATAAAAACTGATTGGCAGAAAGATTCTCACCAAAAAAACGCGTTACGCACACATCTGTATGCGGCACCCCCGCCGCATCGAACGCCTGCCGCATGTCATCGGAAAGCGCCCGAGCGACAACGCCCAATTCCCGGGCCAACTCAATAAAGACCGGAAGGATCTCCGGCCTCTTATGAATATGATGGTGCGCATCCAGATGACTCGGCTCAAAACCGGTTTCGCGAAAACGAGCCAACTGGGCTCGCCATTCCCGACGCACTTCATCCGGATTCACATTGACCACGGCCGTTTTTTTCCGCGGGAACCAGCCCGAGTCCGTAACCAGACTCGGTACTTCTTCAGGCGGCAGGCAGGGAACACCACCGGTCAGTTGCAGATGCAGCCCCATTCGGCCGGCAACAACCGGTCCCAAACGGGAAAGGCGCTCCATGGCCCGTGGCGCGCACACCATGGCCGTCGTGCCGCCGACGACCCCCACCTGCATCGCCTCCACAATACCGACGCTGACTCCGTCAGTCAGTCCAAAATCATCGGCGTTGACGAAAAGCCGCCGCATGAGAGCCCTCCTTGGCCCTGTCCTGCGTCATTCTCCGGTTCCTTCCGGAGGTGGTCGTCAGGCAGCCTTGACCCGGGCGAGCACAGCGCAAACGAGCTTTTCGATGCCCTTGGCAATATCGGCAATGCCCGGCCCCAGCATATACGCCGGGGTGGTTATGAGGTTATTGGCCGTGTCCACATGGATTTCGTCCACGCCGCAAACCACATGGCGCGAGCCGGCGGTCTCCAGGGCTTGGGCCGTAGCCGGATCATTGCCAATGGTCAGCTCGGGGTGAAACCGCCCCAACGCCAGAGCCAGGATGACCGGAGCGATGCAGATGGCCCCTATGGGCTTACCGGCTGCGTGCATGGCCACAAGCAGCGCGGCAACCGACGGATCAACCGTCCCTTTCGCGCCTTTGGTCCCAAAATCACAGAGATTCTTGGCCGCGCCCAAACCACCGGGCAAGATCAGGCCGTCCAGGTCGGCGGCAGACGCCATGGCGGTATCCATCACCGGTCCCCGGGCAATCCGGGCCGCTTCGGCCATGACGCTACGTTTCTGGCCACTTGGCATCTTGGTGGCGTGGTCCGTGGCCTCGACAACCAGATTCGGAGCCAGACACTGTACGTGCGCCCCAGCCTTATCCAAAAAATAGAGGGTGAGGGTGGCTTCATGTATTTCCGAGCCGTCAAAAACGCCGCATCCTGACAACAAAACGCCGATGGTCGCCATTCCCCCTCCCTTCTTTAAAATACCAACTGCACCAGTCCAAACTGGCAGCGGCAAAAACTATCCTTTGCCCCTTTCTTCGTCAAACCATCCCAAGAGGGCCGGGAGTATCCGGGGAAATGACCTGGAGTGCAACCCGCGAAGTTGCCTTTGTCATAAAAACAACGCATATTGGCTCATGCCCAAGCATTCGTCCGTCCCGCTGTCCCTGCTTCCGCTTATTCTTTCCGACACCACCTTGCGCGACGGCGCTCAAATGCCCGGCGTGCGCTTTTCCGTCGAGGACAAAGTGGCCATAGCCCAGGCGCTGGCCGCAGCCGGAGTAGATGTCATCGAGGCGGGCTTTCCGGCCGGATCCGAACGGGAAATCGAAGCCATACAACGCATCTGCGTCGAAGCGCCTGGACCGCTTATCATGGTGCTATGCCGCACCGTCCGCGCCGATATCGACGCGGCTTGGCGGGCCCTGGCAGACGCACCACCCGACCGTCGAGGCGTCGGCGTCTTTATCGGCACAAGTCCCCTGCACCGGCGCTACAAGCTCGGCAAGACCAAACAACAATGCCTGGATATGATCGCCGCTGCCGTGGCCTACGCCCGGGAACGCTTTGCCAAGGTGACCTTCAGTTGCGAAGACGCCAGCCGCACCGAACCGGCATTTTTGCGCCAAGCCTATACTCTGGCCATGGATGCCGGGGCCACCGGCATCGGCTTTCCCGACACCGTGGGCGTACTCACGCCACAGCAGGCGCACAGGCGCGTACGCATGCTTGTTGCGCTGGCCCATCCACGCGACGTACGTATCCGGGTTCATTTCCACAATGACCTGGGATTGGCCACAGCCAACACCCTGGCGGCCGTGGCCGCCGGAGCCGATATCGTCCACCTGACCGTCGGCGGCATCGGGGAGCGGGCCGGCAATGCCCCCTTGGAGGAAACGGTCATGGCCCTGACGCTGCACCAAAAGCAATATCGCCGGGTCGTCGGCGTGGACCCACGGCAGCTGACCGGGCTGTGCCAATTGGTCGCGAACCGTTCCGGCATTCCCCTGGCAGCCAATAAAGCCGTTGTCGGAGCCAATATTTTCGCTACATCAGCCGGGGTGCATCAGGATGGGCTGCTGAAAAATCCCGACACCTATCTGCCGTTTCGGCCCGAAGCCGTCGGCGCGGCGGGCATCCGCCTGCCGCTTTCCCCGCTTTCCGGCAAGGCGGCGCTGGCCCTGCGTTTTGCGGCCCTGGGGTTGGAACTTTCCCCCCAGGAGCTGGCCCAGGCCAGTCGGCTGGTCAAAAATGCGGACAAAGCAGCCTGGAACGATGAAGATGATCTATTGCGCCGGGCAGCAACCATGGCCCGGGAAGGCGCCGCGTGAAGGCGGACGCCCCCCAGCCATTTCTTGGCCGGCATGTCTGGACGCTCTATACGTTTTTGCGCCCCTATAAGCGCGCCATTCTGGCCGGATTGGGGCTCAATGTCCTGGCCCGGGCCTGTGATCTGTTGCCCCTGGCTCTGGCCGGCAAGGTCATCGATGTCGCCACACGCGGTACAACCGATCCCAAGGTCTATCTTTCCTATGGGCTGGCCGTACTTGGCGCCTTCATTTTCTTGGCCATTTTCCAAAGCGGTTCCGACTATATCCTGGCGGCCATGGCCCAAAAGACCCGTCACGATATCCGGCTCGCCCTTTATCACCATCTCCAATCCCTTGACCCGGCCTTTTTTGAAGATCGACAAACCGGCGACATCATGTCCGTCATCGTCGGCGACGTGGACACCCTTGAGCACTTCCTGACCGACGCGACCACCTCCATTATCCGCCTGCTGGTCACCTTCCTCGGCATCTACGGCTATCTGTTTTTCCTGGAGTGGCGGCTGGCTCTGCTGCTTTTCGCGCCATTGCCACTGGCGGTCTTCGCCGTGCGCCGTTTCGTCACCAGGGTTCAGCCGCGTTACCGGGCCACACGCAAGGCCGTCGGCGCGATTGCCGGCCTGCTGGAAAACAATATTTCCGGTATGGGCGTTATTCAGGCTTACACGGCGGAAGACCGCCTGCTTGCGGCGGTCACGACCAGATCCGCCGCCTACCGGGACGAAGCCGTTGCCGCCGAGGCTGAACGAGCCCGATTTCTGCCGGCCATCTACACCGTGGCCGGCCTTTCCTTCGGCGCAGTCTTTGCCGGCGGCGGCTGGCTGGTGGCGGCCGGACACGGCCCGACAGCCGGCGATTACACCACCTTTGTCCTCTTCGCGGCGCGCCTGGTGCTACCGCTTTTCGTCTTTGGCATGTTGATCAACCAAATCCAGCGGACCGAAGCCGCCGCCTCGCGCATTGCCGAACTGTTTGCCGCCAAATCCCGGGTGGTGGATCGCCCCGACGCCGGGCTCCTCGCCATGCGTCCCCGCAGCATCGCCTTTCATGACGTTCGTTTTGCCTATCCCGGACGCCAACCGGTCATTAACGGCATCTCCTTCGCCTTGCAGCAGGGCGACGTTTTGGGCGTCGTTGGTCCGACCGGAGCCGGCAAGTCCACCCTGGTCAAACTCCTTTTGCGGTTTTACGAGCCAAGCGGCGGCGAAATCCGCGTTGATGGCATCCCGCTTCCCGCCTACACACGGAAAAGCTACCGGAACCACATTGGCTACGTTTCCCAGGACGCGTTCCTGTTTCACGGCACCGTGGCGGAAAATATTTTGCTTGGCCGGCCTGACGCCGATCTGGCCACCGTACGGCAGGCCGCTGCCGTGGCCGGAGCCGACGCCTTCATCATGCAACTCCCCCACGGCTACGATACCCTCATCGGAGAACGCGGCATGAAGCTCTCCGGCGGGGAACGCCAACGGGTCTCCCTGGCCCGAGCGGTATTGCGGGACCCGGCCATCCTGATTCTCGATGAGGCCACATCCGCCGTGGACACTCGCACCGAAGCCATTATCCAACAAAACCTGTACGCCTTCCGCGAAGGTCGCCTCACGCTGGCTGTGGCCCACAGGCTTTCCACTGTGCGCCAATGTGCGGAAATTCTTGTGATCGTGGACGGCTACGTTGTCGAACGGGGCAACCATGACGCCCTCCTCGCCGCCGGCGGTGTCTATGCCGGCATGTGGGCCGTGCAAAGCGGCCAGGAAATGGCGTGCCCTTAAATCCCGACACAGCCACGGTGCTCGACCTCGTGGCCGCCTATCCGGCAACGGAAGCAGTTTTTCGCCGCTATGACGGGCCTGCCGGCTGCTGTATCCTCTGCCAAGCGCTTTTTGAGACGATAACAACCCTGGCCGTGCGTTTCGGTCTTGACTGCGACGCGCTGCTGTCTGATCTCAATCGTATAATCGAACAAGGAAGCCATCCATGAGCATTGAACTGGTCAAGACCGTCACCGCTGCCGGTTGAGCGGCCAAGATCGCTCCAGGGGACCTGGAGGACGTTTTGCGGGGCTTGCCGCCCATTGCTGATCCTCGTCTGCTGACCGCCCAGGGCGTCAACGAGGATGCGGCCGTAGTGCGTCTTCCGGGCAGCACGCAAGGGCTTGTCCAGACCGTGGATTTCTTCACACCCATTGTCAACGATCCTTATCACTTCGGCCGCATCGCCGCCGTCAATGCCCTGTCCGATGTCTATGCCATGGGGGGCATGCCCCTGGCCGCTATGAATATCGTCTGTTTTCCGGCCAAAACCATGGACACGGCCATTTTGACCGAAATTTTACGTGGCGGCCTGGCCGCCGTGCTCGAAGCCGGAGCCGTGCCGGCCGGCGGACACAGCGTCGAAGACAAGGAAATCAAATACGGACTGGCTGTTTCCGGACTGGTTGATGCGGATGGCTTTGCGTCCAATACCGGTCTTGTGCCTGGAGACGTACTCCTTCTCACCAAGCCCCTCGGAACCGGCGTGTTGGCGACAGCGCTCAAAGCCGATTTTGGCGATGCGGCCACCCTCGAAGGTCTGCTGTTTCAGTGGGCTGGCCGGCTCAACGCTGCCGGTGGTCGGGTGATCCGGGAATTGGGCCTCAAGGCCGCAACTGATGTGACGGGTTTTGGTCTCGGCGGCCATGTGCTCGAAATGGCCGCCGCGTCGCAGGTCGCCGTGGAGTTGCGATTGGCCGATATCCCGTTTCTCCCCGAAGCCGTGGAGTTGGCCGGTCTGGGGATGCTGCCGGCCGGCAGTTTCGCCAACAAGGCCTACTGTGCAACAACGGTGTCCGTGGCCCCAGGACTTGATCCGATCAAAACGGATTTGGTTTTCGATGCCCAGACGTCCGGCGGATTAGTGCTGGCCGTCCCTGAAACCAAGGTGGAGGCGGCCCGGAAGATTCTTCTTGAGGCCGGCGATCTGGCGGCGATTATTGGGCGGGTGGTACAAAGGATCGATGGAACGGAACGGTTAATGATACGCTGAGCAAACCACGAGAAACACCAAAAGCCCGCCACGGAAACCGTAGCGGGCTAAAAAGCATCGGAAAAGCTGGCGAGATTAGGCCTGCTTGCCCTTGTTGACGGCCACGGACAGGCGGGAAATATTACGGGCAGCGGTCTTCCAGTGAATGACCTTCTTGCTGGCGGCCTTGTCCAGAACCTTGGTGGCAGTGAGCAACGCCGCTTCGGCAGCGGTGGTATCCCCACTGGCCAGGGCAGAGCGCACAACTTTAATGACATTACGCACGCGGGTTTTAACCGCCCGGTTGCGAGCCCGGGCCAAAAGGCTTTGACGGTGCCGTTTCAGAGCGGATTTATGGTTGGCCAAGGATCGTTCCTCCGTGAATTGTTCGCTAAAGCAGAGTTAACTAAATTGCAAGCCAGCACCTGTCAAGTAAAAAATATTTCTTAAACCTGCAAAGCCGCAAAATCCGCCACCCGGCCCAGACGATCGACCAAGGATTTAAGCAGATTCAATCGGTTAAGCCGCATGTCCATATCATCGCACATGACCATGACATTATCAAAAAAGGCATCCACCGTGGGGCGCAACTCATAGAGCAAATCAAGCACCGCACCGTAGTCGCCGTTCGCGTAAAGCGCATCATAACGCGGGAATACCCCGGCGCAGGCGGTCGCCAGATCCTTTTCGGCCTGCTCGACCAGAAGCTCTGTCTTGAGTACGCCCGTCAGCGGCTGGCCTGCGCCAACCCCCTGCTTGCGGATGATATTGGCCGCACGTTTAAAAGTAAGCACCGCCTGTCCAAAATCCGGACCAGCCGCAAACGCGCCCAGGGCGACAATACGGGCCGACAGCGCCGCAATGTCGGTAAACGACGCGCCAATCGCCGCTTCCACCACCAGGGTGTCATGGCCTTGTCCGGTAAAATACGCCCGAAGCCGCTGACTAAAAAAGTCGAGCAACTTGGCCAGCACATGGGTCCGGTCCACCTTGAACTTCACATCGCCATATCCATCAAGCGCCGACTGGAGCAACTCCATCAGGTCGATACGCAGATCATGTTCAATGACGATACGACAGATGCCAAGAGCCGCGCGGCGCAAGGCATACGGGTCGGCCGCGCCCGTCGGGGCCATATCAAGACCGAAGCACCCGGCCAGGGTATCAGCTTTGTCGGCAAGCGACAAAAGCGCACCGATCAGCGAGGCAGGAACCGGACTGTCCGGACCGGCCGGCAGATACTGTTCGGCTATGGCCCGAGAAACCGAGTCGGATTGCCCCTTGCGGCGGGCATAGATACCGCCCATGACGCCTTGCAGTTCGGCGAATTCCCCAACCATTTCCGAGACGAGGTCGACTTTGGCCAAACCGCCGGCCTGGGAGGCCTCCAGCATGACCTCGGGCTTGCCCACCCGCTCGGCCACGAGGCCGCACAATCGTTCCAGACGGCGGGCCTTGTCGCGCACACTGCCAAGTCCGGCCAGAAAAACCACGCTTTCAAGCTTCTTCTGCCACGTCTCAATATCCGTTGCGAGGTCGGCTTCCCAGAAAAAGCGAGCATCTTCCAGACGGGCGGTCAGCACCCGCTGCCAGCCCCGGCGCACCAACTCCAGATTGCCCGGCACCAGCCCAAGGGTGGTGAGGAAAACCGGCAACAGGCCGCCTTTGCCGTCTTCCACCGCAAAGCTTTTCTGGTGCGATTCCATGCTGGTAATCAGCACCTCGCGCGGCACATCCAAAAATTTCTGATCGAAATGCCCCATCAGCACGAGTGGATGTTCGGTCAATCCCGTGACTTCCGTCAGCAGTGCGGGATTTATGACCGCAGAGCCCCCGGCTTCCCGGGCCAGATGTTCAGCCTGGGAACGCACAAGGCTTTCACGCTCGCGGGCATCGAGAATCACCTTGCCCTGCTCCCGGATGATGGAAAAATACTCTTTGGCCGAAGGCACGGAAAAGGGCCCCGGTCCCATGATACGCTGCCCCCGGGTCATGCGGCCGGCAACGATGCCATCCAGCTCAAAGGGCACAACTGCGTCGTCCAACAAGGTCAAAAACCAATGCACCGGTCGGCCGAAGGCAAAATCCCGGCTTCCCCAGCGCATCCGCTTGGGGAAAGAAAGCTTCTTGACCGCATCCAGACAGATGCCCGGCAACAAATCGACTGCGGCCTCGCCCCCAGTGGCCTTGCGCAACGTCAAATAGCGTCCCTTGGGCGTTTCCGTGACGAAGACATCCGTTATGTCACAGCCCTGCCCTTTGGCAAACCCCGTGGCCGCAGGCGTGGGATTCCCCGCAGCATCATAGCCCACCCGTTCAGGGGGACCGGTCATCACCACTTCTTCCTGACGGGCGCTGGCTGCCAGTTCGGGGATGCTCAGCACCAAACGCCGGGGCGTGGCAAACGACGTGATCGGACCGCAGTCCACCTTGGCCTGGGTCAAGGCGTCGCCAAACAGGGTCCGGATCTCATTGGCAAGCCCGGACAAAAATCGGGCCGGCATCTCCTCGAATCCAATCTCAAAAAGAAAATGGGACATGGTCATTCGTCCTTTATGCGCTTTTACTTCTGGAGAGGATAGCCGAGTTCCTTGCGTTGGGCGGCATAGAGCCGGGCCAGGCTGGAGGCCAGGGCCCGGACCCGACCGATATAGGCCGTACGTTCCGTAATCGAAATAGCCCCCCGGGCTTCCAACATATTGAAGGCATGGGAACACTTGAGGCAGTAATCGTACGCCGGCCAGGGCAGCCCCAATTCGCAGAGACGCTTGCATTCCTTTTCGCAGGCATTGAAATGCTGCAGCAGCATGGCCGCATCCGATTCCTCGAAATTATAGCGCGAATGCTCGTATTCGCCCCGCTGATACACCTGACCATACGTCACATGCTCGTTCCAGGCCAGATCGTATACGGAATCCTTTTGCTGCAAATACATGCTGATGCGCTCAAGGCCGTACGTGACCTCCACGGAAATTGGAGACAGGTCGATGCCGCCCACCTGCTGAAAATAGGTAAACTGCGTGACCTCCATGCCATCGAGCCAGACTTCCCAACCAAGGCCCCAGGCACCAAGCGTCGGCGATTCCCAGTCATCCTCGACAAAACGAATGTCATGCTCGGAAGCCTTGACGCCAAGGGCGGCCAGACTCTCCAAATAAATATCCTGAATATTGTCCGGCGAAGGCTTAAGGATCACCTGAAATTGGAAATAATGCTGCAGGCGATTCGGATTTTCGCCGTAGCGTCCATCGGTCGGGCGACGGGAAGGCTGCACGTAAGCGGCTTTCCAGGATTCAGGCCCGATAACCCGGAAAAAAGTGGCCGGGTTGAATGTCCCGGCGCCGACCTCGGTGTCGTACGGCTGAACCACAAGGCAACCGGATTTTGCCCAGAAATTTTGCAGCGTTAAAATGACATCCTGAAAATACATGCTCGCTCCGATTTCAAGGTTTCGCCGCCGGCCGGGCCGGATGCGGCGATGCTCGCCGACTCGCAAAGCAATTGCAACAGGGCGCGCCCATTCCCGCGTCAGGCCCGCACAAACCCACCCTGCTCCCAGGCCAGTCCCATGTGGTAGCGCACAAGCAGATCCACAGTCCTGGAAAATTCCCTGGCCGCAGCCGGTTCGGGACGGCAGGCCGCCCAATCTTCTGGCTGTCGGGTCACTGCCGCCTCAAGTAACGATCGGGCCTCTTCGCACAAAGGCTGCCGCACCCCTCCCGGAACAACATCCCGACAGGCCGGACAGACCAATTTGCCTGCTTCCACGTGGCAAACGGCCCCATGGTCCGCAAGCGGCGCACCGCAGACGGCGCACCGGTCACAGCCCGGCAACAGGCCATGCAAAAACGCCATCCGAGCCCGAAACAGCAAAGGGAAAAGCGGCGATGGCGCAATTTCGCCCTCAAGGGCGGCAAGCATGCCTCGCACCAGCGCATACGCTTCAGCCGCTCCCGGAGGACCAATATGCACGGCCTCAAAAAATTTCAAGCAATTCACGGCGATGCCCAACCGCTGTGGCTCCCGGCGCAACCGCTGCGGCGCATCGAGCAAGGTGGCTTCGGTCAGGCAATGATATCCTTGGCACCCCGAACGCCGTACCTTGAACCGGACAAGATTCAACGAATCCAGACACCCCAAAAAACGTCGCCGGCTTTTCATGCCGCCAAAGGCAAAGGCCGTATAGATACCACGGATGGGGGAAAAAAGCCGCACCCAGGCGTCAATTTCCCGAAATCGCCCCACCTTGAGCACGAGCGCCTTTTCGGAAAATTCCATGACCGCCTCGTATGCCGTCCTGTTTCTGATGCATGTGAGGGGCGTCTCGCCCACAACATCTCGGGAGCCGCCCATCAATACGTGTACCGAAAAAAAGGACTGTCTCTCCGACCTAGGGAAAACGAATGGTTCTGCTTCCGCCTTTCTCGGTCGTCACAGGCGTTTCCTTGCCATCATAGCGGAAAATCACCCGGCTCGGATTGCCAAGTTTGATTTCCACCTTCTCGTCAAAAGGCACAGAAATCCGCTGCCCCTTTTTCACATAGATTTCTTTGGCCGGTCCTTTGTCCGGATTGATCATAATCCAGCTGCCATCCTGACCGTAAATTTCAACTTCCCGGGCAGTCGACGTATTGTCCCCGGCCGCGGTGGCAGGTGCAGCAGTCGGAGCAGCCGACATGGCGGTTGTCGTCGGCGCAACGGGCGTCCCTGTCTGAGGCTGGACCTGTGCTTGGGTCGGGGCCTGGGAAGCGGCTTTGGCAGCCTCTTCTTCGGCTTTTTTGGCCACAAACTTAAGCGTCTTGACCGATCCCTTACCGGCCTGCAACGGGTAAAGCTTGTTGTCAAAACGGATTTCCACCGCCCCGGCATTGCCCAGTCGCACCAGCATATAATCGGCGAAGCGGCCAACAAATCCGTCGCCCTTTTCCAGCATGGCTTCATGCATGCTGCCGCCATCCGCGCCGGCTTGCAGCCAACAGCGCTCTTTGGCGACTATGGCGACAGTATGGGAGCCTGTATCGCCCACGGTCAGGGTTTTGGCCGAGGGGGCCATTGGCGCCGCAGATTCCGGCGCAACGGGAACTGTCGGAACAACAGCCGTGGGACCGCTGGTTGCGATGTCCTGGGTCGCCCGATCCTCAGGGGTCGGTTCCTGACGCGGAGCCTCTCCAGAAGTAGGTCTGGGCAGCTCGGACGCAACCTTCGCCTCAGGTCTGGCTTCCACCTTGGGTTCCGGTGTGACGGTCTTAGGAGTCGGAGCAGGGTCTTCCATCTTTTGCGGCGCAACCGTCGGCACCACTGCCCCCGAGTCAGCCGTCGCCGGTTTGGGAGGGACATTCGGCGTGGCAGGCTCGGTTGCGACCTGCGACGGCGTACGTTCCTCTTCGCCGGAGGAGCGTGAAAAGACATGGGTAAAAAGATACCAGCCCAGCCCAGCCACCAGCACCACCCCGACCAGTCCAAGGGTTAAAGGCGCCACAGGGAACCGGGCAATCCGCGAACTCCCGTCGCCACTGTCGTCGACAACGTCATGGATGACGGAAAGATCGTGCAGCGCCGGTTCTTCAAGTTGATAAATCTCGGTGAGGCTCTGATCGAATTCGGCCTGATCCACACCAAGCAACTTGGCGTAATTTTTTATAAAACCCTTAGCATACACCGGATGGGGCAAAGCCCGCTCGTTGCCATCCTCGATGGCGGCAAGACAACTCCGCGTAATCTTTATTTTGTCCGATACCGCATCGAGGGTAAGGCCCTGTCGCTCCCGTTCCTCGCGCAGTATCGTCCCGATCTCGCGCAAATCCATAAAGAAAACTCCTCTGAGTCCAAGAAGCCAGGAAGCGGGAGACCCCCCGGACGGCCGGATCAAAAAGGTCCTACAGCTTGACCTCGATCACGGCTTTGGACCGCAGATTGTCAATGTACTCTTGGATGAGTTTATCGAATTTCTGCTTGTAAAGCATGTCCTGTATCTGCTCCTTGGCCCCTTCGAAAGACGGCCCTGCGGCAGTTGTCGCCGGGGCCGACTTGGGCGCAGGAGCAGGAGCCTGTCCTGAACGCTGGGTCAGCAGCACAGCCCGACCATCAAGCATCACCGGCTCGCTGACCTGTCCGGCGGGCACAGCCGCCAAAGCGGCCCGCAACGGCGGCGCCAGATCCTTAACCTGTACGTCGCCAAGATCCCCGCCCTGGTCCCGACCGGGGCCAATGGAAAACTTTTTGGCCGCTTCGGCAAAGCTGATGGAGCCGGCATTAATTTTGGCCCGCAGCTCATCAGCCTGTTTTTTGGTGGCCAACATGATAAATCCGATGTTTCCGGACACCTTCGGACCTAAAATCGACTTTTCCGCTGAAATATTGTTCTTATTCTTCTCGTAATAATCCCGAACTTCATCATCGGTCACCAGGACTTTTCTATGCACCATAAAGCCAAGAAGGCGCTTTTTCATAGTATCTTCGCGCAGGCGTTCGCGAAATTCCTTCAGCGTCATGCCTTCTTTGGCCAATTCAGCAGTAAAAGCCTGCTGTGATAATTCGTTTTTCTTCTTTATTTCGTCAATTTGTGAATCAATTTCCGTTTCCGACACCGTTATTTTCAGGCGTGCGGCTTCCTGTTCGATCAGGATGTCATTGATCATGCTGTCGAGCACTTGATGCCGCAATTCATCGGAGCGGGGATCAGTCGGTTTGAAGGAAGCGCCCTGCGCGCGCTGCGAGATATCGGTTATCCGGGCATTGAGGTCAAACATCGTAATCATTTTACCGTTGACCACCGCCACAACACGGTCCACCAGTTCAGCGGCGTGCACTGGCGCAGCCAATGCGCCCCAAAGCCCGAGAATGATGAAAAATTTAAGCAGACGGGGCAAGGTGTCCTCCATGAAGGGCAGTGCGGGATTTCCGGCGGGTTTTATTAAATCCACGCCCGGCGCGCTCCCTCGTAACGTTGCCGCTGTTACGCCGACCTTTCTGGTTGGCGCAACCACGCATCCGGGCCTATAAACGTTTTTGCTACCCCAGGCAATCGCAGCCGGGACGGATGACCGGGGAAATCAGGGAAATTCAAGGACCCGGTTTTCTTTTTTCCCGACGTCCACCGTGGTTTCCCGACCGTTGGAACGATACTTCACCTCACTAGGACTGCCAAGGTGTACCTGGAGCTTGCGGTCAAAGGCGATTTTATGCGGTTTCCCGGATTTGAGATAGACCCGCTCCTCGGCGCCATCGTCGACAGCGAATACGATCCAACTTGATTTGACGGCAAGAAATTCGACTTCCCGAGAAGCGCCCTTGGTCGGTTGCAACGCGACATCCCCTGCTGGCGCCGAAGGCGACGTCGCGGAGGATACGGCTGCAACTCCAAGAGCTTCGGGTACCGCAGCAGGCGCGGGCGCAGGGACACCCGGAGGCGTCAAGGCGGCCTCAGATGCATTCGGTTCCTGGCGGGGCAACGGCGTGGGAGAAACGGCATCCTCATTTTTCCCCGTTGCGGCTGCTACCGCTGCAGGCTGCGAGGATTGCGCATCGGCATTGATGGGAAGAGCCACTGGCGAAATCACAGAGACTGACGATGAAGCCGGACTGGCCTCTGTGCTCGTGCCGGCTTGCGGCACAGTTGTCGCGCCATCAGTGCCCGCACGTTTTTCAGCCAGGGTTTTCCGGGCCTGACCGGCCACATAGTCGCGAGCGACAGTTTCCTTATTGGCAGCCTCCAGTTCTGCCTGATCGTCTGGGCGTCGGGCGGCTTTTGTGGCGGCATCGCCTGCGTTGACAGCAGCCAAAAGCGTCTTGCTCACGGAAATTTTTGCTCCGGCCAGGGCTTCGGCCAACCAGGCGTCAAAGGACTTCTCCAGTTTGCCAGCGGTCAAAAGCGTTTCAATCTGGGCATACGCCTTGGCCGGTTCCAGGACTGCCTCGGGCTGACGCTCCACAAGCACCAACGCCAGATGCTCCCTTCCGATCGGCATGACAGCGGAGACATCGCCGGGCTTCAGGCCTTTCAGGGCCTCGCGCCAAGAGCCGACGAGCGTTTTCTCAGCCAGCCGGACTTCCTGCATTGTGACGCCGGTCGCATGTTCGAAAACGCTTCGCTGGCCGATTTTGCGATAAGCGGCCAGCGCGGCCTTGATGGCGTCCGGCTCCCGCCCTTGGACCAGCAGAAGCCGCACCTGGGACGGTTGGGTAACGGCCTCAATATGCTCTTTATAATAATTCGCTGCTTCGGAAACATCCAAACGGATATTTTGACGCAGGATCTCGCGGAAAAATTTCTCCAAAGCCAATCGATCCACCAAGGCTTCCCGCCAGCGGGGCACATCGATATGCTCTTCCAACAACATTTGATCAAAAGTATCGCCGGGATAGTCGGCGCGTACCTGGGCTTCGGCGGCAGCCAGCTCGGCGGCGGTAACCGCGAGTCCGTTTCGCTCCAGCTCCTGGCGCACCAACCGGGCCACAATCATCTCGGCCAGAACCTCGCCATATGCCGCACGCAACTGCTCTACGGCAGGATTATCCAATTGCGGCGTACCCAACTGCCCCAAGTCATGGCGTCCTTCCAGATCCGCCAAGCGAATAGGAGAACCGTTGACGGTGGCCACAATACCCGATTCCTCGGCGTGTTCCCAAAAACACCCCGTCAAAAGCGGCACGGCACAACACGCACAGACCACCCCGCGCAACATCCGGCCGACAACAGGTCTCACAATGCGTCTCCCTCACCAAGCGCAGCCAGCTCACCGGCCCAGGCCCCAATGGCCTCAGGCAGGGGGCGCGCCTGATCGAGCGGCAAAACGAGACGCCCAGGCGGCAAAAGACGCACGCCATCGCCGCGCGTCCCGACAAAGGCGACCAACCGTTCCGGAGACACGGCCGCGCCCTCGACTTCAAAACAGACCACCAAACGACTGGGCGCAATTTCGGCCTTGTTGGCCCCAAGCCGGGCCAGCACCTGCTTTAGGCCCAACACGGCGCGGAAATTATCCACCTCAGGCGGCGGCGGGCCGAATCGATCGCGAATCTCGGCCATAAGCTCCGCCAACCCTTGCTCGGTCCGTGCCGTGGACAAAGCCTTGTACAAACGGAGCCGATCCGACGCCTCGGGCACAAAACGCTCCGGGATGCGCGCAGCAATGCCAAGCGTCAGTTCCGGTTCAACACGCTCCCGGATCGGTTCACCCTTAAGCCGCCCCACTTCTTCGGCCAACATTTCCAAAAACATATCGAGCCCGATGCGGGCGATATGGCCCGATTGGGCTTCACCGAGGATATTGCCGGCCCCGCGGAGACGTAAATCCTCCATCGCCACCTGAAAGCCCGCGCCCAGATAATCCATATCCAGGATGACCCGCAGCCGTTTTCGGGCCAGATCCGGCACCTTTTCCATATGGGGTACGACGAAGTAGGCGTAGGCCTGCCGGGCCGAACGCCCGACCCGACCCCGTAACTGGTAGAGTTGCCCCAGGCCGAACATATGGGCGTTATCCACAATGAGCGTATTGGCCCGGGGAAAATCCAAGCCGGATTCAATAATCGAGGTGCAAACCAAAATATCGGTTTCACCATGCCAAAAGCCATGCATGGCCTCTTCCAAAGCGGTTTCCGACATCTGACCGTGGGCCATGGCCACCTTGGCGTCCGGGGCCAGGGTTTTGACGTAGGCCGTCACCTCTTCCAGGCCCTGAACACGGTTGTGTACCCAAAACACCTGCCCCTGGCGTTCCAACTCCCGACGGATGACTTCACGCAAAAAGGCTTCGTCGCGTTCGACCAACGCCGTATCCACGGTTTTTCGATCAGGCGGCGGCGTCTCAATGACCGAAAGACCACGCACGCCGGAAAGCGATAATTGCAAGGTGCGCGGAATAGGCGTGGCGGTCAGGGTCAACGCGTCGATGTTTTTCTTCATCGCCTTGAGCCGCTCTTTGTGCTTGACCCCGAAGCGTTGCTCTTCATCCAGAATCAACAATCCGAGATTGGGCAGGTGCACATCGCCGGACAGGATGCGATGCGTGCCGATCAGGATATCCACCTCGCCCCGGCTGACAGATTCCAAAACCACCTTGCGTCGCTTGGGCGACACAAAGCGCGAAAGCATCTCCACCCGGACCGGAAACCCTTCCAGACGGCTGGTAAAATTCTGATAGTGCTGTTCCGCCAACACGGTGGTTGGACACAACATGGCCACTTGTTTGCCATCGAGCACCGCCCGGAACGCCGCCCGCAAGGCCACTTCAGTCTTGCCGAAGCCCACGTCGCCACACACGAGCCGGTCCATTGGCTCGGGCCGCTCCATGTCGGCCAGGACGTCGGCAATGGCCCGCTCCTGATCAGGCGTTTCCTCAAATCCAAACGTCGCCTCGAACTCCAGGTACAATTCGTTGGTCGGACCATAGGCGTAGCCCTTGGCAACCTGCCGATAGGCGTACATTTCGACCAAGTCGGCGGCAATGCGTTCAATAGCCTTTTTGGCCCGTTCGCGAACGGATTTCCAACGAGCCCCACCCAGACGGTCCAAAGGCGGCGCAGTGCCCTCCGGGCCCTTATACCGCTGCATTAGTCCAAGCCGATCCGCCGGCAAATAAAGCTTGTCTTCGTCGGCAAAGACCAGCAGCAGATAATCCCCCCCCGTGGCATCAACGGTCATGCGGGTGAGCCCCTCGAAGGTCGCTACGCCATAATCCCGATGAACCACCAAATCGCCAGGGCGGATGTCATCAAAGGAGGTCAGTCCCTTGAAATCCTTGTCACGCCCGCGCTCGGTCCCCCCCTTGCTCGCCTCGGGATGCAGGATATCCTCGGCCATAATCCGGGTATCGCGCCAGGGAAGCTCCATGCCGTGGCGCAAGGAGGAAAGCAGCGCATACAGTCCGGGTTCGTTCGGACTGTAGCCCGTGCGGAAAGCAAGTCCCTCGGGTTCGATCATTTGCAGGAATTTTTTCCGGGATCGCTCGCCGTGGAAGGACAGGATGGTTTGTCCCTGTCCGCTCCACTCTTTGAGGGAGGCCGTCAACGTTGTCCAAGGCCGCTTGTCGGAACCCGGCTTCCAAAAAAGATCCCCAAAGCGCTCCAGCGGCTTTTCCGGCAGATCTGGACCATGGCGCCCCCGCCCCATGACCAGATTTTCAAACAGGATGCGTCGGCCGGCCACCAGGGACTTCCGAGCCATATTCTCCGGCCAAAGCACCCGGGAGACAGGCCAGGGATGGCCGCATTCTTTGGTCTCCGTCTCAAAAAACTTCCGCCAGGCGTGCTCCACCTCTTCAAGGCGTTCCTTGACCTTGACCGCATCGCACACGATCCAGGCGGCATCGACCGGAAACCACGCCGAAAGCTCCACCGGACGCTCGTAGTACACACCAGGCCAGATGGCTCCGTCGCGGACGTCAAGCGCTGTTTCCAAGCGCTGCTTGGCAGCACGGTGCAATTCCCCCGTACCGGCGATGGTATCCCACAGTGTTCGGGCCTCCTCCATGAAGGTCTCCGAAAGCACGGCCGGAGCCGCCGGCAACAACGTCGCCTCTGCCAGTTCGGCCAGGGAGCGCTGCGACGCGGCATCAAAACGACGCACAGCTTCAACGACATCGCCAAAAAATTCCAGACGCAACGGACTGTCATACCCGGGCGGAAAGATATCAAGGATATCGCCGCGCAGGGAAAACTCTCCGGGATTCGTCACCATGGGCGTCCGTTTGTAGCCCCACAGCACGGCTTGCTCGGCGATAAGATCGCGCGGCAACTCCTCGCCGACGGCCACCGTCAGGATGTTCCCCTCGAGGGCCTTCGGCGGTGGCCACTTGGGCAGAAAATTGTCGGCTGTAACCAGCAAGATACGTGGTCCGCTCCCCATGGCGGCAAAAGCCAGGAAGGCCATGCGTCTGGCCCAAAAGGCCCCGCTTGGCCGGCCCGGGGAATACGACGGCAGGGACGCAAAAGACGCTCCCCACAAGGTTTTGGGCGAAGCCGGGGCTAAGAGCTCCAGCAAGGCGGAAATTCTGGATAATTCATTGATTCCGGGGGTGACGACCACGGCAGACTGGCCTTTGGCCAAGGCTTCGACAGCCAAGAACGCCAAAGTGGCCGGACCACTTTTGTAGACCGAGGCGGAATCGGGACTGGTGAGCAGATCGGAAAGAGGGGCGGTGCGGGACAAGGCATGCCTCATGGAAAATACAGGATGGCCGCCGGCACGGGGTGACGGCGGCCGCAAAAACGAATCGGAGCAACAGACTGCCGCAACACATGACGCGAAGGCGCGAAGAATCGGGTTGCGGCGGGGGCCCTGGCGGGACGTGTCACAACACGTCGCGCGAAAAGCCTTAGAAGGAACCGAGCATGTCGCGTTCCTCGCCGGAAAGCAGCTTATTCAGGTCAAGCAGGATCAGCAACCGGTCCTCAAGCTTGCCCACGCCGCTAATGTATTCGGATTCAAGTCCGGATACGACAGGTGGTGGCGGCTCCACCGTACTCGCGGGTATGCGAAGCACCTCTGAGACGGAATCGACCACAAATCCCACAATCATGTTATTGATTTCAATGACGATGATTCGGGTATGCTTGTCGTGGTCGCGGGTCGAGAGGCCAAAACGCCGACGAAGATCAATGATGGGAATAACCTTGCCCCGTAAATTAATGACGCCCTCGACAAAATCCGGGGCGCGCGGGACCTTGGTGATATCCATCATGCGGATGATCTCCTGCACGCTTAGGATATCGACGCCGAACTCTTCCTCGCCAATACTGAACGTGACGAGCTGGAGCAGTTCGGCATCCTGTTTTTTGAGGGTTTCCTCCATGCGGCAAGCTCCCGTTTATGGTGTGGCCGCGCACGCGGCGGCAAGTACATCCGTTTATATGTTCTATCGAATCAGACCCGGTTTGGGCAAGGACGATTCCTGGAAAAAACACAAAAAAACTAGTCGCCGGAGAGCTCGCGCTGCCGTTCCTCCGGAGACAGACTCCACAAGGGGAAGCCGTCCTTGGTCCGGCGGACCTTGAGCTGCGCGCCGCCGTCGTCCTTTTTCACTTTAATGGCCAACATCACATCATGCCCGTCAAACTCAGTCCAGACCCCGGAAACTTTGACAGAATCGCCTTCCCGTATGCCGCTGGACGCAAAGTTGACAAAATCCTTGGGTCCCAGATGCACCGTTTCCAAGCCCTTTTCTTTTTTATCCTCTATCTGCAACCCAACGCCAGGAGCCATATCAGGAAAGGGCGTCAGATCCAGAACCTTGACCACCCGCCCTTTGAGCGTGTCGGCCTCTTTGAGGTCAAACAGCTGATCGTACTCCCCGCCCTTCTCCCAGCCCTTGATGTTCGCATTCGCCTTAGGACCGGCCAGGGCCGCTGCGGACGCCAGAACAGACAAAACCAAGACCAACAACGCCACCTTGCGCATGCACCTCTCCTTGGGCGATCCGTTGCGTCATCGGGGTCGGATCGACGCGCGTCCCCGTCGCGATACGGTTCCTTGGGGTCACCGTCAATATTTGAACTGCCCGTCCTCGTAAAGCGTCACATCACGGCCATCGGACAAATGGGCTCGCACGCGCTTGGTTTCCGTATTGACCAGATCCCAATGCAGGGCGGAATCGTTAAATCCTAATTCCGTCTTTCGGGTGGCGTCAAGTCTGGCCGGATCTCCGTCATAGGTATCGGAATAAGAACTTCCGACAGCCACATGACAGTTTCCATGCGGTCCGCCAAAATTTTCGTCATAGAGCGTGTTGGCCATGAAACGATTGATATTGGAAAAACGGCGGTCCGTCAGCGAAAATTCCCCTAATCGTGACGCTCCCGGGTCCATGGCCAATTGCTTCCGTACGAATTCCTCGCCTTGTTCGGCCGCAATTTCCGTCACAATGCCCTCTTTAAAAGTCAAACGCACACCCTTGACGTAATTACCACTGCGATACGAGGGTTGATCGGCAAAATATCGTCCGGAAGTGCCGCGCCAATCCGGCGAGGTAAAGATTTCGAAACTCGGAATGTTGTGGCCGGAGAGCCCAAGCCACCGGCGTTGCGCTCCTGGCGTAACCGTCAGATCCACATTTTCGGATTCGACGTGCAGCGAGACGGCTTTCAGGGCATTGAGCCACGCCTTGATTTCGCGCGCCTCTTCATAAAGCTTGCGCCACACGGCCACCGGATCGGATTCCTTCAAAAAACAGGCAGCCACGACCTGGGCGGCGTAATCCCGACTGGTCATGCCGGCCTTTTCCGCCAATCCCGCCGTGGGAAACAGGCACAGCGTCCACCCAAATTCCCCCCGCTCCTCCCGACCGACCAGGATGTCGCGCAACGGTTTTCGAGCAACGGCCGCCGTGGCAATGCGTTTGGGATCCGTACCGCTTAAATGCGTCAGACTGGCCGGGGCGAGCAGATGCATGGCGCCGTGGATATTTTCGTGCAGTTCGACCTGCCCTGGTGCTTGAAACACGAGCTGGGCCTCGTCGGCCTTGCCGTAAAATTCCGTTTCCATGCGGGAAGTCAGAGTCAGGCGCGGCACGGGGTTCAGTCCTCTGGCCAGCAGTTTGGCGTAAACGGACTCGGCCAGACGCAAGGCAGCTAGGTCAAACTGTACGAGCACGACATCGCCGGGCTTATAGGGTTCGGTCCGCGAAGTGGTCAGGCCCCACAGCAGCACATCGGCGTATTTATCGAGTTGAGGACGCGTCAGCACGGCGGTTTCTTCCTTTTTCACGGTGATATAGCCCGAAGTAACGCGGCCGGCAAGAACCGACGGCGCGGGAGGTCGGTATCACCGCTCTTGATTTTCCGTATTGGAATAGTATAGTGGACCGTTCACGAGAATAACGACACGCCTCGCGGCCCACAGGTTGGGAAGCGATGCAGGAGGATACTATTTATGGTCAAGGAAGGCGCCATCGAGGTCGACGGCGTGGTGCAGGAAGCCCTGCCCAACGCCATGTTCCGCGTGGAGCTGGAAAACGGGCATGCAGTGCTGGCCCATATTTCCGGCAAAATGCGTAAATTTTACATCCGTATCCTGCCCGGCGACCGGGTCAAGGTCGAACTTTCCCCCTATGACCTCACCCGAGGCCGCATCACCTACCGCCTGAAGTAAAAAGCCGCCCCCCTCTCGCCGGGCGCCCCGCCCCCCCCACCCATCAGTTC
>Ga0183100_1000279_pt1 | contig 54012 bp, 52 predicted proteins | sample Biomet2_FD_127789 | JGI IMG/M metagenome (GOLD analysis project Ga0183100, IMG submission 127789) | Microbial communities from bioreactor (seeded with anoxic lake sediment) at LBNL, California, USA - Biofuel metagenome 2 | ecosystem: Engineered > Bioreactor > Anaerobic > Unclassified ... | reverse complement strand
TGGCGGACCCTCCACGAGAACGAATGCATCCTTGCCGTCATCGTCAAATATGGGCAACCGGTCATCGACGAATACATCAAACACCTGACCTACGCCCTGGCTTTTCGTAATGGCCTCAAAACCAAAGAGGAGACCGATCGCGTCTTTGTTCAGATCAAGGACGAAATGCGGAAACTCGATCTCAAGAGCAAAGACATGAAGCGATTTATTGAGTATGGCTGGCTCACTGGGGCAAAAGATTACTCGACTACTCCGGACTTCAAGTTCAATTTCCGGGATGGGGTCGAGCGTTTGGCCGGCCTATCCACTTACTCGAAGGTGTACGAGATGTCGAGCGAAATCGCCCATAGCAGCGCCCTGCTCATCTATTCCCGCAAGAACTATTTCTACCTCATCAGTATCCTCAATCTCTATGAGTCCTTCTTCCGCCTCGAAAAGATCTTCTCCTCGATCTACCTCTCGACGGTTCCAGAAGCCGAGCAAAAGCAGTACGTTTCGATGCGGCAGCTTTACTTCGGCGAGTTGCTTGCCGTCTATGATTTCGAGAAGAAGCGTTTAGCGGCCCTCAACTCCTCCGTCAAGGGTGAGGAGACTACTTCCCGTCCACTAGAGGAAACGCCCTCCGAGGACTAAACGAAATGACTCTGTCGGAAGGACCTTCGGGCCCTTTTTTATTTCCCAAAAGGGCATAAGAAAACCCGGCCTCGGGGTGAACCTCGGAATGCCGGGTAATCTTTTGAAAGGAATCAGACGTCCGCGTAGCAGGAGCCGCCAATGAACTCTCTCATGAGGGAATTGCACGGAACCCACTGATCTGGCATGTCAACGAAGAACTTCAAGAGCCGCATTAGGCGTTCGGCGTCCGGGAAGTACGGAGATTCCCTGTCGATCGCACTTAGGAGCGGCATCGCGTATTTCTTCATGACGGGTAATTCGTAAGGAAGGAAGGAATTGAAGACGTAGTCGGCCCCTTCTTGGGTGCTGTAGATCCATTTGAACTCGCCAGCGCGGACTTTCGGCCACATGCTGAGGGTCTCTTCGGCGGGGGCGCCACGGAACTTTTTGTCGCGGACCATGCGGCGGAGCAAGCGTAAGTCGGTCAGGCTCACTGGGTTATGGTCGTCGAGGTTGATCTGGGCCTGCGGGGAAATGAAGATCTTGAATTTGTTGTTTTTCGGGATGGAAGTGGTCAGTTGGTCGTTGAGGGCATGGATGCCTTCGATGATGATGGGCTCGTCCTTGCCGATCTTGACCTTGCGGCCCGGGACGCGGTGGCCGAGCTCGAAGTCAAACTTCGGAAGTTCGGTTTCTTTGCCGGAGATAAGGTCGAGCATGTTTTGGTTAAAGAAGTCGATGTCGAGGGCTTCAATGCTCTCGAGATCGGGTTTGCCATCCTCGCCGAGAGGCGCTTCGCCCTTCGGTTTGTAGTAGTCATCGATGGAAATGCGAATCGGGCGGATGCCGCGGCTCAATAGCTCGATGCGGAGCCGGTTGGCGAAAGTCGTTTTGCCCGAGCTCGAGGGCCCGGCCACGCAGACGAGGCGGATGTCTTGGATGCCGTCCTCGATCAGTTCGCCGAGTTCGGCGAGCATGCGATTATGGCGATCTTCGCAAATGTTAATGAACTCGATCTCTCCGGCCTTCTCGATCTCGTCATTGATATGGGCGACGGTGTCGATACCGACGACCTTGGCCCAATCGTGGGATTCCTTGAGGGTGCGGCCGAACGTCGGGGCGTCCTCAAAAGGCGGAATCTCGCCCTTGGTCTCGCTCCGCGGATATTGGAGCAAAAAGCCCGGGGCGTAAAGGCGAAGCTTATAAGAGGTGAGATAGCCAGTGGAGGGAACCATGTGGCTGTACATGTAGTTGAGATAGCCATCGCACTCATAGAAGTGGACGGTTTTCTCGGGGCGGTATTTGAGGATGGTAGTCTTGTCGGTAAAACCGCACTTGGAATAAATCTTGAGGGCTTCCTCGTTGGGGACGATTTCGCGTTTGAAGGGGAAATCGGCGGCCACGATCTTTTCCATCTCGTGGTTGAGTTTGATGAGCATGGCGGTGTCGCCGGTCACGTTCGGGTCGAGCAGGTGGACGGAAACGCAGCGGGAGACGTTATAGGCGAAACGGACGCGGAGATTGGGGTAGCAGCGAGCGAAAGCCATGGCCAAAATGTAGCGGAGAGAGGCCTCGTAAACCTTCACGGCATCGTGGTCTTGTAGTGTCAAAAACTCTATGGTGGCGTCGTAATAAACCTCATAGGTTAGTTCGCGGACGCGGTTGTTAACCTTGGCGCAGATATAGTGCCGGCAGTCGGCGTCGTTCTTGATGAGGTCCAACAAGGCGACTTTCTTTTCGAAGACGACCTCTTTTCCATTAAATTTGACAGTGAATGACATAGTGATTTCCTTTTCTCGTGTGGCTTAAATCCCTATTAAAGGGGCGCGGTGAATTATTCTAACAGGTATAAGGGTTATTGCAAGCGCTTTCAATAGTAGATGCTTTTAGCTTTGCTGAAGTGCCCTAAAGGGGTTGTCATTTTGCTCCAAAGGGCGATAGAATAACGGCGTCATGAAACGTTTATTAGTGGTGGTGGACTATCAGAACGACTTTGTCGTTGGACCCCTCGGCTATCCCGAAGCGGCCTCACTTTTGCCCCGCATCCACGAACTCATCGCGGAATTTGAGAAAGCCGGGGACGAGGTCGTCTTTACCCGCGATGTCCACGATGAGAACTATTTGCACACCGAGGAAGGAAGAAATCTCCCGATCCCCCATTGCCTTCGCGGCAGCGAGGGCGCCCTTTTGTATGGGGATCTCGAGAAGATCGCGGCAAAGCATCTCGTCATTGAGAAACACACCTTTCCGAGCGATTCCTTGCTCGACTATGTCAAAAAGGGAACTTATCGGGAAATCGTTTTGTGCGGGCTTGACCTCGCCATTTGCCTTATCAGCAATGCCATCATCTGCAAGGCTGGTGCACCGGATGCCCACATCGTGGTAGACTTATCGGCTTCGGCGACTTGGGAACCCGCGGCGAAGAAATACGCCGTGGAGGAAATGCATAAGTTACAAATCGAAACGACGGAAGAGAAAAACAAAGAAGGGTTACTTCACTAATCTTATGGAAAAGAAAGCTTTGGTTTATTTTCAATCTGGCGGCCCCACGGCTGTCATCAACTGCTCATTTTACGGGGTTTTGAAAGAAGCCCTCAAGCATGAGGAGATCGGCGATATTTTGGGATCCCTCCGCGGAGTGGAAGGCCTCATCAATGACGAGTTGGTTGACCTCCGAAAAGAAGATCTCGACGAAATTGAACTGCTGAAGCAAACTCCGGGCGCGGCCCTCGGTTCAACCCGACATATGCTTCCCGCCTTCGAGGACCCGGATTTCGAGAAAATCCTTGCCACCATTCAGAAACACCACGTTGGCTACATCCTCGTCAACGGTGGCAACGACTCGATGGACACCTGCAACAAACTGGCTCGTTTCTTCGAGTTGACCAAGTGCCCCATCCGCGTCATCGGAATTCCGAAAACAATCGACAACGACTTAGCTTTGACCGACCATTCTTTGGGCTTCGCCTCGGCGGCTAAGCACATCGTGAACTTCGTGAAGATGGCCGTCATCGACAACCAGGTTTACCGCAAAGGCAAGGTGGTCCTCGTTGAGATCATGGGTCGCAACGCTGGCTGGCTCACCGCCAGTACAGACGTGCTCCCAGAAGGCGAGAGGCCGGACCTTATCTATCTCCCCGAAATGAAATGGGACGAAGAGGCTTTCCTCGCCGACGTCAAGCGCGTCTACGAGAAGAAAGGCAACGTCGTCGTGGCCCTTTCCGAAGGTTTGCCCGTTCAACATCACAATCATGGCGTCGTCGACAGCTTCGGCCATGCCCAACTCGAAGGCATCAGCGAGGTTCTCGCCCAAAGCATTTCCGAGCATCTGGGCTATGGTTCCCGCATCATGGAACTCTCGCTCCCGCAAAGGGCCGACCCGGTCTTCGCGAGCGAATCCGAAAAGAAGGAAGCCATCGCCTGCAGCGAATTCGCGGTCAAGTCGGTACTCGCCGGCAAAAGTGGCTTCATGGTCTGCATACGACGCGACAGCAACAATCCCTATAAATCCAGCTTCTTTCTCGGCGACCTTAATTTGGTGGCCAACCAAGAGAAGAAGGTTCCCGCCGAATGGATCATCGATTCAACCCGCCTGTCCGAGGAGTTCCGCCAATATATCCGTCCGCTCATCGCCGGGGAATCCCGGATCGAGTGGGGCGACGGTGTTTTCCGGAGCTGCCACCTTAAGCTCATCCGCGTGAAGTAGGACCTCACGAGACTAAAGCCCCAAACGGGGCTTTTTCTTTCGAACCCTACATTGACTTTACGCGCGCGAGAACTTACCATAGGTAAGTCATGGAAAAAGCGGAAAAGCCATCATTAATCAAGCGCTTCGTTCTCCTGCCTCCGGCGAAAAAAGACTTTGTTTTGCTTTGTCTTTTTTATGCCGTGATTTTCGTTTTGCTTTCGCCGCTTTTTTTCCTTCGCCACAGTGAGTGGCCACTTGGCTGGCTACTCGGCGGGGCCGTGTCCATTTTCGCCTATTGGTCCATCTCTAAAATCCCGAGTCTCCTTTTGAGCAAGGATTCGCAGGGTCTTACCATTTCATCGATGGCCTTAATGGGGGGCCGCCTCTTCCTTTATGCCGCCTCTCTTGTCAGCAGCGCCATCTGCACCTTTAGGCCGGAATGGTTCGGAGGTTGGAACCTCTTGTCCTTTTGGGCCGTGGTCATCGCGATCATCCCCATGCCGTTTGTGGTCATTTTGTCTTCGCTTCACGAAACCAAGAAAGACCCGGCCGTCACCACTCTCACGCCAGTCGAAGAAAAAAAGCCGGCAGCAAAAGAGCCGACTTCACCGGAAGGCAAATCCAAATGACATACAAGGACCGCCTCGCATCGATGTGGTCCTGGGACCTCGATGCCTCGATGTTCAGTTCCCTCATTATCATTGCCATTGTTTTGGTTGCGGCCGTCGTGGTGGGGATTCAAGCCCGCATCGTCTATAAGAAAAAGAAATATCTCGAAAGGCCTCATGGCGGCTGCATGCTTGCCGAATGGGCGGTCGAAAAGCTCTCGGCTTGGGTCGAAGACACCATGGGCCCGGGTTGGGATGGGATGACCGGTTATTTTTTGGCTTTGGTCGCTTACCTTTTCACGGCTTTCATTTGGGGCATGACGGGGCTCCCGAGCGTCATCGATTGGCTTGCCGCCCCTCTCAGCCTTTCCATCATCATGTTTACGATGATTCAGGTTTTCGCCATCAAATACAGCCACTGGAGCTATTTTCATCGTTTTGTGGAGCCGATTGCTATCTTCCTCCCCATTAACCTAATCACGATGTGGACCCCGATCGTCTCAACGGCTGTTCGTATGTTCGGCAATTGCCTGAGCGGCAGCATTATCATCGGTCTCGTCCAGTGGGCTCTAGGCAAGGCCAGCATGGCGCTCTTTTCCGGCCTTGTTCCTCTCACAGGAACCTATACTTGGACCGCTGTTTTCCTCGCCCCAATTCCCATGGGGATTCTCAATCTTTACTTCAGCTTATTCTCTGGGTACATCCAGACTTTGGTCTTCATGACCCTGAGCGCCTTATGGATGGCCCAGGAAAAGCCGGACGAGGTGACGCCCTTCCTTGTGGAGAGCCAAAGCCCCCGCCCCGCGTTTGCCAAAGAATAAGGGAATAACCAAATCAAGGAGGAAATATCATGAATTTGGGTTTGATTGCCATCGGAGCCGCTATCTGCGTAGCTTTTGGGTGCCTTTCGGCTATCGGCGAAAGCTGGATTTGCTGCCATGCCATCGACGGAATGGTCCGCAACCCGGAAATGCAGCCGAAGCTTTCGAAGACCATGCTTCTCGCCGTCGCTCTTGATGAATCGACTGCCATTTACTGCTTGATCACCGCGATTCTTCTTATATTCATCCTTGGCGGCAAGGCCGCGGCCTAGGCCCATGTTGCTATCGCGGGTTGCACAACTTGCCGTCATTATCGGCGAAGACACCCCGATCACCAACGAGGATGTTCTGAAGAAGCTCTTTCCGAACGGTTGGAGTTTCCTCATCAACTTTTTGGCCCTGATCGTCCTTTTCGTCGTCGTTTATTTCATCGCCTATAAGCCCGTCAAAAGGAACATTCAGGCTAGAAAAGACTACATCGAGCATAATTTGCGTGACAGCGAGAAAGCCAAAGCTATCAACGAGCGCAAGGCGGCCGAAAGCGACGCCCTTATCGCCGATGCCCGTGTCGAAGGGGTGGCAATCGTGGAGAAGGCTAAGGCCGACGCTTCGTTGGCCGCCAAAGCCATTGGCGACGAAGCGAAGGAGGAGGCCGCCCGCAAAAAGCGCGAGGCCGACCTCGCCATCGTTCAAGCAGAGGAAGCTTCAAAGGACAAAATCCGCCAGGAAATCGTTGAGGTGGCCCTTCAGGCCAGCGAACAGGTTCTCGGTCGCGAGGTGAGCAAGGAAGACAACGCCAAATTAGTTGATGAATTCGTCGATAAAGTCGGAAAGGACGACAAGAATGTTTGAGGAAAGGGCCGCCTCTTTCGCCCAGGCCTTCTATGACCTGGCGCTCGAGGAAAACCAACCGCAAGCATACCAAGAAGCTTTAAGTGAGGTTTCGAAAACCCTGAACGGAAACGAGGAGCTCCTAGCGACCTTTCGTTCCTATGTCCTTCCGAAAGAACGACTATACGCTCTCATCGATTCCTTGTGGGGACAAGGCCCCAAGAACCTTGCTCCCTTCCTTAAGACGTTGGTGAAAAACCACGCCTTGGGATATTTCTCCGAAATCGTAAGCGCCTTTTCGTCCCTCGTGAACGAAGGCCTCGGGGTCGAGGAAGGCCTCGCCTATAGCGCCGTCGCCCTTAGCGGAGAAGAAATGCTTCGTCTTGAGGAAGCGGTTGGCAAAACCCTAAAAAAGAAAGTTTCACTCGTCAATCGCGTCGAGCCATCCCTCATCGGCGGCGTCAAAGTCGCCATCGCGGGAAAGGTCTATGACGGGTCGATTGCTCGAAAGTTGAGCGAATTACGAAAGAGCCTAATCGAAGGAGGCAACCGCAAATGAATTTGAACACCGGAGAGATTTCATCCCTTATCAAAGCGCAAATCAAAGGCTTCGAGGGGCAATTAGAAGACGACGACGTCGGCACGGTTATTTCCGTGGGCGATGGCATCGCCCTCATTTATGGGTTGCGGGATGCCATGCTTGGCGAACTGCTTTTATTCCCGGGCGATGTCTATGGCATGGTCATGAACCTGAACGCCGAAGACGTCGGCTCCGTTTTGCTGGGCTCCGACCTCTCGATCAAAGAAGGGGACACCGTGAAACGCACTCACCGGGTGGTTGAGGTGCCCGTCGGCGATGGCCTTCTCGGCCGTGTCGTTTCATCCTTGGGCCTTCCTATTGATGGCCTCGGTCCCATTTCATATAGCAAAACCCGCCCTATTGAGCGCATCGCTCCTGGGGTTATGAAGAGAAAATCCGTCGATACCCCGCTCGAGACCGGACTCAAAGCCATCGATTCGATGATTCCGATTGGCCGCGGTCAACGCGAGCTCATCATTGGGGACCGTCAAACCGGCAAAACCTCGATTGCCATCGACACGATAGTCAACCAAAAAGGCAAAGGGATTAAGTGCGTTTACGTCGCCATTGGGCAAAAGAATTCATCGGTTGCCAGTTTGGTTGCCAAACTGAAGGACAAAGGATGCTTTTCATACGTGACGGTGGTTAACGCTTCGGCTTCCGAGGCGGCCCCTCAGCAATACATCGCCCCCTTTGCGGGCATGGCCATGGCCGAGGAGTGGATGGAGCAAGGACAGGACGTCCTCATCGTTTTTGACGATTTAAGCAAGCACGCGGTCGCCTATCGGGCCCTTTCGCTCCTTTTGCGCCGCTCGCCAGGACGCGAAGCCTACCCCGGCGATATTTTCTACCTCCATTCCCGCCTTCTCGAGAGGGCCTGCAAGATGGCTCCCGAGTATGGTGGCGGTTCCATCACGGCCTTGCCAATCATTGAAACGCAGGCCGGTGACATCAGCGCTTACATTCCGACCAACGTGATTTCCATCACCGATGGTCAGATTTTCCTTGTGACCGACTTTTTTGCCGCAGGCCAGCGTCCCGCCGTCGATAGCGGATTCTCAGTTTCCCGGGTCGGTAGCGCCGCGCAGACGAAAGCCATGAAACAAGTGGCAGGTTCGCTCAAAATCGAACTCGCGAATTACCGCGAGAATCTCTCCTTCAGCCAGTTCGGCAGCGATCTCGATGTTGAGACGAAGAGAATCCTGACCCACGGAGCCGTCGTCACCGAAGCTTTGAAGCAGAAAAATTTCTCGCCTTTGTCGATGGAAGACGAAGAACTGGAACTTTACGCGGTCAAAGGTCGCTTTCTTGATGACCTTCCTCTCGAAAAGGTGGGTTCGTTCCTGGAAGGCCTCTTGGTTTACCTCCATGACAATCAACGCGATCTAGTTGAAAGGCTTAAATCATCACGTGCCTTCGATTCCTCCATCACGGTTCCCCTTGAGGAAGCCATTCAAACCTATAAAGGCTTAAGGAAGTAACGAATGTCCGTCGGTCTTAGCAAAACCAAACATCGGATCACCTCCGTCAAGAACACGGAGAAGATCACAAAAGCGATGGAGCTTATTTCCACCGTGAGGCTTAAAAAGCTTCTTTCCGCTTCCAATAAGGAGCGGCTCTACAGCCATGAATTTGAATCGCTCATGGCCGAGCTTTTTGCCCACGACGTGGGAACGGCTTCCCATTACGCTCGCCCGAACGAGGGGGATTTGCCATTTCTCTTTATCTGCATCTCGAGCGACCTGGGCTTGTGCGGCGCCTACAACAACGAAGTCTTCAAATTCGTCGCGAAGTGCGCTCGAACAACCGACATAATCGCCCCCATTGGCCTCAAAGCCACCCGCCATTACGCCCACGACACGACATTCACCAACATCAACCATGACTTCGAAAAGCTCTCGCTGGCTTCGCTAGATATCGATGCCATACAAACCCTTTGCCTCGGACTCAAAGACGACTTCAATCAGAAAAAATACGCCAGAATTTACATCGTTTTCACCCGTTATGTCAATTCGATTACCTTCACGCCGGTTCGCTTTCAGCTCCTGCCGGTCCAAGTACCCCAAAAGAAATGGGCCAACGAGGAGTTCTGTCCGCCTTTGTTCGACGAAGCGCCCCGCCCTCTGATCCATCAGTTGATGAGCGATTATCTGGCTTCCGTCTTCTACGATCGGCTCCTCGACAGCCAACTTAGCGAGCAAGCAAGCCGTCGCACGGCTATGGACAACGCCAACGACAACGCCGACGCCTTGCTCGACAAATTGCAGATCGAATACAACAAAGCGAGGCAAAACGCCATCACCCAGGAAATCACTGAGGTCGTGAGCGGAGCCGCCGCTAACCAATAAGGAGGAAAACGACAATGAAAGAAACGAAAAAAGAACCAATCTATGGTGAACTCGTCGAAGCCGTTGGGCCGGTTATCGACGTCCGCTTTGAGAGTAAACGTTTGCCAAGTCTCCTCACGGCCTTGAAAGTCCTTTTCCCCGAGGGAGAAAAGACTTTGACGCTCGAAGTAATGCAGCACATTGGCGACGATTTGGTCCGCTGTGTCGCCATGGGCGCCACCGAAGGCGTCGTTCGGGGGATGAAAGTCCTCGACACTGAGAAACCGATTGAAGTGCCGGTGGGACGGGAAACTCTCGGCCGGATGTTCAACGTTCTTGGCGATTCCATCGATGATGGAGATGGCGATTTCTCAAAAGTAGCCCATATGCCTATTCACCGCGAAGCCCCGGACTTCCAGGAACAAAAGGTCTCCACTGAAATCCTCGAGACCGGCATTAAGGTCATCGACCTATTGTGCCCTTATGTCAAAGGCGGAAAAATCGGCCTCTTTGGCGGCGCCGGAGTCGGCAAAACCGTCTTGATTCAGGAACTCATTTCTAACATTGCGAGCGAACACCACGGCATTTCCGTTTTCGCCGGCGTCGGCGAACGTTCGCGTGAAGGCAACGACCTCTATTTCGAAATGAAACAATCTGGCGTCCTCAAAAACACCGCTCTGTGCTTTGGCCAGATGAATGAACCACCCGGAGCCCGTATGAGAGTCGGCCTTAGCGCTCTCACGATGGCGGAGTATTTCCGCGACGTGGAGCACCAAGACGTCCTCTTCTTCATTGATAACATTTTCCGTTTCACTCAGGCCGGTTCGGAGGTTTCCGCCCTTTTGGGCCGGATGCCTTCCGCTGTCGGCTACCAACCGACCCTTGCCACGGAAATGGGTCAACTTCAGGAGCGGATCACTTCAACCCAAAACGGTTCCATCACTTCCGTTCAGGCCGTCTATGTGCCAGCGGACGATTTCACGGATCCCGCTCCCGCCACGACCTTCTCCCACCTCGATGCGAAGACCTTGCTTGACCGTAACATTGCGGCCTTGGGCCTTTTCCCGGCCGTCGATCCTCTCGAGTCCTCGAGCAACATTCTCGATCCCGCGATCATCGGCGAGGAGCATTACGCCGTGGCCCGCGGAGTCCAAAAGATCCTGCAGCGGTACAAAGAATTGCAAGACATCATCGCCATTTTGGGCATCGACGAACTTTCTGACGAGGACAAGGCCATCGTCGCCCGCGCCCGTCGCATCCGCAATTTCCTCTCCCAACCTTTCCACGTCGCCGAATCTTTCAGTGGCTACAAAGGCGTCTATGTTCCGATCTCGGAAACCGTCCGCAGCTTCCAGGAGTTGCTCTCGGGGAAGTACGACGGCTATCCGGAATCCGCCTTCCTCTATTGCGGCGTCATTGAGGACGTCGCGAAAAAAGCCGCGGAGATGGAGAGCAAGAAATGAATCCGTTTGAGGTCGTCATCCTGAGTCCGGAAGGCATTGCCTTTGAAGGCGAAGTGCTTTCATTGTACGTGCCCTCCAGCAAAGGGCCGCTCGGGATTCTTCCGGGTTATACCCCGACGATCTCTCCTTTGGTAGATGGAGTCGGCACAATCGTGACTGATGAGCGCGTGACCACTTATTTCGGTCTTCGTCACGGGGTTCTTGAAGTCAAACCCGAAAAAACCTTTATCCTTGTTCACGAAGCCAAACGTTGCTCCTCCGAAAAAGAGGCCAAAGAATGGCTCGCGGAAACGCAACGGAACTTAACAAAGTCCCCGTCTAGAGGTTAGCTATGAATTTTATCTTCGTTTCCCCAAATTTTCCCGTCCGCTATTTCAAGTGGGTGGAGGCTCTTCATGATCACGGCGTCCGCGTTCTCGGGATTGGGGACTCGCCGTCTTTTGACGTCCATCCGCGGCTACAAAACGCTTTGACGGAATACTATTACGTGGCCGATTTAGGCAATTACCAGAAAATGCTGGCGGCTTGCCGCTATTACGAGAGCAAATACGGGAAGATCGACTACATCGAAAGCGACAATGAATGGTGGCTCACCGCGGATGCCAAACTCCGCAAAGCCCTGAACGTCACCAGTGGCTTTTTCCCCGAGGATATGGAGAAGATCAAAGCGAAATCCGCCATGAAGGAATGCTTCCAGGCGGGTGGGGCCAAAACCATGCGCTACACGCTCGTGGACGGACCATCGGACCTCGAAAAAGCCTTCTCTTTCATCACGACGGTTGGCTATCCGGTTTTCGTGAAGCCCAATGTCGGAGTCGGGGCCAGCGAATCCTTTGCCCTCCATGACGAAGCGGCGGTGCGAAAGTTCCTCAAGAAGAAACTTCCGGAAACCTACATCATGGAAGAGTACATCGAGGGGACCATCGTTTCCTTCGATGGCCTTTGCGACTCTAAGGGTGACGTGGTCTTTTGCACCAGCGATCACTTTCCGACCCCGGTCGCTAAAGTCGTGAACGAGAACCTCGATTACTATTACTACAACAATCCTTTTTCTTTGCCCTTCGTCGACCTCGACGGGGCCGCCTTCGAACGGGTTGGCCGAGCGGTCGTGAAGGCCTTTGGGATTCGGCGGCGGTTTTTCCACATCGAGTTCTTCCTGCTTACATCCGATAAACTCGGCTTTGCCAAAAAAGGTGAGTTCGTGGCTCTCGAATGCAACATGCGACCTGCGGGTGGGTATACGCCAGACCTCATCGATTACGCCAATTCGGTGAGTTGCTATGAGATTTATGCGGACGTCATCTGTTATGACGAAAACCGTCAGGATCTTGGCAAAGAGAATTTCTACGCCTTCGCCGTGGCTCGTAAGGATATTTACCGCTACGCCCACTTAGAAAGTGAAATAAAGGAAAAGTATCACGACAATTTGTGCATGGTCGGCCGCTATCCGCCCCACATGGCTTTAGCGATGGGTGACACCTATTTCTACGCCAAATTTCGCAAGTTTGAGGACGGTTTAGCTTTTGACCGTTTCGTCCGCGAGCATCAAAAGTAATCAAAAATATGAGGAGACAACAGAGGCGGCTGCGGCCGTCTCTTTTGTTATGTCGTAAACCGAGGAACGGAAAGAGAGAGTCGGTACGTAGCTCGAAAGAGAAAGGCCAGTCAGAGCGTATGCTTTCTGGGTTTCATTCATGAAATTGTAATCAAGAATCGCGAAGGGCTTTGCCATTTCGGCTCCGCTCTTTCGAACCTCGTCGAAGAAAAAGGTGAAGGAGGCGATATCTGTTTCGTCATAAAGGTAGAGAGGGCAATCATTTGCCGTGGCGAAAGAGGCGGCTTTTTCATAGGTTCGAAAATGGGTGAGCCCATTGAGGCGGGCCGAACCGGAGAGATAGTTCGCAAGAGAATGGACGCTGTCGAGGGATCCGCCAAAATCCAAAACCGAACAAATGGAACCTTGGATGCGATATAGGCGGGGATAACTTCTTAAGAAACCGGTGGTGTTGTCATCATTAGCGGGATAGGTGCTCTCCAAGAGATCGACATCGTCCTCGTAAGCGACACTGTCAAAAGAAGGGTCCCCCTCATCCCTTTTGTAGAAAAGGGAGACCTGAAGGTTAAACTCCTTGAGGGCTCCGACCATCAAAGGGCGGACCAGTTCGCAGTGTGGACAGCCCGTATAGGCGTGAAAGAGATAGACCGTTTCCCCAGCGTTGGCTCGGTTAATAATGGAGGCCGCCCGTTCTTGCACCATGGCCTCCGAATAAGCGGTGGCGTCGGCGGAAATTTCGCCATTAACATCCCCATAAACCCTCGAAAGGGAGCAACTCCCGAGACATAGGAAGGGAAGCAGAAGAAAAAGCCCAAGGGCGTGTTTCATGAAAACAATATAACTTGTTTTTCGGCTTTCGGGTGGTTTTCTTTCTTCGGGGTGCGTGCAATAATCTATAGTTGCTCCAGCAACAAGGGGTTTTGCTAATGAATATTTGGCATTCAGTCGCGGGCGATAGAGTTAAGCCTAACGAATTTATCGCTTGCATAGAAATTCCGGCCGGTTCCAAAAACAAATACGAACTCGACAAACCGACGGGAGCCCTTATCCTCGATCGCATCCTTTTCACCTCGACCCACTATCCCCATAACTACGGATTCATTCCGCACACGCTTTCTAGCGACGGCGATCCGCTCGACGTCCTCGTCATTTCTTCCGAGCCCATCGTTCCTTTGGCTTTGACGCTGGCTTATCCGATCGGCATTCTCGAAATGGATGATACCGGAGAACTCGACGAGAAAATCCTGGCCATTTGCTCCCATGACGCGCTCTACAATAACTACAAAGACATCTGCGAACTTCCGCAACACGTCAGCGACGAAATCATGCATTTCTTCACGGTCTACAAAGAGTTAGAGCATGGCAAACACACGGTCGTCCGAGAAATTCGGGGCCGCGACGCCGCCAAGGAAGCCATCGCTCAGGGAATCGAGGCCTATGAAAAACAGTTCCCTCATGGCGAGGAATAAAGAAAAAAAGCCGATTTCCTTTTGGGTTTGGTTTTCGCTTTACGCGTTTTTTGGCGCCTTCATCGTGGTGCAATCAGCCCTGCCTGTTTGGGCCTCTTCCGAGCAAAGCGATTTGATTGCGAGAGCGGTGGCGTTTTTTATTAATGCCGGGACCAGCGATCACGTGGCCGACATCATCGAGCCGACATCGCTTTCCCTCAAAAGCGGCTCCGAAGGCGACACCACTTATTTGCCCTCCGTGAACGGAGTGCCTCAGATTGCCCTTGGGACAACCACGAGATTATGGTTCACGGTCGCCTACCCCTTTGGCCAAGTCGGGGTGGAGGACGACTCCCTCGAGGCCGAAGCCACGAAAGGTTCCGACTGTTTCCGCTACGCGACGGATGCGGGGAACCACGTCGTTCGTATCACGGCTCTGAAACCCTTCGTTGGGGCTGAACTTTCGGTCAAGATCGGAAAGCTGGACCCATATCTCTACACTTTCGACTCTGTCACTTTGCCCGCCCCGACTTCTTACAGCGTATCGGCTGACAAAACTTCGCTGAAAGTCAATGAAGGGGCCACTCTTATCGTCACTTCAACTCTACCGGATGAGGACGCCACGAAGTTTCTTCGCTATTACGACACTTCTTTATTGGCCCGTTCAAGCAACAACGAAAGCGTCGTAACCGTGGATTCGTTTGGCTCAGTCCTCGCTCGAGGTCAGGGCACCGCGACGGTAACCATGGGAAATAAAACTGTGGATTTCGTCGTGACGGGTTCGAACCCCGCTGTTCCGGCCACCAGCCTCGTCGTAAATCAAACCGGTTCCCTCCATCTCAATGATTTCGGACTAGACAAAAAACAATACGGGGCAAAGTTTTTCGCCACCCTTTCTCCATCCGCTTCCGGGGCTGATGAATCGGTTAACTGGTCGCTGTCCGGGAATGAGAATGGTTTGAAAGCCCGCCTCATTGAAAAAGGAACGGATTCCGTCTCCGGTAAACCCTATTGCCTCATCCAGGGTTACCGTTCGCTCGGAGATGTGACGGTCACCGCCTCTCTCGTCGCCGCCCCAACAATCCACGGATCCTTGGTTTCTTCCATCACCGAAATCGTTCCCACTTCGTTTTCTCTCCTCTATTCCACTTTGACTGGTCAGGCGCAAGCTTTCGTCGCCGCCCCGGCTTCGTTGGCCATTAAAAACACGACCAGTTTGTATCTAAAAGGATCCTTTGGATCTCTTGCCCCCACGAATGGAGACATCAAGATTTCTTCTCAAACCTTGGGTTCCTCCGTCAAAGCCGATCCTCTCGTTTATGGTGACGCGAGCGGAACCATCACCATCAGTTTCGTGTCGGCGGGGGATTACAGTTTTGTATTCAGCAGCGTTGCTAATCCCGCCCTTTCGGCCGAACTCTCTGTGCAAGTCGAGCAAGCCACCGTCGATTCAGGTAACTCGACCTTCCATGTTTGGATCAGGAAAAACATTGGCCATTTGGGCCTATTCCTCTGCTTTGGTGTCTTTGGTGTCTTTTTCTGGCGGGCTTTTTACGGGTCGGATTTCAAGAAGCAATGGTGGAAGATTGGGGCAACCGGACTTGGAATCGGGTTTGTCTTTGCCGCGGGAAGCGAAGTGATTCAGTTAATCCCGATCCTGGAACGCGATGGCCAGTGGGGGGATGTCGGAATCGATATGGCCGGTTTTTCGAGTGGACTCATTTTGACAATGGCCGTGTTTGCCATCATCTGGTTTGTTCGTTGGTTTTCTCATAAGAAAAAAGAGGCCCGCATAGAAGCTGGCACTCGTAAAGAATAATCCTCAAATCTTTTCGGCTTGGATGGCGGCCATTTTGTCAGCGGCGATGCGCTGAAAGATTTCCTCACCCGTTTCCTTGGCGCGGTGGCAGGCCCAGAAATACCAAAGCCGGTTGGCGACCTTGATGAGCAGACGGATTTTTTCGTTCGTGCCAATAAAACATTCGATCAGCTCGGGAGGAAGATTGTTCTCGCTGAAAAGGCTCGCCAAATCAAACTCCGGATAGTTAAGTCCGGCGAATTCAAAATCAATAAGAAGTAAGGAACCGTCGGCTTTCTTTAAGACGTTGCCTCTCACCAAATCGTTGTGGCAAAGAACCATTTGTTCACCGGCGAATGCCCTCATGACATGAGAGCGTAAAAGATCCTCTTGCGGGAAAGGCTCCGCCCCCGATAGTTCTCGGTATCGGTCGTAGCGGCCCCATAAATCAAAAGGCGCAAAGCTTCCCTTCGTCGCGTGAATGATGTCCATGGAGCGAAGGACCTTCTTGATATCTTCTTTGCTCACTGTGGGTCCGAGAAACGGATCGCTTGGGACGAACCTGGTGACCATATCACCCTTCGTTTCGTCGAAAGCGGTAAGTGGAGCGAGCAATCCGCTGGAGGCGAGAGCTCGGAGAATGGCGCACTCGTTTTTCGGGTTATAAAAGTCGGGGTCGCTTCTTTCCTTGACCCGGAGGGCGTCTTCGCCGTTCACGAGATATGTTTTGTTGGAAAATCCGCCCTTTAAGAGTTCGAGGGTGCGGACTTTTTTCTGGGCCAACCGTTCGTAGACCAGACTGTTTTCCATGTTACAACCCCACTTTGACCGCGTTTCGGATAAGTTCTTGGCTTTCCGGCGAAACCTTGGCTAAACGGATGAGGCGGAATTTTTTCACGATCGCGAGGCCGGCAACAGGTCCTTTGCGGACATCTTCGCGGTTAGCGAGCATAACTTCACCTTCGGAGAGGCCGGAGTTGAGAAGGCAAATTTCCGCGGCGACTCGAATTTCGTCAGAAGATGGGTTCTCTCGTTTGATCATGACATGGGATCCCGTTGTCCCGTTGACGTGAAGCCACGTATGGCCTTTGCTGGTGTCTAAAAGGAACGTTAGGCAATCGTTTTGCTTGGCGGATTTCCCGAAGAGAATCTTGGTTCCGTGATAGTCCGTCATATAAGGAATCGAGTCGCGGGAGAGACGCGAGAAACTTTGGTCGGCTTTTTTCTTCTCGCCAAATCGTTTGGTGGCGGACAGGCCCCACGATTTGGCCAGTTCTTCGAGGCCTGTCTCGTCGGCCTTTCTAAGCAGAGCGATGGAAGAGGTGACTTCCAGTAGGCCGTCTTTGGCCTTCGCTAAAAGCACCCGAGCGGAAGCGACGGTTCCACGGGCTTTCTTGGCCCGTTTGTAGAACATTTGGGCATTCGTCGAAAGGGTTTTTGAAGGATCGAGGGGAATGGAGCGACCCTCAATTTCAAGAGCTTCGGCCCGGGGGTCGAGAGCGCCAAGATTCATGAAAATAAAATCCCCGTAAGCGCCATCGCCAAGGTGTTCCTCCGCTTTCGCGACATCTCCCTCGATAGCTTTGATTTTCCGTTCAAGCAGTTTCCTTTTCCTATCAAACTCGTCAAAAAGGAAACCGAAACGATCTTTTTTGCGTTTCTCATCCAGCTTTTTCTCGAGAGCTGCGCAGCTTTCTTCGTAGGCCTGTTCAGAAAAAACTTTTTCTTCCGATACGAAGCCTTTTTTCTCAGGAACGAGGTAATGGAGCCCTTTGAGACAGGGCCGCTCGTCTTCCATGGAGCCAGGACGGAATGAGGACAGAATTTGGCCCTGCTCGTCGCAAAGAATCAGGTTGGCATGATGGGGGATCAACTCGAAATACAAACTGCGGCCCTCTTCTTTATAAACGGAATTGATGATGGTCAAGGAAAGCAGAACCACCCGATCATCGTTAACCGTTTGCAAGCCGGTGATATAGGCGTTAGATAATTCTTTTCTTAGCAAATCGGCAAAGGAACTTTCTAACGAAGGAACATCGCGGCCATCAGGGGCCGTATATAGTCTCGGGTTGTCGTCGGAAAGCACGAAGGTCAAGCGGTGTGGACTTTCCCCGGAAAGAATCACGAAAAAGGCTGTCTCGCTGTAAGCGAGGAAGCGGAAGATGTGGCGGCCGACGACCTGCCGGTTGAGTATCTCTAGATGTTGTTTAAGTTCGTTCGCGGTCAAAGACATAAAAGAAGTATAACATTAGGAGCCCCAGAAGGGGTTTTCTTGTTGAACTAGTATGCTAAACTAGATAATATAGTTTCGAGGAAAAGATGTATGAAAATCGCATTATCAGCCGAAAGCACTATCGATCTCCGCCAGGAAGACCTGGATAAATACGGAATCAGCACCCTGCATTTCCACGTGCAAAAGGGAAATGAGGAGGGTTTCGACAACGAGCACAGCAACGAAGAACTCTTCGCCTTCACGAACTCCACTGGCATTCTTTGCCACACGAGCGCCTGCAATATCGGGGAACTTCAAGAGCACTTTGCCAAACTCCTCTCCGACAACGACAAAATCCTTCACTTCACCATTTCGAGCGGCTTATCAAGCGGGTACAACAACGCGATGGCGGTAGCCAAGGACAATCCGAACATTGTCGTCATCGATTCGCATTGCACGAGCGGCGGCATCGCCCTCCAAGCCATCTATGCCCGAGAGCTCATCGACGCCGGCTATCCTTTCGAAGAGGTCGTTAGCCTCGTTTTGGAACGAAGGGACGCCATCCAGTGCTCCTTTCAGTTGGACCGGCTCGACTACCTCTATAAGGGTGGCCGTTGCACCAAGCTGGCCATGTTCGCGGCCAACCTCCTTCGCCTGAAACCCGAGATCCTTTGCGACAAAGAGGGCAAATTCGCCGTCGGCAAAAAGTTCCGGGGGAATCTCGAGAAGTGCGTGCTGGATTACGTCGAGGACATGCTGACGACCCACCCGTGCCTCGATACGAAGATCTGTTTCTTCGACTACTCGACGATGGATCCCTCCATTCTCGAGAAAGCCAAGCAGAAGTGCCTAAAAGCCGGCTTCAAAGAGGTGAACATTTGTCAGGCCTCACCCACCAATTCCTACCACTCGGGTCCGAATGTTCTTGGGATCCATTTCTACTGCGACGGGCCTCATCCGGTTACAAAAAGGTAAAGAAAAACGTCTATGAGGAGTCTTCGGACGCTTCTTTTCGCTTAAATCCTTTGTAAGGATTCACACGAGTCTTTATAATTGACGATACATAACCATGGAAAAAGGTCTCCTGATTATCATTTCCGGTCCCAGTGGTGTTGGAAAAGGGACTATCCGACAAGAGGTCATGAAAGACCCTTCTTTGAATTTGTGGTACAGCGTTTCCCTCACCACCCGCGATCAGCGGCCTGGCGAAGTCAACGGCCGCGAGTACTATTTCGTCAGCGAGAAAATCTTTCGAGAAAACCTCGAAAACGGGAACCTTCTCGAGCATGCTACTTTTGTCGGTCACCATTACGGAACCCCGCTTGATAAATTGAACGAGAAAAGGGCGGCTGGCCAAAACGTTATTTTAGAAATCGAAGTAAATGGAACGCTTCAAGTTCTCGATCGTTTAGCGCAAGAGGACATCGTTTCCATATTTTTAATGCCGCCTAGTTTCGAGGCTCTTGAAGCCCGCATCCGTGGTCGGTCAACGGAAGGGGAGAAAGCCATCGAGGAGCGGCTCGCCAAAGCCAAAAAGGAAATGGGAATGTCTTCCCGTTACAAATACGTCGTGATTAACGATAACGTCTCCAGAGCCGTTTTGGAGATTCAGGGCATCATTAAAAAAGAAATCCAACTCGCCCATACGGAGAAGACGAAGTAAGTTATAATTCTTTTGTGCTCATCCTTGATGTGCTGACGCAATATAGAACCCGGGCTCTCGACCGAACCTTTTCTTATCTCTATGACGGGCCAAAGAAAGTAGAGCCCCGTTTTCGGGTCCTGATCGATTTCAACGGGCGCCCCGTGATGGGTTTTGTGACCGGCGTGGCAACGACCAACCTGTCTTCCGAAGAACTTGAAAAGCAAAACGGTTACCCGGTAAAGAAAATAATCGACGTCATCGACGAAGAGCCTTTGCTCACCGACCAACTGATGAATTTGGCCCACGAGGTCGGAGATTATTACCTCGCTCCTTTGATCAGCGTTTTGCAGGCCATGCTCCCCCAATCGCTTTCGCCGAAACTCTCCTCGCTCCATGGCCCGAAAATCGCTTACGAGACGATGGTGGACCTCGTTTCTTCCAGTGAAGACGGCTTAACCGCGAAGCAGACCGAAATGCTCCGCCTCATCGCCGCAAACCATCCAATTTTGAAAAAGGAAGCGGGTTCTGCCGCTATTTTGTCGAACCTCATCGCCGCGGGAAGGGTACGTCTATTCAAGCAAGAACGGCAGCGTTTTCATATTCCCCCAGAGGAAATGGAAGAACCCCACGAGATGACCATCGAACAACGGGCGGCCTATCAAGCGGTCCTTTCTTCGGATAAGCCCGTGGTCCTTCTCCAAGGCGTGACCGGAAGTGGCAAAACCGAAGTGTACCTCCGTCTTTCCGAAAAAGTTCTAACCGAAGGCAAAAACGTCCTGATGCTCGTCCCTGAAATCAATCTCACCCCGGCCATGGTGGAATACTTCTCCCGCCGTTTCGGCAACAAAGTGGCCATTCTTCATAGCGAGTTAACCCCGGGCGAACGCTATGACGAGTATCGGCGCATCGCAAGGGGGGAGGCCCCGATTGTCGTGGGGGCTCGGAGCGCCGTTTTCGCGCCTTTGGCCAATATCGGACTAATCATTCTTGACGAAGAACACGTCGATAGCTACAAGCAGGATAACGCGCCCTTTTACCACGCTCGTGAAGTCGCGATCATGCGCGGCCACGATGAAGGGGCCAAAGTCGTCCTTGGCAGTGCCACTCCCTCCCTCGAAACGAAGGCCCGGGCCATGAGGGGTGTCTACGGCTACGCCGAAATGAAACACCGCATCCATGACCAACTGATGCCCTCTACCACCATCGTCGACCTGACGGATCGCAAGAATTTTACGAAATCCAGCGAGAAACTTTCCTCTCTTTTGCTTACGAAAATCCGCGAAAAACTTGATAAAAAGGAGCAGGTCATTTTACTCATTAACCGTCGGGGGTATTGGACCAACATCGTCTGTCCGCATTGCGGCCATCTTTTCTTATGCCCCAGCTGCGGTGGGAACCTGACCTATCATCAGAGCGACAACATGCTCAAATGCCATCACTGCGGTTATGTCGAAACCTTTCCAAGCAAGTGCCCCGAATGTGGGACCCCGGGTCTCATGCGGACCGGCTATGGAACGGAACGGGTCGTCAAGGAACTGATTGATCTTTTCCCCGCCATCCGGGTAGCGCGTCTCGACTCCGACGTCGGGAAGATCGGAAAGAACGTCGAGAAAACCCTCCGCGATTTCCATGATGGGAAATACGATGTTTTGGTGGGAACGCAGATGATCGCCAAAGGCCACGATTTTCCTAATGTCACCTTGTCGGGCGTCGTGCTGGCCGACATCGGCCTCGCCCTCCCGACTTACCGGGCGAGCGAACGGACCTTCGAACTCATCGCCCAGGCCGCTGGGAGAAGCGGCCGCGCCTCCAAAGCCGGGGAGGCCATCATCCAAAGCTATAACCCTGGCCATTACGCTATCATTTACGGAGCCAAGCAGGATTATGAGGCTTTCTTCGCCCGGGAGATGCAGGAACGGAAAGCTCAACAATATCCACCTTACGTTTATCTTTTCCTGCTGATTTTCGCCTCGGCCGTCGAAGAAAAAGCGGTGCAGAGTTCCAGTGATTTCAAGCACGAACTCCTTTCGCAATCGTTCGAGGGGACTTCGGCCGTCGGACCTTTGCCGCCTTTCTATCTCATGGAGCAAGGGAAATTCCGACGGATGTTGCTCGTCAAGACCAAAAAACCTGACACGCTGAGACCCTATCTCAAAGAGCTTGTCTCCCACTATAGTGGGAAGGGCGGCGTCGATATCTCGATAGATGTGGACCCCTTGGATTATTAATATGTTATAATCCAACTACGTGAGAGGATTTTTCCGATGATCACCATTTCCGTTTTGGGCCTTGATCAATACGTGGTTGGCCATTATAGCAAAGACCATACTGACAATCTGGCCCAGTTATTCGAGTGCGAGGAAGAAGAAATCAATTTTTACGCTCCGAGTGCTTCCCTTTTTCATCAAGGCGTCGACCAGACGAGCTGGAACGTTTTGCTGATCGTTCGGGCCTCGGCGAAATACGAAGCGGTGGAAAGCCGCGTTGTTGATTATTTGCTCAAAACCTTTAGCGAATTCTCCATCCATGTCCAAATCGAATTCGCCTACTTTGAGGAAGAGCATTTTTACGAGAAGATCAATGAGGAATATCCGCGTTTCATCACTCAGGATAACCTCGTCGAAGAAGGAGAAGAGGAGACGCCCGAAGATGCGGATGGCTGCGAAGCCGATCCGGCTGACCGCGCCGACCTCAACCCCAATGACCCCAATCAGCTTTATCTAGGGGACGCCCTTAAAGGGGTTGAAGACAAAATCGCTGCGAAGAAAGCTTCTTCTGGCAAGAAGCCGGTGAAGAAATAAAAACCCAACAGGGAGGTTTATTGTATGCAGGAATTAGATTTGTCGGAAAAGATCCTATCCGATATCCTGGACAACGACGTGCCCTTCGGCGAGGCTCTCAAAAAAGTCTTTCAAAGCGATTCCTCGATTCGCAATGAACGGGCGCTTGTGGCGGGGCTGGTGGGTTGCGAATTGCGCCATCACCTGCTTTTCACTTACCTTACTGAGTCTTTTGCTGATTTCGAAGTGGCTGACAAGCGCGTCTTGTCCTTGGCCCTTGGTGATCTCTATTTTTTCAAACGGGTTCCCGCCGACACCATGTTGGAGGCTTTGAAAGCCAAACTCGGTGAGAAGAAAATGGCCTCGGCCCAGCCGCTCATCGACAAAGCTGCCGACCCTGAGTCCTATATCCCCGTCGATCTCGCGAAGAGTTCGAACAAATATCTCTCGCTCCGCTACAACACCCCTGAATGGGTTTTGAAGATTTGGGAGCATTACGGCTACGGGACGACCTACAAGATCCTAAAGAAAAACAATCGCCCGCTCGTGAACGCCGTTCGCGTCCGGAGCAGCATGATCACTTCAGAGCAGCTCATGAACAACAACCCCGACTATGCTAAATCGCCGGTGGCCAATATGCTTTTTTACGGCGGAAAGACCCCTTTGCGGAAGCTTCCGGAGTTCGTGGCAGAGCAGATTTTCGTCGAGAAGCTCGGAACGAAAAAGGTTCTCGATTCCTTTAAGGTCGAAGAGCCGAGCGAGGTCTTGCTCTTCAACGGCAACGCCGACAATTCCGTCTTGAAGGAACTAGTCGAGACCTATGGCTCCTCGATCGGGCTCAACCTCGGAGTCTATGACCTTCAGAAGTGCGCCGACGTTAGCCGGCTAATCCGTTCGCTTGGCCTCAAAAATGTCAACTTTTTCGCTGGTGATCCCTCGAACCTCGAGGCGGCGGTTTCCCGCCCTCAGGACCTCGTGATCGCGGCTCCAAATAGCTCGAACTTTGACCTGATCCGTGAAGAGCCCGATTACCTCCTGCACTTCAAAAAAGAGGGCATGGATGAGCTCTTCGCCAAAGAAAAGGCCACCCTCGAAGGCCTCTCCAAGCACGTGGATGAAGGCGGAATCCTCCTCTACATGATCTACACGATCAGCAAGAAGGAAGGCCACGCTACAGTGGCTGAATTTCTCATGAGACACTCGGAATTCAAACTCGTGAAAGAAGAGCAACTCTTCCCCTATGAGGAACTAGATACCGCCCTCTACTACTGCGCGATGAAGAAGGAAACGCCGCTCGCGAAGGAAGGTCTGCCGGCCGAGAGTATTGCGAAGGCCGCTCCCGTCTCTGTCTCTTCCATCAGCGCCCAAGGCGTCAAGTAAACTACCATGAAAAACAACCTCTTCGGCTACACCTATACCGCGCTCGAAGAGGAGATGGTCTCTCGAGGACAAACCCGTTACCGGGCGCGCCAGCTCTACGAATGGATTTACGTCAAAAAAGTCCTCTCTTTCAGCGCCATGAGCGACATCTCCAAGGATTTTCGGTCTACCCTCGAGAATGATTTTTGTCTTGATTTACCGAAGATCTTTAAACGTCAGGATGCCAGCGACGGCACCCTTAAGCTGCTCCTCGAAATGGGGGATGGTAGCAAAGTCGAAACGGTCCTCATGCGCTACGATTATGGCAACGTTGTCTGTGTGAGCAGCGAAGTCGGCTGCAACATGGGCTGCGCTTTTTGTGCTTCCGGACTCCTCAAAAAGGAACGGGGCCTTTCCGCGAGCGAGATGGTGGGCGAAGTCTATGTGATGAACCAGTTGCTAGGCGAAGAGGGCGAACGGGTGAGCCACATCGTCGTGATGGGCACCGGGGAGCCTTTCGACAACTACGACGAAGTGATGAAATTCGTCCGTATCATGAACGAGGCCAAGGGCTTCGCCATTGGCGCTCGCCATATCACGGTCAGCACCTGCGGACTCGTCGATGGCATCGACAAATACGGCAAAGAGGGTTTGCAGATCAACCTCGCGATTTCCCTTCACGCCCCCAATGACGCCATTCGCCAGAAACTCATGCCAATCGCCAACCGTTACGACCTCAAGGCTCTCATGGATGCCGTCCATCGCTATGAGGAAAGCGGGGGTCGTCGTGTGACGTTTGAGTATATCCTTTTGAAGGGCGTCAACGACAGCCTTGCCAACGCCGACGAGCTTAGCGACCTCATCCGGGGCACGCTAGCTTACGTTAACTTGATTCCCTATAACCCCGTGAAGGAGAAACCCTTCGAGCGAAGCGGTGAGGCGACGATTCGCGCCTTTGCCGACCGTCTCATGAAGCGCGGAATCAATTGCACGATCCGCAAGGAATTTGGCACCGACATCGATGCCGCCTGCGGCCAGCTCCGGGTTAAATACGAGAAGGTAAAACCACAATGAAAACAGATTTCTCGGGCTCTTTTGCTTTTAAAACGGACATCGGAAAGGTCCGCCAGTCGAACGAAGACCAGGCCATGGTCGTCACAAACGCTTCCGGCGAGGTTTTCCTCGTCGTGTGCGACGGGATGGGCGGGGCCAACAAAGGCGACGTCGCGAGCAAGGCGGCCGTGGAGTCTTTGGCCGCTTCTTTCCAAAAGAAAAGGCGCCATCTCTTCGCCAATCTCGACCGGGCCTGGATCACCAAGGCCGCAAAGGCCGCTAACAAGCGGATTTTTGACCAAGCCGACGGCAATCCGGCCTTTAAGGGTATGGGAACCACCATGGTGGCGGCCCTTATTTCCGGCAATCGTCTTCTCATCGCCAATATCGGCGATTCCCGTTGCTACATGGTGAAAAATGGGAAGATCCTTCAGATGACGGAGGACCAAACCTACGTCCAATATCTTCTCAATACCGGGAAAATCACGGCCGAGCAAGCTCTTTCACATCCGGAACGCCACGTCCTTATGAACGCCCTCGGCATCAACCCGAGCGTCTCCCTCACCCTCATTTCCAAACCCTACGAGGGGGAGTCTCTTTTGTTATGCAGCGATGGACTCTATAATTCGATTCCGCTTCCGGCCATTGAAGCGATTCTTTTGACGGACGAAAGAGCCGACCAGAAAGTCATGAGCCTCATCAACGAGGCCAATGCCAACGGTGGCAGCGACAACGAAGGCGTCGCCTACTGGGAGGCCAACCCCCATGATCAAGATCGGTGATCGCGTCGACGGCCGCTACCACATCACGGGCCGCATCGCCCATGGCGGGATGGCTGACGTCTATGAGGCGATGGACACCATCAACCACCGGGTCGTGTCACTTAAGGTGATGCGCGAGGACATGATGAGCGATCCCGAGAACGTCAAACGTTTTCAGCGCGAATGCATCGCGGCCGCTTCGCTCAACAACCCAAACATCGTCAAGGTCTATGGCCAAGGGGTGGTCGATTCGCGCCCGTACATGGCCAATGAATACATCAAAGGCCAAACCCTTCGCGACAAGCTTAATTTCTCACCCATCCACAACCTTTCGCCTCTTGAGTCCTGCGAGGTGATGCTCCAGCTTTCGAGTGGCGTGCAGTACATCCATGAGCACGGCATCATCCATCGCGACATTAAGCCGGACAATCTTTTCTATTTATCCGATGGCAGCATAAAAATCGCCGACTTCGGCATTTCGGTGGCAGTGGGAGAAGCCGCAAGCGGTGACGCCGTGAGCGGCACCGTCTACTACACGGCCCCGGAGATCTTGATGGGCAAACCCTCGGGTGTCGCGAGCGACATCTATTCCATGGGCATCGTCTTCTATGAGATTTTGACCGGGAGCGTCCCTTTCGACGGGGAAAGCGCCGAAGACGTCGCCATCAAGCAAATCAAAGAGCATTTCCCCGAACCGAGCAAACTAACGCCTTCGGTCCCCAAAGCCGTCGACAAAATCGTCGTCAAAGCCTGCCGCAAGCGGCCCGAGGAACGTTTCGTTTCCGCCCTCGAAATGCACGAAGCCATCGCTGAAGCGATGAAAGACGAAAGGACTTTTCAAGAAAGGAAGAGCTTCTTCGCGAAGCTTTTCGGTTTCAAATGATGAAGGACTTACGCCAGTATCCCTTACCAGCTTTTTCACCCTCGCTTTTGGCCGCGGACCACGCCCACCTTTTTGAGGAAGCCGCGAAAGCCGAACGCCTGGGATGCCATTTTATTCACATTGACGTGATGGATGGCAAATTCGTTCCAAACCTTTCGTTCGGTCTCGCTTTCGTGAAAGAAATCCATGATCGCCATGGCATGATCAACGACACCCATATCATGATCGAAAAGCCGTGGCTTTCCGCCCGTTCCTATGTGGAAGCCGGCGCCGATATCCTGACCTTTCATCTTGAGGCCTGCCCCGATCGCGCGAAGGTTTTGTCCACGATTGAAGATATTAAAAATGCCGGGGGCGTCCCGGGATTGTCCCTCAAGCCCCTCACCAAGATCGAATCAGTCTTTCCGTATCTAGATAAAATCGGTCTCGTTCTCGTCATGTCGGTCGAACCGGGCCAAGGCGGTCAGGCATTCATACCTCAAAGTCTCGAACGGCTCTCCCTTCTTAGGCAAAAGATTGACGCACTCCCTTTGGAGAAAAGACCCCTCCTTGAAGTGGATGGGGGTATCAATGGTCTCACAGGCTCCGCTTGCCTAAAAGCCGGGGCTGATCTCCTCGTCGCCGGTTCATACCTTTATGGACACGAAGATATGAAGGAACGAATGGCCGTAGTTTTGGAGCAGAGATAAGATGGGAGTTTACCTGTCGCTGGCCCTTGCTTCCCTCCTCTTTTTCGTCCTGTATCTTTTCTTTGGTTTCTTTGGGAAAAAGCAAGCCGGGGATAAATACGATTTCCTGTCCTATTTCCCCTATGAGTTCTTCGATGGTTCGCAATCTCTCTATACCATTCTAGCCAGGGTTTTCCAGAATGTTTCTAACGCCTGCCCGCTCGTGGCCATCGGCTATTTCATATCGACGATCCTCGAAGATGGCTGGGGAGCCCTTGGCTTTCCGCTGGCCTTGGCTTTGATGGCTTTTCTTGCTTTGCTTTCTCACCTTTTTGTCTCCCTCGTGCCCGCCCGTTTCCCCCGAGAGCACACGTCGCTCTTTTTCGCCGAAATGGCCTCTTCCCTCCTCACTCTTTTCATGGGGGGTCTCTATTTCTTTAACGAGTATCTTCTTGGAGAGATCGCCTTAAAAGGTTTGGGACTCGGGATTTCAATCGGGCTTTTTGTCCTTGCCGCTTTCCTTCTTCTCGCCTTGGTTAATCCCAAACTTTCGCACTGGGCCGATATGAAAAAAGTCGCCCAGCCGGATGGTTCGATCAAGTTGGAGCGGCCGCGTCCGTTCGTGATGGCTTTCACCGAATGGCTTGGGATTTTTGCCTATGCGTGCGGTGGTCTCCTTCTAATACTGGGATTCCTAATCGCCTAAATGCCGCAAAAGAAAAACCCCTTCGGCTTGAAGGGGTTTTCTAAATTAGTTGGAGTAAAAACTACTTGGTTTCCGGGGCTTTGACGTCCGCGGCAGCAACCACTTTCTCGACCGGCTTCTCCGCGACAGGGGCGGAAGCTTTGGCCACCTCTTTCTTGGAGGCGTTCTTGTTGAGGGCGCGGTAGGCGCGGGCCGACATGCGGACCTCGACTTCCTTGCCATCGATGTTGAGCTTATACTTCTGAAGGTTAACGTTCCAAACGCGACGGGTCGCGCGAACGCTGTGGCTACGGTTGTTTCCGGACAAAGGTCCTTTTCCGCTAATCGGGCAAACTCTTGACATAACACTACCTCTTGAAGCGCAAATTGCGCGATAACGAATATACCATAAAGGTATATCTAGTGCAAACACTTTAGTGTCGCTTTTTTCGGGCGGCGGAACTTCGGAAGGGTCGGCCTTTCGGGCTTCGGGAGTGCCTCGTCGGCAGCCTTCAAACGATCTCCTTTCATAAAATAACGGGTAAAAATCTCCAAAAATGTAGTTTTGATTGACACAAGAAACACCATTTATTTTTTGACAGAGAAGTCAAATGTCGATGTCGAACGAATTCGATGTTGAGCCTAAATAATCGTGATTTTTCATCGCTACGTTGATAATGAAGTATCTTGTTTCTTCAAACACATACGTTATTTGCTGACGAGGTTTTTCCAAACGGTCACGCGATTAGTGGTGGGCTTGGTTCGAACCATCTTTGATTCCTTGCTTCCGCCGGCTTCTTCGGAAGGAAAATTAGTATTCAAGTGTTTCGGTCTGTTTTTCCCGGTTCGTCATCACCTCTTTGCCTTAAGGCAAGAAGTTGCTTTTTGTTTACTCGTATCGCGCGCGCCCTGTGCTATCATTGTGGATGAAATGAGGACGAACGCTCATGAGCACTACATTAGCCGCCATGATCCTTGCGGGTGGAAAGGGAACCCGTTTGCAAGCGTTGACGAAAAGGGTCGCCAAGCCCGCTGTCAGCTACGGCGGGAAATATCGGATCATTGATTTCCCTCTCAGCAACTGTGCCCTCTCCGGCATCACCTGCGTCGGCGTCATGACCCAATATGAGTCAAGCGAACTCAACGCCTATGTGGGAAACGGAGAAAAATGGGGCCTTAACGGGGTTCACTCTTTGACGTCCCCTCTTACTCCCAAACAAACGGAGGAAGGCTCCAATTGGTATCTTGGCACGGCCGACGCAATTTATCAGAACATTGATTGGCTCGATAAAGTCGATCCGGAATACGTCCTCATCCTTTCCGGCGACCACGTTTACAGCTGCACCTACGATGACATGCTAAAAAAGCATTTGGAAAGCAAAGCGGATTGCACCATCTCGGTTTATCCGGTGGGGTGGGATGAAGCCTCACGTTTTGGCATTCTCGTGACCGACAAGGACGACAATATCGTCGACTTCCAGGAGAAACCGAAGAAGCCGATTTCCAACCTCGCTTCAATGGGCATTTACATCTTTACTTATAAAACCCTCCGAGCCGAGCTGATTGCCGACGCCAAAGACCCCGAAAGCGAGCACGATTTTGGCAAAAACATCATTCCGAAAATGATGGCCGAGAAGAAGAAAATGGTGGCCTTCACCTATCACGGCTATTGGAAAGACGTCGGAACGATTGCCTCGCTCCACCAAGCCAATATGGATTTGCTGATGTCGGGCGACGCCTCAACCAATCTTTATACGGTTCAGGGCGACAACCGCATCTTCTCGGAAGACACCCATAGTACCCCACAGTACATCGGCAAGAACGCCTCCGTGAGAGATTCGCTTATCAACCAAGGCGCGGTGGTCTTGGGCTCTGTGGACCATTGCGTCATTTCGGGCGAGACCTTGATCGAAGAAGGGGCTCAGTGCGTCAACGTCGTAATCATGAACGGCGCCCGGGTGGCCTCGGGAGCGGTGGTGTATGACGCGATTATCGGACCCGATTCCACGGTCAAAGAAAATGAACAGATTAACGTAAAACGGGACGGAATCGTCCTCGTCGTCAACGGAAAGGGGGCCAACTAATGTTTAAGGATGTCATCGGCTTACTCGATTGCCACAATTCGCCTTCTTTAGGTCAACTGACCGCCAACCGGCCTTTGGCCTCGACTTCATTCCTGGGCCGCTACGCCTTCGCTGATTTCGCGCTTTCGAATTTCTGCAACAGCGGCATTCAAACCGTCGGTATTTTGGTCAAGGACCATCAGCGTTCGATCCTGAAGCACCTTGGGAACATGACGGCTTGGGTCACCAACACCAAAATCGGGCACCAAACCATATTGTTCAACGAAAAAGGCGCCTTGAACCCGGCCACCAACAGCGACATCAACAACCTTCGCGAGAACGATTGGGTTCTCTACGATTCCAAAGCCTCCTATCTTATTTTCGAATCGGCCCACGTGGTCTTAAACATCGACTTTCGGCCCATCCTCGAGGAACATATCGCCCGTGGGGAAGCCATTACTATGGTCTACCAGAAGGTCACAAACGCCGATCAGTCCTTCCTTCACGAAAGCGTGATTGGGCTCGATCAAGATGGCTACATCACTTCTCTCAAGCCAAATGATGGTAAGAGCAAAGAGGCCAATGTTTGCCTAGAGATTTGGATCGTCAACCGGACGGTTTTGGCCGACATCATCAAACGGCATGGGCAGGTGGACGCCACCTACGGCATGCGGGAGATGCTCGGCTATCTGCTCAAAGTCGGCAACGTGAAAATTCACTCCTATGAGCATAAGGGCTACGCCCGCAGCTTCGATTCGCTTGAAAACTACGTCAAGTACTCCTTCGAATTGCTCGACGAGGAGCCGGCGGACGGCTTGTTCCAAGCGGATTGGCCGATTTACACCGTCACCCACGACACCCCGCCCGCCCTCTATGGCGAAGGGGCCAAGATGTGCAATTCCTTCATTTCGAATGGCTGCATCGTGGAAGGCGAGGTTAAGGATTCCATCCTTTGCCGCAACGTCAAAGTCGGTAAAGGGGCGAAGGTCGAACGCTCGATCATTCTTTCCAACGTCGCCTTGGGCGATGGCACGACCGTCCGCGACGCCATCATCGACAAGTACTCCGTCGTCACCAAAGGGCGCGAAGTGGCCGGAGAAGAAGGAAACGTCCTTTATGTCAAACAGGGGGCGATCTTATGAAAATCGCCATGTTTGCTAGCGAAGCTAATCCCCTCTGCAAATCCGGTGGCCTCGCCGACGTCGTTTCCTCGCTCGGCGCGGAGCTCGTCAAAGATGGCCATGAAGTGATCATCGCGTTGCCCTATTACCAAGCGATCACAAAAAAACCTGGCCTCAAAATCAAGAAGGTGGCTTCTTTCACTGTTTACATGTCCTGGCGTCAGCAAGCGGCTGATGTTTTCGAGACCTCTTGCGACGGGATTACCTACTATTTAATCGGCAACAGCTACTATTTCGGACGTGACAAACTCTATGGTTATGACGACGATGGCGAGCGGTTCGCTTTCTTTGCCCTTGCTTGCCGGCGACTCCTCAAAGTCGTCGACTTCAAAGCCGATGTCGTTCACGTCCACGATTGGCAGACCGCCATGGTGCCGTGCCTCATCAAAGAGCAAAACCGCGATGACGAATTCTACGCGAAAATGAAGTTCGTTCTCACAATTCATAACCCGGCCTTCAAAGGCATGATCGATCGCTTTTTCCTCAAGGATTTTTTCGGCCTCGACGATTCCCTTTACGATACGGGCAAAGTCCGTTTCCAAGGCATGGTCAGCACCCTCAAAAGCGGGTTGGTCTACAGCGACAAGATCACGACGGTTTCCCCGACCCATCGGGAAGAATTGTTGCAAAGCGGCTCGCCGCAGGGGCTCGATGGCGTTCTGAATCTCCGCCGCGATGACTTCGAGGGAATTCTCAATGGGATCGACTGCGTCGAATGGGATCCTTCGAATGACCATTTCCTTGCCTGTCCCTTCGAGGAGAAAACCCTTGTGGAGGCCAAAGCCAAGAATCAGGCGGATTTGCTGGAGGCTTTCCATGTCAAATGGTACGGCGGCCCGGTCTATGGCCTTGTCAGCCGCCTCAGTTGGCAAAAAGGCATCGATCTCGTGATTCCTTCGGCGAAGAAGGCCCTTTCTCAGGGGGCTACGCTTCTTATCCTCGGCAGCGGGGAGTACGAGCTAGAACAACGAATCGAGAACCTGCGAAAGACTTACCCGGACACCTTGGGCGTCTTCCTCGGCTTCAATGATTCCTTGGCTCACAAGATCTACGCCGGCAGCGATTTCTTCTTGATGCCCTCACTTTTTGAGCCCTGTGGCCTCAGCCAGATGATCGCTCAACGCTACGGAACCCTTCCGATCGTCCGCTACACCGGCGGCCTTGCGGACACCGTGCATGGCTATCTCGAGACGGAAGACGCCGGCAAAGCCGATGGCATCGGCTTCCGGGACTACGACGAGGAGGGGCTCAATTACGCGATGGCCCTCTCGAAAAAGGTCTTCGCCAATCAGACTCTCTACTACAAGATGGCTCGCCGAGCCATGGGCCTCGATCGTTCTTGGGCCGTCAGCGCGAAAGAGTACGTGAGGCTCTATCGGAACCTTATTAAATAAAGAAAAAGAAAAGAAGGTCAGCATCATGGCATATGAACACCGCTCCATCGAGAGCAAATGGAGAGCCTTTTGGGACTTGAACCAAACATTCGTTTGCGACACCCACGACTTCTCCAAGCCGAAGTATTATGTTTTGGATATGTTTCCCTATCCCTCGGGACAGGGTCTCCACGTCGGTCATCCGGAAGGCTACACGGCGACCGATATCGTGGCGCGCATGAAGCGCATGCAGGGCTTTAACGTCCTTCATCCGATGGGTTGGGATTCCTTCGGCCTCCCGGCCGAGCAGTTCGCCATCCAGAAAAATCAGCATCCGGATGTCTTCACGCAGCGGAACATCGCCAATTTCAAAAACCAGATCCAATCGCTGGGCTTCTCTTACGACTGGAGCAAGGAAATCGCCACTTCCGACCCCAAATACTACAAATGGACGCAGTGGATCTTTATCCAGCTCTTCAAGCACGACCTCGCCTACGTGGACAACCTGCCGGTGAATTATTGCCCCGAGCTCGGGACGGTGCTCGCCAACGAAGAGGTGGTCGACGGCAAGTCGGAGCGGGGCGGTTTCCCCGTCATCCGCATGCCGATGAGGCAGTGGGTCCTTAGGATCACAAAGTACGCCGATCGGTTGGAGAAAGATCTTACCCTCCTCGATTGGCCGAAATCGACCCTCGAGATGCAAAAGAACTGGATTGGGGCCTCCACGGGGGTCCAAATTACCTTCCATATCAAGGGCGAGAAGGAAACGTTTGACGTTTTCACCACTCGGGTCGACACCCTTTTCGGCTGCACCTATTGCTGCTTGGCTCCCGAGCATCCGCTCGTAAGCAAAATCACTTCGAAGAAACAAAAAGCCGCGGTGGAAGCCTATGTCAAAGAAGCGGCCTCCAAAAGCGATTTGGCCCGCACGTCCCTCGAAAAGGACAAGTCGGGCGTCTTCACCGGGGCTTATGCCATCAATCCCATCAACGGGAAGGAAATCCCGCTTTACGTGGCCGATTACGTCCTTGGTAATTATGGGACGGGAGCCGTCATGGCCGTGCCAACCCACGATGAAAGGGATTACGCTTTCGCGAAGAAATACGGCCTTCCGCTGATCCAAGTTCTCGAAGGCGACATTTCCTCCGGGGCCTATGAAGGCGACGGCAAGCACATCAATTCCTCCTTTGCCGACGGACTAGATATCGCCGGGGCCAAGAAAGCCATCACCGAAAAGCTCGTCTCCCTTGGAGTGGGTCAAGAAGTCGTCAATTACAAACTGCGCGACTGGATTTTCTCCCGTCAGCGTTACTGGGGCGAGCCGATCCCAATCGTGCAGACGAAAGACGGGAAAGAGCATCCGCTCGACGAAAAAGAGCTCCCGCTCGTGCTTCCGGAACTCGATGATTATCGCCCGACGAAAGACGGGAAACCCCCGCTCGCCAAAGCCACTGATTGGGTGAATGCCACCTACCAGGGCCAAAGCGCTCTCCGCGAAACCAACACCATGCCGCAATGGGCCGGTTCCTGCTGGTACTATCTCCGCTATCTCGATCCCAAAAACAACCAAGCCCTCGCCGATCCCGCGCTCATCGAGCACTGGCTCCCCGTCGACCTCTACATCGGCGGCCAAGAGCACGCCGTGCTCCATTTGCTCTACGCCCGCTTCTGGCATAAGTTCCTTTATGACATCGGGGTCGTCAAATGCCCAGAGCCGTTTAAGAAGCTTTACCACCAGGGGATGATTCTCGGCGCCAACGGCGAGAAGATGTCCAAATCCTGCGGTAACGTCGTTAATCCCGATGATATTGTGGCCAGCCATGGAGCCGATTCGCTCCGGCTCTTTGAGATGTTCGCCGGACCTCTGTCCGAGGTCAAGCCGTGGTCGACCACCGGCATCGATGGGGCCCGTCGCTTCATAGAACGTTCCTTCCGCCTTGTGGACGGCGAGGAAATGAAGGCGAGACTTACGGATGAGAACTCCGGGGAACTCGACTATTCCTATAACTTCCTGGTTAAGAAAGCCACCTCCGATTACGAGGCCCTCGCTTTCAATACCGCCATCAGCCAAATGATGGTGTTCGTCAACGATTGCTACAAAGCTAAGACCCTTTATCGTCCGTATCTTGAGGGATTCGTCAAGATTTTCAGCTGCGTCTGCCCCTTCGCCGGTGAGGAGATGTGGTCGCTTTTGGGCCACAAGAAGACCATTGCTTACGAGCCGTGGCCGTCCTACGACGAAAGCAAACTCGCTCTTACAACGGTCCAGATTGCGGTGGCGGTTAACGGCAAAGCCCGTGACGTCATCACCGTCTCCACCGAGGCTGGCGATGTCGAACTCGAAGCGGCGGCCAAGGCGAGCCTAAAGGTTCAAGCCTTCATCGCCGGCAAACCCATAAAAAAGGTCATCGTCGTCAAAGGGCGAATCGTTAACCTTATCGTTTAATCTTCTTTTTCAAGGAGTATCAAATCGCCATTCGAGGCGAGCCAAGCTTTAGAAATTTGGCCGTCTTGGTGGCTTTTTGTTTCCTGACGGCTAAAGGAAGCCACGAGAGGTTTTCTGACTTGAATGCCATCTTCATCGTAAAAACCCGTGGGATGGTCAAAAACCTCGTTCGTGAGGGGATTGGTCTGATAGACAGTAATTTCGAGAAAACGTCCGGTCATCTTGCGGTATTTCTGGTAGCGGCCCCACGAATAGAAAAACAGATCGCTGAGGCCTCCGAAAACGACAAGGCCCGTGACGATCAGAATGGCGATGACGGCTCCGGTTGGGTAAATCCAATACATCGACAAGAGAGCGCCATAGACTAACAAGAAAAAGGAGGTCAGGAAGAGACTGACCACGAAAGCGCGTTTGACGCCGTGAATTTTGAGAGGACTCATAAAATAATAATACATTCTCTCAAGCGACTTGTATAATTTCGTTAATGGACAAGCGGGAACGGAAGCACCTCCTCTTTGCGAGTGCCCTCGGATTGGTGGCGTTTCTTTCTTCCACCTTCGCCTTTCTCCGCGTTCCCGACAAAGATGAGGCTAACGCGGATTGGATGTCCGGTCTTGCCGATTCCACCTCATTGTCGCGCGTTTCCTTGCCGGGAAGCCATGACAGCGGGGCGACCGTTCCGCTCTACGATCTGGCCGGCAAATGCCAAGACGCCTCGATCGCCGAACAGCTCAATTACGGGGCCCGCTTCCTTGACGTGCGCCTCAAAGCGACCCAAGACCAACTTTCTCTTTATCACGGCTTCATTGATCAGCAACAGAACTTCGACACCGTTCTATCGACCTGCTATCTCTTTTTGCGTAACCATCCCACCGAAACGATCGTGATGTCCATCCAGGAGGAACAAAAGAGCTCCGCCTGCACGGAAACCTTTGAGGCTTTGCTCCAGAAAGAGATTGCCCTCGAGCCCGAGTCTTGGTATACAGCAAACGCCATCCCGGTCCTGAGTTCCGTCCGGTCCAAAATCGTGTTGCTTTCCCGCTATGAGAACCCCACGATTGGCCTTAATTGCAACCCGACTTCTTGGCAAGTAAACGCCACGTTTGACCTTAACAACGGCGTGGCTTTTCACATTCAGGACACTTATAAAGTCACGTCCAACGACCTTAAATGGAACGAAGCTCAAGACTGCTTGGCCTATTCTTCAGCCCTTTCCGCGGACGACGTTTTCGTCATCAATTTCATGTCGGGGTACCTCGACAAGCCGATTGGGCCTCTCAATTTGGCGGTGGCCGCTCCGACCGCCCAATATGTGAATCCTCTGGCAAAAAGCCAAATTCCGTCCCATCCGTTCGTGGGCATCGTCCTCTTTGATTTCCTCACCGCCGATCTAGCCAGCGCCGTAATAGGAGTTAACCAATGAAAAAGGTGGGTAAGATCATAGTCTTTGTTGGTGGTCTCCTTGAAGCTCTTTTCGGAGTTCTATGGCTCATCGCGATCCTCATCTCTCTTTTCCGAGGTGATCCGGCCATCTATGCCCAACCATTTTATGGATACTTAGACCTCAGTCTTCGAATCGTTCGTTGCCTCTTCTATATCTCCCTCGGGGTCTTGGCAGCCTTATTGCTCGGAAAGAAAGAGCACCCAGTTCTCCGACTTTACGTCTTCGTCTTAGGGTCAGTTGCCTTCATGATGGATACTGCCTTTTCAGGGCTGGCCGTCACTAAAGGCGATGTCTCGTTTCTCGGTCAATTCGTTCCTTTGTTACTTTCGGTCCTCTATTTTGTTGGCGCCTTGCTTTATTATTTAGCCACGAAACCTTCTACGGTTTTGCCCGTTTCTTCCGACGAACAATCCCAAAATAAGCCACTTCCTTCCGAAGAGAAATCTCCGTCTATTGAAGGGACGCCCCTTTTGAATCACCCCGCCGAGAATCTCACTGAGAGATCCTCGAAGCGGAGAGGGTCTTCAAAAACCAAATCCAGCAAGAAAGAATAAGGTATAATGAGCCTGCATGGCACCGCCTTTGGAGGAGGGCCATAGCGGAGGCAGACCCAATGCTTTTGGTTATCGACGTCGGCAACACGCTCACGAAATTCGGACTCTTCGACGCCCGCGTTCTCACGAAGACTTTTCAACGGAAAACGGACGTTAACGAAACCTATGACGTTTACAAAGCGAAGGTGGTTCTCTTTTTGGAGAGCCACCATTTTTCTACTCACGACATAGAAGGCACCATCATATCCAGCGTCGTGCCTTCATTGAAAACGATTCTCCTCCGACTCGTCGAAGAACTGACGGGCCGAAAAGCCTTGACGGTCGGGCCGCGCCTCAAGACCGGAATGCCGCTCCTCGTCGACAACCCCCAAGAGGTCGGAAGCGATCTCGTCTGCGATTCGGTGGGAGGGGTAATCCGCCACGGAAAAGGGCTTTTCATCGCCGATCTCGGAACGGCCAACAAATACATTTTCATCGATAACAAAGGGGCTTACGCCGGTCTCGTCATCGCCCCTGGGCTCGGAATCTCCATGGAGGCCCTGGTCGGAAAAACCGCGGCGCTTCCCGAAGTCTCGATGGGTGTGCCACCTCACGTCATCGGCAAAAACACCGCCGATTGCATGAATTCGGGCATTACCTATGGTACGGTTTACGAGATTGAGGGTTTTGCCGCTGCGTTTGAGAAAGAGGCGGGTTATCCCCTCAAACGCATTCTGACGGGCGGCAACTCCTCTTACGTGAAAGACCTGCTCGCTCCACGTTTCGAAATTGACGACAACATGCTCTTGTACGGTCTCGAAGAGATCTATGAGCGGAATCGGAAATAGCTTATGGATACCCGACGCCTCATCTTCGGAAGTCTCTTCGCCGTTCTTCTCCTCGTTCTTTTGCTCATCTTTCGGGCCGAACCCCGTTACAAGAAGGGCGCCTCTAGCCATCAGGTGGCAATCGATTCCTTTTTTCTTGCCATCATTTTCGTGATGGGTCTTGTGCCTCAGTTTGGTTACATCACCATCGTTCCGGGGTTCTCCTTGACCTTGCTCCATATTCCCGTGCTCCTCGGGGCGTATCTTTTCGGGCCCAAGAAAGGTTTGCTCTATGGCCTTTTCTTCGGTTTCACAAGCCTTTTGGCCGCTTTGCTGCAACCAGTGGGCTTCAATGCTTTTTTCGTGTACCCCTGGGTCAGCATTATTCCGCGTTTCCTTTTCGGATTCCTCGCGGGCTCGCTCTTTTATCTCATGCGCAAGAATACTAAGATATACAGGAATGGCTTGATCGTCGGAGGGGCCAGTTTCCTCCTCACGTGTCTCCATTCGACGTTGGTCTTCCTGGATCTCTATGTCTTCTTCCCGGCGGAGACCAAAGCGTTCCTCTTGGCTTCAGGTTCCTTCGGCGCGTCCCTTAGCGGTCTCGTCATCGGCTTCGTGGCTCTCGGGATGCTAGGAGAGGCCGTATTGGCCGCCATCTTAGTGCCGGCGGTGGGAAAAGCCACTCTCCGGTTCGTCAAGCGTTAAGAAGCGAAAGGCAATCACATGATTAATTACAAGAAACTCGCGAAAGACGAGGCAAAGAACGCCACGGTGGCGTTGCAGAAATTCGTTCAAATCAATTCCGTTTACGATGAGGGGACGGCCAAAGCTGGCCAGCCGTTCGGAGAAGGGGTAAAAAAAGCTCTCGATTATTTCGCCAAACTAGGCGGGGATTATGGTTTTTCCGTCGATAAGTGCGATGGCTATTGCACTGAACTTTCGATCGGAGAAGAAGGACCGCTTATCGGCATTTACGGCCACAGCGACGTCGTTCCGGTTTCCGGCAAATGGGAACATCCGGAGTTTGGTGGCGAAGTCAAAGACGGTCGGATGTGGGGGCGGGGAACCTGTGACGACAAAGGTCCCTTGCTCGCTTCTCTTTACGCCGTCAAGGCCTTAAAAGATCGGGGTCTCATCAAGGGCTTCCGCGTCAAAATCGTTTCCGGCGGTGACGAAGAACGCGGTTCTTCCTGCTTGGCCTATTACTTCAACAAACACAAAGGCGAGGAGCCGAGCCTTGGCTTCACGCCGGACGCCAATTGGCCGCTCATTTACGCCGAAAAAGGGATTCGCCGCTATCAGGCGGTTCGCATCTGCAACCTTTCTCCCATCATCGCCATGGATGGCGGGGTGGTCAGCAACGCCGTTTGCGACAAGATGGTCGTGACGGTGAAGAAAGACCTCGCGCTCGAGAAATTCCTCGAAGGCCAAAAAGACCTTTGCGACGTCATGGCCTCGGACGAACTCGACGTTCTTTCGTTTAAAGGGAAATCCGCTCACGGTTCGACACCGGAAAAGGGCATTAACGCCGCCCTGAAAGGTTTCGAAACCCTCGGCCTTTTCTATAAAAACGACTTTTTGATTGGTCTAGCGAAAGCTCTCAAAGATCCGTTTGGTCGCTCCTTCGATGGATACAACCACTCGGCTGAACTTGGCGACACCACCTACAACTACGGGATCGTCAAATACGATGGCCGTTCTTTCAAACTTTCGATCGATTTCCGCTTTGGCGAAGAGGCCGATCCGGATAACCTCATCCATCACCTCGAAACCGCCACCGGACTGGTCTGCAGCAAGATGAGCGAAGCCCCGGTGCTCCTCTTCGACAAGAAGAGCCCGCTCGTGTCCACCCTCCTCCAAGCCTACAAGAGAGGCGCCCACAAACTCGTGGCCAAACCTCTCGCGATCGGCGGCGGTACCTATGCCAAAGAGGCCAAGAACACGGTCGCTTTCGGCGCGGAATGGGAAGGCCATTCTGGCAACATGCACGCCTCGGATGAATATCTCTATCTGGATGATTTCGAAAAAGACATCGCCATCTATGCTCGGGCCGTCTTGATGTTAGGCAAGGTGGCCAAGTGAGAGCTCGTCACAAAAAATGGGCCTTGCCCTTCTTGCAAGAGCATCCCGATCTCGTAAAAACGGACTTGCCTCTCGACAGCCCGTTTTACGCCGTGACGCCCCTCAACCTCGAAATCGGATCGGGGAAGGGCGATTTCGTAATCCAAATGGCGGCGCGCGGAGGCCATTGGCTGGCCCTTGAGCGGGATGTTTCCATCAGCGGGACCCTGGCCAAGAAAATCATCGCCTCCGAACTCTCGAACATCCTTGTCATGAGCGTGGATTTCGATGAGGTCTTCCCCAAACTTAAACCAGGCGTCTTCGCTGGGGTCTATCTGAATTTCTCCGATCCGTGGCCGAAAAAGAAGCACTGGAAAAGGCGCCTTACGACCCGGGAGCGGCTCGCCAAGATGAGCAAGCTCCTGACTGACGAAGGCCGCCTCTATATCAAAACCGACAATGATGGTCTCTATGCCTTTACGGAGGAAGAGGCCGCGAAGGCCGGTTTGGTCCTTCTCGAAAGCCAATTCGCCTATGAACTCGATCCCGCCAAGGACGCCATGACGGAATATGAAAGCGCCTTTCGCCAAGAGGGAAAACCGATTCACCGGCTCGTTTTCGGCAAGAAGGTTAAGTAGTATCATCAAAGGGGTTAAACATGTACAGACTTTTCTACAACTATAAAGTGACCGGCGATATTCTTTTCGTTCTGATGGATCCGGAGAAAAAGCCCGATCGTGTTTTGGACAAAGGCCGAGTGGTGGCCCTTTTTAACGGAGGGGATCTCGTCGGAATCAACATTTTTAAGGTTAGCGAGGTATTCCATCTTCGGGCGAACGGCATCATTTTCGCCCCCGAAAAGCCCCTCCTGGACGTCATCAACGCGATTCTTTCCGAAGCGGGGTTGCCGGCTTTGCCGATTCTCTCGGACAGTGGCTACACCGTGGCCCAAATCACGAAACTCGAAGAGCACCCGTTGGACGAGAAGGCCCATATCGTGACGCTTTCCGCCGGGAAGCAAGAGCTGACGACCGTCAGTTGGTACCCGAATCTCAGCGAAGGCTCCCTCGTCGTCGTCGCGACGGACGGGGCCATTCTCTATGATGGCTCGGTTTTTCATAAATTCGTCAGCCGCAACATTCCTAACGATTGCTCCATTTGTGGGGCCAAAGAACTGAAGTTGGACGACAAGCCTGGGGCTTTCATACCAGAAGGCTACGAACCGGGTGACGATTTCTTCCTCGGAGGACATGAACATGAGTGAAGAGTTATGCGAGATGCGTCTGAAAGAGGCGGGAAAAATCGAGCGCCTCACGAACAAGACTTTCCGCTTCGATCCGCGGATCGCGGACGGCTATTATTCGGCCAACTATTTTTTGCGCTCAAGGCAAATCGTTCTTGAACACGCTCCGGGACACATTGTGACCGAGCAATGGTTTCAACGCCGGGACGACACGATGGTGTGTGGCCTCGACGAATCGATCGCCCTCATTCATACCTTCGCCCATCATCCCGAAACCTTGAAGATTGAAGCCCTGAAAGACGGCGAGATGATCTCAAGCGGTGAACCAGTCCTTAAGGTGACTGGAAAGTACGAGGATTTCGGCTTTCTCGAATCCCTCATCGATGGGATTCTGGCGCGGCGGAGTTCCGTGGCTACCAACGTCAATGAAGTCGTCCGGGCCCTCCGAGGCGCCGGCACGTTCTCGATGGCTGACCGCCAAGATGATTATCTAACGCAGGCCGGAGACGGCTACGCCACCTATATTGCCGGAATCAAACGTTTCTCGACCGATGCCCAGGGGTCTTGGGTTGGCGTCAAAGGCATGGGCACCATGCCGCATGCCCTCATCGAAATCTGCGGTGGGGACGTCTATGAGGCTACGATGCTGTACCATCAGACTTTCCCCTCCGAAAAAGCGACGGCCTTGATCGATTACCATAACAACGTGGTTCGGGATTCGGTGGATCTTGCCAAACGAATGGGTCATGACCTTTCCGCGGTTCGCGTGGATACCTCGATGTCCCTCATCGACCACTATTTCGATGGCAAGGACACCAAGGGTTTTGACCCGCATGGCGTCTGCAAACAGCTCATCGTGGCTTTGCGGAAGTCCCTCGACGAAGCAGGGGCTACGTGGGTGAAAATCACGGTAAGCAGTGGCTTTACAGCCGAGAAGATAGACGAATGGACGAAAGAAAAGATCCCTGTCGATGTCTATGGTGTGGGTTCGGCTTTGGTGCGGAACACGACCGTTGGCTTCACGGGCGATCTCGTCAACCTTGACGGAGTCGACGAAGCCAAAGAAGGGCGTCGTAACATCCCCTCTGAGCGGCTAAAAATCGTGTCCTATCAGCGCTAAGGCAAATTTTCCTGAGAACGGTTGGCCTTCCGACTGACCGTTTTCTTTTTGAAAACAATACTTCCTATTAAAGGAGATTGAATGAGTAGTTTTCAGACATTTGATAAGTCCTTTCATTGTTTTGTGAAAACTTTTACATATAATGTACTTGGAGGTTTCAGTATGGATAACCTAAAAGACCGCGTGACGATATACCAGGTGGCGCAAGCCGCGGGAGTCTCTCTCGCCACGGTTTCGCGCGTCATCAACAAGCAAGGAAACGTCACTGATTCTACCCGCGCCAAGGTCGAGGAGACCATTAAGCGCCTCGGCTACAAACCGAGCGGACTCGCTCAGGCTTTGGCTACCAACAAAACTACCAATATCGGGGTCATTATCCCGAGCGCCAATTACGTCTATATCTCTAATATGCTTAACGGCATCAGCGAAGTGGCGAAGGAAAAAGGTTTCGTTCTCACCCTTTTCACCACCAGCCATAGTCGCGATGAGGCTCTCTCGATGATTGAAAAGGTCATCACGACCCACGTCGACGGGGCCATCATCTTTGACGATGAACTCGACGATGAAGACGTTATGAAAATTTCCTCCTATTCCGTTCCGACCATCGTGGTCAACAACCGCATCGTGGCCGATCGGGTCGGCTGCGTCACGTTCGCCTATGGCGAGCTTCTCACCGAGGTCATCAAGAGCTACTACGCCAAAGGTGGGGACAAGGAAATGACTTTTCTTCATGTCCACGACGGCGGCCGTTTGCTCAGCCGTTGCGAGAAGACCTTCGTTGAGGTTCACGAGCAGCTTGGCAAGCCGTATCACATCCTTAATTGCGACGATTCCTACACCCGGACTTACAGCGATTTCGTCGGGTATTTCAAAGCCAACAAGCGCGGCTTCTTTATGGCGTATCGCGATTCCATCGCGGCCAGTATCGAGAATGCGGCGACCGATGCCCATTTGCGGGTTCCGGAGGATGTTGAAATCCTCTCGATCGTCGGCACCAAATACGCGACTATCGTCCGTCCCACCCTCACTTCGATGCACATCGATATGCAGGAAGTCGGCAAGCGGGCCATGTACATGCTGATCGACCTCATCAATAACGACCTGGTCGAGAAGAGTTACCGCTTCGACGCCAAACTAATCGAGCGGAACAGCACCCTCGATCGTTAACGAAAAGCAAAGGGACCGGTCGTTGATTCGGTCCCTTTTCTTATGCATATTTCTTGATTTTTTCTTGGGAATTACCATCATAATCGAGGTAGGAAGAACTATGGGACTTAAAATCGTTGTGGATTCGTCGATTGGCTTCTCGAAACAAGAGGCCTTGGCCAAAGGCCTGTCTTTCATTCCACTTTCCGTCACCATCGGGGATCGTAACTATTCAGAAGGTCTCGACATCACCCCCGATGAATTCTATCGTCTCTTGGCCCAAGGTTTTTTTCCGAAAACCTCTCAACCATCGCCCCAACTCTATCTAGAGGCTTTTAACGAAGCGGCCAAAAATGGCGACAACGTCCTTCTTTTATCCATTTCAAGCAAAGTCTCTGGCTCCTTTCAAGCAGCCACCATTGCTCGTTCAATGTGCGATCATCCGGAGAGAATTTTCCTCTTCGACACCCTAACTTTCTTTGGTGGCATTCAGATTATTCTTTCGGAAGTGGAAACCCGAACCGAGAAACCCATCGCCGACCTCTTGGCGTATCTCGAAGACCTCAAAACCCGAATCCGAGTTTACGCTGGCATGGATACCCTAACTTATCTCTATAAGGGAGGCCGCCTTTCGAAATTCAACCTGGCCTTAGGAATTTTCCTTCATGCCAAAGCCATCGGGATGCTCGAGGATGGCTCGGTGGTCTTGGCCGGCAAGGCCATTGGAACCCAAAACGCGATGAAGTTCGTGGTGGACCAAACCAAAACAAACCCCATCGACTTCTCGTATCCTTGCTATCTTTTCTACTCGAGCGAACGAGGAATCATCGACCGTTTCGCCTCCGAATATTTCTACCGGGCTTATCCGGATAAGAAAGATTTGCCGGTCCTCCAAATCGACCCATTGATTGGCAGTCACATTGGACCATTGGTATATGGAGTGTTCTACGTCAGCGTCGAAAAAGACGAAGCCAAGCGCTCCATCATCGCCGATTTGCGTGAGCGGTTACGAAACAAACTCCATCAGGGCAAGAAACCCAAAAAGGAATAAGAAAAAGCGGCCCTCACTCGAGGGCCTCTTTCATTATTGTTTCGTCGGCTCTTGGATGGCTTCGTCGACCACAAGGGCTTTTTCGATGACCACCGGTGTGAGAGGCCGGTCGGAGGAATTGGTGCGAGAAAGGGCTATTTTGTCGATGACTTCCAAACCCTTGACCACTTTTCCGAAAGCGGCATAGGATCCATCCAGAAATTGATCGTCTTTGTCGCAGATGAAGAACTGCGAGGAGGCGGAGTTGGGATCGCTCGAGCGTGCCATGGAAATAACGCCCCGAAGATGGGAGAGATGATTGGGGAAACCGTTTTGGAGGAATTCACCAGCAATGTTGTAGTCGGCTCCACCCATTCCGGTGCCCTGGGGGTCGCCGCCCTGAATCATGAAGTGGCGGATGACGCGATGAAAGATGAGGCCGTCATAGAATCCCTTGCTGGCGAGAAAGGCGAAATTATGGGCCGTGTTGAGAGCGTTTTTGTAATCGAGTTCAATAGAAATATCCCCGAAATCTTTGATCTTAAGAATGACCATTTTTAGTTTCCTTCTTTTCGTACTGATGATACGCTTCCCGGCCTGTCGTCTAAAGAAAAAAAGGACCTAAACTCCATCTTAGGTCGTTCGCCTAGGCGATGATTTTCTTTTTTACGAGGAAATAGCCGGCCGATAGAAGGGCAACCATGACCCCACCGACGAGTAAGATGGCTGATCCTTCGCTGGATTCAACCCCTAATTCGCTAACGTTCAAGTTGGAGGCTTTGCCTTTGGAAGCGGCGTAGCCATGCATATAACGGAGGCGCGAACCGGCGGTGTAAGAAGCACCGTTTCCGGCTTCGGTGATGGAGTAGGAATCAAAACGGTTTCTGGTGGTCATTTCGTTTGTGTAGGCATCCCAATAAGGTTGGACTTTATCGCAATCTTGGCAGGTATTGAGAAGCAGGAAATTCACGAGCAAATCGGTGGCTTCGTTTGTGGTCGCGCCACCAGCGGATGAGGTGCTGCTGGAAGAATTCCCGGGTACGGGCGCAGTGCCCCCGACGAGCACCGTGGTTTCATCGACCGGAAGGGCGGCGTCGCCACCGGTGGAGGTGGTGATGTCGTTGTTGATCGTGGCGACGGCTTGTGTCGTGGTCATATTGGTGAGGTCGCCTTGGCTGCTGGTGGTGTCATTCGTGACGCCCGAAGCAACGGTCGCGGTGGTATTGGAGGTGTCGGTATAGACGTTGGTGGTGGTGTTGTCGCTGTCCCCGCTGCCGTAAATCGTGCCAGCATTAATTTCGTTGGAACTCCAACTGCCGTTTTTAATGTTGCTGGTGACGGAGGCGTTGCCACTGAGATAGAGAGCGTTTTTGACAGTGCCACCGTTAAAGCCGACCATGGCGCCAACCGCGTTTTCGTAGCTGTAGCCTCCTCCACCTTTAATCGAGGTGAAGGCGACCGTTTCAGAAAGGTTGGAAAGAGTCACCGATTCGATAAGGCCGCCATTATAACCGGCAATGGCCCCCACGTAATTCCGATAGTTGCCACAGGTGACGTTGATTTTCGGGCTCTTTAAATTGAGGTTGCGGATCGTTCCGTTGTTGTTACTGAACAAGCCGAGGTTGAGAATTGACCACACGCGAGTGTTACTCGGCTTGTAGGTCCCGGTAATAAAAAGGTTACTGACGATATGGCCGTTGAAATCGAAAATACCGCTGAAGTCATTGATGGTGGTGCTGTTAAGGTTCGGGGCGATCGGAGTCCAATTCTTATTCCCGAGATTGAGATCGTTGGCGAGAAGAAAATTCTTTGTCCAGGAAGCCTGATTTGTGGCAACGTAGGCCAGTTCTTCGGCTGTCTGAATAACATAATAAGAACCACCGTTGAAGGAAACAGTGGTATTTTTGTAAGGCGTTCGGGTCGAACCGTCCCAGACGGAATCGGTGGCCACGACAGTCAGAGTAGTGTTTTGTTTTTCGGCTAAGTAAGCGACTAGGGTCCCTCCTAACCCTAGCGCGGCGGTCACAACCCCAGCGACCGTCAGCCTAATATTCCTGAACATTAAGTTCGTAGAAACGAGTTCCTGCCCATTTCTAACAGGGTATTATACCTATCGAAAAACAAAAAATGTAGTCACTATTTCAATTGATTTTCTTTCTTAATTCTGATAAAAAAATCAAGCAATCATTCAATGTAGAAAAAGAATAGACCCTTACGAAGAAAACTATATTATGTAAATGTCAAATTTTCCCTTATTCTTTTGTAAAATTGATCTTATGAAAACGCTTCCATAACTTAGAAAGTTAATAAAGTGGACTATGGCACTCCTCACTTGACAGTGCCAAAAGTCGTATTAAACTACAGTTCGTACCCGATTAAGGGCGGAGGAAAAGAAATGATTCAACCATTAGGCGACAATCTTCTCATCGAGAAAGTTCCGAATGAGAAAAAGGTCGGCTCCATCGTTCTGACGAGCGAGAAGAAAACTGGCAATCTCGCCACTGTCGTGGCGATGGGTCCAGGAAAAGAAGATCCTGAGAAAGGGATCATCCGAGTTATCAAAGGAATCAAGGTCGGCGACAAAGTTGTTTACCGCGAATATGCGGGAACCGACTACGAAACCAGCGACCATAAGTATCTGCTTATTAAGGCCGAGGACATTCTCGCCGTCGTTGATGACTGATTAATAAAAAGGAGAAAAATTTTATGGCAAAAGACATTAAATTAGGGAAAAGCGCCCGCGATCAGATGGTCGCCGGCGTGGACACGCTAGCCAATACGGTGAAGGTGACTTTGGGGCCTAAGGGCCGCAATGTGGCCTTGGATAAAGGTTACGGAAGTCCGGAAATCTGCGAAGACGGTGTGACGATCGCCCGCGAAATTGAACTTAAAGACGCGGTGGCGAACATGGGCGCCAAGCTCGTTTACGAAGTCGCCAATCAGACCAACGAAAAGGCCGGCGACGGTACCACGACCGCGACCGTTTTGGCCCAAGCCATGATCCATCGCGGCATCGAAGCCGTCGAAAAAGGAGCCAATCCGGTGTTTGTTCGGGTCGGCATGGAGAAGGCTGGAAAAGCAGTGGCGGAGGAACTTCTTCAAAAGAGCAAACCCGTCGTGACCAATGAAGACATCGAAGCCATCGCCACGGTTTCCGCCCATGACGAAAGCATTGGAAAACTCATTGCTCAAGCGATGGAAAAGGTCGGCAAGGCCGGCGTCATCACGGTCGATGAGAGCAAAACGAGCGACGACCAATTGGTGGTTAGCCAAGGCTTGGAGTTTGACAAAGGCTACATCAGCCCTTATATGGTGTCGGATCGCGAAAAGATGGTGTGCGAAATGGAAGACGCTTATCTTCTCGTCACCGATATGAAGGTTTCGAACATTAACGATATCGTCCCCCTGCTTCAAGCGGTGGTCGATTCGCATAAGCCTTTGCTCATCATCGCTGACGACCTTGATGCCGACGTCATTTCGACCCTCGTCGTCAATAAGCTCCGCGGAACCTTCAACGTTGTGGCCACCAAAGCCCCAGAGTTCGGAGACGCCCAGAAGGCCGCTTTGCAAGACATCGCCATCATGACCGGGGCCAAATTCTATAGCAAAGACCTCGGGATGGCCCTTAAGGACATCACCATCGAAGACCTTGGAAAAGCCAAGAAGGTCACCGTCAAAAAGGACACCACGACCATCGTGGGCGGCGCGGGAAGCAAGAAGGATCTGGCTGACCGCATCGCTGAACTCGAGGCCCAGTACAACACCGTTACTTCCGAATATGACAAGAAAGGCCTGTCCAAACGGATTGCCAAATTGTCCGATGGCGTGGCCGTTCTCAAGATCGGAGCTCAGACCGAGAGCGAGATGAAGGACAAGAAACTCCGCATCGAAGATGCTCTGAACGCGACGAAAGCCGCCGTCAGCGAAGGCATCGTGGTTGGCGGCGGAGCCGCCTTGGCCGAATGCTACAAGGTTCTTCGCGAGACCCTTCGTGACCCGAACGCCGATGTCCAAAAGGGCATCAACGCCGTCATGGATTCTCTCTATGAACCGCTCCGTCAGATCGCCGACAATGCCGGTTTCGACGCCAACGAAATCGCCGAGAAACAGGCTATCCAAAAAATCGGATTCGGCTTCGATGCCGAAAATGGCGAATGGGTGGATATGATCGCCAAGGGGATCGTCGATCCGACGAAGGTCACCCGGACGGCCATCCTCAACGCTTCGAGCATCTCCGCTCTGTTCGTTACTACGGAAGCTTCCGTGACCGAAATCAAGGAAGACAAACCTGCGGCCCCAGCTGGCGGAATGGGCGGGGGCATGGACGGAATGTATTGATCGTTTTGACTAAAAGGGGCCCCTTTGCTTACGCGAAGGGGCTTTTTCTTTCTTTTAATGAATATGCCTAGCGATGAAGGTACAATTACCATCGTATAGAAGGTATTTTATGGATAACATTATTGACGATTTGAACTACCGTGGCCTCATCGAACAATATTCGAACGAAGCCTCTGTTCATAAGCTTCTCGACGGCAAGCAAACCATCTATTGCGGTTTTGACCCTAGCGCCTCCTCCATGCACTTAGGCAATTTCGTTATGATTTCCATCCTGATGCGGCTTCAAAGGGCCGGTCATCGCATTATCGCCGTGGTCGGAGGGGCGACCGGAATGATTGGGGATCCCTCTGGCAAAAGCAAGGAACGGAACCTCCAAGGAAAAGACACCCTCGCGGCCAACACGGCGAGCATCAAGAGCCAACTAGAACGTTTCCTGGACCTCAGCGACCCCGAGAAGGGCCTCATCGTCAACAATTATGATTGGCTCGGTCACATGGAGACCCTTGATTTTCTAAGAGACTATGGAAAGTACTTCCCCATTAACTACATGCTTTCGAAGGAAATCGTCTCCTCCCGTCTCGAGGCCGGCATCTCCTTTACCGAATTTTCTTATCAAATCCTTCAAGCTGTCGATTTCTATACCCTGAACAAAAAATACGGCTGCACGATCCAAATCGGCGGCAACGATCAGTGGGGCAACCTCACTTCTGGCATGGAGCTCATTAGAAAACTCGAGGGCGAGAACGCCGTTTGCGAAGTCATGACGGCCCACCTGATCACGAGGGCTGATGGCAAAAAATTCGGCAAAAGCGAAGACGGGGCCCTCTTCCTGGACCCGATCCTTACCTCCCCCTACAAACTCTACCAGTACTTCATTAACTGCACGGACGACGACGCGGTCAAATACCTCAAAGTTTTCACCTTCCTCTCCCATCCGGAGATCGAAGCGGTGGCCAAGGAACACTACGAGCATCCTGGCCTCAGGATCGCCCAAAAGCGTCTGGCCCACGAAGTTTGCCAGGAAATTCATGGCAAAGAAGCGGTCGAGGAAGCGGAGAAGATGTCCAGCGTTCTCTTTAGTGGGGACGTCGCCTCTCTTAACGAGAAAGAAATCGAGGAACTTCTCGGCTCCCTCAAAGTCAAACTCGAAGCCCCCAAAACCCTTTTGGATTTGCTGATCGCCGTTGGGGCCGCCACGAGCAAAACCCAGGCCCGGACCTTCGTCGAACAAAAAGGCGTCCTCATCAACGGGACCCTGGCGGAGGATCCGAATCGTCTCTACGGACCCGCCGAAACCCTCTGCGGGAAATACTTCGTGATTAGGCGCGGGAAAAAGAATTACTTCTTGGCCGAGTTATAAGGTAGGCTATTGCTGTTAAAAAAGCGACCTCAGGGCCGCTTTTTCATTTCCAACGATTGAGGAGGATGGCTCCAACCTGAAGCGGGATCCCCACGAGGAAGATATACCAAAGATTTTGCGCCGCATAGAAATAGAACTGAAGGAAGAGCGCCGTTAGAAGCGTCCAAATAAACAAACTGACGCAAAGGACGAAGTGGCCGGTTCTTCCCCAAAACCACCGAATGAAGGCTCCAGTCGTAAAGATGCTGGCCGGCACGGCCCACACGAAAGCGATCCACCAGCCGGAATCGCCGAGTTTGTTCAGGACACTGTAGGCGTAAATGCAAGCGGCGGTGAACCACACGAAGGTGGCCACCATGGCCGTGACGATGATGTGATTACTGTTCAACTTCTGGTTCCCTTGGAGGGCTTTGTCCCGCTCTTCCGGGCTTTGGGGGGTGATAAGAAAATCCACGCTCACGCCGTAGAAGTCGGCGAATTCTTTTAGGATATCCACGGTGGGGATGGCCTTGCCAAGTTCCCATTTGGAGATACTCTTGTCGCTATAGCCAATTTTCTCTGCCAGTTCCTGCTGGGTTAGGTGCTTGGCCTTTCTTAATGAAGCCAAGTTTTCCGAGACGATTGTTTCCATTTCTTCCATACCCCATCTATTCTAGAGAAAGTAAGCCATCTTTCAATGACGTTTTCGCTCTCTATCGAAACAAGACCCTTGTTCTTCGGAACCGGTTAAGCTCTGGTTGGTCAGTTTGGATGGAGTTTCATTAATTGGGCCAGTCATCAAATATCGTGGAAACTTCCCGAAAATCGTGAAAAACGTTTCTTTGATTCTCCGAATGAAAGAATGGCCTCTCCTCCTTTATTCGTCGGTCGAGAAAGTTTGGCATTTCATTTTCAAGGAATCGAGGGCTCGCCACAAAAAACCACATTTTAATGAAGAATTGGAATTGAGTAAGAAAGCCAAACAATCTTTACAAGAAAACCCATGGCATCTTCAAGAAAAAACTTCTTTGGGGAAAGGGTTCCGTTTCTTGATTGGCCAGAAAAAAGCCCCGACCTTGCGGTGGGGCTTCATGCGTCATGGGAGGATTACAACAGGCGGTTGTAGTACTCGATGATCTGCGCTTCGTTGATGTCTTGCGCGAGCTCATTGCGCTCAGGAAGACGGGCGAAGGTTCCGGTGAACTTCTCGGCTTCTACTTTGACGTAGGCCGGGATGGCGGGTTTGCCTTCGAAAGACTCTTTCACGCACTTAAGCGGAGTGGTCTCCTTGAGGGCGATCACATCGTTAATCTTGCAAAGATAGGACGCGATGTCGACTTTCTTGCCGTTAACGGTGATGTGGCCATGGTTCACGAGCTGACGGGCCGCGGCTCTCGAACGGGCGAAGCCCATGCGGAAGACGAGGTTGTCGAGACGGCTCTCAAGAATGCGGAAGAAGGCCAAACCAGTGACGGTTCTATCCTTTTTGGCAATCACGAAGAGACGACGGAACTGGCGTTCGTTAACGCCATAGAGTTCCTTCAGCTTTTGCTTCTCGAGAAGCTGGGTTCCGTACTCAGACGGCTTCCGTTTGCGATCAGAGCCGTGCTGGCCCGGACCATACGGACGACGCTTGAGTTCATCGCCGGTCTCAGAAGTGCTGAAACCGAGGTGACGAGCCTGCTTCCATTTGGAGTCAATGTACCTTGACATATTCGTATTCTCCTTTCCTTGCGCTAAACAAAGTTAGGGACCCATTCCTGCTTCCCGGGTGTCCACCAATCATTTCGGCTGAGTAGCTGTCAGCTTACTTTTTTCGAGGGCGGACGTCGGACGGAGGCATAAGGATCTGCTCTATCTACGCGTGTAATACTATAAGTATTAGTCGAGGCACCGTCAACAGTTTTCGCATCGAAATGGCCTTACCATTGAGCAAAAGGGCACGTGTGATTTGCCCTTTCTTAAGGCGGGGCCGAAAAGCGGATGAACTTCCGTCTTAAAAAAGAGGCGGCCTCGTCTTATCTTTTCACTAGGCTTGACTTGCTCTCGCGCATGGACGCGCTCCCGTGATATAGTAAAGCGGTAAAAACTATGAACTTAGCATCTTTGCTTTCAAATCCGCTCGTTATCGAGATTTCTATTGGCGCAGGGGTGTTCCTCATCCTGCTCTTCCTTCTTTTGCACTTCACGGTTTTCCATCACGCCCGCGTGAAACGTCAGGTCCACGACCTCAGTTCGCGTTTTGAGCGAAGCCATGGCTTACTCTTTGGGCAAGACAGCCAGTTCATTAAACGTCTCGAAACCATCTCCAGCATGAACCTGACCTATGTTCAGGAATACATGGACTGGAATAAGAAATTTAAGGACATCCGTGATGTGAGCGACGCTTCGGCCCAGGCGGCTCTCAATGGGACGAAAGATCTCTTGGCGGCCAGACATTACAAAGAATTGAAAACACAGTTTCCCTTCGCCAAAAAAACTGTGGATTCTTACGAATCTCAGGTGGTCGCCCTCGATGCGGCCCTGAAACACAAGTTCCAAGACGAAGAGGACTGCCGTACCTTAAGTTTCGACGAACGGGAAAAACTTCGGAAGGTCAAACAGGACTACTTCACTCGTCAGGCCGATTTGGGCCTCGTGAATGCCTCCTTCGAAAGCGTCTTTGCCAAGCTCGATAGCCTTTTCGACCTCGTGGAGCAAAACATCGAAAACGCCCAGTATTTGGACGCAAAAGCCATTTTGATTAACCAGATTTCCCCTGTCAATGACTCCTTGGCCGTCATCCTCAAGGCTCTTCCGAATACCTGCATAAGCATTCAGTCGGTCCTGCCCGATAAACTGACGTCTCTTCAGAACCGCTACGATGAAATGATCAAAGGCGGTTACCCCCTTTATCACATCCTGTTACCCGATGATTTCGCCGCCCTCAATGATCAGATCGCTTCGCTTGCCAAGCGGGTCCAACAGTTCGACATCCGCGGCGTGGACGAAGAAATGGACGCGATGACGACGAAAATCGACCAATATGGGGCCCGTTTCGATAACGAGAAAACCGCTCGTACTACCTTTGAGACCGATTGCGATGCCATTTACGCCAAGGAGAACGAACTCGAGAAGAGCTTCATCGTTCTTTGCAACGCTCTGCCAGCCGTCCGGAAAATCTATTTGCTGAGCGGGGAGCAATCCCGCATCGACGCCATTCAGAACACGATCAACAAGGCCGGGGCTTCGCGCCGCAGCCTCGATTCCTACATCCACAGTTCCACCAAACAGCCCTATTCGCTCTTGGTCGAGAGGATGAGGACGCTTAGCGAGCAAGGCCAAGATGCCGCCAAGCAGATTGCCGATTTCCAAGGTTATCTTGCTTCCCTAAAAACCGATAGCGAGAATGCCAACGTGGCCTTAGGGACCTATTGGTCTCGACTCAAAAACGCCGAGAAAACCCTCCGGGAAATCAATCTGAAGCCGATTTACGACCGCTACGGGGAGAAAATGGAGTCCCTCTATGGGGCCCTCGATCTCCTGTCGGTCGATTTAAGAACCCTGCCGATCGATGTCAAAAAGGTCAATGCCGATTTGGCCGCCCTCTCGGAGGGGACCGACGCAATGGTGAAGGAACTAGAAAAAGACCGCACCGATTTCGGCGAGGCCGAGAAGGCCATCGTCTACGCCAACCGCTTCCGAGCCAACAGCGGCGAACTTAACGCCCTCATGATCCAAGCCGAAGGACTCTTCTACTCCGGTGACTTCCAAAAAGCCAAAGAGGTGTCCGTCGAAGCTGCTGGGCACGTCCCGGAGAGCCATTAAACCATGATTTATTTCGATAATGCCGCCACGACCGCTCCTTTGCCCACGGCCATCAAGAAATTCGAGGAAGTCAACGCCTTCGCTTTCGGCAACGCCGCCTCCAATCACGCTTTCGGCTTGCAGGCCAAACGCATTCTCGACGAAGCTCGGGAGTCCATTCTCAAATCCCTTTCCCTCGAGAAAACGCACTCGTTGGTCTTTACCAGCGGAGCCACGGAAAGCAACAACCTGGCCCTGAAAGGCTTGGCCCTTCATTACGCCAATCGCGGCAAGAAGAT
>Ga0183100_1000278_pt1 | contig 54364 bp, 69 predicted proteins | sample Biomet2_FD_127789 | JGI IMG/M metagenome (GOLD analysis project Ga0183100, IMG submission 127789) | Microbial communities from bioreactor (seeded with anoxic lake sediment) at LBNL, California, USA - Biofuel metagenome 2 | ecosystem: Engineered > Bioreactor > Anaerobic > Unclassified ... | reverse complement strand
ATTTGCGGTTTATCAGACAATTTAAATAAGGAGGAAAATTATGTTAGCGTCTTTGAATTGGATGAAAGAATATGTTGATATTAATGTAACTCCGGAAGAGTTGGCAGATAAACTTACCGGTGTTGGTCTAGAAGTAGAACAAGTTATACATTTGGGAGAAGGTCTTGAGGGTGTAATAACCGGTAAGGTAGAAACTATCGAACGGCATCCTAACTCTGATCATTTGTGGATTTGTATGATGAATTTGGGACAGGGCGAGTTAGTGCAGATTTTAACCGGTGCACAAAATGTAAGCCAATATGATATAGTACCTGTTGCCGTAGTAGGATCGCAACTACCAAGTGGTATGAAACTAAAAAAAGCAAAAATGCGTGGCTTGGATTCCTTTGGTATGTTGTGTAGTGCTGAGGAGTTGGGGATTGATAGCAAACTGTTGTTACCTGAACAACGTAGCGGCATTTTTATTCTACCTGCGGATACGCCTGTAGGTATAGATGTTAAACCTGTATTGGGACTAGATGATGTAGTTTTAGATATTGACTTAACCTCCAATCGTGGGGATTGTTTTAATATATTGGGACTGGCTCGCGAGGCAGCCGCAGTTTTAAATGTAAACCTAAAAATGCCGGACTTAACCGTAAAAGAAACTGCTGATGGACAGGCTGAAGCTATGGCCAAAATTGAAGTAGAGGCTCCTGAATTATGCAGTCGTTTTGCTGTCCGTGTTTTAAAGAATATTAAAATAATGCCATCTCCTGTCTGGATGCAAAAGCATTTACGTGCTTGTGGCATGCGTCCTATAAGCAATGTTGTGGATGTTACTAACTACGTTATGTTAGAATTAGGGCAGCCAATGCATGCTTATGATTATGATAAGGTGGGCATGCATACGTTAATTGTACGTCGTGCTGCTAAGGGTGAAAAGCTAGTTACCTTGGATAGTCAGGAACGTATATTAGATCCGTCCATGATTGCCATCGCTGATACAACTCATGCTATTGGCTTGGGTGGTGTTATGGGAGGTTTGGAAACCGAAGTTACTAATCAGACGGTGACTGTGCTGCTAGAGGCCGCTACTTTTAACGGGCCAACAATACGCCGTACTTCCAAAGCATTAGGACTTCGTAGTGAAGCCTCAGGGCGTTTTGAGCGTGGCGTAGATACAGTGCTTACACATAATGCTTTGAATCGTGCTGCACACCTCTTAGAGCAAATGCAAGCTTGTGAAACAGTTGAGGGTATCGTAGAGTCATATCCGGTAGAATATACCCCGGCAGTAATAAAAGTAACAGCTGAAGCGATTTCTAAGCGTATTGGAACAATAATAACCAAGAAGGAAATAATACAAATTTTGCAAAAAATAAAATTTGCCGTCAATGAAGAGGGCGAAGATACTTTAAGCATAACAGTTCCTTCTTGGCGGCCTGATGTAACTTGTGATGCGGATATCAGCGAAGAAGTTGCTCGTATGCATAATTTTGCCAATATTGCTGCTCACTTGCCCCGTTTGGATATAGTACAAGGACGTCAAACAGTTATCGAAGACGTAAGGGACGCAATACAAGATTATATGGTAGCTGCGGGCTTGGATGAAGTTATGACTTATAGTTTTATTCATGCAAATGCCTTTGATAAAATGCAACTAGCCCAAAATGATAGCCGTCGTAAAGCTATCGAAATAGTTAATCCTATCAGTGACGAGTTTAAAACAATGCGTACGACTATGGCTCCTAGTTTATTAGCGACGGCGTCTTATAATTTAGCTCGCCAACATACTAAAGTGGGCATTTTTGAAGTGGGAAGAACATTTATTCCCAAAAGTTTGCCATTAACGGAATTTCCTGAAGAACATCGTGTTTTGTGCGCTGTAATAAGTGGGAAACGCAATGAACTTAATTGGAATGAAAGTCATGAGGATGTGGATTTCTATGATATGAAGGGCGTATTGGAAGGGCTTATGGAAAAATTGCAGGTTGCTGATTACAAACTCATTCCTGCTACGGAGCCTTTTCTACATCCGGGAAAAAGTTGTGCTATTGAGTGGGAAGGCGCAATTATAGGATATTTTGGAGAAGTACATCCAACAGTACAAGAAAACTTTGAACTGGGAGCAGTTGCTTATTTGCTGGAAATACAAATAGAACCTTTAGTAGCTGGGGCAACGACTATACCTCAGTACCAACGACTACCTAAGTTCCCAAGTACGTCTCGTGATATTGCTGTAGTGGTACCTACAGAAGTTACTATGGAGGAGTTAGACAAAGTTATTCATGCTAATGGAGGGGAACTTTTGACTAAAGTCAAAGTATTTGATCTCTATACCGGCAAGCAAGTTGCTGAAGGTTGTAAGTCTATGGCCTTTAATTTGACTTTCCAAGATAATGAACGAACCTTGACAGATGCTGATATTGATGTGGTAATTAAAAAGATAGTGGATGTTGTTAGTGAAACTTTTAAAGCAAAATTAAGAGACTAAAATGTGATAATTAAGCCCAGAAAAGAGCGGCAATCTTTTCTGGGCTTTTTGCATATTCCTTTTAAAGTGTTATAATGATGTTTCTAGTCACAAAAATTAAGGGTGGGATATAAAGACGTGGATTTAATTATTATTGGATGTTTTTTCTATATATTAGGTATGTTAACTGTTTTTATGCCAAAGCATAAGGAAATATGGGCTCATTATTTAGCACAAGGGGCAACTGTAGTTGGTAGTGCTTGTGTTCTTGCTTCATCTATAGAATATATTTTGACGGATCTGTCTGTCGTGGCTCCCGTCTTTGTTGTGGGCAAATTCGTTTTTGCTATGGACGGCTGGAGTGCGGTATTTTTGGCTATTACGGGTTTGGGGGGGACACTTACAGGTATCTATGGTATCGGCTATGGTGTTTCCTATAAGGGGAATCGTTTGCGCATGTTGTCAGCGTTGTTTACAGCTTTCGTTTTCTCCATGGTTTTAGTTACTTTGGCTCAGGATGCTTTAGGTTTTTTGGTGGCATGGGAAATTATGGCAGTAGTCTCTTTTCTTTTGGTAAATCATGAGGCGGAGAAGAAGGGTGTATGGCAAACAGCCTATCAATACTTAGTAATGACACATTTGGGAACCGCGTCGATTATGATTGCCTTTTTTGTAGTGGGTAGTGGGGCTAATAGTTTGGAATTCAGCTCTCTTTCAGTAGAGACCTTAGATATAGGCGCGCGTAATCTAGCCTTTTTAACAGCATTTATTGGGTTTGCACTCAAGGCAGGCTTGGTTCCTCTACATGTGTGGTTGCCCAATGCCCATCCAGCAGCACCTAGTCATGTTTCGGCATTAATGTCAGGGGTAATGCTGAACATGGCTTTATATGGTTTTGGACGTTTTATTTTTAATTTTCTTGGCCCTGTGGAATTTTGGTGGGGCGTGTTAGTTTTTTCCTTAGCTTTAATTTCTGCTTTTGTTGGGGCGTTGTATGCTCAAATGGCCACAGATATGAAACGCATTTTGGCTTATTCCAGTGTGGAAAATATGGGGATAGTTTTTGTTGGTATGGGAGCAGGAATGTTACTGTTAACTACAAATCATAAGGAACTTGCCATGCTGGGCTTTGTAGCGGCTATAGTACATGCTTTTAACCATTCTATTATGAAGAGCTTACTTTTCATGTCGGCAGGTTCTATTATGCACGGAACAGGTGGGGAAAAAAATATTGAAAAAATGGGGGGCTTAAGTAAATTCATGCCTCAGACGGCAGCGTTTACTTTGGTTGGTACCATGGCCTTATCTGCCCTGCCCTTAACCAATGGGTTTGTAGGAGAATGGCTTACCTTTAAAAGCTTAGTACAATTAGCAAATGCAGGTGCCGGAACAGGTTTTAGACTTTTGGCGGCTTTTGGATTTCTTTTGTTAGGGTTGGCGGCAGCACTGGCATTAGGAGCATTTGTACGTTTCTACGGGGTAATTTTTTTGGGAAGACCGCGTATTAACGCAGTTGAACAAGCTCATGAGTCACCGGTTAGTATGACTATTGCCATGGGCATGAGTGCTTTATTAGTCTTGGCATTGGGCATTTTTTGCGTTCCGGTGGTTGATTTGGCAACTAAGGTCATAAATAACACATTGGTGAATTTGCCAGCCCTAAATAATGCATTAATAATTACATTCCCAACTGCTAACGGCACAGGTAGTTATCTTCCGTTGGCACTAGTAATTCTACTTATAATTTTAGGAATAATTTTATATATGGCAGGCTATAAAAAAACTGTATTGGTTAGACATGATAAGACCTGGAATTGTGGGACTATTTCTACAAATAGGCAGCAATATTCTGCTACAGGATTTTCTAAACCGGTGCGACGAGCTTTTGAAGGTATTTTAAAACCTATACGACAAAAAAGCTATTTACAAAATGCCCATGATTATTTTGGCAGAGAAGTTTTGTACAAATTATCTTTACCGGATCGTTTCACAGATAATTTTTACCAACCGATTCAACATTGGCTAGTAAAAACAGCAGCTTTTTTACGCCAAATTCAGACGGGAAGCGTTAGATTATATGTGAGCTATGTTATGCTGGCCATGATTTTAGCGTTAATGTGGGGGGCGATGTACCATGAATAAAATAATAGAACAAGTACTTTTTTTATTGGTGCAATTGATTGTTTTAGTAGCATTTGCACCCCTAGTTCTAGGCATTACGCAAAAGATTAAAGCTTATATGCAAAATCGTATTGGTGCAAGCGTCTTTCAAGGATATTACGACTTAGCAAAACTATGGAAAAAGGCAACGGTTATTACGCCTTACACCAGTAGTATTTTTATATTGGCACCATATGTTTATTTTCTCAGCGTCTTATTAGCGGCGGCTATATTGCCCCTTGGTTTTAATATAAATAATGCTTTGGGTGATATTTTCGTATTCATATCTTTACTTGCTATTGGAAGATTTATTATGACCTTATCCTCTTTGGATGCTGGAACAAGTTTCGGAGGTATGGGCGGTTCAAGAGAACTGTATATTTCAGTTTTAGTAGAACCTGCGATGCTTTTAGCTATTCTTTCAGTGGCAATGCAGCATGGAACAACGGCCATATCAGGCATGAATATGGATTATGACACATATTATTTTACTATAAGCAGCGTTTTAAGCTGTTGTGGTTTTTTTGCCCTTATGTTAGCGGAAAATGGCTGCATTCCTGTAGATAATCCCGACACACATTTAGAGCTGACTATGATTCATGAATGTATGACACTGGAATATTCAGGCCGTTTTTTGGCTATTATACATTTGGCATCTATGTTAAAAAGTCTAACGCTTCTTATTATTTTTTCCCTGATTTTTTTCCCGGTGAATTTACCGCTTATAATAAAGATTCTGCTCACTGCCGTAGCAGTTGCTATAGTTGAAAGTTTGAATAATAAAATGCGGTTGTTTAAAGTACGTTTCTACATGACGGGAGCAGGAGTACTTCTGCTGCTAGCCATTGTAGCACAATAAAGGAGACCATATGGAACAGTTGCTTATATTTTTGCTGCTTGTTGTATTTTTACAAACAAGGATTATGAATTTGAAAAATGCCGTTGTATGCCTTATGGTTCAGTCTACAATTATAGCGGGAGCCTGCCTTATGGTAGCAATGGCGGGAAATGCTGGGTGGCATAGTTTTGTACCTACAATTTTAACCATAGTTTTTAAAGTATGTGTTATTCCTTATGCCCTATTTTCAGTAATTAAAAAACTGACTAACGAACAGGAAATAGATTCAGGTATTAATGTAAATTATTCTACAGCTGCCGCTGCGTTTTTTGTGGTGTTATCTTATATGCTTATAGATAAAATGTTGCCTGGCATGGGCAGCAGAGATATTTTAGCATCGTCTATGGTATTAATCATGACAGGTCTTGCACTTATTGTCATGCGCAGCCGTGCTATTATGCAGATAATTGGACTCATTACCGTAGAAAATGGAATTTATCTTTTCGGCATGGCTATTACAGAAGGACTACCCATGATTATTGAATTGGGAATATTTTTAGATGTGCTTATTGCCGTGGTTATTTTGGTTATTTTAACTAAGCGTCTGAGCCTTTCATTTATGACTACTGATACTAATGTATTAAGAAAGTTGAAGGGGTGACATTATGCAGCAAATGCTTTATATAATGTTTGGCTTACCGCCAATTTTTGCTGCCATAGCAATAACAAGATGTCTAAGTAATAATATGCTTCATTGGTTAAATAGATTAACCGCCTTACTAGTAACTGGGGCATTTGTACGTATAACCACGTTATTGGCTCCTAATAGCATATTTAGCGATGGAATATTTTATCTTGATGCCTTGAGCATGTGGTTCCTGTTTATAGTCGTAACATTGTATTTTATGTCGAGTCTTTTGTCCAAGGGCTATTTAGATAAAGAGGCTACCAGAGGTTATTTAAAAAGAAAAAATACTTTTATTGGTAAATACTACGCATTGTTTACCATGTTTGTTTGGACCATGTTTTTGGTTTTGGTTACGCAAAATTTAGGGCTTATGTGGGTATGTATTGAGGCCACAACCTTAGTATCCGCACTGTTGGTTTCTTTTAAACATACCCGGGGTGCCTTGGAAGCTGCTTGGAAATACATCATGGTTTGCAGTGTAGGTATTTGTTTGGCGTTGTTGGGAACCATTATTTTATATTACGCTCAATTGACTGTATTAGGGCCGGGGAAACCCTTGGATTGGGTATGGCTTAAAGAAAATGCAGTTTTGTTAAATCCCAATTTGCTGCGAATGTCATTCTTATTTATTATCATAGGCTATGGAACAAAGATAGGACTAGCCCCAATGCATACCTGGCTGCCTGATGCTTATAGTCAAGCCCCTTCCTTAATTAGTGGGCTATTGTCAGGGGCATTATGTGCGTGTGCTATTTATGTTTTGATGCGCAATCTTGTTATTATTGTACCGGCAGTAGGGATTGCTTTTATTCTTAACATTTTATACGTTTTTGCTTTTTTAACTGTTGCTATCGCCGTACCCTTTGCAATTGTACAAAGAGATATTAAACGCTTGCTGGCTTATTCTAGTATGGAAAATATTGGAATTATGATCATTGGTCTTGCTATTTTCACCAACAATTCTGTTAGCGCCGTATTATTACATTTATTTAACCATGCCATGATTAAGTTCGCATTATTTTTTCTGGCAGGAACAATTATACAAGAGTACCAAACCAGTAACATGATGCGCATACATGGTATGATGAATGAAACACCTTATACGGCTACATTTACTTTGTTAGGGATGTTTGCAATTTTGGGCATGCCGCCTTTTGGTATATTTTTTAGTAAATTTACAATAATTATGGAAATTTTCAAAAGTGGACAGTATTTATTGGGAAGCCTGTTTATTTTACTTTTAGCAGGGGTGCTTATGGGCGTAGTTTATCACTTTTTGCGGATGCTCAGTTGTACGCCTAAACGCAGAGCACTAGGGGAACTTTTAAATTTTAATTCGATGACTATTTTACTTGTTATGTTAGTTAGTACAATTGCAATTAGCACGTGTTTACAACATTTTCCTTACTTACAAGTTCTTTTGTCCAGTGCAACAAAAATTGTAGTTGGAGGAACAATACTATGATGCTTAGAATTAAACCTGATGAGTTATTAAGGAATGCCATACTTTGTGCAGATAAGGGAAAGAATGTCTTTACGGCTATGTTTGGTGCAGATGAAAGACAGTTGGGGCAAGGCTATGCAATTTATGTTTTGTTCACTGATGGAGAAAAGCATAGTATGAAAACTATTAGGGTAGAGTTTGCCCCGGATAGTGAATTAACCTATGAGTCCTTAACGCCATTATTTCCGGCGGCAGCTTGGTATGAACGAGAAATAAACGATATGTTTGGCATTCGCCCTATAGGACATCCTGACCTTAGACCATTAGCATTGCACGAATCTTTTCCTCAAGGGTATTATCCTTTGCGCAAAGATGTGAGTCTAAAAACCCAGGTAAGGGGACACCGAGAATATAAGATGAGCACAGCTCAAGGTTCAGGTGTTTTTGAAGTAGCTGTGGGCCCTATTCATGCGGGAATCATAGAACCCGGACATTTTCGTTTTAGTCAGGCAGGGGAAGATATGTTGCAATTAGATGCTAAGTTGTTTTTTACTCATCGAGGGATTGAAAAATTAGTTGAGGGTAAAACAATTGAAGAAGCTTTGCTAATCGTTGAACGCATTTGTGGGGCCTGCACAGTGGCAAATACTCTGTCATACTGCCAAGCACTGGAAAAACTAACTGAGCAAGAAGTACCACATTACGGGTGGCTAATTCGCATGTTGTTAGCAGAAGTTGAGCGTTTATATAATCATGTAGGTGATACGGGGAATTTGTGCGCCGGACTGGGTTTTTCACCTATCGTTAGCATGGGCAGCGCATTAAAGGAAAAAATAATGCGTGTCAATGAAGGCTTAGCAGGGAATCGCTTTCTGCGGGGAGTTATTATTCCAGGGGGAGTTAGACAAAATATTTCCATGGAATCTTTAGAAGAGTTAAAAATAACTCTAAATGAAGTAGAAAAAGGTTATGCTAATATAGTAGAACTTTTAGAAAATCATTCTGATTTTTTAAATAGAGTGAAAACCACTGGTATAGTTAGAAAGCAAACGGCATTGGATTTAGCCATGGTAGGGGTTGCGGCCAGAGCCTCCGGGGTTGCTGTTGACTGCCGTCGCGATTTACCATATGGTCTATATAATACAATGGACTTTGCTGTTCCCATAGAGCATTCAGGTGATGTATATGCTCGTTTATTAATTAGGGAACAAGAGGTTAGTCAAACTATAAAGCTTTTGCGGCAAATTATAAATGAGCTAGAAACGAATAAGAACAAGAAGCTAAGTTACGAAAAGGCGGATTATCGAATTCAAGAAGGAAGCTGGGGAATGAGTGAATCTGCCCGTGGTAACAATTTGCATTGGTTGATGTTAGATGAAAAGCAAAAAATATACAGACTTTTTGTACGTTCAGCCTCTTATCCTAATTGGCCGGCATTAACTATGGCGGTACAAGGAGACATTATTCCTGACTTTCCGTTAATTAATAAAAGTTTTGAACTTTGTTATGCTTGTATGGATAGATAGGAGGTAGTATGTATGTTTAAATTGCTAGAGATAATTCTTGCAGGTAAAATAAAAACTGAACCCATAAACAATATGGGCGAGAAAAACTTTCGTGGTGAGCTTGAACTAAACCCTAATGATTGCATAAAGTGCAATAAATGTGTAGAGGCTTGTCCAACGGGAGCTATTACAACGAAAAATGTAACCGGCTTACCGGAAATTGATTATAAGCGGTGTTTGTTTTGTGGCAGGTGCGTAGAAAGTTGCAGTAAAGAGGCCTTGTCCCATACCAGAAGAGATGCGGCACCTATACTTACAGGCGAAAAAACAACTCCTATAGGTGAATTTATTAAAAATAAAATAGGACGCTCTTTGGCCATAAGGCACTTAGATGCAGGTAGTTGTAATGCCTGCGATTTTGAAATGGGTGCTCTTTCCAATCCTCTTTATGACCTACAGCAGTATGGTATGCATTTTGTAGCGTCACCTCGTCATGCGGATTTGCTCATGGTTACAGGCGTAGTTACGCGGAATTTAGAACAGGCACTAATTATGAGCTATGAGGCAATGCAAGAGCCGAAAATTGTAATGGCCGTAGGCGCATGCCCTATAAGTGGTGGCATTTTCGGCGAAACCTATGCTATAGTTGGTTCCCTGGATAAAATATTACCGGTGGATATAGTAGTACCTGGTTGTCCACCACGGCCGGCAGCCATGTTAGTGGCTCTGGCAGCGGCTGCTGAGCTTTATGCAAAAAAATAAAAAATAATCTTGTGATTTTTGCCGTTAGGTTGTATTATTTAGTAAAAGATGTAGTATTTTGAGGAGGTTTTTTATATGGTAGAATATCGTAAAGCCACTTTTAATGACGTTGAGGCGATACATAAATTGTGCAATCATTATGCTACATTGGGCTTAATGTTACCGCGTTCTCGTAACAGTATTTATGAAAACTTGAGAGATTATATTGTCGCTGTTGAAGGTGATAAGGTCATTGGCTGCGGCGCTTTGCACTTTGTATGGGATAGATTGGCAGAGGTTAGGTCCTTGGCTATAGATCCTGATAAACAAAAGACTGGTATTGGTAAAGAAATAGTAGAACTTTTAGAAAAAAGTGGTATTGAAAAAGGAACTCAGATGTTTTTCACTTTGACATATCAGCCGGGATTTTTTATTAAATGTGGTTATGAAGAATCCGACAAAGAAAACTTACCGCAAAAGGTATGGAAAGAGTGCGTGTATTGTCCGCAATACCCACATTGCAACGAATTAGCTTTTGTAAAAATATTGCCTGGGTATAAACCGCCAAAAAGCAAATTAATTTAAAGCTAAACATAAAAACTCCTTACAGCTATTAATAGCATAAGGAGTTTTTTTTGACTTTAAAATTTTAAGGACAAAACAGAAAAATGGTGGAACAAAATAAGGCTTTTATTGGCGAATAGCAAATGCGAGACTAGCAGTTGCACTAATTTTCAGAGTACCTGCTTCAAGAGGTGTGCTTGAGTCTGCGGCACGCATGCTTAGTTTCTCAAAATTCACAGTATTATAAGATGGTGAATAGTCTGATACAGAAACCGAAAGAACATCTCCAAGGTGAAGCCCAAGAGAAGAGGCAATGATGGATGCTTGTTTTTTACCATTGCGCAAGGCTTCTGCTGTAAGTTCGTCTTTTATTGTATTGTCATTTTCCAGATAGAAACGGACACCGTACATTTGATTAGCACCTGAGTCTGTGGCCGTCTGGATTATATTGGATAGCTTAGCGAAATCATGAGTTTTAATGCTAAGCATATTTCCTACAGAATAGCTTGTGATAGAACGGGCAGCTTTATCAGTGTTAAGGGTATAGTTGGGGGTAATAGAGAAACTGGATGTTTTCATATCTGCTTTGGGGATGCCTAGTTCCATTAGGTTGGTGATAATAATATTCATTGCTTGATCGTTAGCAAGCTTGGCGTCAGCAGTGTTAGCGGCTTCGCTCACAACACCTAAGGTGATGCTGGCAGTATCAGGTGATACGGTACGTTCAGCGTAACCGGTTACACTAATAGCTGGCAGTGCCGCATTATAGGTTATTTGTTTGTTCTTTTCGGTAAAATCTGTGGCATAGCTGATATTTGGAATCAGGGCCGAGAGCGTAGAGCAGGCGAGTAAACCGGCAATAAGACTAATTTTCAGCGTAGTAGCTTTTTTCATAAAAACACCTCTTTTATATTAGATAACTTAAGGTAATTATACCATAGAATTGCTAGGGCCTAACCAGAATCAGATAATTAAAGAAGGCAGTGGTTATTATGGCGATAGCTGCCAATTAAATTAAAATGATGTAGCAATTAATAAAAGCCGAAAACCAACCTTCTTTCATAGAAAAACCCCTTACACTTTTTTAGTAGTAAGGGGTTTAGATTTTATTTTTTGTTTTTACCGGCAGGTGCTTTTGTGGCTAGTTCATCTGAGGCTTGCCATAAATACCAAACTGCAAGGGAACGCCAGGGGCGCCATGAAGCTGTCAACTTATTAATTTCACCACGCTTGGGGAGTGTTGGTAGGTTTAGCAAAGTTTGCAGTGCTTTAGCAAAATTGTGATCTGCGGTAGGCACAATATCTGTGCGGCACAAAGCTAACAGAAGAAACATTTCTATGGTCCATTGTCCCAACCCTTTTACTTGTAAAAGTTGTTTAGAAATTTCCGTATCGGACATTTCTTCGAATTTATCTAAGGTAACTTGACCATTGGCAACCATATGAGAAAAGTTGCGTAGATAATCTATTTTCTGTTGTACTAGTCCTTGGGCTAAAAGTTCCTTGTCTGTAGTGGCAATAATGTTTTCTGGGGTTACTTCTCCTACCAGTAAGGTTATCTTTCGGCACAAATCGTTTACTACGTCGGGGGGCAACTGCTGAGATATAAGACCACGCAGTAGAGTCGCAAAGTAACGAGTTTCATTTTCAGGAACAAGTGTACAGGGAGAATATTTCTTAATTAAGGGTCCTAGAACAGGAACTTCTTGTAGTAGGTATTTGTCACCTAGAGACCAATCAGGTGTTTGTAGCATAATGAATCACTCCTCAAATTATTTAGCTTATTATTGGCTGCCAAGTATATAAGATACTAAGGCATGCTAACGGGCAATGTTTGCTATTCAGTCAACTATACTATGTATTATACCACAAAGATTATAAAAACTCTTTTATGAAGAGAGAAAAAGTGTAATATTACTTGCAAGAAAAAGGATTATATGGTAACATATAATCCTGTCAGAGATCTGACAGAGGACATATTCGGCCCAGTAGTTTAGTTGGTTAGAATGCCGCCCTGTCACGGCGGAGGTCGTCGGTTCAAGTCCGTCCTGGGTCGCCATTATTTTTCTTTCATATGCGGAAATAGCTCAGTGGTAGAGCACCTCCTTGCCAAGGAGGGGGTCGCGAGTCCGAATCTCGTTTTCCGCTCCATAGGGGTATAGTTCAATTGGTAGAGCAGCGGTCTCCAAAACCGTAGATCTGGGTTCAAGTCCTAGTACCCCTGCCATTACAAAATCGGCTCTCAGCCTTGCGTTGAGGGCTTTTTAATTTGTGGTAGCAACGGAAACCGTATATTAAAACACCCCAAATGGTAGCAACGTGGTAGCAACGTCCTAAAAAAACAGGCCTCGCGTGAGGTCTGTAGCTAAATTGCATATATTTCTTTTATCTTAGATAACGTTTGTTTGTCATAACCTTTTATAGCATGTCCGTATACTTTCAACGTTATACTTGGGTCTCCATGCCCAAGGCGTTTAGAAACTTCAATCAATGGAATACCTGCAGCCAGGAGTTCAGTGGCATGAGTATGTCTTAACTTATGAATGCTGCGGTAAGGAACTTCACAATATTTGAGTATCCGATGCCAGCTAGTGTTTACGTTAGAGGGGCCTAAAGGCCTGCCATTTTTGCTCAAGAATATATAATCATTACCGTTAAAATCAAGCAAATTTCGTTTTTGAAGGAGTTTATCTATGACTGCGATAGTTTCCTCAGGCAACGCAATTTCTCGATAGCCAGCTTCGGTTTTGGGCGGATTTTCAATAAATTTATCGGGTACGCTCTTACCGATGTATTGTAAGTTGCGGTCTATCTTAATGGTTCCTTTGTTCTTATCAAAATCCTTGGATTTTAATCCGGATGCTTCACCTAATCTCATACCTGTGGTCGCTATTAATAAAATAAATGGGTACCAATGTCTAAACGGACTATCAGGTAAAGAAATTTTGCCTAGAATTTTACGCATTTCAATCCATGTGAAAATTTCTACGTCTGTGTGTGTTAGTTTGGGTTTGATGATTGAATCCATTGGGTTGCGATTAACAAGTCCTAATATAAGGGCCTTTTTAAAGGCGGCGGATAATTGGATATACACTTTACGCTTGCTGCTTGCCGACATGACCGGTAAATTGTTTAGGAATTTTTGTACCATTGGGATCGAGACATCCTGTAATTTAACAGCGGCTATGGGCTCTAATTTGGTGGCTGTCTCTTTGTACCTAATGAGTGTTTTAACCCTTACAGTGGGAGCTACGTAAGTTTCAAGCCATTCTATTATCCATGCTCCAAGCGTAATGTTGCTCGGAGGAATGTATGAGTTATCAATAAAACTGGCCTTTGTCGTAGTACGCCAGGCATCTAAAACATCAAAGGATTTATTCCTTTTGACTAAACGTTTACCACTAGGATCAACTAGAGCTGCCACCCATGTTTTGCGGCTACTGTCAAAATAGATAGAGCCTTCATTGTTTGAACGTTTCTTAGCTTTTCTTGTAGAATTTAACATAAAAATTACTCCTTTCATATGATATAATAAAAGGGCAGACTTATGTCCTTCGTAGGGAAGTAGCTTTGCACAGACCGTTCAGCGCGCCAACGCTGGGCGGTCATTTTTTATTTAGTTTTTTTCATAAGCATAACTTTGAGGTTTTTCATTGTCTTATCAATAGTGGCTAATGTTTCAAGTGAATTCATAGCCTTTATGTATTTTGATGACTTATAACTCCCAGTTTTACTTATTAGGTTATTTTTTATTAATTCTGTTATGGCGATAGTCAAGTAGTGGCGAGATAATTTTGATTTTTCCATTAGTTGTTTTGAAGAGAATGGTTTATATTGAGATTTTGCAAAAATTGTAAAAAGCGTTTTAGCATTGGGAGATAAATTAGGGTACGAATTTTCTATTTCAGCAATCCAAAGTTTTAATTTAGTCATTTCTAAGGTTGACTCTAATTCGGGCATACGAAATTCATTTTTGCGAACTATGTCAAAAATTTTTGGACCTCCTGTACCTGCTCGTTCAGATGCACCAATTAAACGGAAAAAGTTGGTTAGAATGCTATTGCGTGGTTTGGATTGACCACCTGTGAAGAAGTCTTGTGCAGATAATTTCATTGTTCCAGGATTTGTGAAAACATAGTAGGCATCGTAAACTTCGGCTATTAATGCCGTGCTTTGCTCAAAATAGTCAGCGTGAATAATCATATTAACTAGTGCTTCACGCAAGGCGACATCTAGCTCGACAGAGGATTTTCTAATTACATGATCATTCAAAGCAAAAGGTTCTTCAACAGTTATTAAAAGTTTTTCATAAACGATTGAGTAATAGGAAAGTAAATTTAAATTCGGATATGAAAGATCGCCAGATGACACTCTATCTTTCCAACGTTCACTATTACCTCTTTTATTAAAATAATCTAGATGATAATGAGGGAGTTTACTTATTATTGAGTGATATTTTCCTATAAAGAGTAATCCTCCTAATGTCAATTTTAGTTTTCTATTATCTTGATGATCTTCCTGAAAAACGCCCATTCGTTTTAGAAAAACCATATTATCTAATCCCAAATAATCAGTACTACCATCTCTTTTTTGTACAAGTGTTTTAAATTTAAGTATACTTTCCAAGTCAAGATCATCAATAGTGTAGTTATTCAATAGTTCACTGTCTATATTATCGCAAGAATTTCTTATAATAGTTCGTAATTCTTCCGTGGTAGCAAGATAATCGCCTTCATTTTTGCGTAAAAAAGTATTTTTTATATCATCATTTAAATATATCGGTTTTTTGTCTGATGGAAGTGCTGGAATCTCTACTAAAATTACATTTTTGCCATCATCAGTGGTGTTGATCTTTATATTAGAAATTACATTCCTATTCACTTTTTGGCGATTAGAAGCAATATTTTGAATGTCCTGAATAATTTTTTCAGGATTATTTACACCAGTTATTATTGGATTATGGTTTTCTTCTTCTGATATTCCAAGAACAATAATACCACCTGAAGTATTAGCAAATGAAGAATAGGTTTCCCAAAAGGACTTGGGAAGAGTTTCCAAACATTTTTTATATTCAATTTTATCATTTTCGTTTTGCAAATCATTTAAATTCATAGAATTACATACCCTTTCTGCAATAATACTTTAAAATATCTTCAATATAGAATGGCTTCTATATTACGTTAGACGTATTATTGCACATATTTCTGCAGTATTTCTGCAATATTTCTGCAATATTTTTATTTCAAATTTCGTTGTTCTAGCATGTGTACCTTCCCGTTTTCAAACATAATTTTCACATAACCGGAATTAAATTCCCATTCATAAGTATCAAGCACCCTTTTACCAATTAGTGTCATATCATGCGTATAGGAAGAAGAAAGATTACCAGGCATTTTAAATTTGGAAATAACAGAGAGATAATTAGCTCCGATTTGTACTTTTCGATAATTAGCTAATGTGAGTTCAAAAGAAGATACCCCTTTATTAATTACAGAATATTCGTTGTTATATCGAAGACGTTCTTCGTATAACTTAGTTACATCGGAATGGAGTTTTTGTATATTGATGTCATTTTCCGTACCAGTAGAAACTATATCCTGTAATTCCCTTAAAACAATAACTAAATTATTGTAATACCTAGTTAACGATAATTTCATAGGTTTTAAGTCTGCTGGAATATTTTCTTTTTCTAATTCTGCTAATAATTTTGTCACATTAGGAATGCTGTTTTTAGCTATTCCATCGATAATTTTCATATCATCTTCATGTGTCTTTGCGTTGCCTATCTCAAGATCAAGATTGGTCCAAATCGAAAAAGCAGTAGTGGCATATTTGCTATCAAATTTTTGTGCTGCTTGTTTATGATCAACAGCACACCCAATTATAAACAAACAAAATAAAAAAAGAGTGAAAGTAACTATCAATTTTTTCATGTTTTTGGTTACCTTCTTCCTGATGGTGGAGTTTGACTAACAAAAGTTTATTTGCAACATATAAGTGGTTAAGAATTGTGCTAGAAGATTTACCGTTTGAAAACTTTGGTATTAGTTACACATATCGTTCAGTGCTAAAAGCACTGGGCGGTTATTTTTATTAAAAAGTTTGTAATCAAAAAAGCGTCGTTTTTCTTGATTAACGCAATACATAATCAAAAAATTGCCGTTTATTTTGATTAACGTAGTACATAATCCACAAAAACAATGTTTTTTGGATTAAGCAGCTACTATTGATAATAGGTCCGTACATAAGAAGGAGGTATTTCTTTGTTTTGATGTTGCTGAGATAATTTTTGCAATATTTCAATTGCAGGTATCCAATGCATATTTGGTAGTCTAATTTTTGGCATATCACTTGACTATGCGTGTCTGGTAGTCTAATTTTTGCCATATTGCTTGACTGTGAATCATTATCTCAAATCGTCAGAATACTGCTGGCATATTAAAATTTTCATGTATTGGCTAACTTGTAATTAATACCTTTAAAAATAACGAAAATTTAAAGGTATTTTGAAGATATGTTTAACGGATAAAGGTATATCTTAAGTAAAGCTGAAATAGTAAAAAGAGGTCATTTTACCATATGTGAATATTGAAATGGTAAAAATGGCCTATTTTACCATTTGCTTATATAGTTTTATTAAAATTTTTCTTGTCATTGCTTATTACGATTCTGCATAGCAATTATTTTACTAGTTCATTATTAACAATTTTTAGTTGGTCATATAGGTACAGGCCAGTTTTTAGATGGTCAATGTCTTCTTGGTCAAGTTTGTAATCGAAATGATATTCTTTTCCACTTAAACGAATAATTGGATTTTCACCGTTAACTAGTAACTCATAACCTGGTCTTAAATCTTCAAAAGGAAGATCTAACGTTTCATACTTGCCACCATATACGACTTGAGTGTGTTTCCCGCCTCCAGATTGTCCGGCAAAAACGCCAGATATTTTATGTTCCCAGTTTTTGTTGTCAGTAGAGAAGATGAGTTTATCCCAGAAAACCCAGTTTATACCGGACGAAAATTGCACAATTTTTGTGCGCATCCAAACATCGTTACCTTTTTTACCGGCATACCAATAAACTGCACTTTCTGCCGGGAGTTTGTCTTTTCCCCAAGGCTGATACCATGTTAATTTTTCTACTTGATCTGTATTAGCTGGCATGTCATTTAATATTTTTAAAATTTCTGAAGAAGCCTGCTTTTTTTGTTCATATTCAAGTTTTTGTTTCGTATCTTTGTCAGTATTAGCAGGCTTTGTTTGAGAAGCCTGAACATTTCCCTTTGAGACATTTTGAACTTTTTTTGTGTCCTTTGAGTTGTGACCGAAGATTAGGAATACTGCTAATACCGTTGTAATAATTATTTTGGCTTTTTTTGAATAATCAGGGTTTTTCCATAATAGATAAAGGCCTATTGGGAAAAATATAATTAGCATTAGCCACATAAACCACCCTTTTTGATAAAACTTTTTTTCAGAATCGTTCAACATAATCAACTCCCCATAAAATTATTTGTACAATTCAGATGCTATATTTATCAACATAGGGAGTTCTAAACTTCGCTGTGTTGTAAATATCTTCCCCTTTTAAAATATAAACTATTTGTGCCTAATCTTTTATAGCTTACTAACATTTGTATAGTTAAATTGCCGTTCGGCGCTAAAAGCACTGGGCGGTCATTCTTTTTCGAGGGCGTTTATTTTTTTATTGCTTTTGTCTTTAAATAGTTTATCCAATTTTTGATAGATTGTCCGTTGCGCGATAAAATTTTTTAAAGTGGTGTAATAAATAACTTCACCAACTGAATCCGGGATAATAGATTTAAATGAAGAACCAAGACGGTAACTTGGTACACTATCTATATATGTTCCATCTTTAGCATAAGCATGAATAGCATTTATTTTTGTTGCTTTATTTTTATAATCAAATTCTATTTCATTTAGAAGATATTTGATAGGTTTATTAAAATTTAGTTTAGCTGCCAACTCTTCCATTTTAGCATCGGTATATTCATATTTAATCCAGACGGAATAAATTAACTGAGAATGTTCAGGAGTAGGTGCCTTGATAGATTTGTCTTTTAAACTTGTAGTATCAAATGAATAAGTGGTATCAGTAGTCGATGTTATCCACTGCCAATTTGCAGCAGAAGAAACGCTGGCAAAGCCAAACACCATGATAGAAACCAGAAACAAACTTACTAAAATCTTTCTCATAAATAACACCCCTTTTATTTATGCCTAATCTTTTCTAGCTTACTAACATCTTCAACATCACCAAAATCTTTCTCATGTTTAAGTTCATGCTTGTATGTTTCTATATTTTCTTCGCGAGTCAGGCGTGAATTAAGGATACAGACTGGTTCGCCATTAACCGTTTCCTTAACACAGCCCTTGACGTTATATGGTAGTGGGTATAAGACTGCACGCAACATTTTTCACTAGTCCTCGTTTTCGTGGTTTTCTTTTGCAAGTTGATATTCAATAAATTTTTCTACCTCCTTGATGCTTTCAGGTTTTAGTTTTCTAGACGCGTCAAAAAGGACTCTGTGCTTATCGTACATTTCCTGAGCGGCCTTGGCCGTTTCAGGGTCAAGATACCATCCCTGGGAAGAAGTACTCATTCCGTAATCCTCAATTATATTGCTTTTTTGAATATTGAAATAGTCTGCGATTTTTTGTATTGCACCCATTCTTGGTTCTTTTGTTCCTTTTTCCCAAGAAGAAACAGCCTTATCGGTAACTCCTGCAATCTTGGCAAAATCTTTTTGGGATAGGTTATATTTATCTCGTAGGATTTTTATGTTTTCTTTAATTCCCATGATGGTACCTCCTTTGTTTAAGCACATAATATACTAAAAGTAGAAAAAAATCAAGAATTAATACAAAAAAATCTACTTTTAGTAGTTGACATTCTACCTAAAGTAGAGTATATTATGGGTGTAGAAAACGAAAAGGAGGTGATTGCGATGGAAAAAATAACGCTAAAGCAAGCACGACTTTTGCGAGAGAAAACACAAGAAAACCTTGCAGAATACCTAGGAATACATGTTCAAACATATAGAAAAATAGAAGAAAACCCAAATGAAGCAACTATAGGACAAGCGAAGAAAATAGCAAAATTTCTTGGCTTTGAGTATGATATTATTTTTTTTGACAGGTAGCTCTACTTAAAGTAGACAAATGAAAAGAATAAGACTAAAAGAAGGGAAGCATGGAAACATGAGAATATTATCGGCTAAAGATTATGCTGCACTTACTGGATATCCAATGAAAACGCTTTGTAGATTATGCAGGCTAGGAATTATTCCACATGAGAAGCGTGGTAGGGGATATCTGATTAATGCTGATGTGGTAGACGAAATCATTAATAAAAGAATGGAATCAAATCTTAAAGTTCAAAATCAATTCCAAGGTCCCATGTTGGTGCAGAAGGCTTCAGGTGAATCCTTTTTGGAAAGATTAAAAGCGGTGGGTAAATGAGAACTTTGAGATGACGATTATTGCGGAAAGGAAGTATATAAAAATGAAAATAGAATGTACGCCGGAAGAATTGAAAGAGCTAATGAGTAGGAAAGAGAACGATATTGAAACCACAAATGTTGTCTTAAAATATGGGAATTTTTCTGAAGCAAAAATTGATTGGGCGCTACAAAAGCTTCGAGAAATAAGAAAACAAGAGCACAACTGTCATTGTACTCTTGTTGGTGTAGATGACTCTCAATAATTTACTCAAACGTGATGTATAGAATATATTTGCCGGCAAAATGGCAAGTTGACTTGCCTACAAAGGGAGGATAAAAAATGTCAACAAAAGCTAAAACACGCAAAGTTGAGGAAAAGAGTTTTAATGAGTTCCCTTTTATTATTACAGCGGCTAATTATAAAGGGAATTGTGACAATGTTACTAGTAGTGAATTCCCAGAGTATAGCTTGCAGCGGCTTTCAGTTTATGTAGATACAAAAAAAGAGCTTGATAAGAAATTGCGCGATATACCCGGTGGGAACACCGCTGTAATTAACAAGCTCTATAAAAGTTTTGATGAAGCTATTAAGAATGAATTAATTCTGGCAAAAAAGCTTATAAGTTAGTTCAATGGCTTGAAAAGTGATGCTTGTTACATTATCCGACAGGTGACGTTTGATTTTGTCCCAAGTCTGATTGTTTTCAATTTTATTTAAAAACTGTTCGCCATTGTAGGTTAATTCTACCCCAATATAGTCATACATTCCAGTTTTACTTCTAGCATCAATTGCTTTTAGATATCCTGCTTCAATCAGTTTACCTATATGCCAACCAATAATATCAGAATCTTCGTTTGGACAAATATTGTGGTTTGAAACTCTAGTATGAATGTCAGCATTAGCAGTAGCAATTAAAATTTCCCTAGCTAAATCAAAGTTTATCCTCATTGTAATCGCCTCCTTTCGATATTATTATAGCGCAACATAAAGGAAGTATAAAAATATGGAAATAGAATACACACCGGAAGAGTTTAAACAACTAATAGGAAAGCTACCGGTTCCACAAGAAAAGTCAACGTGGTTATCATTCGAAACAACGCTTAGAAAAAGAGGTGGAAGAATGGGCGAATATGAAAAGAAATTATATCATCAAATTCAAGTAATACTTGCTGTACAAGGTGTGAACTTAGTTATCCTTTCAATAAGCTTACTATTAATCCTAATACACCGATAATAGCACCTATGATTGCAACAAAATATATCTTACGGTTTTTGAAATTATGGTCAAACAGAAAGGAAGTATATAAAAATGAAAAATAGAAGACAATCTACTATAAAAGTTCTAATCCGTGTACCTATGCAGCCATATTCAGAAGTCATACCTAACACTATAAGTACGATAATTCATGATATAGAAAAAGAGCACGGCGCTACCCATGCTCTTGAATATGAAATACAAATTACAACTTTTTAATTTTCTTTTTAAAAGTCAGCGTGGCTATCATTAGAAACAATGCTTAGAAAAAGAGGTGGAAGAATGGGTGAAACGGCTACACTTCTGCAGGGAGCAAAAGCGTTGTATGAATCCATAAAGTGAGGCAAGGACAATGGAAAAGAAAAAATCAAACGGGGATAAAAGAACACAGCTACAAATGTATTCCGGTATTTGTGGGGAAAAAGAAATGAAAGCAACACCAAAACTATTAAAAAAATGGGAACTTTGCTTATACAACTGGGATAAAAAACAAGATCAAGACACAAAAGATGTTATATATTCTTTAGCGTTTTTTATAATTCTAATGATTATATCTATTTTTATTTGGGGTATTTACTTTATTTTTTGAATAAAAATATAACCATATTGGCTAAGATAGAACCAATTATGCTAACACTAAGTGGAACTATAAAACGATCTTTCCAGTGAATAAACATCCAAAAATGGTAATTTAAAGCCAAATCTGTTGGGAAAATAGTTGCTTCATCACTTAGATAACCGGCATTAACAAGAAAATGGATATTGTCTTTTACAATCTGATCATTTAATGGTGCTGCATTATCCGGCATATAATTTTTTAAAAATTCACTTGTAAATTTACTAGGATCATTTTCATTTTTTTTGTACAGTTTTATAATGCCGTACATTAAAGTTTCTTGTTTTGAGGAAAGAGCAACATATGGACAATATGAGTTAAACATTTCTAATCGCTTCCTTTTCAGGCTAAATTATAGCACAAAAAACAGTAGTAAGGATGTGGTGCAACATGAAGAAATTCATTTTACTTATTTGTATAGCAGTTGTGTTTATGGGCTGTGCACAACAGCCTAGGACACCTTATACCAAAGAAGTAGTTACGGTTCATGCCGGAGATACGCTTTGGGATATTGCAACTCGCTATAACGGAAAAACTTATATTTTGGAGTATTTGGAAGACTTGAAAAAGCTTCCGGAAAATAAAGAGGTTTTGCAAGCAAAGCACTTATTACAGCCGGGGGATAAAGTCACAGTGTTGAAAATTGCAGAATAAAAGGTGATGCGAGCGAAAAGAAATAGCCGCCGTCACAGAACAAATGCAACAGAAGCCAATACAAAGTAAAAATATGGGTATGAATGTTGAAGCGAAAGGTTGCAGCTTTAGTTATACGTCGGAGTCTTAGTTCCTGCTTTAACACACGCAAGTATTTCCGTATAATCACCATCTTGAGTTTGGAATCTCTGAATAGATTCTGGCCATCTGGGTTCTAAATTCGTGCTAGGCCACACAAGTAAATGCAAAATGTTATCTTGAGTATTCGGAACAGTTTTAGTTTGGACCAAAACCCAGCTAAGAGCTACAAACTCGTTAATGATGTGCATTATTGCAGGATTTGTTTCTGGTGTGGATATTACGCCAAAGCTAATCATAATGATCATCCCCTTCTAATAAAATATTATAGCACTTTTGGATAGATATTATAGACACTGAAGCACTGTACCGGGCATAAAAAAATAGCCTGCGGAGGGACAACTCCGACAGACCTACTGAAAATGTTGCATAAATATTGTACCACTAATTTGAAAGGAGTACAAAAATGGAAGCAAAATTGATTATGACGGTTGAAGAAATGAAAGACCAAGATAAATGGCTAAGACTTAGAAATTCAGGAATTGGCGGCAGCGATGCGGCGGCTGTTTTAGGGCTTAACAAATGGAAGTCACCTTTCCAGCTGTGGTTAGAAAAAACTGGGCAAACGGAACCAGATGACCTCAGCCAAAATGAATATGTATACTGGGGCACGGTTCTTGAGCAGGTTGTTGCGGATCGTTTTTGCGAACTCACAGGTAAAAAAGTCCGACACCAAGGCATGATGGCTAATAATAAATATCCATGGCTATTAGCCAATGTTGACCGAATGGTTGTTGGTGAAAACGCGGGGCTTGAGTGCAAGACAGCGAACGGATTTGCTGCCAAAGAATGGGAAGATGATAAATTGCCTACTACATATTACTGCCAGTGCCAGCATTACATGTTGGTCATGGGTTGTGACAAATGGTATATAGCCGTGCTTATTGGCGGCAACCATTTTGTATGGAAGGAAATTCCCAGGAATGAAGACGACATAAACGCATTATATGATGCAGAAAAACAATTTTGGGAAGTTAATGTGCTGCAATCCATAATGCCTGATGTAGACGGCTCGGACAGCTGTACTAAAGCCTTGCAGAATAAATTTACAGGCGGGCAAGTAGAGGCGGTAACCCTGCCTAATGAATCGGTTAGGTTGCTGGAACTGATTGATGGATTTGAGCACGAAAAGGAAGAGGTCGAAAATAACCTAAACGAAACAAAAAATAAGTTGTGCCTGTTGCTTGGAAACAACGAAGTCGGCTATGCAGGAGAACGCAAGGTAACTTGGAAATTGCAAAATGGCCGTGCTGTTGTTGACAGCAAGAAAATGAAGATGGAAATGCCTAATATTTATCAAAAATATGTCAAGATTGGTGCACCATACAGGAAATTAAACATACAGAAGGGAGCTAGGTAATAATGGCGACAACAAAAGGCGGGTTAATCAAGAAAGAAGAAAAGAAAGGGCAAAGCGGGATTAAGACTATGCAGCAGCTTGTGATGAGCATGAAAAGTCAAATCGAAAAGGCACTGCCTTCCGTACTCACGGGAGAACGTTTCAGCAGGATGATCTTAACCGCAATGAGTACAAATCCCCAGTTACAGCAATGCACTCCGAAGAGTTTCTTAGGGGCCATGATGCAGGCGGCGCAACTTGGTTTGGAACCCAATACTCCAATCGGTCAGGCGTACCTTATTCCGTTCAAAAACAAAGGTGTATTAGAATGCCAGTTCCAAATCGGTTATAAGGGCATACTCGACCTTGCCTACCGGAGCGGAGAAGTAAACGATGTACAGGCTCATGAAGTATATGAAAATGATGTATTTGAATACGAATTGGGATTGCAGCCAAAACTAAGGCATGTTCCGGCGATGAAAGACCGTGGAAGCGTGATTATGTATTATGCCGTTTTCCATACAAAGAACGGCGGTTATGGGTTTGAGGTAATGTCAACAGAAGACGTAAGGGAGCATGCTAAGAAATACAGCCAGTCTTACAATTCTACTTATTCGCCATGGACGAAACACTTTGACGAAATGTCGAAAAAGACAGTTCTTAAAAAATGCCTTAAATATGCACCGCTCAAAACGGAATTCGTTAGAGGTATAGCCACCGATGAAACTATCAAAACCAGTATAGCTGATAATATGACTGAGATAGCAGATGAAACGGATTACACAGAGATTGAGGCAGAAGCTACGCCGGCTATACCACAAAACGTAGATACTGAAACGGGAGAAATATTGTCGTTAGAGGGGAAACAAGAACCTGCTCCAGCAGAGGCACTCTTCCAATCGGCTGATGAAAAAGTAGCAGACCCGGAACATACAGAAGCAGCTCAAGCAGAATATCCGGGCAAGCGACCAGGGGAAAGCGCTCTTGAATATGATCGCCGCATGCGGTCAAGGATAAAGTAAGCAATGAGCAGAAACCGCAGGGAGCAACTAATTCTCCCTGCACTCATAATAAACATGGTGCGAAGATAAGGTGATAACTTGAGCGGCAATAGAAAAATTTATTGGCTGAAATTAAAATATGATTTTTTCAAGCAGAAAGAAATGAAAAAGCTTCGTAAGATTGCCGGTGGTGACACGTACACGATCATATATCTCAAAATGATGCTGCTTAGTGTGAAAAGTAAAGGGAAGATTTATTTTGAGGGTTTGGAAGATAGCTTTGCCGAGGAATTAGCTTTGGATATTGACGAAGATCCTAAAAATGTTGAGGCAACAGTGCTCTTCTTAAAAAACGAGAAGTTGTTATATTTTCCCGACCATTATTCACTAGTGGTAAATAAAATCACTTCTAAAAGAAATAGAAGTGATAGTAAATATAGGCAGTGGCGAACAGCTGTATTTGAGCGTGATCATTATACGTGCTGTTCTTGCGGAATAAAAGGGACAAAATTAAATGCTCATCATATTAAATGCTGGGCATGTTTTCCTGAATTTAGGTTTTCAATAAATAACGGAATAACATTGTGTGAACAATGTCATAAAAGGCTCCATCGAAAGGAGCATACATTATGAGCGACAACAAAAAATATTATTATTTGAAACTCAAGGATAACTTTTTTGACAGTGATGAATTGATGGTGCTTGAAAGCCTGCCTGATGGCTATATGTATTCAAATATTCTACTTAAATTATATTTACGAGGTCTAAAGAACGACGGCAAGTTGATGGTAAATGAAAGAATTCCTTACAATAGCACAATGCTTGCAACCGTCACTCGTCATCCTGTTGCTGTTGTCGAAAAAGCAATTAAAATATTCATTGATTTAGGCCTAATTGAAGTAATGGAAAACGGAGCAATTTATCTTTTAGACATACAAAATTACATCGGTGAAAGTAGCACTGAGGCAGATAGAAAGAGAATTTATAGGAACAAGATACAAGAAGAAAAAAAGTTGATGTTAGGTCAAACAGTTGGACAAATGTCCGACAAATGTCCGACAAATGTACAGACAAATCTCCACCAGAGTATAGAGAAAGAGATAGAGATAGATATAGATAAAGACAAAGATACCGCGCGCGCGTGCGAGGCCACACTTACAGACGATCAATGCACATCTGCTGCACTCAATACTGTAAATCCAATGACCTCAAAGGCTAAAAAGCAAGGCGCTAAAAAAATCCAATACGCTGAGTTTGTTGCCATGACCAATGACGAATGCCAGTCACTTATAGCCAATGAGCGGTTGGGTAGCGAGAATGCCGTAAAGCGCTGTATTGAGATTCTTGATAATTACAAAGGCTCCAGTGGGAAAAAGTATGCCAGTGATTATAGGGCTATTTTAAACTGGGTAATTACAAGATATGAGGAAGAATGCTCTAAGCAAGTTGCCAAAGAGACCAAAGCAAGCGGAACTGACTCCCTAGCGCAAATGATTAAGGACGGTGTTGCTAATGGCGCTGATAAAGAAAATGCAGAGAAATCAGGAAGTGCAGAAGGAAATATTGTCGGCATTATGTCGCAAATACCAAGGGTTTAGCACTGCTGACACAGCCAAATACGAGGCTGAAAAGTTCAACAGCAAGAAAGGCAACCTAAAGGGCTATGACTGCGACATATGCAAAAACAGGGGCTGGAACTGCGTAGTTGTCGATAGCGGTAATGGAAATTATTCAATAGCCGTACAAGAGTGCAGTTGTCAAAGCATTCGCAGGTCATTAAAGCAAATGGCAGAAAGCGGCGTTGATTGTGATATCAGGCTTACAGATTTTCTTGCTTCTGAGCCATGGCAAAAGAGGATGCTTTTAACTGCCCAAAACTACATAGCAGACAATAATAAAAAGTGGCTTTATGTGGGTGGACAGGTAGGCTGTGGCAAGACTTTATTGTGCTCAGGGGTATTTGCCGGGCTGATAAAAAAAGAGGGCTTGCAAGGTAAATATATGCTTTGGCGTGATGAGGTTGTAAAGATTAAGGCCTGCGTAAATATCGAGCAGGAGTACACGGCTTTGATTGAGCCTTTAAAGGAAGTGCCAATTCTCTACATAGATGATTTCTTTAAGGTTGAACGAGGGAAGAAGCCAACAGGTGCCGATATTAACGTGGCTTTTGAAATCCTTAACTACAGGTATAACAAGAAGCTTGCAACGATAATCAGCAGCGAATTATTTTTAAAAGATATCGTTGCGTGTGATGAAGCTGTAGGCAGCAGAATCTATCAGTTGGCCAAGCTTAGTTGTATTGAGGTTGGCAAGGACGTTAAAAAGAATATGAGGCTTAGAGATGTGGCTGTATAAAAAATGGTTAGGGGATAAAAAATGAACATTACTCAACTTGAAATAATTAGCTATATTATGGCAATTTATGAGCATTATGGAAGAAAGCAGCAGTTAAGGCAAACTCAAGAAGAGTGTGCCGAACTGATAGTAGCAATAAATAAAATGTTTAGGAATAACCAAGATAGCATGAGTTCTAATAAGGCAAATAATGATTTTCTAGAAGAAGTTGCCGATGTGGAAATCATGTTAGTACAATGCAAAATCATGTTGCAAGAAGACGGGAAAAGCGAAGAGTACAAGAACGTTTTAATCAAGAAATTGAGACGGCAGGCAGAGCGTATGAGAGGGCAAGAAAATGAGGTGAAACAATGAATAAAATAATATTGTTTGGGAGGTTAACGCATGATCCTGAAGTTCGCGTGATTCCGAATGATAAGACTGTGTGCAAATTTACACTTGCTGTAGATAGACAGTTTGCTAATCAAAACGGCGAAAGAGAAGCAGATTTTATCAACATAGTAGTATGGGGTAAAGCTGCTGAATTGTGCGGGAATAATTTGGCCAAGGGACATAGGCTCCTTGTTGAAGGCAGGTTGCAGATACGTAATTACGTAGCTAAAGATGGCACTAAGCGCTATGTTGCAGAAGTAATTGCCAACAGCGTGAAGTTTATTGAGCGGAGAGATAGCAATTTGCATGAAACGCAAATTGCAAATAACGCGTCACAGGGGAAAAAGGGTATGGAAGCGTTTGGGCAGGCATTTGCGTTTGATGAGGAAATACCGTTTTGAGATTGTAAAGAGTCCTTACAAGTTGGAAGCTAGGGAACAGTCAAGATATCCTTGACTGTTAGAAAGGAGTTATAAATGGATAAATTGCCTGAAAATGTTTTGCAGATAACAACTTTTTTAAGGAGCAAAAGACCTAAAAAGTGTCAGTGCTATGAGTATAGTTACGAAGGTAGAAAGAAACCCAATTTTAGTATTGATTTTGAAAATAGAGAAGTATTTTGTGAGCATTGCGGCAATCCGGTAGATTCATTTGAAGTATTAGAGATATTGATGGAAATTCAAGAAGAACGGAATGCAGACATAAAGGCTTTAAAAAAACAAGCGCAAGAACTAGCTAATTATAAGCCGTGGCTTAAATCAATAAAACGCTTAGAAAGCGAAATAAGAAGTGGTAAATATTCCCCGGTGTGCCCAAATTGTCACAAGGCTTTTAATGTGGAAGACATAGAAATGTTTGTTCCTAAGCCGGAAAGATTTAAAAAAGACACAGGAGAGAATATTAAGGGGTAGGAATACTAGGGGATGATAAGCGATGACTCATATAGTTATTAAAGGTAGACCGGCAACAAAGAAAAATAGCAGTAGGATTGTTCGATTTGGACACCGCCATAAACTGCTGCCAAGTAAAGCATTTGATACATACCAAGAGGCGGCGCTATGGCAGCTATGTAGGTACAAAGTCTATTATGATATGTCGGTACATGTTAAGTGTTTATACTGGTTGCCAGATAGGCGGTGGTGGCCTGACTTGGTTGGACTGTTGCAGGCTACGAGCGATATACTCGAAAAATCAGGTATTTTAAAAAATGATAGATTAATAGGGAGTTATGATGGCAGCAGAATTATGGGGCTAGATAAGGACAATCCACGTGCAGAAATATTTATAGAAAAACTTGAAGAGATGGAACGAGTAAACCTATTTGCGTAAGGCCTTATATAAAAGTTTAGGAGGGGTAAAAATGAAGCTTTTTGACTATTTGTCAAATTTAATCACAATTTTATTCATCTTGATGCTGGTTGAAACGATTTTCATTATTTACCTGATAATTAAAAATGAGTTTAAGAGTACAAAAAACAAGCATGAAGATATGAACGGAAGATGGCTGTATCCTCGAAAACCAACACATTGTCCAAGGCCGCCAATGATAGAACGAGAGAAGCGCGAAAAACCATGATAGAACGTAAAGATGAAAAACACTATGCTCCGGCGTGCCCTGAACCGCTTGGGGCGTGTCCAATAAACCAGGAAGGGATGTGCTGCTTCTATTGTTCAAATAGGAGCAGGTGTTCTTTGGGACCTTGCCATAGGCTGCCTAGTAAGTGTGGCTTTTGGAAGGATAAGAATAAAAAGAAAGGGAAAATAATTAATGAGAACTATTTATGTGGCACATCCATTTAGTAATGATAAGGCAGGAAACATGAAAAAGATTGAAGTTATTATGAAATGGTTAGTCAGCAATGAACCGGATATTTGTTTCGTGTCACCTTTGCATAATTTTTCGTATGACAAAAATGCAATAGAAGCAGATATTTTACCAAAATGTTTGGAGCTTTTAAGCAGATGCGGGGAACTATGGATATTTGGTGATTATAAAAGCAGTTCAGGTTGCCGAGCAGAATTGGCTTATGCAAAATATTTAAGTATACCAATAGTTTTTAAGGATGAATCAAAGATGTGTTAAATAGAGGAGGCGATAATTTGCTTACACAAATGGCACTAGATATGAAGGCTATCTTACAAAAATCTTATTATGCCCAAAAGCTATTGGATGCGGATATGGATAAACGCAAAGAATTACGGTCGCTTATGGAGAAGGTAACTCCAACCTTGAGCGATATGCCCAAGAGTTATAGAGACCATGACAAACTTGGTGAGTTTATAGTGCGTTTAGAGGCGTTAGACAGCAAGATTGCCGAGGATATTAAAAAACTAACCGACTTGCTGACGATTAATCGGATGTTGATTGATTCGGTTGACCGTTATGAACATAGGATTATACTGACTAAACGTTACGTTAACTTTGAACACTGGGTAGATATAGCGCATGATATGCATTGCGGGTGGAATAGCGTGCATAGGTGGCACAGGGAAGCGTTAGAATATTTAGCAAAACATGGTACACAATGGTACTAAATTATGTGCTAGTATAGTAATGTAAAAAGTATGGAATAGCCGTTAAAACTAAAAGTTTAGCGGCTATTTTTATTTATTATTAATGCTATAATATAGCCATCTTTGAGAATGGGGTGGTTGTGATGGAATGGGGAAATATTTCTTCAGGGACTGTTTTGGCAAGTGGTGTTGTGAGTGCTATTATTTCTAGTATATTTGGAGTATGGCAAAAAAAAATTGATTATAGAAATTCTTATTATAAAATAGTATTGGATAAACGAATGGCCGCATATGAAAAAATACAGAATATTTTAAGCCATTTTTTTACAATTAAATATTATGATTATGATGGGAATTATTATTATTGTGAAATAGATACAAAAGAAAAATTACATGTTATACGGGATAAAATAAAAAATTGTATTAGTGATGGATTGTTTATATCTTTAAAAATGTTTAGCGCTATAAGGGAATTAGATGGTTTGCTACAAAATTGCGATAATAATAATCAGGATATTTTGATTTGTAATATAAAAAAAAGCAATGAAGATATAAAAAAAATACTAGAAAATGCCAGTAATACTTTAAATAGTGATTTATTAGAGCTTTATGATGTCCCAAAGTTTTTGTGTGAATCAAGACATAAGAATTGGTTTCATAAGAAAATCTCGCATATCCCAATAGCTCGTGATTGGATTGATTAACGTTTAATTAAGAAAGGCTAATGCAAGAAATACTGAACAATTTTTTCAGTGTTTTTAGTATTAGTTTGAATATTTTGTTAATTATTGCAGGAATTGTTTAATTTATGTCGAACTACTCCACCATTGTTATTAATGGGGAGGGGTATATTTTGGGAATCAGAAGGCAAATAAAATTAGATTACTTTACTGTTTGTTATAATCGTACGGGGTCTGTTCCAGTAGCAAAAGACAAATTATTTGATTTGTGTGCGCTAATTGGCAAGGTTGATAAACTAACTTTAGAAGATAGGATGTTTGACTATTATCAAGAGCAGGCTAGGTTAGATAAGTTTCATTATAATAGTATAAAAAAATACTGGTTTTTGAATTTTACGCGATTAAGAGAAACCAATATACCAAGCAAGGCTTATATTGATAAGCCATCGGAATCAATTACTTTGGAAGACGATGAATTTATTAGTGAAGAGTGTAATGCAATATATGACTGCAACTTAAAAGTTCTAATGCTTCAAAGGAACATACATAGTTTAAGCCCTAGTGGAATAACTGAATACATTAATAAACTATGGGACGATGACTCGATACATATTTATCTGCGCCCAATTCCATCAAAATCTATGATAGAAAAAGCCCAAAAGGCCGCAATTTATAGAAGATTACAGGTGAAATTTGCGGATATTGATGGGAAAAATTTCAAACTTCCTAAAAAAAGTTCGCTAAAAAAAATATTCGAGGATTGTGAGAAGTTTAAAGGGGTTACTGCCGAAATAATTGTAACGATGGGAGACAATCGACAGGGTTCTTTAGACAATGAAACGGTTTCTGAAGTATTAGAGGAAGCCAAGAAGAAAGGCGCAAGTGCGTTATCAAAAGCTATTGTTAGCATCAAAGAGACAGACGATAGTAAGGTGGAAGTTATCGACTTATTTCAGGATAACATAAGTGATTATATATATGTTGTTCTTGAAAAAAGGGTATCTTTGGCAAGTGAGTTTGTTGAGAGAAGGATGAGAGAGGCCTTTGAAAATAGGAAGGGCGATTTATATGAAATTGTGGGAGGGAAATAACAAAGGTGAAATACAGTATTATTTTGAAGAATTTGGACCTTTAGCAATAGGGTTGTTGGGTGGGATTGTAGGATTAATTTTTGATATAAATTATAATTTAGATCTGGATACCTTAGAAAAAATATTTAGCTTGGTTATAACGATAACGGCCATAACGGTTGGATTTATAGGAGTTTTATTAGGGATTATTGCTACTATAAAAGATAACCCAAATGTGAAAAGGTTTTGGCAGAGAGGTAATGGAAAACCTAGGAAGACTTTAAAAGCATATTTCATGAACAGTTTGCATTATGGAATGGGTTTAATTTTTTATAGTATATTGCTTCTCATAGTTATAAAAATTTCTTGTTTTGTAAATGGATATATACTATTGTTTTTACATGCTTTTTGGTGTTATTTATTGTGTTATAGTCTAGCTAGTTATTATAGAGTTATATCTTTTGTTATGATTATGTTATTTTCTGATGATAATAACAAAAACATAACGGTTGCAGAAAATTATGTTGATTTAATTTCTCCTGAAAGCAAACAGGAATTAGAGAAAAAGTATAGTAAGAATGCGACATAATAATATTTTAAGGCACTTACCAAACGGTGAGTGCTTTTTTAATGTCAAAATGAGGCGGTGGTGGTTATGTGAAACAGGAAGAAGCGTATAAGGATTATTGTAATGGAATGAAGTACAAAGATATAGCTGTTAAATACGGCGTGTCATTGAGCACCATTAAATCTTGGAAAATCAGAAACAAATGGGTGCGTACAAAAATAAAAAGTACGCACCCAAAAAGTATGCACCAAAATACAAAAAATACTGCTAACCAAAAGATGTTTAAGTCAGTAGATTGTAATGAAGAGCTGACCGAGAAACAACGGCTATTCTGCCTGTTCTATGCGACTTCTAATAATGCCACTCAAAGCTATATAAAGGCATATGATTCGGACAAAGTTACGGCTATGGTTAATGGCTGTAAGATGCTAAGAATTACTAAGATTAAAGATGAAATTCATAGGTTGAAAGAAATTCTACGGGCAGACATTGATATTGATGTATCAGACATGGTGAGGTATTGCCTTAAGGTAGTGGGTGCTGACATTGGCGACTATGTTAAATTCGGTAGGCAAGAAGTACCACTAGTTATTGACGGCCATTCTGTCTACGATAAAAATACAGGCAAGCAGGTTATGGAGACAATTAACTATGTTGAGCTTAACGATAGCAGTGCGAACGATACCGGCGTTATAGATGAGGTTAGGCAGGGTAAGGCAGGCATCAGTATAAAGCTTGCCGATAAGAAGTGGGCATGGGATAAGTTGGCCAAGCTGTTAGGATTTTATCCGGAAGACAAGCATAAAGATGACTATGATCAAAAAATGTTGGAGCTTAAAGAACGGTTAGTAAAAGTTAAGGAGTTTTAATATGGCAGGTAAATGGGCACAAGCATTCTATACATCTAAAGCATGGCAAGATTTACGGACGGCACTTATTGCTAGGCGTGGGCCAAAGTGTCAGAGATGTGGTACAAACTATATGTTTGATACTTCACAACTCATAGGGCATCACATCAAAGAACTTACACCGGAGACTGTTAACGACCCAAATATTGCGCTTAATCCGGACAACATAGAGCTGATATGTACTCATTGTCACAACGAGGTTCATGAACGTTTCGGTTCGCATACTCAGCATGTCTACATTATCTATGGCAGTCCGTGCAGTGGTAAGACAACGTTAGTCAATCAGTTACATGTACGCGGTGACCTGATACTTGACTTTGATAAAATCTATGCCGCAATAAGCGGATGCGAGCTTTATGATAAGCCGCAGCGTATAAAGCTTAACGCGTTCCGGATACGTGATTTGATTCTGGATCAGGTGCGCACAAGGTATGGCCACTGGCATGATGCTTATATTATTGGCGGCTATCCGCACAAGGGTGAAAGGGAACAATTAGCTGAACGGTTAAGGGCGGAGCTTCTGTACTGTCAGGCCACAAAGGAAGAGTGCATGGCAAGGGCAGGGCAACGAGGTGTTTATGCCGGTAAGTGGCAAGATTATATTAAAAATTGGTGGCTTGAATATGAAGCATAAATTGTATGCAGAGTACTATGATATCCCCCCAGTCATGATAAAAGGATATTGAAAAGATATTACCGGGCGGGTTACACAAATTCGTTACATACCAAAAATTTGACTTTTTTCTAAAACAGGAGCGATAACAGGGAAACCTAGGTGAGAACAATGGACATTGACCAAGAATATATAAGAATTAAGGCCCTTTTTGCCGGAGCTGATGAAAAGCAACTGGCATTGCTGGACGGTGAAATCATGGAGGCAGCACGACTAAGGGTTGAGCTTGACGATATGCACAAAGTTGTATGTAAATCAGGGCTTATTAAGATAGATCCGGATAACCCACAGCGGCAAAAAGAACTTCCTGTATGTCGGTTGCTCCCTAAAGTAAGGGCAAATTACACAAACATCATCTTTAAGCTATCCAAAGCATTGGGAATTAATGTTGATGATGAGGATTTAGGAATGGGCGATTATGAATGAGTTATATACAAGAATATTGGGACAAAATACAATCCGGTGAAATAATCGCAGGGTATTTTGTTAAGCTGCAGTTACAAAAGCTTATTAATGAGCTGAATGACGATGCCATTAAGAAGGATTTTACAGCTGCCAATAAGCGGATAAAATTCATAGAATGTGAATGTAGGCATGCACAAGCACCATTCGCAGGAAAACCGTTCAAGCTTGAGCTTTTTCAAAAAGCAATAATCGAAGCAATTTATGCCTTTCAGATTTGGAATGAGGAACTAAAGCGGTATGTAAGAAAATATCAGAGGGTATTGCTTTTGATCGGGAGGAAAAACGGAAAAAGTCCTCTCATATCAGCGTTAAGCCTTGCTGAATGGGTATGTGGCGAGATGGGAACCAATATACTGTTTGGCTCTAACGATTATGACCAGGCAGGCATATTGTTTGATGCTACGAACGCCATGCGGGAAGAATCTCCAAAGCTTATGCGCTGTACCAGAAAGAATTTACAGGGTATCTTTTGGGGGAATAAAAAGCAACGCATTAAACGCGGTAAGTTTTCACCACAGAACAAGGGCTCTATTAAAAAATTGTCAGCAAGGACAGGAGCTAAGGAAGGCAAGAATATAAAAGTTGGTGCTGTGGATGAAGTGCATGAGATGAAAGACAACTCACTGGTCATGCCAATACGGCAGGCACTTTCAACCCAGGATGAACCTCTTTATATTGAGATTACTACTGAAGGGTTTACTGAAGACGGGTATTTGGATGAAGAACTTCAGGAAGCGCATCAGGTATTAGCCGGTGAAGCAGAAAATGAGCACTGGCTTATATTTTTATACCAGCAGGACAATGAGGAAGAAGTCTGGCAGGACGAACAAGCTTGGTATAAATCCAATCCTGGGCTTGGGGTGATTAAGAAATGGTCATTTCTCCGGCAGATGGTTAACGAAGCTAAAACGAGCCGTGCAACACGGCGTTTTGTACTGGCAAAGGATTTCAACATCAGGCAAAGCACTAATACAGCATGGCTGGATTTAGCCACTATAGATAACAAGGCTGTTTTCGATATCAAAGAGTTGCAAGGGCAGTACTTTATCGGCAGTTTGGATTTTGCGGAGACTACAGACCTTTGCAGTGCTAAGGCACTGTTTGTAGATCCTGAAACTAGGAGGATGAAAACGTTATCTATGTACTTTATTCCGGAAACCAAAGCGGATGCTGTTCTAAACGATGAGAACAAGCTTAACCCGGAAAAGAAGGACTACCGCACATGGGAACGTCAGGGGTTTGTTACTATCTGTCCCGGCAGTGAGATTGATGCACAGGCTCCGGCAGATTGGTTTATGTCCTTGTTTGATCAAGGCATGATTCCTTTTAAGATTGGTTATGATAACTGGCACAGCAAAGATTTCAGAAAAATAATAGGTGACTATTTTGGGGAAAGCGTTCTGGAACGCATCGGTATGGATTTTTTAGACCTGTCCGGTCCGATGCGGCTACTGGAAACCCAGTTGCAAACTAAGCAGCTTAACTATAACAATAATCCGGTTGACCGCTGGTGCCTTGCTAACACAAGCTGCAAGCTTAACAATATTGGGCAGATTATGCCGGTAAAAAAATATGGACAGAGTAAGAACCGTATTGACGGTACTCTGGGATTTATCATCGGGCTTGCGATTTTCAGTCGTTTTAAGTCCGATTATTTTATGCTGCAAAGGAAGTGAGGCAATTTGATTTTCAGTTATTTGCAAAATTTATTCAAAAACAAACTTGAAAAACAGATTTGGTCGGTGCTTAACGATGGCCGTGCTTTTTTCTCAAGTTTTGGTAATGATGTTTACCTAAGTGATCAGGTTAATAACTGCATCAACCGTATTGCCGAGGAAATAGGGAAGGTTGATATTGTCTCCGTAGTTACTAAACCAGGCAGCGTCATAGCCCAGAACGATGAGATTACGCGGTTGTTTAAATTTAAGCCTAACCCAATACAAACGACCAAAGATTTTTTGGAAAGTTGTGAGTGGCTCAGACGCAAGGATATGAACTGCTTTATTTATCCGCAATATGACATTATCTATGATGCCAATAAGAATCCCATAAGGTATTACACGGCTTTCTGGCCGCTAAACCCTACAGAGATTGAGGTAGGCCTTGATGACTCTGGGGAGATATGGGAAATCAAATTTTATTTTAAGGATGGCATAACTACGGTATTGCCCTATAGCGATATAGTGCATCTGCGCTGGCGGCGGGGTAAAAACCTTCTTGTTGGTGGCGGTAATGACTATGGCATAACGGATACCAAAGACCTTTTAAGGGCTGTGCAGACTCTGGACACCACTATGCAGGTATTGCCCAAGGCACTGGAGAGCAGCTTGCAGATTAAAGGGATTTATCATGCTAAAACAGTGTCTGAGGGAAAGCTTATGGACAAAACAAGAGAGGATCTTGAGAAACACATTAAAACATCTTCACTAGGTATCACGGCTGTTGATCTAGCCGGCGAATTCACGCCTATAAACATAACGCCGCCGCAATTAGATGCCGAGGTTATGAAGTCCATAAAATCAGTTATATGGCAGCGCTACGGCATAAGCGAAGCCTTGCTTTCGGGAGATTATACCGCAGAGCAACACGGAGCTTTTTACCAGAGCTGTATTGAAAGCTTCATAGGAGAATTCGAGCAGGCCATGACGGCCTGTATCTTTACCCAGCGCGAACAGGACGTAGGACACAGGGTGAAATGTTATTACAGCAAAGTTGCCTATATGACTACTGCCCAAAAAACGGAATTAGCCCAGGTGGCTGTCAGCACCGGGCTTATGACGCTTAACCAGGTGGCAGATATGTTTGGGTTTGAGCCGTTTGAAGGCGGCGATAGAAGGCTGCAGAGCCTCAACTATGTAAATACGAATATCGTTGATAATTATCAGCTTAATATGGCCCGGAAAGGAAATACAGAGCCGGCTAAAGGAACTGCAAAGGGAGGTAATAGCAATGAATGAAAAAACAAGCAGGGACAAGATTATAACAAGATGTTTCAAAGTGCCTGACTTTAAGGCCTTAGAAAAAAGAGATGCGGGAGATGGAACAGCCCCTGATGACGGTATTAGGAGACTGGAAGGCCATGCGGCTGTTTTTGATTCCATGGTTAATATAGCCAATTGGTTTAACGAGATTATCGCCAGAGGGGCGTTTGAGGGTTGTGATTTTACGGATGTACTGCTTTTTGTGAACCATGATGCCAGTAAAATACCCTTGGCCAGGAGCCGCAGAAATAACAGCAACAGTACCATGCAGTTGTTAGTTGATGACATAGGGCTGTTTATGGGCGCAAATATTGATTACGCCAATAATACCGATGCTCATAACCTGTATTCGGCCGTATCACGCGGCGACATAAGTGGGATGAGTTTTTGCTTCCAAGTTGCGGAAGACAATTGGGATGGGCTAGATACAGACATGCCAACAAGGACGATTGTAAAGATAGCTAAGGTCTTTGAGGTTAGTGCCGTAAATGAACCGGCATATGACCTTACAGATATAAACGCCCGGGACAAGGCGGCGTTGGATAACGCCAAACGTATGCTGGAGAGCGTACGTTCCCAAGAGCTGGAGAGCGCTAAGGCGGTTGAAGTATTGCATTTGAAAAATGAGATTTTAGGAAAAATTTAAAAATTGGAGGAAAAGGAAATGAACAAAGACAAACTTTTAGCATTAATAAAATCCAAAGAAGAGGCTCGTAACGCACTTGTTACAAAAAGTAACGAATGTAAAGAGGTTGAAGAATTAAGGAGCATAAACGCGCAGGTTCAGGCTTTGAATAGCGATATCACCGAGTTTCGCAGCATGCTTTCTGATATTGAAGCGGCAAAAAATACCGATGATACTAAGGCTGCGGAAGAGGATCGCACCGCTGCCGCCAAAACTGAAACAGAAAAACGTTCTAAGGGAGAAGTAGAAAAACGCGTCCAATGGACTCCGGGAATGGGCTTTATTCCAGTAGGCGGTGCAACAGATGAGCGTGCGGCTAAGAATCATGAAATCATGGAGCAACGTGGCAAAGATTTGCGTGAAGGTCGTAGCATTACCGTAGCATCCAGCGGAATAGTGCTTCCCAATCAGGCAAGCACTAATATAAATGAGCCTTTTCAACAGGTATCAAGCCTTATTGACGGCGTAAATGTGTTGCCATTGCAAGGCGGTGAAAGCTATGCACAACCTTATGAAAAAGCGGTAGCAGATGCTACTACCGTAGCTGAGGGTGGTACTCCGGATGATACTGATACTACATTCGATAAGGCAAACATCGCTAAAGCTAAATTGGTCGCTTACAGTGAAATTACTGAGGAAGTAATGAAGTTGCCTAGTGCCAATTATGCAGATGTGGTATTGCAAAATATTACGGTATCATTGCGCAAGAAAATTGCTAAAGAAATCATGGTGGGTACCGGTGCCACTAATCACATGGTCGGTATTTTCTCAAGCCTTGCGGAAGCAATTGTTCCAAGCACGGATATCAGTTTATCTGTGATTGATAATACTACTTTGAATAAAATAGTCTTTGGGTATGGCGGAGATGAAGCTGTTGAAGGGCAATCAGTACTTATCCTGAATAAAAAGGATTTGGCGGCATTTGCGGCATTACGAACCACTGACGGCAAGCCGTTCCATACTATTGTTACTCGTGGCGGCTATGGTACTATTGACGGTTACCCATTCATCATTAATAGTGCCTGCAGCGCATTAACCGATTCAGCTACCGCAAGCGCAGCATACTGCATGGCTTACGGCAATTTGAAAAATTATCAACTGACGATTTTTTCTGACATTGACGTTAAGCGTTCTACGGATTACAAATTCAAGGAAGGCATGATTGCCAATCGTGGGGTTGTTTTCGCCGGCGGCAACGTTGTAAGTTATAACGGTTTCTTGCGCGTAAAAAAATCATAACGGCAGTAAGTCCTGAGACAGCCACGGTCAGTATTGCCGCTGCAACTGATCTGGTATTTACTGCCTTGCATGCAACAGGCGCAAACTTGAGCAGTCTTAAGAACTCTAACGCTGAAGTCAACAGTAGCAATTACACTTACAGTAATGGGAAACTGACTTTATTGTCGGCTTATCTTGCGGCAATGACGGCAGGCGATAAAACATTCACGGTTACTATGAGTGACGGTACGACTGCTACCTTCACCGTTAAAGTGACTGCATAAATAACTATATAAATCAAAGGGACGGCTTTTATGCCGTCCCTTAATATTTAAGAGGTGGATTATGGCAGCGAATATTACTCTTGAATCTGATGAGCTGAAACGGCTTGCCAGGATAGATGATGACGATATGCTGTTAAACGCCAAGGCTTACCAGGGAGCGGCTGAACAGTTCCTTGTTAATTCAGGCTGCATGGTAGATTATGACAACGCCTTGTTTAAATCGCTCGTTATAGCCATCGTGGTAAGGATGCTTGACCAGCCCGATTTAGTCATGGGAACAAGTAACAGTGATTTATCGTTTTCCTTGGTTTCTATGGTGGCGCAGCTAAGGCTTCAGCAGCAAGCAGAAAGCAGTGGCTGATATGGAAAAGAAAATAACGGCAGGCGAACTTAACAGGCATGTAACTCTTATAAAGTACGCGGAAACACCTGACGGACGTGGTGGCAGGTCTAAAAAACCTTCAACTATAGCAACTGTTTGGGCAAAATTCCTTGTACCAAGGTTTGCGGAAGGAGTTACCCAAGGAGGTCTATCGCTACTTATAACGCAGGGCGTTGAAATAAGGAAACGTACTGACGTGGAGAGAGGTTGGCGTGTTACGGAAGGGACGCATACTTATTACGTTATTCACGTAGACCAAAGCAACAATTACAAGACGGTACTAACGCTTAAGGAGGTCATTCACTGATGAAAGCTTTTGTTGTGAGCACGAAAATCCCGAAAGTGCAGGATGCTATAGGCAGGATTGGGGCTTTTAGCGGCAGGGCAAGGCTTAGGGTGGAGAAGGCGGTAAATGATTCCACACTTAATATTAAGCAGGGAGCCATAGAACGAGTAAGGGTGCGTAAAGGCAACTTGCGTAAATCTATAAAGTCAAAATTTAGGGCAAGCGGCCCCAGTGGTTTGGTTTACAGCAACCGTCCCACGGCGCACCTCATAGAGTTAGGCGTTAAGCCTCATAAAATCAGCGTAAAAGGGAAAAAGGTTCTGGTGATTAACGGCGATTTTGTCCGTAAAGGGGTTTCTCATCCAGGTTTTGCCGCTAAGCCATTTCTAAGGCCTGCCTATGAGAATGAAAAACCTAGGTTTATAAGAAATGTGGAGGAGGCGGTGAAAGCGGATGATTAAGCGCAGGATTCCCCTTGATGACTTGCAAAAAGCCCTATATGAGCTGCTTTCAAGTAAGCAGTCAACGGCTGTTTATGATGATGTGCCGGAAGACGCGTCTTTTCCGTGCATAACATTTGGTTCATTTACTGCCAAACAAAACGGCAGCAAGGACACGGATATTAATGACGTGACCTTGCAGATTGACATATGGTCAGAGTATCAGGGTAAGGCTGAGATTAACGGAATCGTCAATGATGTCTGCATGGTTTTAAGCAATTGTTACCTTGACCTTTCGGCCAGTAATTTTAAGACACTGCGACAAAGTTGTGATTTCGTGGAAGTATTCCCTGAAGACAGTGGTGGCTATCACGGCGTTATTACCTTTAACGCCAAAATTCAAACAATAGGAGGTTGGTAAAAATGAGTTATAGTGACATCCCAGAAAATCCCAACGGCAATGCGGCCGCATTAGGGAAAGATATTTTATATTATATAAATATAGGGGCAGCGGCGGTACCTGTATGGTTATTAGTCGGCGGGCAGACTAAGAGCACCCTAAGCAGGAGTGCGGATACTGTAGACGCATCTGACAAAACATCCGGTGGGTGGAAGGTAACATTGCCCGGACTTAAATCTTGGAGTTTAGACCTTGAAGGCTTGATCCTTATGAATAACGATGCCTTGGGTTATTTGGAATATTCATTCCAAAATGGCAAAGAATTAAATATTAAGACAGAGTATTCCGATGGTTCCTATCAAACAGGTTGGGGGAGCTTGACCGATTTTAAGTTTGAGGCACCAAAAGATGACGTTGCTACATTAAGCGGAACTATTTCAGGAGATGGGGCATTAAGTGCCCGTACTCCTACAGTTAGTCCTACTACGGCAACCGTGAGCCTGGCTAAGGCAGCAGATAAGACGTTTACGTTTACTCCGGATACGACAACTATTGCCAGTGTTTTAAATGGCAGTACTGCTCTAACCAGTGGCACGAATTACAGTTATGCTTCCGGCGTTTTAACCTTGAAGTCGACTTATTTAAGCACTTTGACTGCGGGTACGTACATATTTACCGTAAACACGGGAACAGGTGCAACCATTACGGTTACGGTTACCATTACGGCGTAAGTTAGTTAGGCAGGCAGAATAAAAACTGCCTGCCTTTAATATTATTTATAGGAGGAGCAGAAAATGCTTAACAAAATACCTTTTACTTTGTTTGGGAATGACGATGAGATTTATTTTAACAACGCAAGGATTATGCAGCTGGAAAAGGCTATGGATAAGAGCGTTATTACGTTGATAAGAGATCCTTTATCACTGTCTTTTGTGATGATAGGTTTGCAGATAGGACTAATGCATACATATAAACCGAGCAAGGTTGCGGAACATATTAATAGGCTTTTTGACGAAGGAGACACTTCTCTCGCTGTGTTAGCGGCTCCGTTGGCTCAGGCTATTTTAGCTACGGGAATATTAGGCGCAGACTTACGGGATGAAACCATAAAAAACGCAGTGAGGACGGAGAAGGCAAAACCGTCCGAAGCTTCAAAGAATGGATAGAATGGGCGGAACCTATAGCATACGGACCGCTTAACATAAATCCGGATGAATTCGCACGCTTGCAGCCGCAGGAATTTTATAAGCTGTATGACGGCTGGTATTGGCGGCAGAAGAATGCTGAAGATACACTAGCATTTTTCACGGCTTACCTTATGAACGTGCAGCTTGCGAAAAACAGCAAGGTAACACCTAACGATTTATTGAAACCGTTACGCACGGAAGAGACTAAGAAGAAAATGCGAAAGGATAAGAAATATCTTGAACAGGTAGTAAAAAAGAGAAAGGAGGTATTACATCATGGCAACGACATTAGCTGATTTGATGGTTAAGATTGGCGCTGATTCCAGCGGTCTGCAAAAGGAATTAAAAGCATCACAAAGGCAGATAAAAAGCTTTTTTGGTGATATTTCAATATCACAGAAAGCACTCGCGTCTATAGAAGTTGCTGCCGCGGGAATCATAGGATTAGGCGTTGCTTCCCTAAACGCGGCATCTAATCAGAAATCATTATCCAATGCTTTTAAGGCTCTTGCAGGAGACAGTTCTGATACCAAGAGCGCACTATCCGCTTTGTCAGACGTGGCAGAAAACTCCATTTATGGTGCTGATAAGATTAAAGATTTAGGCAAGCAGATGCTGGCGGTAGGCTTTGATGCCGGGGATATTTCGCCTATCCTGCAAACAGTAGGTGATGCGGTGACTTATCTGGGCGGTGGTTCTGATAAGGTAGCGGATATTGTTAAGGTACTGGAGAAAGTACGCATCGAAGGAAACCTTACTAAAAAATCCATGCGTGCCTTGTCACTTGATGGAGTGCAGGCTTACCAGTATCTGGCCGATGCTACCGGTATGTCCATGGATGAGTTGCATACAGCCGTGGAAAAAGGAACCATTGATTCTACTACTGCCATTAATGCATTTCTACAGGGAATGCAGTCAAAATTTAGCGGCGGTATGGAGAATGCCATTGCTAATAAGGCATCTGCGGCATTCCAGGCTCTTAAGAATACTGCTGATGAGACCTTGTTAGCTATTGGTGATGATATAGCAAATAGCGGTGTTGCAGGAGGGCTTGCCAGTGTGCTGAACGTTGCCAGAAATGAGCTTAAGGATTTCAAGGCAGACGTTGAGAGTTTTGGCATTGGGCAGGCAATAAAGGACATGCTCCCCGATTGGGCACTAATGACTATTACAGCGTTTGCCGGTGCCGTAGTCGGTGTAGCGGTACCAGCTATAGCACTAGTGGCAACTAAATTAGGACTTTTAGCTGCATCTTTAATAACAGTGTATGCTCCCTTTATACTTGTTGGAGCTGCTATAGGTGCAGTGGCTTACTTTATTTGGTCCAGATGGGAAACGTTGCCTGATTTATTTAGCTCATTGTGGGATACAATTACAGGGCTTTTTAGTGATGTTTACGATGTTATAAATGACCTTACAGGCGGGGCTTTAAATAATATTATTAATTTGATATCAGATGGATTTGGTCTTGTAGAAAATATTACAAGTACAATATGGGGTGAAGTTACAGGTATTATAAGTGACACATGGCAAGACATAAAAACTACTGTTGGCGCCGGTGTAGACTGGGTGCTCGATAAGATACAAAGCTTGTTAAGCCTGATTAGCAGTGTATCTCCGGCCGCAGGTAAATTATTATCTGATTTAGCAAGTAATGTCGGGAAAACAGAAAGTGCTTTAAGCAGTGTGATTGCAAGCCAGAAACATATTCCTGAAGCTGATGATTACGCCTATGCTACAACAAAACCCAAAAAGAAGATTACCATTACGCCAGGTGCTACGGACTTCACTAAAAGCAGCGGTGGCGGAGGCGGTGGTGGTGGAGAATCTGCCCTTGATAAGCTTGGGAAAAAATCAGATGAAATTACCAAGCAGATTACTAAGCAGTGGGACGATGTAACCAAGTCAAGCCTTGAGCAGCTTGATATCTGGTATAACGAAGAAATAGGAAAGCTTGACAATATGGCCGCACAGTATGCTGAAAACGGTGAGGATTTCACGGACTACGAAGCTGATAAAACCAAAATTAATGAGATTTACAGCTTCAGACGCAGGAAAATCACTGCGGATGAGGCTAAAAAAGCCTTGGAAACCTACCAGCAGATTCGTGACGGTTACTCAAATATGCAAAAGGATATTACGCTTACTTATCTAGATGGTTCTTCTAAGGAGAATGCACAGCGGCAGTATGACCTGAATGATAAGCTTGAATCCGTGCAGAATTATTTCAGGAAAATTGAGGACCAGTACAACACAGGTACTGCTACCGAGCAGAAATATGTTACCGATGCTCTGCAAAAAGAAGGCATTGCTTATGAAACGTTGGAAGGCAACAGGATAAGTTTGTCAAAAGCTGCCGGGGCACAGGCTGCGGCTTATGAGCAGAAATATGCCAAAGATACGGCTGACTACTATAGCCACCTTAAAGACCTTGAGTCAGACGTTGAAGCCGCGTATTACAGCAGGAGCTTCACCAGGCTGCAGAAATTATTGTCGGAAGAAAACGCAGCAAGGCTTGCGGCCTACAATGAAGATGAAACCATCATGAAGGATTATTATGATACCTGGGTAACGGCCAATGAAAGTATAAGCAGCCAGTTTGCAGATATGATCATGTCCGGGCAGCAGTCGTTTAGCACGTTCTTTGAAAATATCATGACAGGGGCCGAGACCTTCAGTAATTCGTTTAAAACATTATTCAGTGACCTTTGGAAGAATATAGTAGACAGTTTAGGTGGCAAATTGTCTGGCCAGATTGCTAATGGTCTGCTGTCTGCATTGGGATTAGACAACGATAAAAAGAAAAACAAAAAAAATAATAGTGGCAATAACAATACAGGCAGTAATAATGACAGCCTTATAAGTAATCTAGGTACGGACAGTTCTTCACCCACTATATCAGCCAGTGGCGGAGGAAATGACGCTACAGGTAATAGTTATGTTAGCGCTGGTTCTGCCATATCAGCCGGTGGAGGCGGTGATGCCACTACCGAGGCATTAAGCGGAGTAGCTACGGTAGCATCAGGACTTTCGGCAGCGTTTGGCGGATTAGGCAGTGGCGTTGCTACCGCAACAGGCTTAATCTCGGTCTATGAGGGCGTACAGGCCATAATAAACAGCGTTACGAAGCCTACAGAAACAGGAACAACGGCTGCCGCTACGGCAGCTTTAACAGCTTTTACGCCTGCGGTTGTGGCTGCTACGGCAGCATTGGAGGCTATGGCAGAACAACAGGAGGCAAGCATTATTTTCGGAGGACATGCAACAGGCGGCGCTATTTCAGGAGCGGGAACCGGGACTTCCGATAGTATTCCTGCCTGGCTATCTAACGGTGAATATGTCATGAAAGCCAGCTCTGTTAATAAGTATGGTATAGGCTTTTTTGATCGTCTTAACAAGGGGCTTTTGCCAAAATTCGCATCAGGCGGCATAGTAACAGGCCCAAGCCTTGCAAGTTTATCTAAACGCTTTAAAACGCTGGCAGGAAGTCTTAGCGGTAATGCCTCTCTTTCTATTGCAGGACATAATTCTACGGCGGCACTCACTATTTACGGTGACGTTAAGCAGGATATGCCGCTTAGTGAAGCGGTTAAGAGCCTTGGACAATTAACCAGAAGGGCGGCGAGGAGGAGATGAAGCTTGTAAAGAACAGCATAGTATACGAGTTGCCAACGCTTACCAAGGTATCCGGGTTTGACTTTGATTTCAGAACGGATACGGAAGACAAGGCCCTGCAGCACGGCGGTGTATTTACCGGTGACGGCAAGGCGGAAGTAAGGACGCTTGAGCTTGAGATAGGTATTTATGCTTTTACTACACGTGCTGAATATCGTAATTTGCTTGACGAAATTAAGCTGTACGCCAGTCGCAGAGGGCAGAAGTTCTACCGGGATGATGACCGATATATTAATATCGAGTGCCTTAAATCAGTTCAAGAAGATTTCGAAGATGGGTTCCATGGGATTAAAGGGACGCTCACTTTAGACTTTATCTGCGTTGATCCGTTTGAATATTCAACGGCTGCCATAACGGGAAGTGAAAGCGTAACGGAAAGTACGCAAGAATTTACTGTTAAAAACCCAGGAACAGCTGATACACCTATTAAGTTTACGATTACGGCTAATTCTAACAATCCGGCGGTCACTTTAGTAAACGAGACTGATGATAACCGTACCTTTGGGTATCAGGATACGGGGTTCACGTCAGGGAAGGTTGTTACCATTGACAGCGCAGAAGGAACCGTAAAAAGGAATACTACTGACACCATTAACGACATGGGCGGAACGTTTATCAACCTGCTTCCAGGAGATAATGTAATTAAATATACCGGGGCGGCAGCTACTATAGCCTATGAGTTTACGTCGAGGTGGTTGTAATGGCTAATTTAAGGTTCGGCAGGTATCGTTTTGGCAGATATATATTTGCAGGAACCGTCGTCACATCCGGAACGTCTACTATAAGTTATCCTCTGCAGAAAAGCGGGTATGCTGTAAAGTTTTACAACGCCAGCGGTATAAAAGTCAAAGAGTTTTCTTCGGAGATGAAGGATACGCCGGTACTTGAAATACAGTTTACGCTTGAACAGACAGGGTGCGCAGATTTTGCCATTGCTTTCGGTTCCTATCAGGACTTCATAGTCTATAACATGCGGGTTGATATTCACCTTCTGGGAGATGCTAATCCGTGGTTCAGCGGTTTTATTACAAAGAGGCCAAAGCCTGGTACCAGCGCAAACATTTATGAATATGACGGCTCAGGCTTCTACGATAAGCTAAATGATGTAATTATCAACCGTTCTTACGAAAATACTGAGTTGTCCACTATGGTTAAAGCAATAGCGAAGCAGGACTTAGCGGCAAAGACTAAAGTCCTTTATAATGGGTCAAAGATATATACGACTTCTTATACGGCCAGCAAGATGCAATTTAAATACCAGGCCGCTATAGATGCCATAGGCGACCTGGCCGATATGGCGGCTAACTATAATTATGGTGTTGATGCTCAAAGGGAACTGTTTTTTAGGCCTATATCCAGCGATGTGTTATACACGTTCGTACAGGATTATCATTTTCAGAATTTTGAACCGGAAGATAATGTCAAAAACCTTGCCAATCACATTTATGTCAAGGCTTCCAGCGCCTATATTACGGCTTTAAGTGAAGCGGCTGAAAGTTCTTCTACAAGTATCAAGGTTAAGTCTGCCGTAAGGATTCTTGTTGGGGATACTCTTACATTGGATAATGAGCAGGTTTATGTTTCAGCAATATCAGGAACGACCTTAACGGTTACTCGCGCCTATAATGACAGTACGGCAGCGGCGCATGGAAGTGGTACGCTTTTGCAGAATAACTATCAGACAACATTAAAATCATCTACAGATAACGCAACAACTACCATTGTAGTACTAAAAGACAATTGGATAAACGCAGGCGACAGTCTGACGATTGATAGTGAGCAGGTATATGTTGAAAGCCTATCAGGTAAAACGTTAAATGTTACGAGAGGGTATAACGGTACTACGGTGGCTAGTCATGACAGCGGTGCCACGGTGACTAATAAGACACAGTCGTCTACCAGTAACAAAATACTTTATGAATGTTCCGACAGCGACAGTATCAATAGTTATGGTCTGTTTGAGGCCGTTAAGAGTATCCCGTCTACCATGTCTGCGGATGATGCTCAGAGATGGGGAGATTATCAGCTACAGAAATACAAGGATGCCGTTGTTACAGGAACATTGGAGAATGTAGAGGTTACTGAAAAAATAGACGTTTACGGTAAATGCCGGATAATATGCCATGATGGGACGGAATACTCTCTGGCCATTGTGAAGGTTGCTTATGACGTAAGCTCAAAAGGTATCACCTGCAGTATTACGCTTGGTGCTTTAGCGGCTGATGATTTGGATATTTTTATTGCCAAACTTGTAAGAGACCAAAAGAATCAGGAATATTTACAGAATGAGGAGGATAACTAAGCATGGGTGCAAATTATAGGTATAACCAGTTTACAGATGCTAAAAATTTTGTGAATCAAACAGGGGAGATACATGTCATACCTTCCTCTAGTCCATACGTCATAAGGCTGGGTGAAGTGCCGGATAAGGAATCAGGAATGACGATAAAAATCATGGATTTTTTAGCGGCAGCAATAGTTGATTCCTTTGCAACGTCCATAACAGTCACCAATGGTTCCTGGTATAGCGAAGGAGATATTATTACGGTTGACAGCGAGCAGATGACTGTAAGTGCGATATCCGGTAATACGTTAACGGTTGCAAGGGGTGCAAACGGTACTGTAGCTACCACGCATGTTATCGCTACGAAAATTTACATCGAGGGCAGCATGACCGAAGTAGCGGCATCACCCTCAGAGCGGCAGTTCTGGCCTGATTATTCAACGTCTGCTGATAGCGATAACGACTGGAATACGGGAACTATTTTGTTTAACAACGCCGATGCAGGCAAAATTATTAGCATAAACTATACTAAGACGGGCAGCTTAGCGGTTGTTACTCCCTTAACCAACTATCCGCATTGGTATTATGATCGTGGTGACGGCAGTGATGGTGACTTCATCCCTATTGTGAGCACAACGCTTGCAGGTGGTGTTTATAATTTTTCAAATGTAATCATCCCAGCAGGAATAACCATAACATTGACAGGGTGTGTAGAAATTAAGTGTTTAGGTGTGTTTGTTTGCGCTGGCATTATTACTGCTAACGGTGCAGATGGGATCTCAGACACTTCTAGCGGTGTAAGTTCTGTATATTCTGGCGGGAAGGGTTGCAATGGGTATCTGCCAAACAGCGGTGGTGATAGTGAAAGTGATGGTAGCACCGGCTATGGTGGCGGGGCAGGGGGAGCAGGCGGAGCGGCATATGACAAGGCTAGCTCAGCAGGTGGTAGTCCGGCTGGAAGTAGCTTACTGGATTTGTTAAGTCCTATAACAAATAGTAATTATATGCTATTTGCAAAACAAATTATTTGTGGAGCGGGTGGCGGAGGTGGTGCTAACTCCGGTGGAAGTGGCGGCGGTGGTGGCGCAAGCATTTATATAACAGCACAAAGCGTTAATGTTCCCGGCAGTATTACGGCAAATGGTGGTAATGGTGGTAATGGATACAACAGTAGTACTGTAGGTTATCGTTCCGGCGGAGGTGGCGGAGGCGGGGGCGGTGCGGTAGTAATAGTAGCTGAGACAATTTCCAACACAGGCACAATTAGTGCAAACGGTGGTACTGGTGGAGCACAGACTAACAATTCATCTTATGTGGGAGTTGCTGGTTCTAATGGTGTTGTTTCCTTGAAAGAATTGGGGGTGTCTTAAATGCGTATAGCAATAGTGAATGAAGATGGTATTGTAAAAAATATTATCGAAGCACCTATGATTTATGAGGACAATCAAAAACCATGCTATGACTGGAATGAGCTCAATGAAGCCTATACAGATGTTGAGCCGGTAGAACATGCGAAGGAACGTTGTAGTTCAGCTGCTATAGCAACGTTGAAGTCACTCTTAGCACAAACGGACTACGAGGCCATAAAGTACGCAGAGGGGATTACTACGGCTACCCAGTTTGCAAATCTTAAAGCAGCACGGGAAGCTTGGCGTACAGCAATAAACAGCATACAAGCCGCAACAACAGTAGAAGAGGTTAACGCGGTGACATATTCAACCACCATACCAACGGTTGGCTAGGTTATTTTGCATAAAAAATATTTGATTACAGGAGGCATAATGTGGATGAGAACTATGTGCAAATGGAAAAACTATTACAAAAAATAGATGTTATGCAAACTGACATCACAGAGTTGAAAATTGCAATGGAACACTTAAGCACTATACAGGCTGAAACGGAAAAACGTAATAAACTGCTAATCGCCATAACTGTAGGCGTTGGCGGTTTTTTAGGTTGGATGGTAAAAGTAGCGGCGTTGTTTTTTGGCAGCAAATGAAAAGGCGGTGGTCCACTCTATCTAATACTGCAATATGAAAGCGGGGTGATAGCTTGCAAATATTAGTCAAGATAAAAAATAACATAGCGATTATATGTATCTTTTTTGGACTATTTGCCGCGGCGGTAGTCCTTTTTTCATGGCTGTTTGGATATTGGTCTAATGGCCTGTACGGAACCCATTTTCAAATTGACAGTTGCTGGCAAGGCATATCAGCTTGTGGCATGGGATTAGTAGGGCTGTTTAAGTGGCTGGTTGATAGTAGTAAAAACAGTGAGCTGGGGAAGCCGCCGATGTAAGCATAGCGAAAGGAGAAAATGCGAATGAAGAAAGGAATTGACGTAAGCGAGAACAACGGCAACGTCGATTGGCAAGCCGTGAAAGATGCCGGCTATGAGTTTGCCATTGTTAGATGCTCGTATGGCCAAAGCGGCAGAGATGAAAAGTTTCTAGAAAATGTAAACGGCGCTCATGCCGTAGGATTGCTTGTTGGAGCTTATCATTACGGGTATGGACTAACGCCCGGCCAAGCGGTGAATGAAGCTTCAAACTGCAGAGAAGCAATAGATAACGCAGGCGTTTTGCTGGACTTGCCTGTTTTTTATGACATGGAAGATGCGGACGATTATAAGGCGAACCATGACTTTGATTTTTCAAAGGAGAATTGTACTGCTATCTGCCAAAGCTTTATATCCAACATAGGGCTTAATTGCGGTATTTACGCCTCGTATGATTGGCTGACTAGCTCAATCGACTGGCAAAGCTTGGGATGTCCTGTTTGGAATGCTGAGTGGAGTGGCCAAGATGATTTACAAGGGTATATGTGGCAGGACACAAGTTCTGCAATGATTGACGGGAATAGATTTGACCAAGATTGGTTATATTAATTGAGAGGAGAGATTAATATGGAAGATAAAACAACGGAAACTATCCAGGCGGCAATTATGGGTACTCAAACTGGCACAGAGGATACAAAGGTTCAAACAGGTACATCGGCAGACATTGCGAAAATAGAAGCGGCAATTGAAGGCCTGAAAACAGCAGGTGAGGACTTATTTAAGGACGAAATAACAGCTTTGGAAACAAAAAAGGCCGCCCTGGTAGCTGAATTGGAAAATCAGGCTAAGGCGGCTGAGACGGAAGCAATCACGGTGGTGACTACGACTAAAACTACATACGAAAAGTATGTTAAGGAACCGCTCTTTATTTTAGCGGTAATTGGTATTGCTTACATTGCTTTTAAACTAAACTAATAAGGAAGTGGGTAGATTGTGGAGAACAAAACTAAAGTGTATGTTGCTATTGGTGCTGTCCTGCTTTGTATTATTGTTTTCGGTGCAGGGTTCCTGTTCGGCAGAAAAAGCTTATCTGATGACTCAGTCGCAGCTAGACAAATCCAAGAGCAACTTGATACTATTATCACAAATCAATCAGCAATCACAAGCCAAGTCGGAGATATTAAAACAACAGTTGACGGAATCCAGGCAAGCAATAGCGGAATCCAACAATCAATTACAGATAGCCAAACAGCAATTGGCAATAGCGAAACAGCAGTTGACGCAAGCATTGAGTCTAACACAGCAGCAAGCAACGCAAATAACGCAGCTACAGGCACAAGCACAGAAATTGCAAGCAACATCGGCAAATCAGGAACGCTTATTAGCGAGTTACAAGCAATCCTTGACGACGTATCTAAGCACCCACAAACGCCCTGATTGGGAGTTTGGTGTTGGCGGCGGTTATGCCGATGGGGGAGACTATTCTGTCGAAGTACAACGCAATTATTCAAGCAAAAACGCTATTGCCATTGAATATCTAGGCGGCAATGTAAAAGGATTTTTAGCAAAAATAAAAATTTTATTATAAGTATGTGATGTCTTAAGGCCCTCGTGAGAGGGCCTATTTTTTGTGCGTGAATGAAAAAACATAGGTATAAACATAAGTATCCGCCTCTAAAAATCGCTTAAAAACGAAATTTAGAAGTGGTATTTTATTTAAAAAGTAAAAAGGATATATTTAATAGAATTAAATCTGAAAATTTTATATAAACCAGAGCTATACGTGCTTGGAACAGGGCATTGCTGGATTACATTCTACATTCGAAACTTATACTGATGATTTCAAAGCGGGCTTAAAATAACATATGGATATAAAAAAACTTGTAATTTTATAGTATATTAGCAAATTAGCAGGCGTAAAGTTATAAATTTGATTTATAATAATGGGGGAATATTTTATTTTTAAATTGATTATACTATTAAGGGGAGTGAAGCAATGTTAAAATCTACATTTTACTGTGATGAAAGTGGGAATACTGGCACAAATTGGTTAGACTTCGATCAAACTTTTTTTGTGTATGGTGGGTGGTTGGTCCCAGATAGTAGTAAAAATACAATTATTACTGAAATAAATCATATTTTTGGTAAATCTCAGGCAGAAGAATTGAAATCAAAGAAATTTTTTAAGCTTGGAAGCTCCAATAGGTATTTTTTAAAAATGGTAACTTTTATGATTAACTTTAGGCCTGTTTCTTGCTTTCCTATCTTTATAGTTGTTGAAAAAGCGTATATTGTTGCGCCTAAGATGATAGAGACCTTTTTTGATCCAGCGTATAATATTTCTTTAAAGGATGAAATTACATTTGATATAAAACTTAAAAAAAAATTATCTGAAATAGTAGTTGGTAGTAATGCTGTAAAACTTTTTTCTACGTTAATACACGATGGGAATATTTCATTAGCACAGATGAAAGAAATACAAATTGAGCTAGCTAGAAAATTTTCTGATATGCCAAATGTTAACCACAATATTTCTTGTCTTACTGATGCTGAGCTAAGAAAAATGGTTGAAGAATTTCAATGTAAAAATAACTCAAGAACATTGACTATACCTGTTTTATGTTCTTTAATGAACCTTTTGCAAAAGTTTTCCCAAAATAATAAAGTTGAAACTACTATAATACATGACAATATAAGTGGATTTAATGAATGGTTGGATATTATCAAGAGTTGTTTTTTATCAGAAGGGCCTGATCAAGTTGTTAGAACAGAATATATTGAATTCCATTCTAAATTAAAAAACATTAAAGACTTAAAATTAGAAGATTCAAAAAATTCGAGAATAATTCAAGTTGCGGATTTGCTATGCGGGTTTATTTATAAATGTTTTTTTAAAATAAATAATGATGCAGAGTTAGATGATATAGAAAGCAAAATTATGAAATCAATGTTTGTATCACGTGGTACCCCTTTTATATGGGATTCTATTTTTTCAGAAGGGCTGTTAACAAAAGTTTGCAATGCAATAGGCTGTAATGCTAATTGTGTTAATGATGGTGAAATTAATTATAGAAGCATAGATGAAAAATTTTTGAATTATTTAAAGTGACTCATAGTAAGTCGATTTTATATTACGAAATATAACTTGGTTAAATTTTCGGAATTATTTCTTAGCATAAGAAGATAATTTGTATGGTAAATTCGAGTAAAAGCATTTGTTATTGTAATGGAATTAAGTAACCTACTATTAGACAATTTTTGTTAAGATACTTTGGATTCAAAATAACAAAACTAATTACTTTTTTAAAATAACTATATTTTTATCGTTTTGATTATTAAAATTCTTCAGAGTAAAAGAGAAGTTGTTAGTGTTACTTTTCTCTTAACAAATAGTTACAAGAGTAAGTTCAAGTTGTCGATATTGAAGGTTACATGCCTTCGGCACCACAAAACCGACAACACTGTTGAACGCAGCATGTAGCACTAATTTAGTTTCAAATATAATTGTTGGTTCGTAGCATTTTATTATTAAGGCACGTTATTCCTGCGTGTCTTTTTAATTTTCTAACATAAACACACAAGCGAACACGTGTTTGTAAAAACTGCATAAAAGTGATATTATAATAATAGACTAGTCAATACAAATACAAAAGAGGTAGATAGGCACGAATAGTAAGTTTTTGAATACAATTACAATGGGAGATTCAATAGAATTACTAACGCAGTTGGAAGATGATTCTGTAAATGCGGTGATTACAGACCCGCCATATTCGAGCGGCGGAAGGACAGCGAACGAAA
>Ga0183100_1000277_pt1 | contig 54369 bp, 52 predicted proteins | sample Biomet2_FD_127789 | JGI IMG/M metagenome (GOLD analysis project Ga0183100, IMG submission 127789) | Microbial communities from bioreactor (seeded with anoxic lake sediment) at LBNL, California, USA - Biofuel metagenome 2 | ecosystem: Engineered > Bioreactor > Anaerobic > Unclassified ... | reverse complement strand
AATTATTATTAAAAACCCGTACCATGCATCTTTACTGATATTTATTCCTGTCAATTCTTCTTTTACAAGATTTATTATGACATTTTTCTGCGAAAATTTAAAGGGGTTTTTAATAAAATATATAATCACAAATTCCCAACTTTTGTTACAATATCAAACATTGGAAGTAACATAGCTACGGCTATAAAGCCCACAACAAATCCCATAATTATAATAAGAAACGGTTCCAATAAAGCCTGTAAACGACCTGTCATATCATCAACTTCATTGCCATAAAATACAGCAATCTTATCTAGCATATAATCTAAAGAGCCTGTTTCCTCTCCAATAGAAATCATATTAACCACCATAGGTGGAAACAATTTGCTTTTTCGCATAGGACCTGCTAACCCTAGCCCTTTTTGCACATTGCTGCGGGCTTCCAGCAAAACTTTTTCAGCGTATAAATTGCCCATAGCCTTACTTACCACTGTAAGTGCCGTCAAAATAGGCACCCCACTTCTGGATAACCCGGCAAAGGTAGTTGCAAAGCGCGTAATAATTATTTTGTTGTAAAGCTTACCCAAAACCGGAATTTTTAGCAGTAAGATATCCCTCTGCAGGCAAAATTCAGGACTTTTGCAGGCCTGCCTATAGCCAAAATAAATACTTGCTACAAGAGCGATAATAAAACTCACGCCCAACCCACTTTTGATAAAATCACTAAGATCCATAACTACTCTAGTAGGCCAAGGTAGTTCAGTATTCAGAGATTTAAACAAATCTGTGAATATAGGCATAACAAAGGTCAAAATAACTGCCACCGCTAATACTGCAACGCACAATACTGCTGCCGGATAAATCATGGCAGAATACAGACGAGCTCTTAACCTATAATCTTTTTCATATTGGTCTGCTAACTGCTGCAATACCGTCTCTAGAATACCGCCGGCTTCACCTGCTTGCAGCATATGTATCATTACAGGTTTAAAAACCTTGGGATACAAGTTCATGGCCTCAGATAGGGAGGCCCCTTTGTGCACGTCTTGAGCAACACCACTAATTACAGCCTTTAACTTTATATTATCCGTCTGTTCAATAAGAATATCCATAGCACTAACTAAGGCAACGCCAGCTCCCACCAGGGTTGCAAACTGTCTGCAAAAAATTGCCACATCATACATGGTAATTTTCCCACCAAACAAACCTGACCAAAAATATTTTTTCTGCACATTGGTTTTAGCAATTTTTGTAACCATCAGTCCTTGGTTACGAACATAGGCTGCCACTGCCGCTTCATTAGCCGCATTAATTATTCCTACAACTACTTCGCCTGTTTTTCGTCGTGCTTTAAAGCTAAAGCTCTCCATGTGCGCAGCCTCCTAACAGCCTATATACCTGCAACAAATCGCTCAAAATCTTTTTGCTCTACGCAGCGCTGCAAGGCAACTTCTTTATCTACAATATGGGTACGTACTAATTTTCCCAAGGCCGCGTCCATGCTAACCATACCATATTGTGAACCGGTCTGAATATAAGACTGCAATTGATGAGTTTTACCTTCACGAATAATGTTACGCAGGGCAGGAGTAGCAACTAGTATCTCAAACGCAGCCACCCTTGCATTACCTGCTACTGTAGGCAGCAACTGCTGAGCCACAATGCCCTGCAATGTTCCCGCTAACTGAACTTGTATCTGTCTTTGCTGATGTTCCGGAAAAACATCAATAATACGATTAACCGTTTGGGCCGCATCTGCCGTATGCAAGGTTGCTAACACCAAATGGCCGGTTTCAGCGGCCGTAATAGCAATACCTATAGTTTCCGCATCACGCATTTCTCCAACCAAAATCACATCAGGGTCTTCACGCAAAGCCGCTCGCAGGCCATTGCCAAAGGTCAAAGTATCAGAGTTAACCTCCCTTTGGTTAACAATACTGTTTAAATGTGGGTACCTATACTCAATAGGATCTTCCAGCGTAATAATATGATCTTTTCTAGTTTTGTTAATGTAATTAATCATAGCTGCCAAGGTTGTAGATTTACCACTGCCGGTTGGACCTGTTACTAATACCAAACCACGAGGCAAGGTAGCGAAAGTTGCCAAAACCTGTGGCAAACGCAGTTGTTCAAAAGTAGGGATTTCATTGGGAATTAAACGCAAAACAGCCGCTACACAACCATTTTGCCTAAAGACATTTACACGGAATCCGCTTATATTAGGAATATTATAAGAGAAGTCTACTTCCCCCTTAGCTTTAAAAATAAGACAATGTTTTTCATCCATTAAAGCATCCGCTAACGACAAGGTATCCTGAGTAGTTAAAGGTTCCATATCCAAACGATCAAGTTTACCATTAATCCGAAAAACAGGAGGTAACCCTACCGTTAAATGCACGTCAGATGCTTTTGCTTCTACAGCTTTTAATAATATATCATCAATTTTCAGCATTATCTCATCCCTCGCTAAATGCTACACGCACTAGTTCTTCTAAAGTAGTCTGCCCCGCCAAAACCTTGGAAATACCATCTTCCCTAATTGTAGACGTACCTTGTTTTTTTGCTAAAGCGAAAATCTCTTGGTCGGAGGCGTGTTGCATAATGAGTTTTTTCATTTCCGGTAAAAGCGGCATTACTTCATGAATGGCTAACCGTCCTTGATAGCCTGTATAATGGCACTGAGCGCAACCCTCACCCTTGCATAACACCAAAGGATCATTTGGTCCTATGCCCAGAAGTATTCTTTCATCAGATTCCGGCCCAGGTGTATATTCTGTTTTACAATCAGGACAAATACGACGGACAAGGCGCTGAGCAACAACTCCCCTGACAGAAGAAACTATTAAAAATGGTTCTATCCCCATGTCCAGGAGCCTAGTAATAGCTCCCGGCGCGTCATTAGTATGCAGGGTTGATAAAACTAAATGACCTGTGAGAGCAGCGTTAATAGTGATTTCAGCTGTTTCTGTATCGCGCACTTCTCCCACCATAATAATATTAGGATCTTGGCGCAAAATTGTACGTAAGCCATTGGCAAATGTAAGTCCTGCCTTGTTATTTACAGAAACCTGATTTACTCCGGCAATACGATATTCAACCGGGTCCTCTACAGTAATAATGTTTTTTGCTACGCTATTTAACTTCATCAATGTGGCATATAAAAGTGTTGATTTTCCACTACCGGTAGGTCCCGTTGCTAAAACTAAGCCATAAGAATTGCTAATCATCTTACTATAAAGCTCCATGTTTTTGGCAGAAAAGCCCAATTCGTTCAGTTTAATATTTACAGCTTCTTTATCCAAAATGCGCATTACTACTTTTTCCCCTAAAATTGTAGGTAAGGTAGAAACGCGTACGTCAATCTCTCGTCCTTTTTTCATAATCTTAATTCGGCCATCTTGAGGCAAGCGTTTTTCAGCTATATCCATCTCCGCCATAATTTTAATACGGGATAAAAGTGGTGCCTGGGTACTTTTAGGAAAAGTAATAACTTCTCGCAAAACACCATCAACTCTAAAACGTACTCTTACCTTGTCTTCTGACGGTTCAATATGTACATCACTAGCTTTATCGTGCACTGCCTGATCCAGAAGAGAATTAACTATACTAACAATAGGCGCATTTTCCGTTGCATCAGCTAAATCACGAATAGTAGCCGTTACTTCTTCATTTTTCAACCTATTAACGGCATTTTCCACGCGACCCTTAACACCGTAATTATTATTAATAGACGCCACAATATCCTTGGCTTCTGCTAATACTGTCTCAACTTCCAGCCCACTAACCATGCGCACATCATCAATGGCATAAAAGTTGGTAGGATCATTCATAGCCAGTAGCAAACGACTTCCATCTATCCGTATAGGCATAATATTGTAGCGCTCTGCCAAAAATAAGGGCACCACGCTTAAGGCTTCAGCTTGTATCTCCATCTCGCTAAGCTGAACATAGGATACTCCTAATTGTTGTTCCAATGTGCGTAACATTTGCTGTTCGTTAATATATCCCAGAGATATTAATGTCTCGCCTAGTCTTTTTCCGTTGTTTCCTTGCTCAGCTAAAGCATGTTCCAGTTGTTTTTTAGTAATGGCTCCTGCTTCTACAAGCAATTCACCCAGACGCTTTTTTCTTTCCACAAGGAAGCCTCCTTATTTATCTATTCAATCATTAATCTTCTATTTGAAAAATATGTTTTGTATTTCCCCAGCAAAAAGTTTACCTTTTGCAATAATTATACTATAATATATCTACAGTATCAATTGAAGATAAATATATAAACCGCAGGAGGCTCGATCATGGATAAAAATCATGCAAAAATGGACAAAGTAAGTTGCACCATTCTAGCTGCTTTTATTTTAATGAGTGGAACCCATTTTTGCTATCGTTACGATGTTGGCGCCCTTGTAGATACCATGTTTCAGAAAGTTTCTGCAGAAACTTATCTACCGGAAACTTCCCCTACAACACAAGTGGCATTGGCTGCCCCAACAGCTAATGATAGCTCTGAAGAGCCTTTAACCACAGTGACAAAGTCTATTGCACGAAATCCTTTTGCCGTTCCGGCCGGGGCTATGCCTGTACGTACTACTTATGTACCTGCTGACGTTAACGGCAGTAATACTAACATGAATAATAATACGTCATTCCAACCAAAAGTACCTGCAGCCCCTAGTGCTCCTGTACTACAGGGCATTGTTCAAAGTGGCAGTAAGAGTATGGCAATTATTGAATACATGGGAACCAGTAAAGCTTATAGTTTGGGTCAAGAAGTTGGCGGTTATACTTTGGAAAGTATTGGTTCTAGATCGGTATCTCTTGGTGGTGAGCAAATAAACATAGGGGGTAACGGTTAATGACCTTTGATGTAAGGCCTTTACGGTCTTTGGTTTTAGCCTTCCTTTTAGTAATCGGCAGCTTTTCCACTTGCTTGGCTGCAGAAAATGTATCACTAACAATTCAAAAAGGTGACATTCGTGACGTTTTGGCCGCGCTCTCTGCAATTTCCGGGCAAAGTATTGTTACAGATGATAGCGTCAAGGGGACGATTTCTATAGATTTGGAGAATGTGCCTTTTACTACTGCTCTAGATCTAGTCACTCGCTCTAAAGGCCTAGCCTATAAAACTGTTAGTAATGTTATAGTGGTGTCTTCCTACGAAAATATTAATAAATTTTTTGGCAATGTTGGCGTATACAAGTTGCAATATGCTAAAGCTTCTGAAGTTTTAGATACTTTGAAAACGATTATAAAAGGAGATGGGCTTAGTGCCGATGCCGTTACTAATTCTATTGTCTTTACCGGTAACGGAGGCGAAGAAGCCAAACTCCGTGATGCATTAGCACTTCTAGACGTAGCAACTAAACAGGTAACCTTAGAAGCAAAAATTATCGCTATAAGTGTAGAAGATGAAAAGAATCTCGGTGTGACTTGGGATTGGACTGTCCTCCCACAATCCGAAGATACAGGCAGCAGCAGCTCTTCAAAATATGGTGGTATTATTGACCTAAGTCATGGTTATACTGCTCGTTTTCAGGCAACGGTAAACGCTTTGATTACCAATGGTAAAGCCAAAATATTAGCAACTCCTCGGATTATAACCATACCGGGAAAAGCAGCCAGTATCTTCATTGGCGACCATATTCCCGTACTAACAGATAAGATTGAAAATGGTACCACTACTACCACTACTTCCTATGTAGATGCCGGTATTAAACTTTCCTATACGCCTATAGTAAGCGATGATGGCTATATAACTTCCGTAGTGCATACTGAAGTCAGTACGCCAACTTTGGTATCAGAACTGAAAAATTATAAAATCACCAGCCGCACTGCTGACACTAACGTTCGTATGCGCAATGGTGAAACCCTTGTTATTGGTGGTTTAATCAACGAAGAAGAACAAAAAAGTTTAAAGAGCATTCCTTTCCTTTCTAACATTCCCTTGTTAGGCGAATTATTCAAAAGCAGAAGTACAACTAAGAGCAAAACAGAAGTAATGATGATACTAACACCATACATTACTAATGCCGGAGAATCTCCTGCTATATATAATGATAAAGTTAAAAATGCTTCCTTGACTGCGGTACCAGGTTCTCAAGAAGAAGAAGAGGCTAAGCGTATTAGTCGTGAGGAGCAGCAATTAAGTGAAGACAGAAATACTTCTTCCCTTAGTCCGGTAAAAAAAGGAACTATGAGGCAACGTTTTGACGAAAGGGTAGCCGAACAGCAAACAAATGAAAATAGTTGACAATAATACCAACAAAGCACCTGCCTCATTTAAAAATGAGACAGGTGCTTTTCTTCAACCAACTTTATACTTTACGCACTTTATTTATTCCTTATTGTTCTTACAACTTCTTCAATATTAGAATTCGCTAATATACCACTTATCATGGCACATCCTGCAATACCACAGCCCATTACTTGGCTGTATTTATCTACACCAATACCGCCAATTCCAACAATGGGAATATGCACTTGCGCCCTTATTGCCCTCAATCTTTCCAAGCCAACTGCCTTGGCATCCAACTTGCTACCGGTAGGATATACGGCACCTACACCCAAATAATCAGCACCGCGTTTTTCCGCATCCAAGGCTTCTTCTACTGTGTGAGCAGAAATGCCAATAATAGCATCCTCTCCCAATTGCCTTCGGGCTTGTTCTATATTATCGTCTTCCTGACCTAAATGTACTCCTGCTGCACATATTTTCTGAGCAACAATAATACTATCGTTTATAAGCAAAGGTACTTTATAACTATCACAAAGTATTTTTACTTTTTCTCCTATTTTTAAAAAAGTTGACAAATCTATATTTTTTTCACGCAACTGCACTAAAGTTACTCCCCCACTAAGTGCCGCTTCTACACAGGCATAAAAATCCCTGCCTGCAAGATATTGCCTATCCGTAACTAAATATATGCCATAATCTAGACTTGGTTTCATAGCTTATCTCCCCTAAAACCCTCCGCTACCTTCAGATTATTTAAGTTACTAACTGCATCAAACAGCTTTACTTTAAAAGTTCCTAATCCATCCACACCGTTTAATGCAGCAGCAGCATGCTCTGCCGCCACATTCATGGCTGTAATGCCAAAAAGTGCAGCTGAAAAATAATCATCGCTCACTGCCGCCCCACAGGCAATAAGAGTTGTTGTCATACAACCGGTTCCTGTTACTTTGGCTAATAGTTCATGCCCATTGCGCCCAATAACCACTTGCCTACCATCACTAACAGCATCAATAGCGCCTGTAACGGCTACTACACAGTTAAATTTTTTAGCAGCCTGACGGGCAAATTCCCCTTTAAAATCACAATCTATTCCGGCATCCACGCCCTGGCCAAAGTTATTGTCCCCCAAAAGCGCTCTGCATTCAGCATAATTACCACGGATAATTTGTACACCATTCTTTATTAATTCCTTAGCCATATCTAAGCGCATTTGTGTAGCCATAACCCCCACAGGATCTAAAACTATGGGAATTCCCCGCATTTTAGCAATCTTGGCAGCAGCTAACATTGAAGTAAATTTTATTTTATTTACAGTTCCTAAATTAAGCACGAGAGCATCTGCGTTACCTGTAATATCAGCCATCTCTTCCAAAGCATCCGCCATAACGGGGGACGCCCCAAAACATAAGGCAATATTAGCACAGTCACTGGCAGTTACATAGTTTGTTATATGATGAATTAAAGGTTTATGCTTTTTAATACTACTCTCTATTATTCTAAATTTTTCCGGCAGCAACTTCATTCTTCATATCCTGCTTTCCTGAACATTTTTACAAAATGGTGAGTAGGACCACAACCCTTACCAATATCCAAAGCATGTTTAATTGCCAGCGTCACATATGCTTTGCTCTCTTTTACTGCTTCAGGCAAGTGCAAACCTTGTGCCAAATTTGCCGCCAAAGCCGATGATAAGGTACAACCTGTACCATGTGTATTCTTGGTAGCAATCTGCTCGCCTGCAAACCACATTCCTCCATTAGCGGTATAGAGAAAATCATCAGCAGATTTGTCCAAATGTCCGCCTTTTATCAAAACATTTTTTGCCCCTAAGGCTAAAATTTTTTTAGCCGCTTTTGTCATTGCTTCCCTATCTTGTACCGCAAATCCAACTATGCGTTCCGCCTCCGGTAAATTAGGAGTCACCAATGTTGCTAAAGGCAAAAGTTTTTCTACAAGAGCACTACAAGCATCAGGTGCTAACAAATCAAAACCACTTTTAGAAACCATAACAGTATCCAAAACAATAATAGGAGGTTTGTAGTAAGCAAGTCTTTCCGCAATTATATTTATAATATTTACCTGAGAAACCATACCTATTTTTACCGCGTCTACTCTAATATCTGAAAAAATAGCATCTATTTGTGCCGCTACTACTTTCTCATCTATATTCTGCACCATTGTTACACCTTGAGTATTTTGTGCCGTTACAGCAGTTATAACACTCATGCCAAAGCAGCCATGAGCTGCGAAGGTTTTTAGATCAGCTTGTATACCAGCGCCACCGGACGAATCCGAACCCGCAATAGTCAACAAATGTTTCATATTTCCTCCTATTATCAAAACAGGCACAGGCTGAAACTTACAGCTTGTGCCTGTTGATGTGTTATTTTATTTTTTGAACCATAGCTACTATATTTTCCACAGTAAATCCATATTTCTCATAAACTACATCACCTGGAGCTGAAGCTCCAAACTTATTAATACCAATGACGCACTCATCACTGCCTGTATATTTGCTCCAACCAAAAGGGATGCCTGCTTCAATAGCAATCCTAGGTATACCGGCGGGCATAACGCTTTCTTTATACGCCTGTTTTTGCTTATCAAACATATCCCATGAAGGCATGGAAACAACGCTTACATTGATTTTTTTCTCAGCCAAAGCTTTTTGTGCCGCCAGAGCCAAAGCCACTTCGCTTCCTGCTGCCAAAAGCACTGCTTTTAGCTTATTAGTGGTACCTGGATTTAGGACATAAGCCCCTTTTATTGCATTAGTTCTAATCAAATCTTTGTATTCTGCTAATACCGGTAACTTTTGACGACTTAGTAACAAACAAGTCGGTTGTTCAGCATTAAGGCAAGCACTGCGCCAAGCTACAGCAGTCTCCAGCGCATCCGCAGGTCTAAACACCGAAACGTTTGGCATCATGCGTAAACTCATTGTTTGCTCAATTGGTTGATGTGTTGGCCCATCTTCGCCTAAAGCTATACTATCGTGTGTCAAAACATAAATACTACGAATTCCCATTAATGCGGACATACGCACCGCCGGTCGTAAGAAGTCTGCAAATACCAAAAATGTTCCGCCATAAGGGATGAACCCTCCATGCAAAGCCAGCCCATTTAAAATAGCACCCATAGCATGTTCACGCACACCAAAATGCATATTGCGTCCACTTGGATTAGCAGCAGAGAAGTAACCTTCTGACTTTACTACAGTTTTATTAGAAGGCCCTAAATCCGCACTTCCACCAACTAAAGCCGGAACCATTTTAGAAAGCGTCTGCAATATTTCTCCAGATGCTTCGCGTGTAGAAGTTTTGGCTACATTAGAAAATATTTTCTCCAAGTCTGATTGGTTGATACTAATCTTACCCATAAGACGATCCTGCAGTTCTTCCGAAAGTTCAGGATAAGCTTTGGCATACTTCTTCATAATACTTTCCCAAGCAGCTTGATCTTTTTTGCAACCGGATAATTTACCGGCAAAATATGTCTTAACTTCTTTTGGTACATAAAAAGTTTTCTTAGGATCCCAACCAGCTTTTTCTTTAGTTAGAGAAACATTCTCTACACCTAAAGGCTCACCATGAGCGGATGCGCTGTCTTGTTTAGGACTGCCAAACCCAATATGGGTATCAACAATAATCAAAGAAGGATGGTTCTTATCAGCTCTAGCAGCCTTTATAGCAGCGACCATAGCATCCAAATCTTCCGAGGAAGCTACCTTTAAAACTTGCCAGCCATAAGCCTCAAAACGTTTCCCTACATCTTCGCCAAAAGCTATGTCTGTCTTGCCCTCAATAGTTATTTTATTATTGTCATACAAGAAAATCAACTTACCTAAACCTAATGTTCCTGCCAAAGATGCCGCTTCCGAAGATATCCCTTCCATCAAATCACCATCGGAGGTCAAACCATAAGTATAGTGGTCTACTACTTTAAATCCTTTTTTATTATACTTAGCAGCCAGCATTTCTTCTCCAATAGCAAAGCCAACAGCCATAGCAAATCCGTGACCCAAAGGACCGGTAGAAGCCTCTACACCTGCAGTTTGGCCATACTCCGGATGTCCCGGTGTTTTAGACTCCCATTGGCGAAAGTTTTTCAAATCTTTAATAGTCAGACCAAAACCTGCCAAATGTAACATAGAGTAAAGTAGCGCCGAACCATGCCCAGGCGATAAAATAAAGCGATCACGATTAAACCAACTTGGATTCTTTGGATTATATTTAATGAACCTATCCCAAAGAACATACATCAAGGGAGCTACCCCCAAAGGGAAACCAGGATGTCCTGAATTTGCAGCTTGTACTTGGTCTACGGAAAGAAAACGCAGCGTGTTAATCGCGACTTGGTCAATTTTTTTCATTGATGGATTCTCCTTATAATATCTTTCTCTAACCTTCCCCCATAAGCTATGGCTAATGCATCACTTTTTGCACTTAAAGGGGATTTCTTCAGAAAGCAGAGTATATTTACTAGATAATTTATACCCATATTGTTTAATTATAAAGTAAAATCTCTAAAAAATAAAGTCTATTCTTGTTTTAACAACAATTTTACAATATCCGCACGACTGACTATGCCAATTAACTTACTGCCATCCACTACCGGTATTTGTTTAATGTTGTTATTGAGCATAAGCCTAGCCACTTCGCTAATATCTGTATCTTCTTTAACAGTAATTAAGTCTTCAGTCATAATGTCCGAAGCAGTTTGAGCTAGAAGTTTCTTAAAATCCTCATTATAGCGTTCCACTCCATGATAATAAATAACAGCACCTAAAATATTAATAAACTCCGGTAATCTTGGAGACATTTCCCGCCTTAAAAGATCACCTTCTGTTACTACGCCAATCAAATATCCACCATCGCTAAGTACCGGCAAGCCGGAAACTTTATTATCAATAAGCACCTGTGCAATTTCGTCAATGGTACTATCACGTTTAACGCTAACAACCTCTTTGGTCATAATTTCTTTTACGTTCATATATTTTACCTCCTATATTCTATTTATCTTCTGCTAATTGTGCTTTGCGCTCAGCTATAATTTTATCTGCAAGGCGCTGGGGCACATCTTCATAGTGGTCGAATTTTATTTCAAAAGTACCTAATCCCTGAGTTAAAGCGCGTAAATCTACGGCATATTCCGCCAATTCAGCATATGGTACCTGGGCTTTTACACAGCTCATGCCATCATCCATACTCTGCATTCCTAATATGCGGCCACGTTTAGTGTTTAAATCCCCTATAACATCTCCCATCATAGCCTCAGTACAGTAAACATTCAAGTTATAATAGGGTTCCAATAATACTGGGCTAGATTTTTCACTGGCTTTTTGAAATGCCTGATGAGAAGCTATTTTAAAGGCCATTTCCGAAGAATCAACAGCATGATAAGAACCATCAAGCAAAGTAATTCGTAAGTCTACAACAGGATAGCCTGCTAAAATACCATGTTCAAGAGACTCTCTTATCCCTTTTTCTACTGCCGGGATATATTGACGCGGAATAGCCCCGCCAAAAATTTTATCAACAAATTCGAACCCTTCTCCCGGGTTTAATGGTTCCATTTTAATAACAACATGGCCATATTGACCATGTCCCCCACTTTGTTTTTTGTGTTTTCCCTCAACTTCGGCAGTCCCGCGAACAGTTTCACGATATTCAATAATGGGTGCCTTTAACTGAGCCTCCACGCCAAATTTGCGTTTCATACGTTCCATTATAATTTCAATATGTTGGTCACCCATACCACTTATCAAAGTCTCTTTCGTAACAATATCACGACTGACAATAATAGTTGGATCCTCATCCATTAACCTATTAAGTGCATTAGCAATCTTCTCTTCTTCTCCTTTTTTCTTGGCATATATTGCTCTTGTGTACATTGGTAGAGGGAAAACAATTGGTGCAAACTTTACAGGTGAAGCCTTATCACTAATAGTGTCTCCCGTTGCTGTATATTGCAGTTTAGACACAACACCAATATCCCCGGCAGTAATAGTTTTCATGGGGATTTGCGATTTTCCCAACATAGTAAATACAGTACCAATACGTTCTTCTTGTTCACGGCTAGCATTATAAATTATACTATCGCTAGCAATATTACCGGAAAATACACGCAAAAAACTTAGCCGCCCCACAAAAGGATCTGAAGTTGTTTTAAATACAAGTGCTGCCATAGGTGCATTTGCGTCACGAATAATTTCTTTGCCTGTTTTTATATCTGTAACCGTATAATCGTTCAAAATAGCCGGATAAGTATAATCAATAACAGCATTCATCAATCTTCCCAAGCCAATATTTTTGTAGGCACTGCCACAAATAACCGGAAAAATTATCGCTTGTCGAATTCCTTTTATTAAACAACTTTTTATTTCTTCGTCACTAATAGTCTCTCCATCTAAATAACGCATCATACAATTGTCATCTGCCTCCACAGCAGCTTCTACCATTTTCTCATGTGCATCTTTTGCCCATTCCAACATGTCGGCAGGAATATCTATCTCCTCTGAACCATTACCACTGGCTTTATACGCCTTCATTTTGAAAACATCAATAACTCCACAAAAATCCGCAGCTTTTCCCAGGGGCAATTCTAATGGCAACACGCGCTTGCCAAATTTATTACGCAAATTATGCAAAATACTGTCATAATCAGCATTATCACGATCCATTTTATTAACAAAAACTATTCTAGGCAATTTAGCTTCTTCAGCCATTTTCCAGCACTGTTCCGTTCCTACCTGCACTCCTGAAATAGCACAAACAACAATTAGAGCACTATCAACCGCACGAAAAGCGCCCTTTACTTCTGCCACAAAATCAGAAAAACCCGGGGTATCAATAAAATTTATTTTTGAATCACGCCATTCCACAGGCGCTAACGTAGCATTTACCGATACGCCACGTTTAATTTCTTCCGGCTCATAGTCTGTGGTGGTAGCTCCATCTTCCACCTTGCACATTCTGCTAATAGCCCCAGAACGGTAAAGCAATGCTTCTGTAACGGATGTTGTTCCCGCTCCACCATGACCCACAATGGCAACATTTCTGATCTTATCTCCCGTGTACTCTTTCACAATTACTTCCCCCTTTTCCGATTTACATTATGCTGTTTAAATTCTATGATAAGGGAGATTTTTCCTGCTTTTTCAACATTTTAGAGACAATAAAAATATACCATTAATATAATGTAAACTTATATACACTATATTAATGGTACATGCTGATTAAAACTATTATGTTATCTACGCTTGGTAAATCACAAGTGTTCGTTGTCGTTATCTTTTTTGCGTTTACGCCAATACATGTATCCATAGACAACGGCAATCAAACTAACAAGAATTGCTAACCGATCCATATTCTGACGAAAATTCACAACATCGTGCCCTAAAACAACCTCTATAGTCGTGGAGGGGAATTTTCCTATAAAGGTAGCAATACAATAATCACGAATACTCATCTTACTAACAGCCCCCAAGGCAGTCAATATCCCTGAAGGAAAATACGGCATAGTGCGAGCAATTGCCATGGCTGTTAGTCCACTATCGCTACTCATTTCGTCAAGCCGTTTTAAACTATTACTTTGTTCAATAACCTTCTCCGCATATTCTCTAAGAAAATAGCGCATAATAAGAAAGCTAATAATAACTCCTACGGATTCGGCAGTCCATGAGATTAAAATTCCCAAAGGTAGGCCAAAAATCAATCCATTAGCTGTAGATAAAAAAATAGAAGGTAAAAATCCCACAGCATTAATAAGTACATCTAAAAAAAAACTAATAGCAACAGCCCATATGCCATACGAAGCTAAAAATTCAACCGTACTCTCTATATTCCCACTAGTAGCCAAAATCCATACTTTTGTGAAAAAGTGTGGTGACATGAAATTTATGGTCAAGACTAATAATATAAGTGTGGCAAGTGCGATAATCTTAACAACGTTATCTTGCTTATACAAATTTTTTTTGTCCATGTAACCCTCTAATCTTAGGAATAAAAAATTCTCTCAAATCTTTCATCAAATTGATTTTTTAATGCCTCAGTAACCTGCATAAAAAGCTTTTTATTACTCATTGCTTCTTTAGCCAATTCACGTGCTTCTACCAAAACGTCTGTGTCTCGCATTATATCAGCAATATATAAATCAGGCAAGCCGTGTTGTCTAAATCCAAACAACTGTCCTGCACCCCGAAGCTCTAAATCCTTTTCCGCTAGTATAAAACCATCGCCACATGTGCGCATTATTTGCAACCGCTCCAAAGTCTCCGGGTTTTCCGATGCTGTCAGTAAAACACAATAGGATTGTATGTTACTACGACCAACACGACCGCGCAATTGGTGCAGTTGAGCTAAGCCAAAACGATCTGCCCCCTCAATAACCATGAGAGTAGCATTAGGTACATTGACTCCCACCTCTATAACCGTCGTCGCAATTAATACTTTTATTTCTCCTGCTACAAACGCTGCCATAACTCTATCTTTTTCCTCTGCTTTTAAGCGGCCATGAAGGAGACCACAAGGTATTCCTCGCAAATATCCGGCCGTTAGTCCATTATATATTTCCGTAACAGACTTAGCCTCTATCAATTCAGACTCGTCAATAAGTGGACAGACCACATAGGCCTGAAATCCCGCTTTTACCTGTCGAACCATACCCTTATAAACCTCTGCTCTTTTGGCGTCAGTATAACATAAGGTGTTAATAGACTTACGTCCCGGCGGCATACCTTTCATAAGAGAAATATCTAAGTCACCATATACAGTAAGAGCTAATGTTCTAGGAATAGGCGTAGCAGTCATAACTAAAACATCTGGGGCAAAAACGGACTTATTTGCTAGTTTTGCCCGTTGTTCTACACCAAAACGATGCTGCTCATCAGTAACCACCAAAGCCAAGGAATTAAATTTTACCGTATCTTGAATAAGAGCATGAGTTCCCACTACAACATCCACACTACCATCTGCCAACCCGGTAATAATTTTTTGCCGCTTCGTCCCTTTTATATTACCGGTGAGAAGGCTTACGTTAATCCCTACAGGTTTCAAACACGCAACAAGGGTCTCATAGTGCTGAGCAGCTAAAATCTCCGTAGGGACCATAATACAGCCTTGATAGCCATTTTCTACAGCTTTAGCTAACGCTAATGCTGCCAAAATTGTCTTACCTGAACCTACATCCCCTTGAAGCAGCCGATGCATAGGTCTCTCTTCTTGCATATCTAAAGAAATTTCATTCCATGCCTTAGCTTGAGCCTCAGTTAAAGCAAAAGGAAGCTTAGCTAGAACCTTAGCGATTACTTTACCATCTTTAGCCATTTTAATGCCGCCCCGGACATCCTTTACTTTATTCCTATAATATAGCAGTCCACATTGCAATAAATACAGTTCTTCAAAAATAAAACGTTCTTTAGCTCTAGCCAAAAGCGCAAAGTTTTTAGGGAAATGTATATTTTCTAAAGCGTCTAAACGGGGCAATAAAGAATTTTTTATTATTATTTCCTCCGGCAAAGATTCCGGCAGTTCTTTTCTGGCTAAAGTTAATGCCTGTTTTACTGCATACCGCACATTATTTTGTGTTAAATTACCTGATAGATTATATATTGGCAAAATGCCAAGCCCTTCCGACCTTCTTTCATCAGATAAAGAAGAAAATGTAGCTCCACTAACACTTTTAGCTGTGCGTCCCGGTGAAACTTTGCCTGCGACTAGTATCTTTTGTCCTACCTCTAAACCTTTCAGCTGAAAACGTTGGTGAAGGAAGAGAAATATCTCCGCATAACCAGTCTCATCTCTTACCGTAACTGTTGCATAACTATTGTTACGAGCGGAACGTTTGTTGACCATATTAACTACTTCAGCGGCAAAAATTTGGTTTACGCCGTTTGTAGAAAGTTCCCTGATTTTTTTAAGATGAGAATAATCCATGTAACAACCCTGACGAGGAAATCTGTTTAATAAATCACCAATTGTTATAATGTTTAAATTTGCAAAATCGGCCTTTTTTTTAGGTCCAATACCTTTTAGTGCAGTGATAGGCTCATGCCACCACATAAATGACACCCCCTGTTTAAAATGTTATATTTTGTACTTGCATTTTATATTCAATATATGTTAAAATACCCCTGTTGAGTTTGAGAGAAAGCATTGCCCTACAACTTAAAGGAGGTGGGACTATGGCATGCATTTGCGAGATTTGTAAAAAAGGTGAGTTGGCAGGAAATAACGTCAGCCATTCCAATAGGCATACAAAACGTTCCTGGAAGCCAAATATTCAGCGGGTTAGAGCAGTTGTTGACGGTACTGTTAGTCGCGTTAACGTTTGCACTCGTTGCTTGCGCTCCGGCAAAGTAACACGCGCAATTTAAGTTATGACACCTAAAAAATGAAACCAAATACCTTCGGGTACTTGGTTTCTTTTTCTTTTATTTTACCTGCGCACCACACTCTGGACAAAATCTAACGCTGGCACTTATTTTAGCCTTGCAGGAGGGACAAATGATAGAAGAAACGTATTCTTTAAGTTTTTTGTCGAAATTGTTGAAAAATTCTACTGCTTCATGATTTTGCGACTTAAGGCTGTATACCTCTATTCGCTCCTTGCGTATATCCAATATTATTTGACAACTTCCTTCATCCAAGCCTTGTACAGAAAATGTGAATAATTTTTGTTTCGGCTTGCCTGTAAAGAATGTTTTTTCCTGACTAAGGATGGTCCCATTTAGAAGTCTTTTCTCGTCGTCACGGGCTTCCACCTTAACAGCCATTTCGGCTGCGACTAAAATTCCCACCTGCCATGCTACAGCGGGTTCTATTTCATATGTTCTTTCTTCAAAACACCCACCGGAACCGTTTATTTGCATTGCCTTCAAACCCCCATCTTAATTTCGCTGATATTATTATAACATAATTACTTACCAATGAAAGCGAAAAAAGTGAGCAGATTGTTAACTTTCTCACAAATACTGTATATAGAACAATGCTATATTATGTCCAGTAAATATTGAAAATTAAAAGTGGCTGCCTCATTTTTCTTTGAGACAACCACCAATTTTTTTATTTATTTTGCATAATCAACCGCACGAGTTTCGCGCACTATGATAACTTTGATTTGACCAGGATATTCCATTTCTTCTTCAATCTTCTTAGCCACATTTCGCGCTAACAAAACCGCCTCATCATCATCAATCTTATCTGGTTTAACCATAATACGAATTTCACGGCCTGCTTGTACTGCATAACATTTTTCTACGCCCTCAAAGGACTCAGAAATCTCTTCCAATCGAGTTAAACGTTTCAAGTAGGTCTCCAAGGTCTCTCGTCTAGCTCCAGGTCTAGCGGCAGAAATAGCATCTGCGGCAGCAACCAGAACAGCTTCAACACTAGTAGGTTCAACATCGCCATGATGTGATTCAATGGCATTAATAACAATAGCAGACTCATGATACCTTTTGGCAACTTCCGCACCTAATTCAACGTGGGAACCTTCCATCTCATGATCAACAGCTTTACCAATATCATGCAACAAACCGGCTCTCTTAGCCATTGTTACATCAACGCCCAATTCAGCGGCCATTAAGCCTGCCAAATGTGCAACTTCAGTAGAATGCTTCAAGACATTTTGTCCATAACTGGTTCTATAGCGTAAACGTCCTAATAATTTAATAATTTCAGGATGTACACCGTGAACACCGGTATCAAAGGTTGCTTGTTCGCCTGCATCCTTAATTTTTTGCTCAATTTCTTTTTGTGCTTTCTCTACCATTTCTTCAATTCGCGCCGGATGAATACGTCCATCGTTAATAAGTTTTTCCAGTGCGGTACGAGCTATTTCTCGCCGAACAGGGTCAAACCCGGATACTATTACAGCCTCGGGAGTATCATCAATAATCAAATCAATACCGGTCAAAGTTTCTAAGGTTCTAATGTTACGACCCTCACGCCCGATAATTCTGCCTTTCATTTCATCGTTAGGCAACGCCACCACAGAAACGGTAGTTTCTGCTACATGATCAGCTGCACAGCGTTGAATAGCCATAGAAATTATTTCTCTAGCTTTATTATCAGCCTCATCTTTGGCTTGTTGTTCTAAATCTTTGATTAATTTAGCTGTATCGTGCTTAACCTCAACCTCTACATTACTCAGTAATTCTCGTTTAGCATCATCAGATGTCAAGCCTGAAACTCGCTCTAGCTCACTTCTTTGTTTTAAATATAATTCCTCAATCCTATCTTGAGAATCGCGCAACTTACTAGTTTGCTCAATTAAATTTTCTTCCTTTTTTTCATAGGAGTCCAACTTTTTATCAAGATTTTCTTCTTTTTGCACCAATCTACGTTCAGATTTTTGCAATTCAGCACGACGTTCCTTATTTTCACGTTCCATTTCGGTTCGCAGTCTGTGTATTTCTTCTTTTGCTTCCAATAATGATTCTTTTTTCTTCGCCTCGCCGGTCTTTTCAGCTTCTTGAACGATACGATTTGCGGTTTCTTCAGCTGTAGCAACTTTGCCTTCTGCAATATTTTTACGAACTAAATAACCAGCAGCACCTCCAACAATACCAACACCGACGGATATTACGATTATCTCTAAAATAATCTTCACCTCCTCAGTATAATTTCCCCAACATTTTCACAAACATTTTATTATTTTTACTACTTACAAACAAATGAGGCAACCATAGGTCGCCTCGTGGATAACAACATTAAACATTAACACGATTGGATATAGTAATTCTATCTGTTTTTTCAGAAAGTGTCAAGATTTCCCTACATATATATAGGATTATTCCAACTGTTTTAACGTTTTTTTTATGAGATCGCCACTAAAGCCTCGCGTCGCTAACGCCCTTGCTAAATTGGCTGCACCTTTTTCATTAGTTAGTCCAAACTTTTTAGGATTCTTCTTAAGGCAGTCACTGCCAAAATCAAAAGCTCTTGCGGCTTCCTCTTCCTCTGTTAGTTTGTCTAATATACCGCTAATAAGTTCTTTCTTCACCTGTTTCTTCATAAGCGTAAGGTACAAATGCCCTTTGCCATAATATTTTTTTGCTAACCATGAACGATATACCTTATTTCCATAATTTTCTTCATTTAAAAGTTTGTAATCCTTAAGTTTTACTACAACCTGATCAATGACTTCTTGGGGACATTGCCGCATACGCATTTTCCACTCTAAGTCTTGTTGGCTGTGATCACGGTAGCTAAGCTTGGTTAAAGCAAAATCATAAGCCGCTGCTACTGAAGTTATTGGTGGTTTAGGCTTTATCGGCATCTTCGCCACTACCTTCCGTGGTAGCCTCCGGGCTTTCAGGCACTGGTGGCAAAGGAACAGGAAGTGCTACTTCCCTAACTTTAGCTTCAATTTCGGCGGCCATTTCAGGATGCTTTTTCAAGAAATCTTTAGCATTCTCTCTTCCTTGACCAATACGTTCATCACCATAAGAATACCAGGCACCACTCTTATTAATAATATTAAATTCAGCACCTAGATCTACCAAGCAGCCTTCGTGGGAGATACCTTCCCCATACATAATATCAAATTCAGCTTGTTTAAACGGAGGGGCAATTTTATTTTTTACAACTTTAACTCTCGTTCTGTTGCCTATCATGTCATTTCCACTTTTCAAGGTTTCTATTCTGCGAACATCCAAACGAACAGTAGCATAAAACTTTAAAGCACGACCACCTGTAGTAACTTCAGGATTACCAAACATGACGCCAACTTTTTCACGAATTTGATTAATAAAAATTGTGGAAGTATGGGATTTGGAAATAATTCCTGTCAGTTTGCGTAAAGCCTGACTCATTAAGCGCGCTTGTAAGCCTACATGTGAATCGCCCATTTCTCCTTCAATTTCAGCACGGGGAACTAAAGCTGCCACAGAATCAATAACTATGATATCAATAGCACCACTACGTACCAATGCATCACAAATCTCCAGTGCCTGCTCACCTGTATCCGGCTGGGAAATTAAAAGATCATCAACGTCTACGCCTAAATGTTTCGCATATTCAGGATCCAAAGCATGCTCTGCATCAATAAAAGCGGCATAACCACCTGCTTTTTGTGCCTCTGCAATCATATGCAAAGCAACTGTTGTTTTACCGGATGATTCAGGTCCGAAAATTTCAATAACTCTACCACGAGGAATCCCTCCCACCCCTAGTGCAATATCCAAAGATAAGGCCCCGGTGGGAATTGTTTCTACGCTCATCTTGGCACCGGCTTCACCCCATCTCATGATGGCGCCTTTACCAAAATCTTTTTCTATTTGTTTAACGGCTGCATCAAGAGCCTTCGTCTTATCCATTTCCATCGATAATTCCTCCGTATTCTATGCTGAATTAATTTCTATGTTCATTATACAAACACTTGTTCGTTTAGTCAAGAGAATTATAAGTTTTATTTTTTCATAGCATTTAATTCGGCTTTAGTGAATTTATAAGACTTGTTGCAAAAATGACAATGCACTTCTGTAACATCATCATGCTTCATTTCTTCCAGGTCATTAGCCGACAACGCAGCCAACATGCCAGCAACTTTTTCTCTGGTACAAGTACATTGCAATTTAACAGGCAAGCTTTCATTGATATTCACCTTAAAGCCTTTGCCTATTTTTTTAATAATTTTCTCTGGCGTATTACCTGCATTTAATAATTCGGTTACATAGGGCAAGGTAACTATGTTATTCTCCAATTGCTTTAGAACTTCATCGTCTGCATCAGGCATTGCTTGGATAAAATACCCCCCAGCTGCGATAACAGTCCCTTCCGGATTTACCAAGACACCTAAAGCCACACTTGTAGGAATCTGTTCAGACGTATATAAGTAATTGGTTAAATCTGTTGCGATTTCGCCGTTTACTAACTCACAATAGCCGTTAAAAGGTTCAGCGTTATGCAAATAACGAGTAACAATAATATTACCTTTTCCTACCCCTCCACCTACATCCAACTTGCCATTTTTTATTGGCAAACAGACTTGGGGGTGGTCTACATAACCACGAACACAATTGCCTTTAGCATCCGCAACTACTTCGCCCAAGGGACCATCACCGCTAAAGCGCAGAGTAATACGCTCATCATCCTTCATTGTAGCCGCCATAAGCAGTGCGCCACTTACAGCTCTTCCTAGTGCTGCGATAGCTAAATGGGAGCAGCCATGAATAAGGTTTAATTCCTGCACTAATTCCGTTGTACACAACGCATAGATGCGAACACCTTCAACGGTGCCTTTCACTAAAATATTTTTCATTTTTTACCTCTTTAAATGTTTTTCAATAAATTCACCATTTCAATAGCACTAACCGCAGCATCAGCACCCTTATTTCCTGATTTTGTTCCGGCGCGTTCTACGGCCTGTTCAATATTTTCAGTTGTTAAAATACCAAAAGCTACTGGCACGCCTGTCTCCAAAGAAACATGTGCTATACCTTTTGATACTTCAGAACAAACATAGTCGTAATGGGAGGTTGCTCCTCTAATAACGGCGCCTAAACAAATAACCGCATCAAACTTTTTGCTCATTGCTAATTTTTGTGCAGCTAACGGAATCTCAAAAGCACCCGGAACCCAGGCAATAGTAATATCTTCTGCGTTAGCACCATGACGCACCAGTATATCAGTTGCTCCGCCCAATAACTTTGATGTAATAAATTCATTAAACCGTGCAACAACAATTGCTACTTTTAAACCCTCTGCCTGTAATTTACCTTCTAAAGTTTTCATCTAATTACCTCCATTTTTTTTGTTTCATTTAATTTATGACCCATGCGTTCTTCTTTTGTAATTAAATAAGCATGATTATAAGGATTATCTTTGATAATTATAGGAACACTCTCTGTAACTGTGATGCCATATCCAGACAATCCGGCACGCTTTGCCGGATTATTGGTAATAAGGCGAATGCTTGTTAAGCCTAAATCCGCCAATATCTGTGCCCCAATACCATAATCACGCAAATCAGGAGCAAATCCTAATTTAATATTAGCGTCTACCGTGTCCATTCCTTGATCTTGTAATTCATATGCCCTTAGTTTATTAGCAAGACCAATTCCTCTGCCTTCTTGTCGCATATAAAGGACAACTCCGCAACCTTCCGCTTCTACCATACGCATAGCTGCCGCCAATTGGTCCCCACAATCGCAACGTAAAGATCCAAATGCATCGCCTGTTAAACATTCAGAGTGAACTCTGACCAATACGTTTTTTTTGCCGTTTACATCCCCTTTAACTAAAGCTACATGGCAATAATTATCTAGGCTATTTTCATAGCCAATGGCGCGAAAATCGCCATATTTAGAAGGCAAAGCGGCGTTAGCAATACGATGAACCATTTTTTCATTTTTTTTACGATAAGCAACTAAAGATTCTACTGTAATAAAGGTTAAGCCAAACTTCTCGGCAAATTTTTTTAGTTCCGGTGTTCTTGCCATAGTTCCATCTTCACTCATTATTTCGCAACAAATGCCTATGGGCTTTAATCCTGCTAAAGTACACAAATCAGTAGTTGTTTCCGTATGACCAATGCGGCGCATAACTCCTCCTACACGGGAACGTAAGGGGAAAACATGTCCGGGACGTCTAAAATCTGTAGCTACAGCAGCATCATCAGCACATTTTTTAATAGTAAGAGCGCGCTCAAACGCAGAAATCCCTGTAGTTGTGTCTTTGTGGTCAATAGATACAGTAAAAGCTGTTTCATGATTGTCAGTATTATTAGCAACCATAGGTCCAAATTGCAAACGATCAGCAATTTCAGGAGCGCAAGGCATACAAATAAGCCCTCTGGCGTGCGTAGCCATAAAATTAATAGCCTCAGCGGTAACTTTCTCAGCCGCCATAATTAAATCTCCCTCGTTCTCTCTGTCCTCATCATCTGTAACCAATACCATTTTCCCAGCTCTCATGTCTGTAATGGCCTCTTCTACCGTACTAAACTTAAATTCATTTTCCATAGTATCCTCCTATATAAATCCATTTTCTAACAAGCTTCTTTTAGTAAGCGTGCCCCTATCTCTATAATTTAACATACGTTCTACGTACTTTCCTATCATATCTGTTTCTAAATTTACCTTATCGCCTATTTTCTTAAACCCCATGGTAGTTTCGCCCACCGTATGAGGTATCAGTGATACGGAAAATCCTGTTTGTGTTACTTCGGTGACAGTTAAACTAATACCATCTATGGCTATAGACCCTTTAGGCAAAATGTATTTCAATAGAGCAGCTGGTGTGTCAATTGTCGTAACTTTAGCAATTCCATCAGCTACTATTTTGCTTATTGTTCCTACTCCCTCAATATGTCCACTTACAATATGTCCATCTAATCCATCGGATAAACGCAAAGTGCGTTCCAAATTGACGCGTTCACCGGCTTTGAAAGTATTAATTACCGTTAACCTTACTGTTTCCGGCATAACATCAGCAGTAAAACTATTATTGCTTACTTCCACCACTGTTAAACACGAGCCATTTACTGCAACACTTTCTCCTATTTTAAGTAAGGGTGGCAACTTCTTAGCAGCAATGGTTAGATGGTAGGAATTTTGCTCTTTTTTTAAGGTCTGTACCGTACCTAATTCTGCAACTAACCCTGTAAACATACCTTTTCCTCTTTTCCTACCCGGCCTGTTATTAAAATATCATCGCCTAAGCATTCTATTTCTTTTTGACGCAGTACAAAACTTTCTGCAATTTTATCTTTGCCTAAACCACCAACCGGGGGTAAGCTATTAGCACCACCTACAATTTTAGGTGCTATAAACGCATATACCCTTTGAACTAAACTATCATCCAAAAAAGCTCCTTGAACCTGGCTTCCTCCCTCAACTAAAATACTGCTTAATTCACGTTTACCCAATTCTAAAAGCAAAGCTTTTATACTAAGTTCGCCTCTTTCTATTGGTACCTGAAGCACTTCTACTCCAGTTAACTCAGTAAAGGTAGTTATTTTTGTAGTGGCTACACTTTGTGCTGTGACAACCATGGTTGGTGCCTTTCCATCAGTAAAAACTTTTGCTGTTAATGGTATTTCCAGTTTACTGTCCAAAACTATGCGCAAAGGATTTTTTCCTACCGCTAAGCGACAAGTAAGTTCAGGATCATCTTTTATTACTGTATTTTTACCAACCAATATGCAGTCATAAATACCACGCAAATAGTGGGCATATTTGCGAGATTCTTCACCACTAATCCATTTGGAGTCTCCATTAGCAGTAGCAATTTTCCCATCTAAAGTCATAGCATATTTCACTGCCACAAAGGGCATACCTGTTAATATCCAATGAAAAAACACTTCGTTTTGTTTGTAAGCTTCTTGGGCCATAATCCCCTCAGATACTTCTACGCCGGCCGCTCTCAGCGCTGCAAAACCACGTCCTGCAACTTTAGGATTAGGATCGCCTGCAGCTGCTACTACGCGCTTAATGCCTGCCCGGATAAGAGCTTCACAGCACGGGCCTGTTCGTCCAAAATGAGAACAAGGTTCCAAAGTTACGTAAGCTGTAGCACCACGAGCCATGTTTCCAGCCTCAGCCAAGGCATTCACCTCAGCATGAGCTTCTCCTGCTTTGTGATGATATCCCTGCCCAATAACACTGCCCTCAGAGTTAACTATGACGCACCCTACCAAAGGATTGGGACTAGTATAGCCCCGTGCTTTTTCCGCAAGGGCTAAAGCCATTTTCATATATTTAATATCGTCCATAAAATCACCTCTATATTTTTTTGCCCTAAGTACAACAAAAAAGACTAACCACCCTTTCGGGGCAATTAGTCAGACGGCTGAATTTGTAACGTAACACAGCATAAACTTTCGTCTTTTCTCATCCAGACTTTATACTGTCGGTATCGGAGTTGCACCGATTCATGCCAGTTACGGCTTGCGGACTATACCGCCGGTAGGGAATTTCACCCTGCCCCAAAGACACAATATTCAATTGATGCTCTAATTATAGCACGATTATAAAACTTTGCAATAGTTGCTAATTAAATGCTTTATTTTCACCTGTATGGGCATCATATAAGAAAATTTTTCCCAAGGTAAGTTTCCCTTTTGTGATTTTGAACAAGGGTGCATAAATATCGCCGGAATCAGAGTGTATTTTCACTTCACTAAAACGTAAGACGCCATATTGATTAATAAACTTACCTGTGATGCTGTCAAACATAAGGGGGCCATAGTTTCCCTTACCTGATTTAAAGTCACCATAGGTAAGTACTGTTTTATGTTCACCTGTTCCACGCATTTTAAGATTAAGTTCTACCAAACAATTAATTAATAAACTTTTAGCCGCTATATTGCTACGCAATTTATGCCCCAAAACATCTACACTGTAATGTTTGTTATCAATATTGAAATAGCCGCTAGCATCACAATTACCACCATAAACATCAGCATGAACATTCGTAATGTTAATAAAAGCATTTTCATAGTGAAAATCGCCAACCACATTAGAAAAATGCAAAGCCGGTAAATTCAGTTCTTCCATAGACAAATTACCGTCAATCATTGGCGACGGCAATGGTCCTGATATTTTTGAAGTAGTTGAAACTTTCTCATGGACATTTATTCCCGTTCCCAAAGAAGAGGGCTTTAAGGCCTTAATTGTAAGATTCAAGTCATAAACAGCTACTTTAGGTTTAAGATTAATACTGCCAACAATATTTAGGCCATCGGCTTCTAAAGTTCCACTAAATTTTCCTGCCGAAAAATCTATATCAAACTTATCTCTACTATTCATATGCATTTTAGCATTAACATCATTCATAGCAAATTCTCTGTTAGCATAACGTGCAACAAGCTTGCAACGATTAAGCACCATAATAAAGTTCATATCTTTTAGACCGCTAGTAAATTCCGGTTTAGGCAGCCCTATTTTTCTTTTATCTCGGTTAGAAATATCTATGTTTTTTAAATTCATACGTTCATTAAAATCAAGACAAAGCAAACCATCATTTATCTCAATATTAGTTATAGTAGAAGCTTCAACACGCTTAGTAATAACGTCCCAAGGTTTAACCGCAAAAGAACCACTGCCAATTTGGGCTATTAATCTTCCCTGTTCATCCTTCCAGAGCAAATTTTCAAAGCTAACAAGGCCAAAAATATTTGCCCTAATGATGCCCACAGTTAAAGTGCCATCCAGCATCTGTTGCCCTGACAATGTTTTATTGAAAATATTAACAACTTGTTTGGTTGCTTGGTAGCTTAATCCATAGAAAACAGCCACCAAGAAAATAGTAACACCTACAATAGTTGCACCTATTTTTGCCCTCTTAACCATGTTAAACCCCGTTCAGCTTTAAATTAGCGGATATGATTTCAACTCAGCAATAGCTTTTTTAATATCTTTTGCACCATAAATAAAAGATCCTGCTACCAACACATTAGCGCCTGCGTCTATAACCTGCTTAGCCGTCTGAGCATTAATACCACCGTCAACTTGAATAAAAATATCCCGTTGCGACTTTGTAATCATTTCTTTGAGGCAAGCAATCTTTTTCACCATGGTGGCAATAAATTTTTGCCCGCCAAACCCTGGATTTACTGACATTATCAGTACCATATCCACGTAAGGCAAAATCTCTTCTATGGTGCTTAAAGATGTAGCGGGATTAAGCGCAACACCTGCTTTTATGCCATGCTCGTGAATAGATTGAATCAGTCGGTGCAAGTGTTTAGTGGTTTCAACGTGAACTACTATCATATCAGCTCCGGCCGCTACAAAATCTTCTACATAATTTTCCGGGTTTTCTACCATTAGATGACAATCGAAAAACATTTTTGTATGAGGACGTAATTTTTTAACTACAGGAGCACCGAAAGTTAAATTGGGTACAAATCTGCCATCCATAACATCAATATGAACCCAATCGGCACCAGCCTCCTCTATTCTTTTTATCTCCTCGCCTAGGCAAGAAAAATCTGCTGATAAAATCGACGGTGCTATGATAGTCATTTTTTTGCGTTCCCCTCTTTTATATTTTTTATCTCTGTTAACATACTTAAATAGGAATTATAACGAGATTGAGCAACCTCACCGGTTGTTAAAGCAGCTTTAACCGCGCAATCAGGCTCATGAGTATGGGTGCAAGTTGTAAACCTACAACCTGAGGCTAGCGGAATGAATTCTCTAAAATCTGTGGCCAAAGTGCCCAAATCCAATTCTTCTAAGTTTAAATTACCAAATCCCGGCGTATCTGCAACATAGCCGCCGGCAAAGGGCAAAAGCTGAGCAAAGCGTGTAGTATGGCGACCTCTGCCTATCTTTTCACTAACCTCTCCTGTTACCAATGCTAAATTAGGATCAATAGCGTTTAAAGTAGTTGATTTACCTACACCGGAAGGGCCTGCAAAAACAGAAATCTTACCTTCTAGCCTGTTTTTCAGAGCTTCAATGCCTACACCTTCAGAAGCACAGATATCGAAAACTTCATAGCCAATCTTACTATAAATGGCACGACAACTATCAATAAATCCTTCAGGAGCAATATCATTTTTGTTCAAACTAATTATTGCCGGTATATTGGCACTTTCCGCTAAAGCCAAGAGTTTGTCCATCAATAGCCAGCTAAAATCTGGATTTGCACAGGCAAAAGCCACTATTACCAAATCTATATTAGCCATAAGAGGACGCTGCAAAAAATTCTTGCGAGGTAAGATGTCTATAATCATACCCTCATCCCCTACTTGTTCAAAATGTACTATATCACCGGTAACTAGACTAAAACGCTCTTTTTTTAGTTTTCCCTTTACCTTACAAGTGTAGACCAACCTATCCTCAGCCTCTACGTAATAATATCCATTGTAAGTGCGAATAATGCGACCCTGCATTTGTATCAAATTTTTCTATCCTCCACTAATGTACCATTGGCATAAAATTGCACCCTGGTAGGTCCAGCGATTTCCACCTGCTGACGCAGACGAACACCCGGTCTAGCTAACCCGGTATAGACTGTAGACGTTCCTTTTTCGTTAATTAGAACTAATTTAACTTCATTTCTATCTTGCCCGCTTGGGACCACAAATTCTACAATTTTTGCAGAACCGGAATCAAGGGCATTCTTATCAGCTTTTTCATCCTTCTTACTAGGGTCACCTGTAGAAACAGTAACGTTCACAACGGTGCTCTTACCCACCACGCTGCCAATATCAGGGTCTGTAGTAAGAACGTTATTTTTAGCTGATGCATCAGGCTTTTCAGTCACGGTTCCTAATTGAAGCCCCGCATCACTTAACAATGCTTTTGCCGCATCCAAAGTCATTCCTGACACTGACGGTACAACTGTTTGTCCATCACTAATATTAACGATAAGATTAATTTTAGTATTAGCATCTACTTTAGTTTTTGCCCTGACACTTTGTTCTAATACGGAATCCACTGGCTTTCCTGCCGCATAGCGCACAGTAACTGTTCCCAATTTTAATTTAGCTGATTTTAAAAGTTGTTTAGCAACGGTAAGATTTTTACCTACTAAATTTGGTGCTACGCCTTGCTCTACCCCTTTGCTAATAACAAGTAATATCTTTCTGCCTTCTTTTACTTTGCTATTTGCCGGAGGATCTTGGCTACTTACCTGTCCAGCTGGAACGTCCTCGGAATATTCTTCGGATAATATGTAAGTCAAGTGGCTTTTATCTAAAATTTCCTCAGCCTCAACAATGGTTTTTCCTTTAAGATCAGGCACAGTTACTACCATCTTGGAATATTCCAAAACTCCATAAACTATTCCCAATAAAGCTAGTATGCCACAAGCCACAAGAATTAAAAACTTTTTATTGCTCTTTTTTGGGGGCTCAACTATTTCCGGTTGTTCCTTTGGCGGTTTATAATTAGCAATCCCATCGATCATCTCTGCTTTGCTAATGATCATGGTTTGATCATTTACACCCTCATTGGGAACAGGAGTATCAGAACTAATAAAATCACGGTTATCCACTTTTTTATTAGATTCATTACTATATAAAAGTTCCTCAGCATGTTGCAGGTCTGCCAGAAATTCCTGGGCAGAAGCATAACGTTTGTCTGGATTTTTAGCTAAAGCCTTGGCCACAATCTTCTCTAAAAAGAGTGGCATATCCGGAACAATGGAGCGCAAAGATGGCGTTACCGACTGTACATGCTGCAACGCTACCGCAACCGGAGTAGTTCCCTCAAAAGGCAATTTACCCGTTAACATTTCAAACAAAACTACGCCCAAAGAATACAAATCAGACTTTGGAGTAATTGGTTGTCCACAAGCCTGCTCAGGAGACAGATAATGTACAGAACCTATGACATTTTCTTGAGTTTGTTGGCACAAAGGGCCAATGGCCCTAGCAATACCGAAGTCCGTAACCTTAGCGGTGCCTGTACTGTCGATTAAAATATTCTGAGATTTAATGTCGCAATGCACAACATCATGAATGTGAGCTTGAATTAGAGCTGCGGCCACACCTAAAGCATAATGTACCGCCACCTTTGGTGCAAGAGCTCCTTCTTCAGTAATATATTCCTTTATAGTTTTACCAACAACATATTCCATAACTATATAATAAATATTATTTTCCACGCCAACATCATAAACATTTACAATATTCGGATGCATTAGTTTAGCCGCACTGCAGGCCTCTTGCCTGAAACGTGCAATAAAATCTGCATCTTGAATATACTGATCCCGTAGTATTTTAATGCCAACATCACGATTTAAAAATGTATCATACCCATGAAAGACTTCGGCCATGCCGCCGCCTCCAACTTTATCTACAATTTCATAGCGATTATTTAGAGTTATTCTTTCCATTTATCAGCCCTCCAAATCAAGAATAATAAAAGAAATATTATCCTTGCCGCCTGCTGCTAAGGCAAGCGCCATAAGTTTATCAGCAATTACATTTAAATCCTTACCCAAAAGAAGGTTTTCAATTACTTCATTAGGCACCATATCAGACAAACCATCACTGCATAAAAGCATTTTTTGTGCTCCTGCAACAATAAACTCAAAAAGATCTACTTCTACTTCCGGCATGGCCCCTATAGCTCTTGTAATAATATGTTTTTGGGAAGATGTTGCGGCCTCACTAGGCGTAAGTTGTTTTTGGCGCACCATTTCTGCTACCAAACTATGGTCACTAGTAACCTGCTTGAAAACACCGTCCTGCATTAAGTAAATGCGGCTATCCCCCACATGCCCCACGAAAGCTACTCCGTCTTTACCCAGATAAACCGCCGTAAGCGTCGTGCCCATACCATGTTGCTCAGGGATTTCCTGACTCATAGTCCAAATTTGTGTATTAATCTTTTTTATTTTACTCTCCAAATAACCCAAAACTTCAGATTCCGGAATCTTGGAACAATCTAAATCACTTAAAAGACGTACTGCTTCAAAGCTGGCAATTTCTCCGGCATTATAACCACCCATGCCATCGGCGATAGCAAACAAATTTGGTACCCTAACTAAAACGCTATCTTCATTGTTTTCACGAACCAACCCGCAATTCGTCCTACTTACAGCTAACAAGTTATTCACCTCCGACTAATGTACTCGCTCTCAATTGCCCGCAAGCTGCGTCAATATCTTTACCCATTTCTTTGCGTACAGTTACATTAATTTTTTGTTCTTTTAATACTTGAAAAAATCTATCTACTGCATTGCCACTTGGACGCTTAAACCCTTTTTCCGGTACAGGATTAGCCGGAATCAAATTAACAACAACATTTTTATGTTTCAAAACATTAGCTAATATTCTGGCATCATCTAAACTATCATTGATACCTGCCAATAAAATATACTCATACATAACTTGACGGCCATTTCCTTCTGAATATTCGTCAGCCGCTTTAATAACTTCCAAATAATTATATGTTTTATTAATTGGCATAAGCGAAGTTCGTAGTTCATCAGAAGCTGCGTGCAGCGAAATCGCCAAATTAATAGTTCTACCCATCTCTGTCAATTTTTTAATGCCCGGAATAATACCACAGGTAGAAATAGTCATATTTCGATAGCCAATGCCCTGACCATGATCTTCGTGCAAAATGTCCAAGGCCTTTAACACATTGTCTAAATTAAGCATAGGTTCGCCACTTCCCATTACTACCACTCTGCTTACACGGGCATCCTGTATAAATAGCAACCGTTGAAAATAATAAACCTGTGCTAATATTTCGCCTGCTGTTAAGTTGCGTTCTTGCCCCTGCAACCCGCTAGCACAAAAAGCACAATCCATACTACAGCCTACCTGAGATGAAATACATACACTATAGCCATAATCATGATGCATGCAAACCGTCTCAACTGATGCGCCGTCCGTAAATCCAAGCAAAACTTTGTGAGTCAATCCGTCTGTGGACTTAAGCTCTCGTAGTACTTCAATTTGGCCTGTTAGCAAAGTAAAATGCTCTTGTAAAAGAGCTATATCACTTTTGGAAAGATTGGTCATTTCCTCAAAAGAAACGGCTGCCTTCTCATAAAGCCAACGAAAAATCTGCTCGGCCCTGAATTTTTTCATCCCTAAAGGCAATAATGCTTCTTGCATTTCTAGCAATGTCATACCAAAAATTTCTTGTTTTATCATATTATTTTCTCACTTCCGCCCCAAAAGGCAAATATAAAATCCATCTATGCCATCTTTCTGCGGCAAAAGTTGTAATTCACTAATCATTTCACCTGTCAACGGATGCTTAAAATTCAACCTGGTGAAATCTAGATGTTTACTTAAAAAATCTTCTATAACACGACCATTTTCATTGGCTTCCAAAGTACAAGTACTATAAACCAACCTGCCTCCCGGTTTCACATAAGAAGCAGCACAAGCAAGTATCTTTTTTTGCAGTGGTGGGAAAAAGTTTAAGTCTTTTTCTGTCTTGGTCCAGCGTGCTTCGGCTCTCCGCCTCAAAACGCCTAATCCTGAGCAAGGTGCGTCTACCAATACGCAGTTGGCAGTATCTCGCCATTCGCCTACGATTATCGTAGCATCTTGTTCTCTTGTTTCAATATTACGTAAAGCCAGCCTTTCAGCATTTTCTACAACAAGATTTAGTTTGTGTGCATAAACATCTGTAGCAATTACTTTACCTGTATTTTTCATAAGCTGCGCCAAATGTGTTGTCTTTCCACCCGGAGCACTACAAACATCAATAACTAAATTCCCCGGTTCAGGAGCTAAAATACCTGCAACCAGCATAGAACTCTCATCTTGAATATATATATATTGCCCAAATTTGCTCATTATAGTAGCAAAAGAAGGAATCTTGCCACACACAAGTCCCTCCTTACACCAATTAGATAAACGTACTTCTACGCCTTCAGCCTCTAATCTATTTTTCAGCTCTTCTCTGCTTATAAGTAAAGTATTTACACGCAAAGACAAAGACGGATTTTCATTATCATACTTGCATAGAGCTATTGTCTCTTCGGTGCCAAAACGGTAACGCCAACGCTGCACCAACCACTCAGGATGATTATAGGTTAGCGCAATATGTAAAGGTTCATTCTCTTCCATAGTGGGAAAAACAAGATGTTCTTTATTGCGCACTATGCTCCGTAAAACACCGTTCACAAATTTAACCGTACCTTGATGTCCAAACTTCTTTGCTAAATTAACTGCTTCATTGCAAGCAGCAGAGACCGGTATACGCTCCAAAAAATATATCTGATAAACACCTTCGCGTAAAATATTTAAAATCATAGGACTAACTTTATGTAATGGCCGAGTAATCGCTTGGTTAATAAACCAATCAATAGTACCTTTTGCCTTAATGGTGCCATACACCAATTCCGTTACAAAGCGTCTATCAATATCTGTTAAAATTGTGGTGCTTAATGCCTTATTCAAAGCTAAATTAGCATAAGCTCCATCTGTAAATACACTATTAATAACTGTTAAGGCCAGTAAGCGTGCATTGTCTGTTTTACTTTGCATTAGCAACCTCATCTTCTAAAAAAATTTTTATTGCCTCTTCAACTTTAGCAATATCTACACGGGTATTAAAACAAGGACCATTGGGCCGTTCATTAAGCACCCCTAATACCGGTAGTGGAAAAACATCTTGTATGCCGCTAGTCAAATCACGTTCACAAGCCACAGCAACAATTGCTTTAGGCCTAATAGCTTTGACAACTTGACGCGCTAAAGTTCCTCCTGTCGCGACTGCCAAATGAATACCATATTTGTGGGATAGTGCTACCAAATCTCCTACACCACAACCACCACACTGATGACAATTCTCAATGTTACGAGTTATCTTAAAAGTACATGTATCCAACTGAATACAATGAGGAGTCAATATCATAATGCGGTCAGCAGGAACTTTAACACCTTGCTTTCGCACCAAATGATTGCTAACTTCTATAAAAGATTGTTCAATTTTTACGCGCGGGATATCAAACATTTTACCCAAAAAAATTGCTAAGGGATAGATAAAATTAATTACATGCCAAGCCCAAAAATGAAAAATACGAAAAGTTGGGAAGCCCAAAATAGCTAGAATAATCCCCAGTACTCCAGCACTTGTACTGAAAACTATTGTTAAAACCAATGCTCCAAAAACGATTGGTAAATAGCCGTTAAGCTCCGTCAACCCGGGTATCATAACGCGCCATAGCGCATAGCAAAATAAAGAAGTAATTAAATTACTTAAAGACGCTAACGCAATAAATATTCTTTTTTTAGGTCTAGAAATAGCATCAATCATTTTATTTCCTCAACAGCCAATTTTTCTCCAACTATAATACCGCGCCCATTGCAGAATACAGATGCCGGCATCCGCCTCTTAGATTCAGGTTGTACTTCCAATATTTCTAAAAACCCATGCCCTGTTGCTACTACAAACCCGGATTTTTGAATAGCCACTACAACGCCCGGCGATTTTTCTTCCCAAATATCATTGCTGATTTTAGTTTGCCAAACCTTTAATGTCTTTCCATCAGGTAATTTTGTAAAAGAACTAGGAAAAGGATCAAAAGCCCGGACTTGGTCATGAATCTCTTTAGCACTAAGTGACCAATTTATTTTTTCCATGTCTCTTGTTAACAAAGAGGCATAGGTAGCAAGTACATCGTCTTGTGGTACTGCTTTGATAGTTCCTGCTTGCAACCCATCAACTACCTCTAACAATAACTCTGCCCCTTTTATTTTCAAAATATCATGCAACTGTCCCATAGTCATTTCTTGACTAATAGGCACTGAAACATTCGCTAACATGGCTCCTGTATCCATACCAATGTCCATTTGCATAATTGTAACACCAGACTCCTTTTCACCACACAGTATGGCATAATGAATTGGTGCGGCTCCACGATATTTAGGCAATAAAGAAGCGTGAACATTAATACAGCCATACCTTGGTAATTCCAGCATGGCCTTAGGTAAAAACTGTCCAAAAGCAGCAACCACAATTAAGTCGGGAGCTAGCTCTTTTAATTTTATCATAAAATCCTCTGCTTTAACCTTGACAGGTTGCAACACAGGCAAATTATTCTCTATCGCATATGCTTTTACTGCCGTCATCAGAACTTTTTGTCCCCGGCCTTTAGGTCTATCAGGCTGAGTAACAACAGCTATGAGTTCATGTTTGGGAGAATTGTGCAACAAAGCTAAACTATCTACAGCAAAATCCGGCGAACCCATAAAAACTATTTTCATTGTTGTTCCTCTTTCTCCTTTGGCATAATAACACTTGCCTTATCAATAAAAAGTATCCCGTCTAAATGATCGGTTTCATGTTGCAAAGCAATAGCCAATAAACCCTCTGCTTCCACATATTTGGTATTACCCTTGCGGTCTTTATATTCCACTCCTACCCGCTCTGCGCGTTCTACTTCTCCTTCATAGTCAGGAACACTAAGGCAACCTTCCACGTTAGTGCAGCTTCCCTCCCTAAACTTAAAAACAGGGTTAATAAACTCCTGAATACCTTTTCCGGCATCTATGACTACTATGCGCTTAGACAAACCAATTTGTGGTGCCGCCAGCCCACATCCCTCCGCAGCATACATCGTCTCTGCCATACTATCTAAAAGTTTTCCTAATTTTTTATCAAACCTGGTAACTTTTTCTGCGTTTTCCCTAAGAACGGGCGCCCCCGCTAGCATAATCTCTAACAAAGCCATTTCATATCTCCTCGTGATTTTTTTGTATCTATTATTATAACATAAAAAACAATAAAAGTGACAATGGCAAAGGCCCTTGTCACTTTTTGTCAGCAATAATAAACTAATATTTCAATTATTTTACCTTTAAATCACGCTCACCGGATCCACATCAAAATAGACATTTTTCATCTCTTTGAATTTCGAATTCATAAGTAATCGTTTAATTATACTCATGTTATTGCTCTTAATAAGCACATTAACACGATAAATATTATTTACCATAGCTACTATTGCCGGAAATGGACCCATAACCTGTGTTTTATTGTCGTTGTTGTCTATTTGTTCTGCTTCCAGAAAATCAACTATTTTTTCCGCTATTTCATTCCCTGAATTTTGGTCCTTATGCAGAACAGTTATTTTAAGTAAATTTGAATATGGTGGATACCATAACTCTTTTCTGGCTTGCAGTTCTACCTGAGCAAAACCAGCATAGTCTTGTATTGCCGCCATTTTCAAAACTTGATTATCCGCATCATAGGCTTGAAATATTACTTTACCATGTTTTTCTCCGCGCCCGGCTCTCCCAGCAGCTTGAGTCAACAAAGCAAAGGTTCTTTCACCTGACCGGAAATCAGGTAGATTAAGTTGTGAATCAGCCGATAATACACCTACTAAAGTAACATTTGGTATGTCATGCCCTTTAGCTACCATTTGCGTTCCCAACAAAACATTATACCTGCCACTTATAAATGCACGCAATATATCCTCATGGGCAAATTTTGCCGTAGTGGAATCTTGATCCATGCGAATGGGTTTAATATTTTCAGCCAAAGATTGTAACTCACCTTCAGCTCTTTCCGTCCCTGTTCCAAAAAATTTTATTCTTCGGCTGTGGCACTTAGGACACTCATCAGGAATAGTCCTGGTATGCCCACAATAATGGCAGCGCATTAATTTTTCTTTGGCGTGATAAACCAAAGCTACTGCGCAATTAGGGCAAGTAATCGTTTCTCCACAATCACGGCACATTACAAAAGTAGAAAAACCACGACGATTAAGTAAAACTATCGCCTGTTCCCCCACATTAGCAGTTTCTACTAAGGCACTACGTAAACTCCTAGATAGTACGGATTTATTACCGCTTTGTAATTCTGCCCGCATATCAACTATTTCCACTTTTGGCAGCTGCCCGCCTGCCATCGGTCTTTTTGTTAACTTTAAATAACTATATTGACCGTTTTGAGCTTTATAATATGATTCTAAATCAGGAGTAGCACTGCCTAAAACTACCGGCACCTGAAGTATTTGTGCCCTTTCTAGGGCAACTTTTCTAGCATGATAATTTGGACGCTCTTCCTGTTTATAAGTATACTCTTGTTCTTCGTCTATAATAATCAACCCTAATTTAGCAAAAGGAGAAAACACTGCTGACCTTACACCTATCAAAATATCCGCCTGCCCTGACCTCATACGTTGCCATACATCAGCCCGTTCACTAGGAGAAAGCTTGCTATGGGCCACGGCTACCTTATTACCAAACCAGGATTTAAAACGTTTCACAATTTGTCCCGTTAATGCAATTTCAGGCACTAAAACCATTGCTTGCTTTCCTTGGCCTACGGCCTTATCTGCCAGTCGCAAATAAACCTCTGTTTTACCACTTCCTGTGATACCCTGTAACAAGAAAGGTTGATATATACCAGCCAGCAGCGGAGAAGTCACAGCCTTAATTGCATTTTTTTGTTCATCAGTAAGTTCTAATATTTCCTTGCTTTCCTGCTGAGACTTATAACTATCTCTTAATATACGCTCCTCGGTTTTTTTCACCCAATTTTTATTTACTAAAGTACGCATAGTCGCCATAGATATTTTATATGTGCTAAGCTCTACAGCAGCTAACTTAGGTACAGTGTTTAAAACCAACAAAGCCGACATTTGTGCCTTACTCCGCTTATTGCCAGCTTCCAAGGCTGCTTGGCCATCTTTTGTTATTGCATATACGTTTATACTTTTATTTTTTACTTTTTGCCTAATTTCATATTCCAAAGCCACAGCTTTTTTAGTAATAAGTCCCTTTAAAGCTTCACTACCTTGTGCTAGTGCTGCAATGTCTTTACGAAGCATAGGACCTTTAAACTGTAAATAATCGTAAAGTTCTTTTTCATAAGGAGTTAACTCTGCTGCAAAATCATCACAAGGCGCATAGCGCGAAACTGTAACAATACTTTTTTTACCAGGTATAAAAAGGCGTAAAACCTCCGCCAAACTACACATATAATAATTAGACATCCAATGGGCCGTAATCAGCATATCTTCATCAAACCAGGGCTCTGTTCCTAAAGTATCTAAAATTTCCTTATATTCCAGGGATGGGTCGACTTCTTTGTCCTCTCCTACGATAAATCCTTCCAATAGTTGCTTGCCAAAAGGCACAACAACTCGCCAGCCCTCTGCTAAGAAGTCCAGCTGTTCAGGCACTTTATATGTGAATTGTTGGAAAATATTTTTTACAGGCAAATTAATTGCTACTTGTGCAAATTTCATAAATCGCTCCAAAATAAGGTGAGGACTAAAATAGTCCTCACCTATTAGTCTTATTCTATTTAATTCGTGAAAACAAGCAAAACTCCTGCCTAACTATGTTTACTTATTAAGAGCTTTACGCAAAACATCCACCTTATCCAAATGTTCCCAAGGCAAATCAATATCTGTTCTACCAAAGTGTCCATATGCCGCAGTCTGTTTGTAAATAGGCTGCCGCAAATTCAAGGTCTTAATAATCCCAGCCGGCGTCAAAACAAAGTTCTTTAGTACTAAATCAACAATATCTTCATCTGATAACTTACCGGTACCAAAGGTATCTACAGACACCGAAACCGGCTGAGCTACACCAATAGCATATGCTAACTGTATTTCACATTTATTAGCCAATCCTGCCGCTACAATATTTTTAGCTACATAGCGAGCAGCATAAGCTGCGCTTCTGTCTACTTTTGTAGGATCCTTGCCGGAAAAAGCACCGCCACCATGACGAGCCATGCCACCATAAGTATCTACAATAATTTTACGCCCTGTTAATCCTGAATCCCCCTGAGGACCTCCAATTACGAAACGTCCTGTGGGATTTATATGGTATTTAGTTTTGGCATCAATCATTTCTGCCGGAACAACCAAGGAAATTACATGCTTCATGAGATCAGCTCGCAACTGTGCCATAGAAATATCTTCTCTATGTTGGGTAGAAATTACAATAGTATCAATACGTACAGGTTTTCCGTTATCATATTCTACAGTAACTTGTGTCTTACCATCAGGGCGCAAATATTTAAGTACCCCATCTTTGCGTACTTTGGTTAGCTGCCTAGCTAGTTTATGTGCTAAAGAAATAGGCAACGGCATATATTCAGGTGTTTCATCAGAAGCATAGCCAAACATCATTCCCTGATCGCCTGCGCCGATAAGTTCTTCTTCACCGCGTTCGCCCTCTTTGGCTTCGGCGGATTGATTAACACCCAAAGCAATATCAGAAGATTGTTCGTCAATAGAAATCAATACACCACAAGTAGCTCCATCAAAGCCATATTTTGCCCTGTCGTAACCGATTTCCAAAACTGTCTCTCTGGCTATTTTGGCAATATCCACATAACAATCAGTAGAAATTTCACCTACAATATGTATTTGTCCCGTAGCTACCAAAGTTTCGCAGGCTACACGTGCATATGGATCTTTTGCAATAATAGCATCTAATACGGCATCTGAAATTTGATCGGCCATCTTATCCGGATGTCCTTCAGTAACAGACTCTGAAGTAAATAGTTTTTTCATTTTTTTCTCCTTTCATAATAAACGAGCAACAAAAGACGCTCTCAAGAAATGAGAGCGTCGAGATAGCATTTAAACTTCTCTCATCTCACAATTCAACATTGCAGGACTTAGCACCGTTTTGATTAAAACCAAATGGTTGCTGTAGCTTCATAGGGCCGTTCCCTCCGCCACTCTTGATGAGCATATTCAATTATCTACAGCTAATTATATCTGATAACAGTATAAAACACAAGCTTACTTTTGTTATTTTTTTATCTTTGCTCTGACAACATCCAGAATTGCTTCTGCAACCTCTGACTTAGGCATTTTTTCCAAACTATTTACTTGACCATCAGGAAAAAGGAACTTTACAACATTAGTATCTGCATTAAACCCAGCCCCAGGCAATGTCACATCATTAGCGACAATCATATCTAAGTTTTTCTTCTTTATTTTTTCTTGGGCATTATCCAAAAGATTTTGCGTTTCAGCGGCAAAACCTACTAAAACTTGTTGCTTCTTGCGTTGACCCAATATTTGCAAAATATCAGGATTTTTGTCCAAGACCAAATTCAGGCCTTCATCGCCACTTTTTTTAATTTTCTGATTTTCAACTTTGCGTGACTTATAGTCAGCAACGGCTGCTGCCTTAATAACCACGTCAACATCATCATAAACCTCAAGCACTGCATCCAACATTTGTTGAGTAGACTCAACACTTATAAGTTCAACGCTAGCAGGTGGCTTTAAAACAGAAGGCCCTGATACCAAAATTACTTTTGCTCCTCTGTCAGCGGCAGCTTTAGCCACTGCATATCCCATTTTCCCGCTTGAACGGTTTCCTATATAACGTACCGGATCAATAGCCTCACGAGTACCAGCAGCCGTCACTAATATAGTTAAATCCCTTAAGTCACCCTCTGTAGCAGCTAAATAGTGTTCAACAAATTCAACAATAGCAATTGGTTCAGGTAATCTACCTATTCCTATAGTTCCACAAGCTAGATGACCGGCAGCAGGAGGCATAACAATTGTGCCCCACTCTTTAATTTTCCGTATATTTTCTTGCACCACAGGTTTATTATACATGCCTGAGTTCATTGCCGGGCACATAATAATTGGTTTTTGGCAAGCTAAGATTGTCGTAGTCAGCAGATCGTCTGCAATACCGCCAGCCATCTTACCAATTACATTGGCAGTCGCCGGTGCTACTATCATAAAATCTGCCCATTCAACTAAAGCAATATGTTCAACATTAAATTCCGGATTCGCACACCACATATCAATGGCTACTGCATGTCCGCTTATTTCCTTAAAGGTCAAGGGAGTAACTAATTTTGTGGCTGCTTCACTCATTACCACGCGTACTTGAGCTCCCGCCTGAGTTAGTTTACTGACAAGATCTACCGCTTTATAGACTGCAATACCACCGGTAACTCCCAGCACTATTTTCTTTCCCTTAAGCACAATTGATTCCTCCTATTTTATACCGCTTTTGGTTCTTTCATAGGTTATAGAATCTGCTCCTACTTCTTCTAATGCCACTGTTACCGGTTTCTTAGACTTTGTAACTATTAGGGTAGGAGACTTATCAACAAGTTCCCTGGCACGTTTTGCTGCCAAAACCACTAAAGTGTACTTGCTGTCTACTTTCGTAGCTAAATAATCGATTGAAGGTTTTACCATTGACATACTTCTCAACACTCCTCTTTCTTACATCTCTTACAAATTTCATCTACAATATAAAATGTACGTCCAACACGCAAATGCTCTACGTCCATTATCTTACTTACTTTTGAAATTGCTTTTTCAACTTCATCATTTACTACTATGTAGTCATATTTTGAAGCATAAGCCAACTCAGAAGTTGCGGCACTTAAACGTCTTTTAATAACATCTTCCGCATCTGTCCCGCGATTATAAATACGTTTAGAAAGCTCATCTAAAGATGGTGGAACAATAAAAACAAAAACTCCATCAGGAAAATTTTCCTTAACCTGCAGGGCCCCTTGCGTATCTATTTCAAGAACAACGTCTTTACCAGACTTCAGCTGTTCCAAAACATAAGCACGTGGTGTTCCATAATAGTTTCCATAGACGCTTGCGTGCTCAAGAAACCCTTTATTGTTAATCATGTCTTCAAATTTTTCATGATTAGTGAAAATATAATTTACTCCGCTTATTTCTCCCTTGCGAGGGGGCCGAGTTGTACAAGAAACAGAATAAACTAAATCTGACCTTTGCTCCAGAAGGCCCTTACAAATAGTGCCTTTACCGGCTCCAGAAGGCCCTGACAAAACTAACAACAATCCCTGTGGCTTCATTTACCATCCTCCTTAGGGATTTCTTCCTCAATATCATCATCTTGGTCTAAACGATTTGCAATTGTTTCCGGCTGGATTGCAGATAAAACTACATGTCCGCTATCCATTACCAATACTGCGCGAGTTCGTCTGCCATATGTGGCATCTATTACCATTCCCTTATCCTTGCCTTCTTGGATAATACGCTTAATAGGCGCTGACTCAGGTCCTATAATTGTGACAATACGATGTGCGGCTACTATGTTACCAAAACCAATGTTGATTAGCTTTATTTCCATCATTACACCCCTTAGCACTACTCAATATTTTGAATTTGTTCCCGAATCTTCTCAATTTCTCCCTTTATTTCTACCACTGTTTGCGTAATCGTAAAATCATTAGACTTAGACGCAATGGTATTTGCCTCGCGATTGAATTCTTGAATTAAGAAGTCCATTTTACGCCCCACAGGCTTGTCGCTTTCAATCATCAATTTAAATTGCTTTATGTGACTCTTTAAACGCACTATTTCTTCAGTAATATTGACGCGGTCAGCAAATATGGCAACTTCTTGAATTAACCGCTCCGGTTCAACAGTTTGTTCCGCATAACTTTTCAAAAGCTCATTAATGCGTTCTGACAAGCGGCCTTGATACTCTGTAACCACCAAAGGAGCTCGTTCCTCTACAATTGCAAGCTTTTCTGCAATCAGGTTTGCTCTGCTTTCTAAGTCTTCCAAAATATTAGCGCCTTCTGCCTCACGCATAGCGACCAAATTTTTCAAAGCAACGCTAATAGCTTTTTCCATTTTTGGCCACAACTGCTCTACATCAAAATACCCTTCATCTGCGGAAATAACATCCGGGCACCGAGATAAATACAAAATCTCCTCTTGATTATTAAGACTAAGCTCTTTTAGACCAACTGCATTTCCTACTTCCTTTAGAGCATTATGGTAAGCTTTTGCTAGCGCCTTGTCAACTTTGATTACACAATTATCCCCGTTTGTATAAACGGAAGTAATAAACACATCCACTCGCCCACGGCTAAGTGTCTGCAAAATTGTCTTACGAACTCTGTCTTCCAGAGCATTTAAAAAGCGTGGTAAGCGAATAGCTACTTCATTGTAGCGATGATTGACTGTTTTCATTTCGATAACAAAGGAAAATTGGTCATCCTTATATTCACCACGTCCAAATCCTGTCATGCTTCGTAACAAAATAACTCCCCCAATCCCTAATAAAACCCTAATTCATAGTTACAAGATTAATTTCAAACTCCCTAACTCCGCCTGCTTGATCAGAAATAGTAAGTACCATTGGTTTTGTAAGGTCCAATTTCGCCAAATCAAAATAAATGAAATACTGCATATTCCAAATTTTTATAATAACCTGCTCTGCTGGCGAATTTGCAGAAGAGCCTTCTTGTAAAACTTCCTGTGTTTTTTGGTCAAGTTCTACCTTATCTTTATATAAATCAGTTTTTTCCTGCACGCTAGTCTGAAATTTATCACTAGCCATTAAAGTCCGTCTATTTACCTTTAAATCTCGCATAACTGCCTTATCCAATGTTACATTGTAAGGCATAAATATTTGACGTCCCTGAGTTATATCGGCCTTAAGATATTTTGGTTCTACTTGAAAAGATGAATCGATTATTACCCCCAATGCCAATATGCCATTATATTCTTTAGCTAGAGTAAACCCTGAATCAGCATTTACTTTTTGACCACTTTTTGTCTTACTTTGAGCATCTATCGCTGCCACAGCATAAGGAGTATATACTACAACGCGCTCTCTATCACCAAACTTATTAGTTTGTTTCCTATCAGCAACTGTCCACCTAGCTAGCAATTCTTCCGTAGATACATTTTTTTGTGATACTCCATATTGCTGTGCCGCCTGCACCGTCTCCGCTGTAATAGGCATCATAGCTTGAGCTGTTGCCACAAAATAAAAAAAACCTGCTAAAAATAGTAAGATTTTACTCACGGTGCACCTCCACCTTACAAGTCTTCATAAGACTTGCATTTCTTCACTGCACTATTTGACCAAACCCATACAACAGATTATACTTAAATAGGGTTTGAACTCATTGTCTCTATATTATATATTATTCGACAGTGTGGTGCAAATAAAACTACATATTTTTACGAAATTACGAGGAAATTAGATGAATTTAGAAGGAATTACTCTAAGCTTACTAACAAAAGAACTGAAAAAACAAATTGAAAATGGCAAAATATATAAGATATTTATGCCCGCCAAGAATTCCTTATTGCTGATGATTAACACGGGAAACATTACCCTTAATCTTTTAGCAGATTTCAGCGGAGCTACGCCCTTACTTTATCTTGCTGATACTGTACCGGAGCGTCCAAACACTCCTCCAGCCTTCTGCATGCTTTTACGCAAACACTTAGAGGAAGGCCGAATTACTTGCTTGCACCAGCAAGACTTAGATCGAGTGCTGATTATGGACATTTGCCTGATTGGCCCGGCACGTCAAATTATTACTAAGCATTTAATTTTCGAGTTAACCGGTAAAAATAGTAATATAATTTTTACGGATGAACAACAACTTATTATAGATTCATTACGACACATAGGCAAAAACCAAAGCAGTTTTCGACAAATACTGCCCAATTTACCATATGAAACACCACCAAGGCAAGAGGGATTAAACTTTTTAACAGCTCCTGCCCATAGCATTGTGGATGCATGTCAGCGTGCAATAAATGAACCTGTGCTTAAAAGCCTTGTAACTCTAACCATAGGAATTGGTAAAAATACCGCCTTAGAAGTTTTAGCTCGCAGTGGTATCAATGCTAACGTAGCCGGCCTTACTCTATTGGAAGCTATGTCTTTTGAAAAAGCTTTGACCGCTCTACAAAAAGAAGTCAACTACTGTTTTAACGCTGAAGACTATAGTGTTTATGGCCCTATCAATCAAAAAAACTCTATGAAGATTGTTGTTCCCTATTTTCCTGTTGCTAATAATGGTGAAAAGTTAGCAAAATTCAATACTGTTCTAGAAGCATTAAGCTTTGGTGCCAAACTAATTCCTATTCAAATCCCTGACAAAGAACTTCTTAATAAAATTATTAGTAGCGCTATTGTAAAAACAGCCAAAAAAGTCCAACTGCTAGCCAAAGACCTAGCTGTAGCCCAAAAGGCAGATGACCAAAAAATTATCGCTGATACACTCATGGCTAACATATACAACTTGAAAAAAGGTGTTAATAGCTGTACATTAAACAGCATATATGACAATATACCACTAACAATATCCTTGTCTCCAATTTTGAGTCCTATTGACAATGCGCAAAACTATTATAAAAAATACAATAAATTCAAGAGAGCTCTAAATGAAATTGAAATCCAGCAAAAGGAAACCCTAGATCTTTTGACCTACCTTGAGTCAATTGATGCTTCCATTGGAACTGCGGCTACAAAAAATGAAATTGCGGAAATAAAGCAGGAAATGATTTTTGCCGGCCTCTTAGCAGAGACTAACAAAAAAAAGAAAATGATTACCTTGGCAAAATCAACTCCTGTTACAATGAAATTTTCAGATGAAACAACAGTCTATGTTGGCAAAAACAATAAGCAAAATGACTACGTTACTTTTAAAATTGGTAAAAGTTCAGATTTATGGTTTCATACAAAAGATATTCCCGGTTCCCATGTAATTTTAAAAACTACTTTACCGGAACCAAGTTATGAAGATATCCTTCATGCAGCAAGATTAGCTGCTTTTTATAGCAAGGGTAAAACTTCTGAACAAGTACCGGTAGACTATACACAAAAACGTTTTGTGAAAAAACCCAACGGAGCAAAACCTGGATTTGTCATCTATACCGAGCAAAAAACTTTGTATGTACAACCGGCCGCAGATTAAAAATATTATGAAATCCGTATGAAAATTATCAATGTATAGTACTCGTATATACAATTTATGCAAAATTGGTTTGACTAAATCAATAAAACGTATTAAAATTTTTTATTATACACATTGTCTTACATAATTTAGGAAAAGAGGGAAATAAATGCGTAGTGATACAGTTAAAAAGGGTTCGACACGTGCTGCACATCGTTCTTTATTTTATGCCATGGGTTATACTGAAGACGAAATGAAGCGGCCACTGATTGGTATTTGTAATGCACAAAATGAAATTATCCCAGGCCACATGCACCTAGATGAAATTGCCAAGGCCGTTAAATATGGTGTACTAGAAAACGGAGGAACTCCAATTGAATTTCCCGCTATTGGCATTTGCGATGGTATTGCCATGGGCCATGATGGTATGAAATACCCCCTTGCCAGTCGTGAATTAATTGCCGACAGTATTGAAGCTGTGGCTAGTGGTCATGCATTTGACGCTTTAGTGCTAATTCCAAACTGTGATAAAATTGTTCCCGGTATGCTCATGGCAGCCGCCCGTCTTAATATTCCAGCTATTGTCGTTAGTGGTGGTCCTATGCTTCCCGGTCGCCGAAATGGCGTTGACATAAGCGTTAGTACTGTATTTGAAGCCGCTGGTCGTTTTGAGGCCGGTAAAATAAACAAAGCAGAGTTAAGTGAAATAGAACATTGTGCTTGTCCGGGATGCGGTTCTTGTTCAGGCTTGTTTACCGCCAATACAATGAACTGCCTAACAGAAGTTCTGGGTATGGGGCTTCCGGGAAATGGAACTATACCAGCTGTTTACCAAGGTGCCCGTATTTCTTTAGCAAAAGAAGCAGGCAAACGCATTATGGACTTACTGGCAAAGAATATTTGTCCTCGTGATATTATGACTGCCAAAGCCTTTAAAAATGCTATTACCGTAGATATGGCTATTGGTGGTTCCACGAATACCGCCCTGCACTTACCGGCTATAGCCCATGAAGCAGGTCTGACTTTAACTTTGGATTATTTCGACACCATAAGCAAAAAAACTCCTTATTTAACGAAACTTAGTCCTGGTGGAACATTCCACATGGTAGACGTCAACGAAGCAGGTGGCATTCGTGCTATTATGGCAGAATTAGATAAAGCCGGACTTATTGAAAAAAGTTGCAAAACAGTTACCGGTAAAACTGTTGGGCAAAATATTAAAGGTGCTATTATTTTACGTCCTGAAGTCATCCATACGGTAAAAGAACCAATTTCCAAAACCGGCGGTTTGGCTGTTCTAACAGGTAACTTAGCACCATCATGTAGTATAGTTAAAGAAAGTGCTGTAGCTCCTGAAATGCTAAAACATACAGGTCCTGCTAAAGTATATGATTCTGAAGATGCTGCCATAAAGGCCATTATTGGCAAAGAAATTCAAAAAGGTGATGTAATCGTTATCCGCTATGAGGGCCCTAAAGGCGGACCTGGAATGCGTGAGATGCTAAACCCAACTTCCGTTATTGCCGGCATGGGCCTTGATAAAGATGTTGCCCTTCTAACCGATGGTCGTTTTTCCGGTGCTACTCGTGGCGCCTGCATCGGACATATATCGCCGGAAGCTCGCGAAGGTGGCCCCATCGCTCTCATTAAGACAGGAGATATCATTGAAATTGATATTCCTAAGAGGAAATTGAATGTAAAACTCAGTGATAAAGAATTAGAAGAACGACGTAAAGCATGGCAATGCCCTGAAGCAAAAGTTAAATCAGGTTATTTGGCTCGCTATGCTTCTTTGGTTTCCTCTGCAGCCCAAGGTGCTGTTTTGAAATTTAATTAAAATTCCCATAAAAAGTGGTGCCTAAGCGTTATTTTTAGTTTTAAAGCGCACCCCCAATGTTTTTATAACATTGGGGGTGCGCTTTATTTTGGTAAATTTAATACACTTATCACAAACATAGTTTTAAGGCTTAAATAAAATGCTAATTGTCAGTACTATAATGCTTATTCTCCTTCATAGTACTAGGTCAATGGCAAAATGCATTCTTTATTTTTGCTGCTCTTAGTTGTATAATTAACTGCAATAACGAATTTGAGGAGGATATATAATATGAAAACACGCATAACTGAAATGCTTGGTATTAAGTACCCTATAATACAAGGTGCCATGGCTTGGACATCTGAATCAGAGTTAGCCGCTGCTGTTGGTGAGGCAGGTGGTGCCGGCGTCATTGCAACAGGAGGCCGTGCTACAGAATGGGTCAGAGACGAAATAAGGAAGACCAAAAAACTTACAAACAAACCCTTTGGCGTTAATTTAATGCTTATGGCTCCAAATAAAGATGAAATTCTTAAAGTTCTTTGTCAGGAAAAAGTAACTTTTGTAACGCTTGGTGCCGGCAATCCTGTTCCATACATAGAACCCCTCCACGCTGCCGGTATAAAGGTTATCCCGGTTGTGCCTTCTGTTAAACTAGCAAAACGTATAGCAACAGCTGGAGCTGACGCCATAGTAATTGAGGGACAAGAAGCCGGAGGACATATTGGTACTCAAACCACAATGGCTCTGATGGAAAATGTCTTGCCCGAAGTAAGCATACCTGTTATAGTTGCCGGTGGTATCGTAGATGGCCGTGGCTTGGCCGCCGCTTTGCTAATGGGTGCAGAAGGTGTACAAATGGGCTCTCGCTTCATTCTTGCTAAAGAATGTCATATGCACCAAAACTGTAAGGATGTTATTATTGCCGCAACTGATACTGATTCTGTTGTTACAGGACTTACCGGTACTCACGGTGCTGTTCGTGGTTTAAAAAATGCCTTTACAACAAAATATCTTGCGCTAGAATTTAGCTGTGGTGCATCTGAAGAAGAGCTTATGGCTATGGCTACCGGCACCAATAGTCTTGCTACAGTTGATGGTGATATAATCAATGGTATGGTTCAGGCCGGGCAAGCCCTTAATAGATTAAATAAGATGGAATCGGCTAAGTCAATTATAGAATCTGTTATTGGCGAAGCAAAAGGCGCTATTAAGAAAGTGCAACATTTAGCCGAATAAACAAGCCAACAAAACATTCTCTTTTGAATTTTCTTAGAAAACACATAATTATATAAAAAATGCCTGTGATGTTTAAAACATCACAGGCATTTTTTATATAATTATTAGCAAACATATAGTTTAATCGCTTTCATACTGTACTCATACATGTAAATTTTTTAACCAAAAAGCCACGAATATAAATAGTAACACACTGCACCAATAAAAAAAACTACAGCAAGCATTGGTAGCACAAAAAAAATCAAACCAATTATTATCACCAAAAAAATCAAACGCCATATCCAGCTGCTACCTAAACCAAATGTTTTTATATGAATGCCACTATTTTTTGGCTGCTGGCGTTCTTCTTCTGCCTCATAAACACGGAAACCATTCTCATCTTCATTCTTTGTATCTTCAATAGTTATGCCATCAAAAGTATCACGTTCATCCTGAGTCAAGACCTTAACTTCTAATGGTTCATTAGGCGCCTGACAATTTGGGCACTCTTTCAACCCATCAACATATTCAAATCCACATTTTTTACAAATCATTATTATCCTCCAGCACTACAACTTTTTAGAAAACATCATCATGAGGAAGCTCTCTTCGTTACAATAACGAGGATCATATGTTTCAATACCTAATTTTTGTTTTATTTGCTCAGTTGCTAGGTTTAAATCCTGACGTGGCACATTCCAGCACATCTCGGTTATGCTTTGAGGAGAATAACTGTAAACCCCATTTAATCGTATATATGTTTCTATCACTCCCGAGGCCCAAAGTTCTGGATTCTTTAAATCGTTAGTTTGAGATTTACGAAAATCTTTCCACAACCTACTAGCCAAATAAATATCACGACAAGAGAAATGTTGTGGCCGCATGATTTTTTTGATGCACTTAATGACTTTGTCATCTCCATCAATTTCTTCATCCGGTATATAATTCTTTACATTTGTTTTATAATTAAACCCATTGATAGCAAAATAATGTGCAGAAAAATAAGTCAACCGCCTCACAACCATGGGATGGCGGGCAACAAAATCTGCTATTGTTCCCTTTGGTTCTTGTATCTTGTACCAATTATAAAAACTATCCAACAGCCCATGTAGTCTTTTCCTTGCAATAGGGTTTATTTGAAAACACCTTACATAGTTCATTACCATTGTCTTGTTATAAAAAATATGCCCCACAACTAACATATCCTTAATATCTGTATCTGCATCTAGCGGTAAATTTAGAGAATATTCTTCATCTGTTAAAAAATCTTTGCAGGCATAAAAACCTTCTTCACCCGCTTCTTCTACCGTAAAAATAGCCAAACGAGATTTACAAAGTTCATTTACTAGCTCTAAATTCTTACTTTTACCATTATCAGCAAAATGCTGCAAAGGTGTTTTATCATCAGAAATTAAATGATAATCAAAAAGAAAATAATCCCAAAAACATTGCCAAAACTCTTCTGTCTCAGGTTCTACTTCCATTTTATCAGTAGAAAAAAAACCGTGATAGAAGAAAACTGCACGTTCTAAATCTAAATTAAAACTATCTTTTTGAAAATAATCATGAAGCTCTTCTAGAAGTTCTGCTAAAGCATCGCCCATATTAAGAAATATTTTTGTTGGTACATCAGCGGCGGCGTATTCCACCCTCTTATCTTCTCCAGGTAAAAAATCACCTTCAGAATTTATTAACGCCAAAGTTCCGTCATCCTTAAGTAACTGGGTTTTTGCCATATGTGGTGCCAATGCGCTGCTAATAGCATGTCTTTCTTTTAAATACACGAAAAGGCCCCCCATAACCTCTAGGAACTCTTTAACGCTATTATAAGAAATTTCAAAATCCGTAACATTTCGTCCACACCAAGCCACTGCATCCACAATATCATCTTCGCTCATATCACCAAGATAAATCTCGGCATGACCCAGATAAAGGCAGAGCATAAGTATATACTCCCACTCGTCTTGTAATTCATCATCTTCTACACCATTCCAAGCTTCCTTACGCAAAAAGCCCTCAACATACTCACGACGTAACACTGCATTCCAACCATCATCATTTTCATAAAAATTTGCTACTAAATCATATACATTTACCATAATTCCTCATCTCAAAACATAATAATAATCTATTTAAATAATATTCATATGTTCACTAATATTTATTATATCACGCCCACCGTAACCATTCAAATGAAAGAACTGTGCCTAAACTATGAACAATATACAAAAAAGCAAAAATGTATAATAATTAACTTGTTATAAGTTAATTAACGACAGTAGCGAATATATCCTCATCCTTATCGTCATTCCATACATACTCAATATCTAACGCAATTTGTTTAGCACTAGCCGAACCATATTGGTCTCTAATGAAACCTAACGCCATATCCATCCCTGCTGAAACGCCTGAAGAAGTATAGAACTTTCCATCTACAACCCATCTAGCCTTTTGTATCCATCTAACTTTATTAGAAGTTGACATGGCCCAGACAAAAGCTTTTTTATTAGATGTAGCAGTTTTTCCATCAAGCAAACCTGCCTTAGCAAAAAGAGCTGAGCCAGTACAAATTGATAGACAAAAAGAGGCTTGCTCCCCTATAGTTTTAAGAACCATGAGAAACTCTTTGTCATTAACCAAAGTTCTTGTTCCCAATCCACCGGGTAAAACTAAAATGCCTTTATTATCAGCCGTTTGAATATTTTCTGTCTCTATCCTGGTGCCTTGGGCACTAGTAACCACGCCCCCATTTAAAGAATAATATTTAAGCACATGTTTTTTTTCACGAAAAAGTATTTCTACAGGTCCAAAAATATCTAAGGTCTCAAAATTATCAAATAACATGATATTTACATTCATAGTAATCACCCTTTCTTCTTATTATAATACCAGATTTAATATATTTTAAGTAAAAAAAATTTTTACCTGACATCATTTCGACATAAGTTTATTTTATAATTTGTTTACAAGCTAATAAGCTTAAAAAATAAGGAGGTTCACTATCATGACAACATTCAATAAAGCTTTAATCTTAGGTGCGATTCTTACGGCAATGGCAGCATCAACAGCCTTCGCTGATGGCGGAATAGGTAAAAATACTGTGCCATTACAGGGCAATGGAAATGGTACTGTTTGTGCATACCAAAACAGCGGAGATAACAGTTGTTATGGTCCTCAACCTGATAATAGCAAAAACGGGCAAGGGCGTGGCTTCTGTGGTGGCAGCCGCAAATAGAATTCTTACTAGAAATAAAATAGAGCACTAAGGGAATCGTATCCCCTTAGTGCTCTATTTTCATTATCACTACATTACATATTAGTATAAGCTGAAACATATATAAAATTATGCACAATCTTATTTCTAAAATAACCGAGCAACAACTCATAATTTTGTTTTAAATAGTCCATGCTGATTACAATAGGCATATAATATACCTTTACCATATATGAAAAACCGCGCCTCTGGATTTTGTTCAGGATAAAGCTTTACTATTTGCACCCTATCCGATGTAATATAGGCAAAAAATGATATATAGTGACTTTTTGTCATTGTATGATGCATAGTAACATAATAGTCATTTTCTATACGTTCAACCTCAAAAGAATGTGCTTCATCTTGTGCTTCTGCTTCTTGCATAGGTAATATAATACCACAACAGCTAAATGATCCTTCGCCGATGGCGTTAATAACATTTCCGCAAACAGGACATACATAAAAGTTTGTTCTTAGCATATTGCCTGAACGATTCTTATTTATCACGTATTCTCCTGATAAAAGTTCCGCAATAGATATGCCTAGTGTTTTAGCAAGTGGTTCAAGAAGTGAAATGTCAGGCAGCCCTTTTTGTGTTTCCCATTTGGAAACAGCCTTATCGCCAACGTTTAATAATTCTGCCAACTGTTTTTGTGTATATCCTTTTTTCTCTCGCAGAGATTTTATCATATTTCCCGTAACATACTGTGTCATGCTGCTTACAACTCCCTTCAAAGTCAATACAGCTAGAATAACAAAAAAAGAGTAGGGTTACAACCTACTCTAAGTAGAGAGAGTTTAATTCTTCCGGCCATAGTGCAAAACATTCATTGTCATAAACACTTCCATCGTATATTTTTTCACAAAGAGCCAGTTTGCCTTCATATTGAAATCCCAATTTATTTAAAACTTCCTGTGACCTAGTATTAAACGGATAGCAATATGCTGAAATTAAAGCTAGGTTAATTATTTTAAAACCATGTAGCACAACAGCCTTTCCTGCTTCGGTCATATACCCGTTTCCCCAGTAATTTTCCCCAATTGCATAGCCAAGCATTTTTACAGCGTCATTTTCTCTTTTCTTATCATCAATCAGCCCTACTGAACCAATTAATTTCCCTGTTTTCTTCAAAACAATTCCGAAAATATTTTCTTTGTTAATAAAGATATCTTGCATCACTTGAAGACTTTCATCAAGACTTTCATGAGGCTTCCACCCTGCGTTGGGACCAACATTAGGTCCTTTTGAATATTCAAAAACATCAGAAACATCATCTGCCGTTATAGGGCGTAATATAAGTCTGTTTGTAATTATTTCCATACCACACCTCCATAAAATTACTTCCTCTGCACTCATATTATATCATTTCAAAAATTATAACAACCAAAACCATAAAAGATTGCCTATATATATGACAAAAGGTAGCATGGCTTAAAGCCATGCTACCTTTTGTTAGAAACCAATTTACAATATTTCTTTTTCGATATTACTAATACTATTAGCTATTGCCAGATTACCTGCAATGCCGTCTTTAAACATTTTTAAATCCATACTATCTTCCACTGTATGGCATTTTTTCAGTTCTGCCGGCGAGAAGCCTATTACGGCAACGCCCCTATTACTAAAATGTCCACAGTCAGTGGCAAAAGCCCAAGGTTTTATAGGTACTCTATGTTTATAAACTTCTTCAAGGGCCTTTTGTGCAGTTTTAACTAAAATATGATTAGGACTTATGGCGTAAGAAGGCTCTCCATACATCCCTGTTTCAGTCAAACCATTGTAACAAGCTACATCACAAGTCATGCGTGTTACTTCAACTTTCATCCCGTCAGATAGACATTCATTAGCTATAGCACTTATCTTAGCTAGAATTTCACTATCTTTTTCAGACGGGACGCTTCGATAATCAATACATAAAGTAACCGAACTAGGAACTAAATTAGTGCCGCTTTCGGAAGAAACAATTTTTGTTGGCGTTAGTGTGGAAAATCCAAAAAGCTCATCTGCTTTTGGTTCATATTTACTAAGTGCCGGCAAAAATTTGGCAAAAAAATCAAATGGATTGATGCCTGTATGAGGAACGCTAGCGTGACAAGATTTACCAATAGCATTTACTAGAACAACTATTCTCCCTCTACTGGCAATTCCCAATTCATTTTCTGTAGCTTCTCCTACAACAGCAAAATCAGTAAGAAAGCCATCGGCAGCCATGTTCATAGACCCAAAACCTGTAGTCTCCTCATGTACAACGCCTACTACATATATGTCCCCTTTTGGTAACAAATTCTCCTTTTTCAAAATATACGGAGTATAAAGTTGGATAGCAAAAGTAGCTTTAGTGTCACTAGCGCCTCTGCCCCATAATCTACCCTCAGCAATTTCACCACTATAAGGTGCATATTTCCAATTTTCTACAGGCCCAGGATCAACAACATCTAAATGGCAGTTATACATAGTTGATTTACCGCCGCCACTACCCTTAATAAGACCAATGACGTTGCCACAACGATCAACTCTAACTTCATCATAACCAAGATTTTGCATTTTTTTAACCGTATATTCCGCCATCGCTTTTTCCGAACCAGAAACGCTAGGAATTTTAACCATATCAGCAGCCGTTTTTATTATTTCATCATAGTACTTTTCGGCCAGAACATTCATATTACACAACTTAAAACACCTCCAAAATTATATATATTTTATACCAAATACATATTACTATTTTTTCAGTCATAAAAAAGACTGTTACAAAAGATAACCTGAATCATTTTGCAACAGCCAGAGATATTTATTTCAA
>Ga0183100_1000276_pt1 | contig 54431 bp, 30 predicted proteins | sample Biomet2_FD_127789 | JGI IMG/M metagenome (GOLD analysis project Ga0183100, IMG submission 127789) | Microbial communities from bioreactor (seeded with anoxic lake sediment) at LBNL, California, USA - Biofuel metagenome 2 | ecosystem: Engineered > Bioreactor > Anaerobic > Unclassified ... | reverse complement strand
ATGATTTTTCGGATTCAACTTGGGTTTTTTGGGTGGGGTCGGCAACAAGGCTAATTAATTTGTCGTAAGTTTCGACAGCTTGAGAGAGAAGACCAACTTGTTGTTGAATCTTGGCAAGATCATAAAAATTTTGGGCTTTGGTAGGTTCAAGGGCAATAGTTTGAGACAAATAACTGATAGTATTTTGAGCATCACCTTTGATGGCATAGGCAGAAGCTAAACTACGAGTGATTTCAGCATTGGTAGGTTCAAGTTTTTGGGCTTGAGCCAAATCAGCTAAAACTTGATTAATTAATTCAGGTTTGGAAGTTAAAACACTTTGATAAATGCGCCCTCGTTGATAAAAGCCACGGTAGTCGTTGGGGAATTCTTTGATGGCAGAAGTGGCAGCTAAAATGGCTTGATTGAGAGAATCGATAGGGCGACCACAAGAGTCACCCCTACAAGAAGACTCTTGGGTGGCTTGGGTAAAGTATTGTTGTGATGTTAAAAGATAATGTTGGATAGATTTAGGTACCTGGGTTGGTGATACAGAAGTTTGGGGTAAAGTAGTGTTTGATGTAGGAATAGTGGAAGTGGTTTGACCTTTGGATTTGAAAAGAACTAGGCCGGAAAAAGAAAGAAGAGTTAGTCCAGAAATGGAGAGAATAGGGAAGATATTTGAATGAGAATTTACAATTTTCAATTTACAATTTTCAATTTTTTCTTTTGAATAATCGGAAATAGTTTGGTCGGAAGGAATGGAATCGTTGATTTGAGGAGGTGTGGCGAGGTCGGTGGGTTTAGCTTCATCGATTTGGATACCGAGGGATTTTAATTTTTGAATTTGGTCGGAAGTGAGTTGAGGCATAAATAAGTTTAACATTAAAATCACCCCCTGCCCGAGGAAAGAGGGGGAAAACAAATACGTCATGGCAATGACATGATTAGGGTTAGTATGTATTTTAGTACTAATTTGCATATTGACAGTATGCAATTTATCACTAAATTGTCTGCCACTTTCGGTAAGTGAAATTAATAAAGATTTACAGATAGAAGAATATTCAAAATCATCTTTTTTTGAAAAATTAGCTAATCAATTACAAATTTTTGGGGCTTACCCGGAAGTATATAGTAGTAATTTGAAATCTGAATCAGTAAAAATTGCTTTATTACAAACCATATTAGACGCTTATGTGTTAAAAGATATTATTGATATTTATAATTTAAAAAATGAAAAATTAGCTAAAGATATTTTGACTAAAATTGCTTTGCAAATTGGATCAGAGGTATCAATTAGAGAATTAGCCAATAGTTTGGGGGCTAATGCAATTACTGTTTCTAATTATATTGAAATCTTTATTAAAAACTATATTTTAATTCCATTAATTTCATTTAAAACAAATGTCAGAAAAGCAGTTTCAGAAAATAGAAAATTATATTTTTATGATTTGGGGATACGTAATATTTTGGTAAAGGATTTTAGAGAATTAGAATTTCGTCCGGATAAAGGAGGTGTTTTTGAAAATTTTATTATTTCAGAATTTGAGAAAAAAAGAAGAAATAATCAAATCAAGCAAACGATGTATTTTTATCGAGAATATGGCGGACAAGAGGTAGATTTGATTTTAGAGAGTTATAAAAAAGAATATGATTGCATTGAAATTAAGGTGAATAAGGAAGTTGGTAATGATATTTTTCCATTACCGCATACATTTAAAACGATAAATACTAAAAATTATTTTGATGAAATAGATCGGTAAGGGGAAAACTAGTGCCCCTCCTTTTGTCAAAGGAGGGGTTAGGGGTAGATTTTGAATGGTGTAATTATTTCGTCCATTTTATGGTCAAATTTGGTGTGGGGTAGGTGGGGGACTAGGCATTCTTGGTAACAAAGACCGAGGGAATAAATTTTATTTTGGTTTAGAAATTTGTCGTAAAAACCATGACCGTAACCAAGGCGGTTGCCTGATAAATCAAAACATAGGCCAGGAGTAATGCAAATGGAATTCTGAAAATTAGAAACTTTTTGACTGTCGATGGGTTCTAAAATACCGAACTGATTTTTTTTAAATTTGGTTGAATGATTGATGTAATAAAATTCCATTTCGGGACCATTGATTTTAGGGACGGCAATTTTTTTGGAATTTTGCCAATAATTTATGATTGGTTGGGTGATGACTTCGTCTTTGAAAGAAAGATAAATTAAAATTAAATCAGATTTTTTGATTTGGTTGTTATTAATGATTTGTTGGAAAATAAGGGTATTTTGTTCATCTTTATTTTTTATATTTTGACGAATAAGTTGATATTTGAGGCGGAGTTGTTTTTTAGTCATAAAATATTTTTTAGTCTAAATTAATGCCGTCTAGATTAACACCTTCGAGGTTAAAATTTCCCTTACCAAGGGTTAGCACTGAGGTGTAACACCAGAAAGAATATGCTTGTTGGCTAACATGTGGACTGATGCGGTATTGGTAGGTGTTTCCTGAAGAAATAAGATTATCGACATATGAAGTAGTGTTGGCAGAATTTTCTTGGACAGTTTCCCAACTGCTATTATTGATATTTTTTTGAATATAAAAACCTTCTTCATTACTAGAATTGTCGACCCATTTAACAGTTAGTTGAGTGTCGTTGGGGCTTTCTTCGACAACACAGTTACTGACCGGGGGAGGAAGACATTCAGTGTCATTGTTGATGGTAGTAGTGATACTAAAAGGGTTGTAGCGAACGATAACAATACCAGAACCACCATCGCCAGGAGTAGCATAAGAACCACTGGTGTTGTAACAGGCTCCTCCACCTGAACCTGAATTGGCTGCACCAGCAGTGCCTGCAGCAGAGTAACTAGCGCCTAATCCGCCAGTACCATTGGCAGTGCGATTATTAAAAGCGTTGCCTCCATAAGAATACATTTCTTCGGTAGAATCCCCAAACTCTTTAGTGGTAGTGTGTTGGCCTATTCCTCCAGCAAGGTTTTTTGTTTCACCATCAGAACCATCGGAACCACCTAAACCTCCATTGTGTCCACCGCCTCCAGAACCTCCGGCGCCACCAGCACCGCCAGTGCCGCTTAAACCACCAGTAACAGTACTACCAAAACCAGAGGTAGGTGAGCCAGAAAGACCAACTCCTCCAGCTTGGCCACCACCAGCACCAACAATTATTGAATAAGAGCTAGTGTTAAGGAGGGATATATCAGAGATGGTAGTAGTATGACCGCCTCCACCGCCTCCGGAACCGCTAGTAGTACTCCAGGCTTTTCCGCTACCTCCACCGCCAACCAAAAAAGCGTCGTAAACACTACTAGTAACAACGGTAAATGTCCCGCTGTCGAGAAATTTAATTCTAAATTGACTATTACCATCATCAAGTAATTGGCTTGATCCGGTGTAGTTGTAGAGTGGAGTACTGGCAGAGGGAGCACCAAGGTTACCATAATACATCCAAATACTGCCTCCTGCTGCGGGAAGTGATGGTATTATTGCCCAAATATCGACGCTTGATCCAGTTGAGTCTTGAATCCAATAACTGATATAATTACTGTTGCTATCGATAAATCGGATGTCGTCTAGGTTAGATTTAATTTTTCCCTCACTAATTAAATCGCTCATGTCATAATTTTCTATTATTTTTATAATGACATTACTTTGATTGGTACTGGATGGGTTGGGAACAGAGATACTTCGACGGCAACGCCAATTAGTGCTCCACCAGGTATTTCCTTGAACTAAGTTGTTTTCTTCATAAGTGTTAATAACGATACTGCTGGGAGAGGTATACCGAAGAATAACAATTCCTGAACCTCCACTAGCAGCGGCAGTTCCTCTGATACCAAGACCAGCACCACCACCGGTGTTGGGAGTACCACTAGTGGCAGAATAATTAGTACCAGCACCATGACCACCACCTCCATTTCCACCAACTCCTCCATAAAGAGTAACACCAGATGAAAATCCGCCGCCTCCTCCACCGCCTCCAGCATATAAATCACCAGTAGATTCGCCAAATTCATGAGTGGTAGTATGTTGGCCAGTACCAGCATACCAGCCACTTTGAGATCCATAACCATTGGTACCATCGCTTCCTCCAGTACCGCCGCTCCAGGTATACCCGGAAGCTCCAGCACCAGAACCGCCATCATTGCCATTTCCAGAGTTGGCAGTCGAACCAAAGGCGGTAGAAGCGGATCCATTTCCACCACTGGTTCCGCCAACTCCTACGTTTATAGAGTAACTTGTGTTGCCACTAATACCAATACCTGTAGTAGTGAGGGTGTATCCTCCTCCTCCCAGAGCGGAACCGCCACCGACTAAAAAGGCATCTATGGTTAGATTATTTGTTGGAACAAGAGTCCCACTATCGAGAAATTTAATTCGGAAGCTATTGGCATTACTAAGAATTTGTTTAGTACCAGTGTAGTCAAAAAAAGGGGAATTACCACTGGAAGCAGAAGAATTGCCATAGTACATCCAGACGGTGGCTCCAGAACTTGGAAGGGAAGAAAGTCTTATCCAAATATCAGCGCTGGAATTAGTGGCATCTTCTATCCAATAATTAATTAAATTATTGTCTGAATCAGTAAATCGAATATCATCTAAATCTGATTGAAGCTTGGCACCATCAACTAGACCAGAAAGATTATAATCATTAATAACTTTAACTAAAATATTAGTTTGGCCGACTCCAGAAGAATTAGTAATAGATACCATTTTCCGATAATTCCAGGAACTATCCCACCAAGTGGCGGAAACTTTAGGAATATCTTTATTGCCTATTTTTAGGAAGAAAATGATGCCAGCAACGGCAAAGAAGAAGATGGTGAAGAGAGTTTTGTAAGATAAATTATGAAGGGATTTCACTGATTAAGTTTAGCATCAAAATCACCCTTTAAATCCCTCTTTGAAAAAGAGAGAACACTAGACACATGTGGTAGAGACGTCCCGGCGGGGCGTCTCTACAGGATAAAACGGATGGGGTGCATTTTAGTACTAATTTGTAGTTTGTCAAACTACAGATTGGTATTAAAGTGGAGGGTCTATTCTTGCTATGAAGTAAGTTAAAGTTTCCCTTTTTAAGGGAAATGTCTCGAGAGACAAAGGGTTTAAAGACTAGTTGATTATCCCTTGCGCTTTAAACCCACCCCCTTCACTCCGTTACGGGACCTCCCTTAAAAAGGGAGGCTATAATTATTTATGAATGATGATTATTGGGAATCAAAATTAGTTGCTAGAAGAGGTCATTTAAAATATTTGGAAGAACTTAGAACACTTTCAAGAGATAATAGAAAAAATGCAACTAAAACAGAAAATATGGTTTGGTATGAAATTCTAAATAATAAAAAAACTGGTTTTAAATTTTTAAGACAAAAACCTCTGGATAGATTTATTCTTGATTTTTATTGTAAAGAATTATTATTAGTGATTGAAGTCGATGGTAATTCGCATGATAAAAAGAAAAATTATGATGAAGCAAGAGACAAATTTTTAAGGAATTTGAATATAGAAACCTTAAGAATTTCAACTGAAGACATAATGACTAATTTAAATAAAGTGAGCTATGAGATAAACAAGTTTATTGAAGCAAGAAAAGTTTCCCTTTTTAAGGGAAAAACCGGTTTATCCGGAAAGGGTTTAAAGACTGAGTAATGGTCCCTTGCGCTTTAAACCCACCGCCCTTCGGGCACCTCCCTTAATCCTCCTTCGCTAAAAGCTACGGACGGACAAAGAAAGGGAGGCTATTCTTGCTATGAAGTAAGTTAAAGTTTCCCTTTTTAAGGGAAAAACCGGTTTATCCGGAAAGGGTTTAAAGACTAGTTGATTATCCACCAATTAACTTGGATGTCTTGGGTGAGAGGATTGTCGAGGCCGATGGTGAAGTGGTCGGCGGTTTTTTCTTTGACATAGAGAACTTGGTTGTTGGTGGAACCGACTGGGGTGAGATAGACCATAGAATTGGCAGAAAGTTTGGTGGTGGAAACAATAAGTTCGGTTTTGCCGGTGGGAAGAGTAGCGGTACCAGCAGTGGCGTTAGAATTAACTTGTGCCGAATTAGTGGCAATATTTATGTTGTTATTGTCGGCGATAATCATGGAAGCTTCGCCCGCCGACGCTGAAGCTATGGCGGGTAAATCTGTGGTACCAAGAATGGTTCCACTATCTGTAGCAATGTTGATTTTGTCAGAATTGATTTCGGCGGCGGTAAGTTTTTGAGTTTTGATTTCGTTGGCTTCGAGGAGGTTGGCGAAAACAGAACCGGTGACGGTAAGATTACCGTTGATTTTGACTTCACCAGTGTCGGCGATGACTAAAGTTTCGCCCATGATATGGACAGAACCAGTGTTTGATGGTTGGATAAAGAGAGCAGTGTTGGTGGTTTCGATGTAATTGCTGGCGATAGAAACTTCACCAGCAGTAAATTGTCCAGTGACGAAGGCATTGCCAAATTGAGAATCACCTTTGACCATGAGTTGGGCACCGATAACTAAGTTGTCAGTAAGAGCTAAATTTCCCGAAATTGTGGCAGAATCTGTAGCAACAGCAATGGACCATTTGTCGGATTCTAAGGCAATAGGTAGGGGCGTATTGCAATACGCCCCTACACAATCTTCTTCATCTTTGGCAACAATATTGGTAAGTTCATCGCGAAGAGAACTGATTTTATTGGCCATAATATCGGCAAAAGAACCTTCTTTGGAAATGATATTGTCAGCGTAGAGGGTAGAGACGCTAGCTTCGCTAGCTTGTAGATTATTAGTAATTAGTTTATTAGTAACAACTTCAGTAACTTGAATATTTTGAGCAACTAAATTGTCGGTTTCAATATTGTTTGAATTTATATTTTCAATATTTCCAACAGGGGAGACAATTTCGTCAGTAGTAATTTTATTTGATTTAAGATTTTTGATGGCGGCATTATCGGCAATAATGTTGGTGGCAGAGATCAAACCGGCTTTAATTTTAGCGGCGGCAATTTGACCAAATTGAGCGATTTTAGTGACAGTGTTGCCAAAAGAATCTTTTAGAGAGTATGAGGCGGATTCGATTTCATTCTTGGAATTGGAATAACCAAGAGAAGCCAAAACTTCGTCAGAAATATTGTAATTAATATTGATTTGGCCAGTAGCAGTGAGAGAAAGTTCTGACTTAAGAGATTCTATTTTTGCGTTGACTTCTTGAACAGCGCCGATTAAAACAGGGGTAAGAGTGGCATATTCGATACTTTTGTAACCATTTTCTGAATTAGTACCAACAACTTCAGGGATAATTGGTTCGACTTCTTGAGCAATAAGACCAATGTGGTTGTCAATATCGGTAGGATCATTTTTTTTATTGAAACTAACTGGTCGAAGAGCGAGAACTTTATCTAAAGAATTAATTAAAGTATTAACATTTGTTTTTAGACGAGCGTCAGAACTGCTGCCCCAAGTACCAGTGGAGGAGACATGGCCTTCGTATGAGCCAATAGTAACTTTGAATTTATATGCTGTTGTTGTATCGCTGCCGATATTAACACTGCCAGTGGAAGTAACAAATATGACATTAGTATCACCAACGTTAACGTCGAACAGTCCAACAGGATTAGTGGTGCCAATACCGACGTAACTGGTAAAATAAGCAGTGCCACCAACGGATAAATTGCCAGTGATATTACCATTACCTACTACATGTAATTTTGAAGTTGGGTCAGTGGTGCCGATGCCGACATTGCCACCAGATGGATTGAGAAGTAGAGATCCAGCAGCAGATTCACCGGAAGTAAATGCTTGTATTGCTGAGCCTACATTTTCAGAATTGGCGAGAGTAGACATATAAAGTCCGCTACCTGTGGTTGCATATACATAATCATTATTATGCATATAAAACTGATATTTATTGCCAGATATGTCTAGTTTTGCTAATGGATTAGTAGTACCAATGCCAACATTGCCGGCAAAATAGGCATTATTTACGTTGATTAAACTGTCACCAGCCAGAGAAATATTGTCGGAGGCAGCGTTAAGAGTGATGTCTCCAGAGACATTACTAATAAGAGAAGAGGCTCCACCAATTGATAATTTGTGGGTGGGGGCGGTAGTGCCGATGCCGACATTACCACTGGTGGCTAAAAATAAATTATTGTTCCAGACGACAGTATTGCCAGCACCAATACTGGCGGCGGTGCCAACATCAAGAGATAAACCGTTGGTATAGCCTTGAATTCTAGAAGCAGCGTAGGCACCGATGTAAGTGTTGGGCAAATTTCCACTATTAATATTAAATTTAATTGATCCTTGAGTGGCTAAATTGAGAGAACTGTAATTAATATCACTGACAGCTGGGTCAACATAATAAAGAGAATTATCAGAATCATAATAACGAGGAGCAGCTAAACTACCAGTAAATAATCCCGACAAACTGGTAATAGTTTGACCACCAACAGAGGCAGAAATAGTGGTGCCAACATGAAGAGGAGCAATAGGAGTAGTGGTACCGATACCGATTGAACCTTTGAGAATTGTTTTGGTAATAGAATCGTTACCTAAAGTGGCGGAATTAGAACCGTTACCAATGGCATTGTAACCAATGACGATTTCGTTGTCACTATTATTAGCTAAGGCACCAGCATAAGTACCTAAAAATAGGGAATTACTAGCAGAGGTTAAATTGCTGATACTATTATAATAACGACCAGAATTGTAACCTAAGGCAGTATTATTATTATTGTAATCTCCGGTTAAACTGAAGAGAGAAAACACACCTTGAGCAGAATTATTGGAACCAGTGGTGTTGTTGAATAGAGATTGATACCCTTGAGTAGTATTATTGTCACCGGTGGTGTTGTTAAATAGAGATCCTTTTCCTTGAGCAGAGTTATTGTCACCAGAGATGTTTTTTTGAAGAGCATATGCTCCTTGAGCTGAATTGTAGTTCCCATAAGTATTGCTTTGAAGAGCGGCGTAACCTTGGGCAGTGTTTTCAGTTCCTACAGTATTGGCAGTACCAGAATTTGAACCAATGAAAGTGTTGTAATAACCGTCATTACCACTAGTGTGCGAGAGAGAGTTTCCGCCATTTCCAATAAATAATGAACCAGTAAAGTTACTATTTAAAGCACCAGCATTATAAATTGTTTGAACTCCATTAATAGCAATTTTACCGTTGACGTCGAGAGTGTAAGTAGAAGCAGATTTACCAATACCAACATTGCCAACAAAGTTTGAAGTACCACCAACATTTAAATTACCCGAAAGATTGGCAGTATTGCTGACTCCGACACCATTAGCAAATGTTTGAAGTGCTGTCCAAACGTTGGTAGAACCAAGATTTAATCCTAAAGTGTATGGGCCAGAACCAGTGCGAGTGAGAGTGGTATCAGTAGTGTTGTTGACATAAGGCAAATTATTGTAAGCCAAACCATTTAAATAATTAGCATTAAGGTTGGTAACTAAATTGGTAGAACCAACAGAGACAAAAGTACCACCAATAGTAAGATTAGTAGAAATATTGGCATCACCAACAACAGATAATTTTGATGTTGGGTTAGTAGTACCAATACCGACGTTGCCTTTTAGAATTGTTTTGGTGATGGAATCGTTTCCTAAAGTGGCAGAATTGGAACCGTTACCGATGGCATTAGAACCAATGACGATTTCATTGTCGCCACCATTGGCTAAAGCACTAACGGAAGCGCCTAAGAATAGGGAATTACTAACGGAGGTTAAATTGCCAGTAAAGGAATTATATGAACTACCAGCATTGGCACCAAGGGCAACATTGGTATTGTAGTCACCGACTAAATATCTAAGAGCAGCTTGTCCGATAGCAATATTGGCGTGACCGGTGGTGTTGGAATAAAGAGCTTGTTGCCCTTGAGCTATATTGAAATTTCCGGAAATATTGGAATAAAGAGCTTGTTGCCCTTGAGCAACGTTGCCGCTACCAGTAGTATTGGTGTAGAGAGATGCCTGTCCTACAGCAACATTTCCGTAACCAGTGGTGTTATTAAAAAGAGAACTAACTCCGATTCCAACATTGTAATAACCGTCACTACCACTAGTGTGCGAGAGAGAGTTTCCGCCATTACCAATAAATAATGATCCAGTAAATCCACCGAAAGCTTGGGCATTATAAATGGTTTGTTGGCCATTAATGGCGATTTTGCCGTTGACGTCGAGGGTAAAAGTAGAAGCAGATTTACCAATACCAACATTGCCAACAAAGTTTGAAGTTCCACCAACATTTAAATTTCCCGAAAGATTGGCGGTATTACTGACACCAATACCATTAGTAAATGTAGTTAAGGCAGTCCAAACATTGGTAGCACCTAAATTTAATGTTAATTTATTACCAGTAAGAGCCAATTTAGTAGCATCATAATCAACAGAAAATACATTGGTAGGGGAAAGAGACATACCAACTCCAGCAGTGTAAGTAATGGCAGATGGAAGAGCTACTTGTCCAGCAGCAGTTAATCTACCTTGAGCATCAACAGTGAAGGTTGGAATAGAAGTGCCAGAACCATAGGAAGCAGCAGTAACACCAGTATTAGTTAAAGCAATAGTTCTACCAACACCAGTACCAACAACAGAAATACCAACACCGTTGGTAAGAGTAGTGATAAAGTTTCCTGTTTGACCAATACCAACAAATCCAGTAGAAGCAATTCCATTAAGATAGTTAGCATTAAGATTAGTAACTAAATTGGTTGAACCGACACTAACGAAAGTACCTCCAACGGTAAGATTAGTAGAAATATTGGCATCACCAATGACAGATAATTTTGATGTTGGATTGGTGGTACCGATACCGACGTTGTAATTAAATGTATACTGCCCGTTTTGGTTAACTTGTGCGTAATTGTATAGTGTGGTTGTTCCTTCTGCAACTCCTGATGTAAAAGTTCGGCCAAAATAAAGCACTCCATCAGTATTATTCATGGTGGAAGAATAGCCATAACCATCACTTTTTAATTTCCAACTGCCATTATAGTAAAGATTACTCCAGAAATTATTAATAAATGCGAATGCACCATTAACATCAAGCTTTTGAGTTGGATTCGTTGTTCCAATGCCAACATTTCCGGCAAAATAGGAAGTTCCACCAACATTTAAATTACCCGAAAGATTGGCGGTATTGCTGACACCAATGCCGTTAGCGAAAGTGGTTAATGCGGTCCAAACGTTAGTAGCTCCTAAGTTTAGGGTTAATTTGTTACCAGTAAGAGCTAATTTAGTAGTGTCATAATCAACATTGATAGTTCGACCAACACCAGTACCAACAACAGAGATACCAACACCATTGCTGAGAGTACTAATAAAGTTTGCACTGGTGCCGACTTGTAAAAATGATGAAGCATGTAATCCATCGAGTGCATCAGCATTAAGATTTGTGACCAAATTAGTCGAACCAACGGAGACGAATGTACCGCCAACGGTAAGATTTTTCCCGGTGGTGATATTTTGATATTCATCCCAAGTATATGGATAAGCTAACTCGGAACCTAAACCTTGGTCGCCCCAACGTGATGTTAGAAGTTTTATTGAAGATAAATTTACCGTACCAGAAGTAGCGTTACTGGTTATAGTTAATCTTAATTGACTATCTCCATTAAAATTGGAAATATAAAGCCAATATGGAGCTGCATTTGGAGCAAATGTTGATGTGTGACGATTTGTCCAGGTAGCCCCATCGACACTACTGTCAATAGTTACAGTCACATTTAGTGCTGGGCTTTGGTATGCTGCGGCTAAAATTAACCATTGTCCTTGAGACCAGCTTATTCCTGAAGTCCAAGTCCAACGTACAGCTTCTTGGGTTGCTCCGTCTATCACACGAATTGATTGATTTTCTTTTTGAGAGAATAATTTTTTATCCAAAGTTCCGGCCACCCAAGTGGTACCGTCAGTACTGGTTTCAAATGTTGGAGTGGAATTTTTATTAAAAGCTAAAATATCATGCCATAATGCACCTGAAATAGGTGATTGAGCAATTTGGGTGGTATCTGAAGAAATAACACTATTGGTCAATGTTCCATTTATTTTGAAATTTGTAAAACCAGGAGCATAAATAGTTCCTGTTGTAGTAATATTTCCGGTTGAAGTTAAAGTAGAAATAGTAGCCCCCGCAGAAAGATTTTGAATTGCTGTCCAAGTGTTGGCATTGCCAGTGTTTAGGCTTAATTTGTTACCATTCAAGTCAAGAGTGGAATCATAATCAACATTGATAGTTCTGCCAACACCAGTACCAACAACACTGATACCAACACCATTTGAAACAGTAGTAATGAAGTTTCCAGTATTACCAATACCAACAAAAGATGAAGCATGATTACCATCTAGCAGATCGGCGTTTAGATTGGTGACTAAATTAGTTGAACCAACAGAAACGAAAGTTCCACCGATGGTAAGATTTTTTAGGATATTAATGTTTCCGTCGGTAGAGATGGTTAATCGGTTTGCTCCAGCAGTTTCATCATATATAGCAAATGAACTATTTTCAGATCCAGAAATACCGGTTCTTAAACTATAACTTTTAGTGAAATTATGGTTATCAATTCTTAAACCTTTGTTGGCCCCAGTACCAATTTCTGCAGAAACTATATTCAAAGTTGATAGAGGATTGGTAGTACCGATACCTACACTTCCATCATTTTTCAAAATACTTTGATTAGTAGAACCAAAGTAAGCTCCACCTAATAAATTAAGCATGGTGGAAGTGGAGGCACCACGACCGGTGACGGAGGAGAGGGTAGAGGTGTTGGAGATGGTTCGACCGACTCCGGCTGAAGTGATAGAAATGTCGGTACCTGCGGATAAAACATCAGTTCCACCAATACCACTGGCAGCTGTCCAGGTGGCGTTGCCTGATGAGTCAGAGGTAAGAATGTAACCATTGTTGGCACCTTGGCTTAAAGTTAAGGTGCCACCAACATTTAGATTTGAAGTAAATCGGCCAGTACCAGAAACATCAAGTTTGTAAGATGGATTAGTGGTGCCGATACCAAGATAACCATTTTCATTTAGCACCATGTTTTCATTTAGATTAGAGTCGATATCTGAGGTTTTAAAAACCAGTCTGCCTCGGTTGTAGTCATTATCACCTCTTTCGGCTTCAATGGAGGCGGCTATATTGGAGGCACTTGAAAAATAATTATAAAAATCAATTGAAGAGATAGTTATTCTATTATTGGCGGCTGTTCCAGAAAGACGCAGAGAACTATTGCTTCCGTAAATATCTAAATTAGCCTGAGGATTGGTGGTGCCGATGCCGACGTTGCCTTTCAAAATTGTTTTAGTGATACTGTCGTTACCTAAAGTAGCTGAATTAGAACCATTACCAATGGCATTGTATCCAATGACGATTTCGTTGGTGCCAGAGTTAGTTAAAGCTTTAGTGCTCATACCTAAATAAACTGAATTACTTGCTGTGGTATTGGCGTTAATACCATCGGCAATAAATCGGCCAGCAAGATAACCTAGAGCAGAATTATAATCGCCACTGTTGAGGCCATGTAGAGCGGAACGACCAATCACAGTATTGCCCGAACCTGTTGTGTTTGAGTTTAGGGAATAATTACCTATGGCGGTGTTGTAACTTCCAGTAGTGTTATTTAATAATGTTTGATAACCAACAGCGGCGTTATCATTTCCAGTATTATTAGCGGCAGTAGTGCTACCTCGGAGGGCTTGATAACCAACAGAAGTATTGGAATTTGTCCACGGAGTGGTGGTATCGTTGGCATAAAATTGGGATTCTTTACCAATAGCCACACCATTATTGCCAGTTTTATTAGAGAAAAGAGCGATACTACCAATGGCTATATTATTACTTCCAGTAGTGTTTTGATATAAAGCATCATATCCTTGTCCCATGTTGTAGTTACCTTCAGTATTGGAATATAGTGAGTCTTTACCTAAAGCAAAATTAGCATACCCTTTGGTAACAGAATATAAACTTCCTTTTCCTATACCGATGTTAAGTGTAGCTTCGCTTCCGGTTGTATGAGAGAGTGAATTGCCTCCATTTCCAATAAACATTGAACCATTAAAATTACTGTCTAGGGCCTCAGCGTTGTAAATTGTTTGTTGGCCGTTGATGGCGATTTTGCCGTTGACGTCAAGAGCTTGAGAAGGGTTAGTTAAACCAATACCAATTTTTCCATCATTTTTCAAAATACTTTGATTAGTTGAACCAAAATATGCTCCGCCGAGGAGATTTAACATGGTGGAAGTGGAGGCACCACGGGCGGTGACGGAGGAGAGGGTGGAGGTGTTGGAGATGGTGCGACCAACTCCGGCTGAAGTGATAGATATGTCCGTACCTGCGGATAAAGTGTCAGTACCACCAATACCACTAGCACTAGTCCACGAAGCATTACCACTAGCATCAGAAGTAAGAATGTAACCATTACTAGCACCTTGAGAAAGAGTAAGAGTGCCACCAACATTTAAATTAGTAGTAAATCTACCGTTTCCAGAAACATCAAGTTTGTAGGATGGGTTAGTTGTTCCGATGCCGACATTGCCAGTATTAGTAATTGTAAATAAATCAGACCCATTATCACGAACCGCTAAAATTTGACCAGCGACTGCCGAAACATTAGTGCTTAATATAAGGCCACCAGTGTTTCCATTTCTTTGTAATATTGGCCAAATAGTTCCACCAGTTTGATTAAGAGCTATATCGCCGTTGATGGTCAGTTTTGAAGTTGGATTGGTAGTTCCTATTCCCACACTCCCTTTCAAAATTGTTTTAGTTATAGAATCATTACCTAAAGTAGCTGAATTGGAACCATTACCAACGGCATTGTAACCGATAACAATTTCGTTGGTGCCACTGTCGGCAAGGGCAGAAGCAGAAGCACCGAGGAATAATGATTGGCTAGGTGAAGTTAAATTGCCAGTGGTACCGTTGTAGTAACGACCAGAATTGTAACCGAGGGCGGTGTTATTACTGTAAGAGCCAGTTAAAGTGTAAAAAGCAGCATATCCTTGAGCAGAATTGTTGTTTCCAGTGGTGTTGGAATAGAGAGCTTGCATTCCTTGAGCAGAATTAGCTGAACCAGTGGTGTTGGAATAGAGAGCTTGCATTCCTTGAGCAGAATTAGCTGAACCAGTGGTGTTAACTAGTAAACTTTGATAACCAGTAGCAGTATTGTAATTTCCAGTATTATTGGCTGCAGTAGTGCTGCCTCGGAGGGATTGATAACCAACAGAAGTGTTGTAATTTGTCCAGGCAGTGGTGGTGTCGTTGGCATACATCTGAGAATCAGAACCAATGGCGACACCTTGACTACCTGTTTTATTGGAGAGTAGAGAATTGATTCCTTGTGCATTATTATTACTTCCAGTGGTGTTGGAGTAAAGAGATTTAAACCCTTGTGCATTATTATTACTTCCAGTGGTGTTGGAGTAAAGAGATTTAAACCCTTGTGCTGAGTTTTGGATACCAATGGTATTTGCAGCTCCACTACCTAAGCCAACAAAAGTATTATAATAACCTTCGGTTCCTGTAGTATGTGAAAGATTAGTTCCCCCATCACCAATGATTAAACTTCCAGTAAAACCATTCAAACTTTCTGCGTTATAAATTGTTTGTTGGCCATTGATAGCGATTTTGCCGTTGACATCAAGGGCTTGAGTAGGGTTGGTTTTTCCAATTCCTACTGAACCATCATTTTTTAAAATACTTTGATTAGTAGATCCAAAATATGCTCCGCCGAGGAGATTTAACATGGTGGAAGTGGAAGCTCCTCGGGCGGTGACGGAGGAGAGGGTGGAGGTGTTGGAAATGGTTCGACCGACTCCGGCTGAAGTGATAGAAATGTCGGTACCTGCGGATAAAACATCTGTTCCACCGATACCGGTGGCGGCGGTCCAGGTGGCGTTGCCACTAGAATCGGAGGTGAGAATGTAACCATTATTGGCACCTTGAGATAAAGTTAATGTTCCACCGACATTTAAATTTGAAGTGAATCGGCCAGTACCTGTAACGTCAAGTTTGTATGTTGGGGAGGTGGTGCCGATGCCGATATTACCAGAGATATCAATTCTAGCTTTTTCAGAATTAGCATTGTTTTTGAAAATAATTCCTGTAGCGTCTGCGGCATGTAATTCAGTTCCAAGACTAGAACCAACGTTGAGTATTAATTTTCCTGCCAAATTGTTAGCTCTTAATGATTGATTGAAGGCAATTGCTCCATTTACATCAAGAGAATATCCAGGATTAGTAGTGCCGATGCCCACACTTCCTTTCAAAATTGTTTTAGTGATACTGTCGTTACCTAAAGTGGCAGAATTGGAACCGTTACCGATGGCATTGTAGCCGATGACAATTTCGTTGTCTCCGCCATTAGCGAGAGCAGAGGCAGAAGTGCCTAAGAATAGGGAATTACTAGCAGAAGTTAAATTGCCGGTGGTGCCGTTATAATAACGACCGGCATTGTAACCCATAGCAGTATTGCTATTATAATTTCCTGTTAAATTAGAAAGAGCGGCAACTCCCTGAGCGGAATTGAAAAAACCAGTGGTGTTGTTTTGGAGAGCAGCATATCCCTGAGCTGAATTGGAAGTACCACTGGTGTTGTTTATTAATGTTTGATATCCAATAGCCGTATTGTAATTGCCGGTGTTATTAGCGGCAGTGGTACTACCTCTGAGGGCTTGATAACCAATGGAAGTGTTAGCATTTGTCCAAGGAGTGGTGGTGTCGTTGGCATAAGCTTGTGATTGGGAACCAATAGCTACACCATTAGAACCTGTCTTATTACTATCAAGGGCATCATAGCCTATAGCTAAATTGGATGAACCAGTGGTGTTTGAGAATAAAGCATAATTACCAATTCCGGTATTAGAACTACCAGAAGTGTTGACTGTTAAGGCAGAATATCCGAGGGCAAAGTTTTGACTTCCACTAGTGTTTTGAGAAAGTGCCCCTGCTCCAATGCCTGTATTTCTATTCCCGGTTGTGATAGCTGTTAGAGCATAACGTCCTATCCCAGTATTGTAATATCCTTCATCTCCAGTAGTATGTGAAAGTGAGTTACCTCCATTTCCGACAAATAAACTTCCAGTAAAACCACCATAAGCCTCGGCGTTGTAGATGGTTTGGACTCCGTTGATAGCGATTTTGCCGTTGACGTCAAGAGCTTGGGAAGGGTTGGTTAAACCAATTCCAATTTTTCCATCATTTTTTAAAATACTTTGATTAGTAGAACCAAAATAGGCTCCGCCGAGGAGATTTAACATGGTGGAAGTGGAGGCACCACGACCAGTGACACTTGATAAGGTTGAAGTGTTGGAAATAGTTCGACCGACTCCAGCTGAAGTGATAGAAATGTCCGTACCTGCGGATAAAGTATCAGTTCCACCGATACCACTGGCTACTGTCCAAGAGGCGTTGCCACTAGAGTCGGAAGTAAGTAAGTAACCTGAAGCGGCACCTTGAGGAAGAGTGAGAGTGCCGCCGACAGAGAGATTAGTTGAAAATGATCCATTGCCAATGACAGATAATTTTGAAGTGGGATTAGTGGTGCCGATGCCGACGTTGCCACCATTTGGATTAAAAATTATTGGGTAAAAAGTAGCAGTAGCAACGTGTCTTGCTTGCATCCAAGCGTAACTTGAATCAACTATACCGGCTGTCAAAAGAGTATTAGAATTGTTTGCTGATAAACCAAAAATACCATTAGGAGTACTAGTTCCAGATTCATTTCCAGCGGTTCCTTTTATTTGTAGATTGAATAATGGATTGGTTGTGCCGATACCGACATTGCCTTTTAAAATAGTTTTGGTAATAGAGTCATTTCCTAAAGTAGCAGAATTGGAACCGTTACCAATGACATTGTAACCAATGACGATTTCGTTGGTGCCAGAATTGGCGAGGGCTCTTGAGTTAGCACCGATGAAGACTGATTGAGAAGCTTGAGTTAAACCATCTGTGCCACTTCCATAGAAACGACCTGCACCTGTTCCTAGTGCAGTATTAAAGTCGTAACTTCCAGTTAAATTTGATAGAGCAGAAAAACCTTGACTAGTATTAGATCCACCGGCAGTATTGTTTAAAAGCGCTTGATATCCAATGGCTGAATTGTATCCACCAGATGTATTGTTTAAAAGTGTTTGATACCCAATAGCTGTATTATTATTTCCAGTATTATTGGCTGCAGTGGTGCTACCTCTGAGAGCTTGGTAACCAATAGAGGTGTTGTAATTTGTCCATGCGGTGGTGGTGTCGTTGGCATAGCGTTGAGATTCGTAACCGATGGCGAGACCACTAGAACCAGTTTTGTTAGAATAGAGAGCAGAACTGCCTTGGGCAGAATTGTAGTTACCAGTGGTGTTATTTTGGAGAGCATACATTCCTTGGGCAGAATTGTAGTTACCAGTGGTGTTATTTTGGAGAGCATACATTCCTTGGGCTGTGTTGAAAGAACCAGTGGTGTTGGAGTAAAGAGCTGAATATCCCTGAGCTGAATTGTAGCTACCAGTGATGTTGGAGTAAAGAGTACCAATACCAACTCCTGTATTGTAATATCCTTCCTCTCCAGTTGTATGTGAAAGCGAATTTCCACCACTTCCATAAAACAATGAACCAGTAAAGCCACCATAAGCTTGAGCGTTATAAATTGTTTGGGTTCCATTGATAGCGATTTTGCCGTTGACATCAAGGGCTTGAGTAGGGTTGGTTTTTCCGATACCAATATATCCAGAAGAATTTAAAATACTTTGATTGGTTGAACCAAAATAAGCACCACCTTGGAGAGAAAGTATGGTGGAAGTGGAGGCGCCACGGCTGGTGACACTTGATAAAGTTGAAGTGTTAGATATGGTTCGACCAACTCCGGCTGAAGTGATAGAAATGTCCGTACCTGCGGATAAAACATCAGTTCCACCGATACCGGTGGCGGCGGTCCAGGTGGCGTTGCCACTGGCGTCGGAGGTAAGGATGTAACCGTTGTTGGCGCCATTAGTGAGAGTTATTTTTGGAGTGGTAATACCGACTCCAACATTTAAATTATTGGAAATAGTGGCGGAGCCGGTGACGCCGATGCCACCGTTGATGAAGGTGTTGTGGGCGACGATGTTGTTGCCGACGAAGTTGTGAGTGTTGGCAACTTGAATGTCGTAGGTTTGTTTGTAAGTAGTAGGATAAACCTTTTTAATAGTTTCCCAGCCGTCGACGGTGGCGATGAGCATGCCAGGCTTTAAAAATTTGGTTTTAACCCATTTTGACCTTGACATGGCGTCGAGATTTTGGTATATTGACTTAAATTGATCGCGTGCGTTGCGAATCGCTGTAAACTCTGTGTGTAACAACGCTATAGTTCCCTCAAAAGGTTCCGCGGTCATTTTTTTGTGGTGTTTTTTGTTACCGAGTTCGTAGGCAGCCAGATGAGCGAAAGATTTTTTACCAATAGATTGAAATTTAAAATTAATTTCAGGATAACTAGTGCGGATTATTCGGCTGATTAAATCATCAAAACCGGGGTATTCTTGGTCAATAATTAATTGAGCGGGGATAACGGGCATTTGATTTAGGGCGACAACTAAAGACCGGGCAAAAAGCTCTGGGGCGAAAAGACTTTTTACAAAACGAGATTTGAAATTAGCATAAATGGCTTGTTTAGTTTTAGTGGAAATTTTGACAACTGTTTGATTATCTTCGTTGGCAATGGCAACAAAACTATTTTGAGTGAGTTGTTCGATGCGGTTGCTTTGATCAACTTCGAAGGTACCAACAGAGATTCTGGGTTGGACAAAATAGGGGTGATTGTCGGTAGTTTCGATGGTTTTGCCAGATTGGGTGACTAATTTATAGACTTGTTGAATTCCCATATCCATTAATGCCTCGATTTTTTGATTGACGAATTTGCCGGTTTTCTCGTCTAAAGTGAGAATTTCATCACCGACTTGAATGTCTTTGATAGGAACATCTTCCCATTCATCTTCTTCGTTTTCATCATCACTATGTTTCTTTTTCTTTTTTCTTTTCAATAAAGTATCGCCAGTAACACATTGGCCTTCAACGTGAAGTTTGGCGATGGGGGAAGTGGTGCCGATGCCGACGTTGCCACCATTGAAAAAGCTATCACCTGAGGTTCTTAAAGTGATTTTACTAGTTGATGCTGAATCTTTAACAATGAACATTCCATTTGTGGATGAATCTTCAAAAAACCCTCCTAAACTTTCTCCGTCAGAAGAAATAATATGTAATGCATAAAGACTTGTTCCTGAATTTTTAATTTCTAATTTATAATTTGGACTAGTTGTACCAATTCCTACACTCCCTTTTAAAATAGTTTTAGTGATACTGTCGTTACCTAAAGTAGCAGAATTGGAACCGTTACCAATGGCATTGTAACCAATGACAATTTCGTTGGTTCCAGAGTCGGCGAGGGCAGAAGCGGAAGTGCCTAAGAATAGGGAATTATCGATTGCAGTTAAATTTCCAGTAGTGCCGTTGTAATAACGACCTGAGTTAGTACCAAGAGCAGTATTATTATTGTAAGCACCAGTTAAATTATAGAGTGCGGCAAATCCTTGAGCTGTGTTGTTGTATCCAATAGTGTTGGAAAATAGAGAGTAAGTTCCTTGAGCTGAATTAAAGTAACCAGAGGTGTTGGAATAAAGAGAATAAGCCCCTTGAGCAGAATTTTGATAACCTGTAGTGTTGTTTAATAAACTTTGATAACCAGTAGCAGTATTTGAATTGCCAGTGTTAGTTGATGGGGTAGTACTACCTCTGAGAGCTTGGTAACCAATTGAAGTGTTGTAATTTGTCCAGGCGGTGGTGGTGTCATTGGCATAATATTGAGATTCGGCACCAATAGCAACACCATTACTACCTGATATATTTTCGTGTAAAGCAGCGTAACCTAGAGCAGTATTGTTGTTTCCAACAGTGTTTTTATTTAGAGATGATTCACCTAGTGCCATATTGCGATAACCAGAGGTATTAGCCCCTAATGAAACATAACCAATGGCAGTGTTAGCCCAACCGGTATTATTGACATTTAAAGAATTAGAACCAATTGCTGTGTTGTATCGTCCAGTAGTGTTCGATACTAAACTGCCAATTCCAACTCCAGTGTTAAAGTATCCTTCATAACCACTCGTATGTGATGATGAGTTTCCGCCATTCCCTATAAATAAGGAACCATGAAAGTTAGCATCGTCAATTGCTCCAGCATTGTAAATTGTTTGTTGGCCATTGATGGCGATTTTGCCGTTGACGTCGAGGGCTTGGGATGGGGAAGTAGTGCCAATGCCGACGTTGCCAGCATTTGTGATTAAAAAGTTACCACCACCAGTTTTAGTTTGGAAAACATAGGCATTATTTGCTCCACCAGTGTTGGTGACAAATAGTCCGCCACTGGTTCCTGGGGCTAGGTCAGCGGTTTGACCTGATCCAACTTGAAGGTTTGCCTGTGGATTGGTTGTTCCAATTCCAATTTTTCCATCATTTTTTAAAATACTTTGATTAGTTGATCCAAAGTACGCTCCGCCGAGGAGGTTGAGTATGGTGGAAGTAGAAGCGCCACGGGCGGTGACACTTGATAATGTTGAGGTGTTGGATATGGTTCTACCAACTCCGGCTGAAGTGATAGAAATGTCCGTACCTGCGGATAAAGCGTTGGTGCCACCGATACCACTGGCGGCGGTCCAGGTGGCGTTACCACTAGAATCGGAAGTAAGTAAGTAACCTGAAGCGGCTCCTTGAGAGAGAGTGAGGGTGCCACCGACAGAGAGATTTGTTGAAAAACTTCCATTACCAATAACATCTAATTTTTTGGATGGAGTAGTGGTACCGATACCAAAATAGGTGCCATCGTTGTAAAGATTGCTAGAATTGAGAATTATTTTTCCAGAATTATAAGTTTGAAGAGTTAAATTGCTGCTTCCAAAAGTTTCACCAGAATTTATTGATAATGGGCCAGACGAATTAATGTTGGCACCACTAGAATTGGTGAAATTTAAATCGTAAGCCATAGAAACGTCACCGCTGGACATGAAGGTGGTGGGGTTGTAAAAGGTGTTGCCGGCAGAGGAAAAACTAGCAAAAGTGGTGCCGGCGTCGGAGAAAGTTAAACTGAAACCAGAAAAACCAATGTCAGTATTTTGACTTAATAAACCACCAAGTTTAAATTGTTGACTGGATAAACTTAATCCATTGCCGGCGGTGTAAATAAATGGAGCTGTTTGACCAATATTAATAAAATAAGAAGTATCGTGACCATCTAATAAATCAGCATTGAGATTGGTAACTAGGGTTGATGAGCCAACGGCAAATGGAGCACCAGTGGCATTGAAGGTTTGAAGTCCAGTCCAGGTGTTGGCAGAAGCTAAATTAAGAGCAACAGTTCTACCGACGCCGACAGAAGTAATAGAAATGCCCTGTCCTGCGGATAAAGTGTCAGTGCCGCCGATACCAGCAGCAGTAACCCAAGAGGCATTTCCAGAAGCATCACTTTGTAAAATTTTGTTGGCACCAGCTCCTTGAGGAAGAGTTAAAGTGCCGCCGACAGAAAGATTGGTGGAAAAAGATCCGTTGCCGATAACATCTAATTTTTTAGAAGGGTTAGTTGTACCGATGCCGACATTGCCGACATTATTTATTTTTAAAGAATCAATAACATTAGATCCATTCCAATATGTAAATCGGACACCACTTGGAGCGTAGATGGAAGAACTACCGTTATACATAGAAATGGTGGAGTTTTGGATTAACATTTCTGTACCAACTCTTACATCGCTAGAAAATCTACCTGATCCAACAACATCTAGTTTGTAACCTGGAGTGGTTGTCCCAATACCAATATTACCGGTGGAATATTGAGCATAGAATACTTCAGTATTGCCGATGTTTAGGCGAGTATTTTCGGTTAGGGCACCACCGAGTTTAAAATTATTTGATGATAAAGTTAAGCCATTACCTGCTGCATAAGAAGTACCGATGCCGGTGGAACTAGGAGATATCCAGGCAGCATTGCCACTAGAATCAGAAGTAAGGATGTAACCATTGTTGGCTCCTTGAGGAAGAGTTAATGTTCCGCCAACATTAAGATTTGAAGTGAATCGACCAGTACCTGAAACGTCAAGTTTGTAAGATGGGTTGGTGGTACCGATGCCGACGTTGCCATCATTGAGGACTGTTAATCTTTCTAAACTGTTTGTCCAAAGAGATGTTGTTGTTGAATTAATTTTTATAGATTGTTTATTTGTATTTGTATCCGTAAAAACAGTTCCAATTAGATTTCCATTAAAATTAGCACCACCCTGGAAGTTGAAAACAGCATAAGCACCTGCAGCGTTGAAAGCTGATAATGAACGTCCATCAGATCCACCAAAACGAATAGAACCTTGTCCTGCGGTTTTAACATCTAAAGTATCTAGTGGATTAGTTGTGCCGATGCCAACTGTTCCATTAGCTTTCAAAATACTTTGATTTGTTGATCCAAAGTAGGCACCGCCGAGGAGGTTAAGGGTGGTGGAGGTGGAGGAGCCACGGGCGGTGACGGAGGAGAGGGTGGAAGTATCATTGATAGTTCTACCGATGCCGGTGCCAGTGATGGAAATGTCCGTACCTGCGGTAAGATTTGAAATGAAAGAGCCGCTGGTGCCGACTTGAAGGAAGCTAGAAGAGTGAAGGCCGTCGAGGAGGTCGACGTTTAAATTGGTGACTAAATTAGTAGATCCAACTGATACGAAAGTACCTCCAACTGTAAGATTTTTGGTAATTTCAGTGTCGGAGTTGAGATAGATTTTGCCGGAGTTGGCGGCGGTGAGGGTGATGTCTAGATTGGCGTAGGGGGATTCGGTTTGGATGTAGAGGGGGGAGTTGGAGCGGATGGTGGAGGAAGTGGAGTTGGTGAAGTTTAGGTCATAAGACATAGAAACATCACCAGCTGACATGAAAGTGGTGGGGTTATAAAAGGTGTTACCGGCGCTGGAGAAACTGGCGAAAGTGGAACCGGCGTCGGAGAAAGTTAAATTGAAACCGGAGAAACCAATGTCGGTGTTGGCAGAAAATAGGCCACCTAATTTAAATTGATTACCAACTAGGCTTAAACCATTGCCGGCAGTGTAGGTGTTACCAACAGAAGTACTGTTGATCCACGTGGGAGTGCCACTACCATTGCTCATTAAAACCTGGCCGCTGGTGCCAACACTGGTGTTGACTAGTTTTGATCCATTTCCATATATTAGTGAGCCAGCTGTGGGGGCAATAGTGTCGAATAAATTAAGGCGATAGGCAGAGGTAGTGAGAAGAGTGTTACCGATTGATATATTGGTGGCAGATAATGTGCCACCAACTAAGGTGTTGCCGGAGGCGTCAACGGAAAATCTAGTGGCTAGGGTGGTGGTAGTGGGGTTGTAGTTTTGAAAATTTAGAAAATTGTAGCCTCGGCTGGTGTTGTTGATGGAAGCGTTAATTAGGTTTCCGGTAGAAAGGCTGGCGTTGGTGGCGTTGATAAGGCCGATGCCGTCGGTAGAACCGCTACCTTCGGTGGTGAGTTTGATAATACCGTTGGCGTCGGGATTGATTTCGATGTTACCGCCGCTGGTGTCACTAGCCTTGATAAGGACAGCCTGGCCTTCGATACCGAAAGTGCCAGAAGTAGAAATGATACTGGGAGAGGTTTCACCTAGATTGATATTGCCGCTGGCACCAATGGTTAGCACTGTATTTTTAAGTCCGCTAGCAGATGGTGGAAGTCCTTGCAAAGTTTCGGCATTGATAGCGTAGGCAACGGTGGCAATAGGTTGGCGAGGGTTCATGGTTTCGGAACCGGCAGTAATTTGAAGATAGACAGCAGGATTCTCAGTAAAGACGGAATTGGGGATCTCGGTACCATGAGTTTTACCAATGGTGACTGAAAAAATACCGTTTTCATCGGGAACGACAACTTGAGAGTTACCGGTAGCGGAGGAATAGAGGCTGGTGCCTGTGCCTACAGTTTCGGTGTTAAATAGATCAAAACGTATCGAAACAGATGAAGTGATAGGGTTGCCACTAGAATCAGTCAGTCGACCTTGAAAGGACAGAAAACGATTGGCATAAACAGGAGAGGAAGCAGTGGAGTAAGCAAAGCCGGATTTGGCTTGTTTAATAGATTGACGATAGAAGCCGTAACCGATGGTAGAAGAGATGATGAGGAGGGAAGCGAGAATTAAATAGGCCGTTAAACCCTTAGGTACTCCGTACCACCTTTCCCTTAAAAAGGGAACCTTTAACTTGCTTAATAAGCCTCCCTTTTTAAGGGAGGTCCCGGAACGGAGTGGAGGGGGTGGGTTTAAAGCGGAGGGGGGTTGAACCAAGTTTTTCTTGACTAAATATCTTTGAAAATTGGCGAGGGAGGAGAGTTTGCGTTTGAGGGAGGCATCAGAAAGGCCGGTGCTTTTGAGATAAGCAGCATAGAGGTCAAAATTAGATTTATTAAAATTTTCAATTTTCAATTTACAAATCTCCTTTGTGTTTTAAACCCACCGCCCTTCGGGCACCTCCCTTAAAAAGGGAGGCTATTCTTGCTATGAAGTAAGTTGAGTTGCCCTTTTTAAGGGAAATGTCCTGAAAGGACAAAGGGTTTGAAGACGGTGGGGTTGAAGTGGTGGTTTGGTTTGTACTCCAGTCCGTAAACTGCCTGATATCGTTTAAATAATTTCTGACCGTGCTTTCGGAAAAATTCTTTTTGTTAAGATATTCTGAATATTGGTTGATGATTTCATCGAGGTTGGGTTTTTTGTCGCGGAGAGCGGCTTTGAGAGGGTTGGTTTTTACTAGGCCCTGATCTTGAGTAAATTGGAAAAACTTTGATAACGATGAAAGATATCTGGAGTAGTTGGGGTCGGAGGAAATGGTTTTGAGATATTCAAAAACTGTTTGAGAAGAAAACGGATCTGAAGTTTTAGTGAAGTCCAAGAAATTATCGATGTCAGAAAGATAATTGCGGATGGTGGAGGATGAATAATTTTTATTAACCAACCAAGACTTGAAAGGATTGAGGACAAGAGTGTTGTCCACTAGGGTTCTTTGACTGGTAACGAGGGGGGTCGTTGTCATGGCGATTTTATTTCCAGAGCCAAACAAAGGTAGAGGCAATAATTAAAAACGGGACTAATTTTTCTGCCAGTTGAGAGAAATCAAAATTTTTGGGTTTTGATAAAAATTCAGGTTTAAAATTATACGTTTTATACATGGTTTATAAAATTTTTAACGAATAGATAATATAACTATCTACTATTAGAAAAAGGCTGTCAAGCACAAAATTGATAGGGTTATTGATGTACTTTGATAGTATGAAATTAGGTAAAAATAAGGAAAATAGTGTTTTCATTTTGGTTTACACAGGTGATACACCTACTAACAAAGTATATCTAAGTAGTAAATAGTGAGTAGTAAATAGCTAATAGCAAAAAAGGTAGTTGCGGAGATGTGCGGTTAAGAGAGAAAGATACTAATTGTTCTACTTCGTGGAACAAAATTTCCAATTTTCAATGACCAATTTTCAAAAATCTACCCCTAACCCCTCCTTTGACAAAAGGAGGGGAACTAGTTTAGGTTTGAAGTTAGATTTGGTTTATCTTGTGGGAAAAAGTGATAGGTGGGAAATGGGATTTTTAGAGAGGGATTTTTGATATTGATTGACTTAGGGAGATAGGGAATGAGATAAAGGGGGATGATTTGATGTAGTGAATTTAGATTTAAGATACTAGATTTAAGATTTAAGAATAAAACAAGAAATATATTATTTATATTTATTGGAAGGACAGGGGGGTTATTTTTGAAAATAGATTTAGCAAATATGGGGGATGAGTGCTAAAAGAGTAATTTGGGTTACTTGATGTGTTGACTTTTTTATTTTGTGATATGATTTATTTACGATGGCCAACAAAGTTAATTCAAATATACAAGCTAAACCATTGATTATTGTAGGATCGGTAGTGGCGGGAATGGTGTTGATGTTCTTTTTGGCTACTTCAATAATTCCAAATGCTTTAGTGACATTGACTCGGGCTAGTTCAAGTGGAGAAGTGGTGGTGAATGGTTCATATCTTTTAGGAGAAAAAATTTTGGCAAAAGCGGATGGGAAAGATGCTAATAAAATAAATGTATTTTTATTAGATAAAAATGGAAAACCAGTACAAGGAAAGTCGGTAGATTTAACCGGGATGACAACAGGAGTGAAGCAAATTGAGGATTTGAGTGATGCCACAGGTAAAGTAAGCTTTAGTTTAACTTCGACAACTGAGGGGCAATACAAGATCAATGCTAACTATAATGGACAGGAATTACCACAAACGATTGTGGTGACGTTTAGAAATTAGGACAAAATCACCCCCTGCCCCCTCTTTGAGTAAAGAGGGGGATAAAAACAAAACCCCGGCTGGTGCCGGGGTTTTTGGTTCCATAAGTCATCGGACTTAAGGGAAACTTACCATTCATATGAATGATGTCAAAATTTCGAATCTTTGTCAAGAAGAGTTGTGGTGAGGCAAGTTCGATATCGATGGGTAAATTGGTAGACTTTGGGATATATAAAAACCCGCCGAAGCGGGTTTTTAAGTGCCAATAACTATTAGTATAGCATTGGGGACTCAGCAATTTGATTTTATCAAAAAGATAAGATTGTGGGAAGTTGTTTTTGTGGACCCACCTTCACTAAGGTTACGGCGGGCAAGCCTGACGGGGGTTGAACCCGCTTATTGGGAATGTCGAGTCCCCATCCTATACCGATAGCAGGCCCACATAGATAAAATATTAATTGATTTTTTGATGACTCACAATGGGTTGTTGGTTTTATTTTGATATCTTATGTGTATAGACGTCCCGGTGGGGCGTCTCTACGAGAGATAGAATATGGCTGTGGTGATTCCAACGAGATTGCTTCTCCGCCAGCTGGCGGATCGCAATGACGTGTGTTGGATGTTCGTAATGACGTGTTTTAGATTTGATTGATATATTTATCAAGAAATTATTAGCAGATGGGGGAGTATTCTGATAATGGGGATTGGAGGGTGGATTTGGGTTGGATTTTAGGATAAAAAGCAAGATTTATGATATATGATTTAAGATTTATGAATAAAACAGAATAAAGTAGAGACGCCCCGCCGGGACGTCTCTACTTTAAAAAAAGAAATGTTTGACTCGTGAAAATAGATTATGACTAAAACGGGGATAGTTGGAGGTGATTTGATGTAGAAAAGAATAGTTAAGCAAAATCACCCCCTGACCCCCTCTTTGAGTAAAGAGGGGGAGAAGAAAGGAGGGGTTAGGGGTAGATTTTTACTGGAAATTTACTGCTCCGCCGTTATAGACATTTTTTATTTGTTCCGATGTGAGGGCGTAGTTGTAGATGCGGACGTCGTCGAGTTGACCAGAGAAATAAATACCATTATTAGAGGCATAACCAATATAAAGTTTTGTGTTCGTATCTCCCCTTTGAATTGTAAAATCGGTTTTTTGATTAACAAAATTGCCGTCGATATATATTTTTGCGGTAGTGTTATTATCAAAAGTAACAAGAATATGATGCCAAATATTGGTGGTTAAAGTTTTGGTTGATGTTATTTGTTCATAGCTACCTCCTGAGTTTCTAATTCCGAAATTTGGAGCTCCGGATGAGTCAATATGAAAACGATAATTTCCACCATTAGCAAGTTTATCTATAACAGAGTCATAACTTCGCCAGGAATTGGATTTGACCCAGGCGGACAACGTTAGTGGACTACCTATTAAATCTAAATTATCACCAGCATCAATAGCATCATCTGTTCCATCAAAGTTTAGCGAAGCGTTGGTGTGACCGCTAGCACCGGCGGTCCAGGCTGCTGATGTACCTATTTGACATGTTCCGATAGAGTTCTGGGTACCACTTTGACCTATTGATAGGGTTCCGATATTATTATTTCCGGAAGAATCATTGATGGTTGATCCCTGACATTCGTCCATTTTCCACCAGCCAACTGGGCCACCTTTATTATAATCATAGGCGATTTGAGCAGGGGTGCGGGCGTAGTTGTAAATCTTGACGTCATCAATTTTTCCTGTAAATTTTTCTCCATGAACAGAACCACCATTTGCCCCAACACAAACATCGTCATATATTTTAGGAAGGCTACTCCCAATATTAGTATTTTCAGAAGCTAATGTTCCATTTAAGTAAAGACTCATTTTTTGTCCAGACTGAACTGATAAACAAGTATAATTCCAAGTGTTTAAATTTATAGTTGCAGTAGATGTAGTACATATTTGAGCCGTATTATAATAACAACCCATAACAGTTCTATTGGTATTAAGAGCAATCCAATGTTCCCATTGATTAGCATCGTCTATCATCACTTGTCTGGTGGTATTACTGGTTGGATTAAACCAAAGACATTGGGTGTAATCGGTATTTGCAGGAATTGATGGGGATAATGTACGTTGAACCCAATTGCTAGTTCCATTAAATTGTAGACTGCTACCTTTGTTTTTTTTACCGACTGCCCAAGTAGGGGCTGAAGTTCCGATGTTAAAAGTAAAATTATTATTATTTCCACTAGTATCTTTGGCGGTGGTGCCAGCGTTTTCTTCAAAATTCCATTCGGCAACAGGGGAGGTACAGTAAGAAGTATCGCCGGGGATGCAGTAATCAAGGGAAGTGGTGGTGCCACCAATATTTTGAGTGGTTTGACCAAAAGAAATTGCCGATCCTTGGTTGTAATCTTGTTTGATTTGGTCAGCAGTAAGGGCGGTGTTGTAGATTTTTAGTTCATCGAGAATTCCAGAAAAAGCATATCCGCCACCTTCGTAATCGCCGTATGTTAGTTTACTATTAGAGACATCAATTGATGGATAAGGAAAATTAGAATTATTACTTAAAACACCATTGATATATATATTAACTTTACCATTTGGAGTTGCTGATCCTGTAATGTGATACCAATTATTTAGATTACTAGTGTTTAATGCACAAACCCAAATTCTTGAACCTCCACCACCATTTACCGATAATCCAAATTTTCCATTACCACAAACACTATCACCGTAAGACAGGCTATATGCATTTAATTTATACATCAAATATCTATTACTGTTGGTTGAGGTTGGATATGCCCACAGTGAAAAAGTGACTCCATTGGGAGTATCAATAGGACTATTAGTATAATCTGTAAATTCAATTTGAGAGGTGCTAAAAGATAGACCTTTATTTGCTTTACCATTATTTGTCCAAGTTGGTAATTTTCCTGCTGTAAATGTCAAATTTAAAGTAGAGCCTATTACACTATTATTAAGTATGGTTCCTTGGCCTTCATCAAATTTATAATAGGCGACAAGAGAAGAATTTAGATTTGGGGCGGTGTTGGATTGGACGCCTAAATTTGCCGAAGAACCGGATAAACTTCCGCGGGAGTTGTAATCGAGTTTGATTTGGGCGGCGGTGCGGGCGTAGGGGTAGATTTTAAGGTCGTCAAGATAACCATTAAATGTAAAATTACCACCATTAAATCGACCAATATTAATATTACTGGAAGTGGTTGTTAGAGTTCCAGGTTGGTTTATGGTTTTAACTAGTTTTCCATTGATGTACATTTTAATGTCGGTGCCATCAAAAGTTGCGGCAACAAAATTCCATTGATTATTTGTCATATTAGTATTGTTGTATCTTTGGGTGCCATTTATAGATAAACTAAAACCAAAATAGCCATCCTGAGCTTCAATATAATTTGCTCCGTCTTTTGATAAAAAAATTCCTCGACCACTATTGGTTCCTTCTCCGGTTCTTTTTACCCAACCTTCCATGGTGATAGTAGAAGATGTTTGAGATGAAGAATATGGAACGGTAATGTAACTGTTACTACTACCACTGAATTGTAAACATTTTCCAGAAATGCATTGGGATTCGTTGGTCCAGGTGGGGGCGGAGGAACCAGTACCGAGGGTACCGTTATTAGTGCCGGCGGAGTCGTAGGCGGTGGTGCCGACGCCTTCGTCGAATTTGTAATAGGCGATGGGAGCGGTGCCGAGTTCTTCGGATTGAAGGGAAACAATGGGTTGAGTAGAGGCGTATTTACGGACAAAGACTTCTCTTAACCAAATACTTTCATTAAATTGTTCACCAATAGCCAAAATAATATTGTTTGGTTTGGTATAACCTGAGGTTACGGTTTTTTCATTGTATGCCCAAGCACTAGTACCAACACTCAATCCACCGAGTGAATATCCACTTAATAATAATGACGAGTTTGTTAATTTATGAACGTGTCTTACCCAGCCGTCAGTGTTAAATTGATATGTTGGATAGGTGGTGTCGTTAGCAATATTACTGGCTTGACCAGTGGTGGTGTCAAAACCTACTTTCCCATACCAACCACCATAGTCACCAAATGTAATTATAGAATTACCGCTACCATTGGCGATAGTTGAACTATTAGTATTATTATAGAGAGTAGTGGTTCGAGTGGGATTAAATAAAACGTTAGTGGTATCGTGTCCTGTTGACCCAGATTTTGTTGCTTTAACGGTAAATTCAGCAACTACTTCTTGCCCGGTTATATTAATAATATTTTTGATCCAGGTCATAGTAGAACCAGGGTTGTCGGCACCAGTAGACCAGGTTTTGGCCCAACCATTTTCAACTCCACCATTTGTCCAATTCCAGTCCACGTCGGATGTTTGAAAATTATTTTTAAAATAAATAAAAGTATCAGTTCCCGAACTAACACTCGCGGATTGAGAATTGCCGTAATAAGCGTAAATAGTAGCTCCAGAAGTGGGAAGAGAATTGGCTTTTACCCAAACTCTAGTATCGGCTGTTTGATTACAACTGTTAGGTCCGGTTGGTTCTATCCAATAGGGTAATAAATTGCCGTTAATATCGGTAATTCTAATATCATCACAATCAGTTTGCATTTTACCGTCAGCAATAAGTTGACTGGTACCGATAGAAATGGAAACTTGAAAGTCAGTAAGATTTGATCCGGAACTATTAGTGACAGAAATACTTTTACGATAATGCCAAGATTCATCCCACCAGGCAGCAGAAACTTTGGTGGTTTTACCACCGATTTTTAAGAAAAAAACTATACCAGCAAGAGATAAAAAAAAGATAATAAATAGAGTTTTGTAGGAAAGAGATTGAAGAGATTTCATGTCCAATCTTCCCCCTCACCCCCTTCTTTAACAAGACGGGGGAAAACATTTAAGTCCCTCTTGTTAAAGAGGGATTTAGGGAGATTGAAAATGTAGGAAAGATTTTGAAGGGATTTCACTGGTTAAGTTTAGCATTTTTCCCCCTCTTTCCTCAAAGAGGGGGCAGGGGGTGATTTAGAGTGGAGGTGGGGTTTAATTATTGACTTCGGGTAATGTTTGGGTCCATAATTATTTTATGAAACAAATAATTCTTTTTGAACAAAAACAAATTCGCCGATTGTGGGATGAGAATAGTGAAAAATGGTATTTTTCGGTAGTGGATGTAATTGCGGCTTTGACAGGAAGTACAATCCCCAAAAGATATTGGTCTGACCTGAAGATAAAATTAGATAATGAAGGGAGTGAGGTGTACGAAAAAATCGTACAACTGAAATTTTTGTCTAAAGATGGGAAATATTATTTATCTGATGCAGCTGATGCCGAAACACTTTTTCGATTGATTCAATCGATTCCTTCTCCACAAGCGGAACCGTTTAAATTGTGGTTGGCAAAAGTGGGGTATGAAAGGTTAAAAGAAATTAGTGATCCGGAAATTTCTTTGGATAGAGCCAGAGAAAATTGGAAATCAATGGGGCATTCAAAAGAATGGATTGAGCAAAGAATGCGAGGTCAAGAAATAAGGAATAAATTAACTGACTATTGGGCTAATCATGAAATTAAAGAACAAGAAGAATTTGCTATTTTGACAAATATAATTCATCAAGAATGGACCGGGTTAACTGTAAAAGAACATAAAAATTTAAAAAATCTTAGAGGCCAGAATTTGCGAGATAACATGACTGATGCGGAATTGTTATTTACTTCGTTGGCAGAATTGACGACAAATAAAATAGCGGAAAAGGAGAAAGCGATTGGTTTTGTAAAAAATGCGGTCTCGGCCAAAAAAGCGGGTCACTATACTAAAAAAACTAAAGATAATTTTGAAAAAATAACCGATAGTAAGGTGATAAGTGATCAGAATTATTTAGGGGATCAAAGTCACCCTTTAATTCCCTCTTTGAAAAAGAGGGAACACTAGGCATGTTATTTGAAGGAGTAGGGGTAGATTTTGAAGAGAAAGGACATTTTAATCGTACGAAAAAATCGTATGGTTGAATTTGTGTCGATAGGAATTTTACTTAAGGGTGATGTGGAGTTGACAGTCGAGGGCGGCTGCGACTTTTTTTAGGAAAAGGAGTGAGGGGTTGTAGGTGCCGGATTCTAGGCGAGAGAGGGCTGATTGTTTGGTTCCCATCTTGATAGCTAAATCTTTTTGAGAAATTTTTTTAGCAATTCTTTTTTTGATTAAAGCGTCGATGATTTCATATTCTGGACCAAGACGATCGTATCCAGCCTTAATTTCTGGATCTTTCATGGACTTATCAAAAAAATCTTTGAATGAAGTTGGATTGAATTTATTATTCATAATTATTTATAACATATGTGTTATATTATGGCAAGTTGGAAATTCTTTGTAAGGCTAAATTAATTTCTTTTGGCGGAGTTTTTTGAGATTTTTTAATAAAGCCATGTAAAATCATAATTTGATTTTTATAAAAACAATAAAACAAGCGAATTTCTTGTTGACCTCTAGTTCTTAATTCAAATAAATTATGTGATACTGGTTTGGAATATGGCATGGTCAGTTGAGGACCGTAAGTTTCTAAAAGTTTGAGGTGGCGAAGTACTTTTGAGTGAGTTGATTTATTTAAACTTTCGATAAATTTGTCGATGTCAGAGTTAAAGAAGATGATGTTCATAAATAATTATGGCATAAAACAGAGAAAGAATTTGCGAGGATTGGATTTACTGGAAGTTTACCGCTCCGCCGTTGTAGATTTGTTTTACTTGTTCCGATGTTAAGGCGTAATTGTAGATGCGGACGTCGTCGATTTGACCATTAAAATAAGAACCACTGTAGTCAGCATCACGACCTATTCCTAATGCGTTACCTGAACAATATATGGTTCCAGTTCCAGTTCCTATTTGACTGTTTTTAAGAATACCGTCGATATATATTTTTATAGCAGTACCATCATAAGTCATAATGGCGTTGTGCCAAAGATTATTACCATAAGTAGTTGAAGTAGAAGTACCTAAATTACTACCAGTAGCTTGATACACATAAGTATTAACTGTGCCACTGGCGAGACTTAAACCAAATCCTGAACCTCTATTCCTGATAATTGTGCCAGTGGAATTTGATGGTGCCTTAAACCAAGAAGACACGGTGATATTTGATGGGCAAAATAAACTATTATTTCCAATCCAGACATAATCATCTGTTCCATCTAAATTTAAACTTGAATTTGTTTTTCCACTAACGCCGTTAGTCCAGGCGGCGGAGGTGCCGACTTGACAAGTGCCGAGGGAATTTTGAGTTCCCGAGGCACCAATTATGATTGTTCCGGTGTTACCAATTCCGCTCCAATCATAGGCAATATTTCCTTGGCATTCGTCAAATTTCCACCAACCAACTGGACCACCTTTATTATAATCGTAGGCGATTTGAGCAGGGGTGCGGGCGTAGTTGTAGATTTTGACGTGGTCAATTTGTCCGTCAAAAAATCCATTATAACCATTTCCTGCATAAAGGTTTGTTGCGTAGTTATAAAAAGTTTGTTGGCGGACAAAGGTTGTTTTTGGAATACCGTTTATATAGATTGTAGTGGTTGTACTTCCAGCAGAATAGACTGCCGAAAAATAATACCAGGTGTTGCTATTAATTGGAATTGTTGATGAATATGCTCCTGAATTGTAAATATCAATAGAAGCATTATTTCTGTGAACGTAAAACATAGGAGTGCTACTAGATAGAGAATTGGCCCATTGTAGTATTCCTGTTGCCCCAGAGACAGTGTCGGTTTTAAACCAAAAATTAACGCTATAATCTGTTAGATTTGTCCCATTTAATGTTGCAGATGTGTAATCATTACCATCGAAATTCATGGCTTTGCCGATTTTGCCTTGGGTCCAGGTGGGGGCGGAATTGCCGGTGCCAAGAGTGCCAGTGTTGTTGTTGCCGGAGGTATCGATGATACTTGTGCCGATACCTTCGTCCATTTTCCATTCAGCTACAGGTGCTGAGCATGTCGAAGCATCACCGGGGATACAGTAATCTAAACTAGTGGTGGTGCCACCAATATTTTGAGTGGTTTGGCCAAAAGAAATTGCCGATCCTTGGTTGTAATCTTGAAAAACTTCTTGATCAGTGATGGCTCGGTTGTAAATTTTGGCTTCATCAATAATTACACCTCTACCTTTAGAGTTACTTCCCATATTAGATAAATTTCCAGTGGCAGGGTCAACAAGATAATTGCTTAAACCTAAACTAGTCAAATCATTGTATTGATAAAGCTTACCGTTTTTGTACATTTTTGCTGTGTGAGTAGTACTATCATAGGTATAAACAACATGGTACCAATTTCCATCGAATGGAATAGGAACATTAATTCCGGCTCTTCTGGTTCCATCAATATAAACATCGCCTCGAATAGCTCCAGTGTTGTATGAATCATAAAAAAACCAGGCGTAAGGTGGAGAAAGCAACATTACATCTGTTGTTTGATTGTAATCAGTGGTTCTTTTAAACCAAACAGAAACACTAAAAGCATTTCTAAAATTTGGTTGATAAGGTAATGATATAGAATCGTTGACCCCAGAAAAACCAATTCCAGATTTATATTTACCTGTTTGCCAGGTTGGTTTGGTAGTGCCAATAAATGAACCTGTGTGATTATTTCCTGATGAATCGTAAACTGAAGTTCCAGAATTTTCGTCAAATTTATAGTAAGCGACTAGACCGGATTTTAGACTAGGGGCGGTGTTGGATTGGACGCCTAAATTTGCAGAAGAACCGGATGAACTGCCTCGGGAATTGTAGTCTAATTTTATTTGGTCGGCAGTGCGGGCGTAGGGATAAATTTTGACTTCGTCAATGGAACCTTTAAAATATTTATCTCCCCAAGTGTAGATGTTTCCACCAAACATCATATTGTTTGTACGGTTCATGTTAATTGATGGATTTGTGGCTGTTTTTGTTTTTACAAGTTTTCCGTCTGCGTAAAATTTGCTTGTTGATCCGTCCCAAGTGTAAGCTAAATTAGTCCACTTGTTGGCTGTTAAAACACTACCCCAACTATCGTCCATTTCATTAGTATGACCTCCGCTTGTGTTCCAATATACTAAAGACACAGAGTTTCCATTTTGATAGAATGACCATTCATAAAGTGAATATTGTTTTCCGATTATTCCTGTTTGTATATCTGTAATATTTTGTGGTTTAACCCAGAAATTAATACTAATTTTATTAGTGTTATTCCAACTAGCATCATAATTACTGTTAACGCTTTGGGTTCCATCAAAACTTAAACATTTTCCAGAAATACATTGTGATTCGTTGGCCCAGGTGGGAGCGGAAGAGCCGGTGCCAAAAGTACCGTTATTAGATCCAGTTGAATCATAGGCAGTCGTGCCGACGCCTTCGTCGAATTTCCAATAGGCGATGGGGGCGGTGCCGATTTCTTCGGATTGATTGGAAGTGGTGGGTTGAGTGGAGGCATATTTATGGACAAAAATGTAATCATAAGAAGATATTGAAGCTGGTTCAATTGGACTTACACCAATACTTCCGGTGCTGTTTTGAACAACTTGATTTATATTTTGGTTAATATCATTAATGAACAGACTAACAGATGTGCCAACTGCAAGTATCTTCATGTTATACCAAGTATTTGTATCCAGTGTATAGGTGCCATATGCGCCTAAAGCGCTATCATTTTGCGAATAACCAAAATTATCCCCTTCAGTTCTTAAATAATAACCATTATCAGTATTGCCTGATGCTTTATGGCGGATGTATAAACCACCTCTGGTGTTGGAAGTTTTTAATCTTGATTCAAAATAGTAGTTATTCATAGATTCGTTTCCAGCAAAAGCTCCTTTCCATGTGGTGGCATTTGATAATGCCATAATTTTATTATTTGATTCGGTGATGATGCTGGCGGTAACGCCGGTTTCAAAAGTCCATTTGGACGTACCGTTTTTAAAATCATCAAAAAATTCAAAGACATTATCACCGTTTTCATTATTGCTGGCACTGGAATTGCCGTAATAAGCATAAATAGTAGCTCCAGAAGTAGGGAGGGAATTGGCTTTTAACCAAATTTTGGTATCACCACTGGCTGAATTACAACCAGGATTGTTTTCTTCTATCCAATAGGGTAATAAATTGCCGTTAATATCGGTAATTCTAATATCATCACAATCGGTTTGCATTTTACCGTCAGCAATAAGTTGACTGGTACCGATAGAAATGGAAACTTGAAAGTCAGTAAGATTTGATCCGGAACTATTAGTGACAGAAATACTTTTACGGTAATGCCAAGATTCATCCCACCAAGCAGCAGAAACTTTTTGAGTTTTACCACCTATTTTTAAGAAAAAAACTATACCAGCAAGAGAAAGAAAGAAGATAATAAATAGAGTTTTGTAGGAAAGAGATTGAAGAGATTTCACTGGTTAAGTTTAGCATTTTTCCCCCTCTTTACTCAAAGAGGGGGTAGGGGGTGATTTTGAATGGGGGTAGATTTTGATGGGAAAAGACATTAAATTTAATTATGAAATATAAATGTCCTGAGGAAGCAAGAACGAGTGTAGGTAATTTGAAATATTTTGAAGATTTAAGATCGTTGGCAAAAATAAATAGAAATAATCCAACCGAAGCAGAGAAAATATTTTGGAAGAGACTAAAAAAGTATAGTTATCCATTTTTAAGACAAAAAGCTATTTATCGATTTATTTTAGATTTTTATTGTTCAAAATTATTATTGGCCATAGAAATTGATGGTGGTATTCACAATAATAGAAAGAATTATGATGATGGCAGAGACGACTTGTTGAATAAAATTGGAATTAAAACTGTGAGATTTAAAAATGAAGAAGTTTTGGAAAATATAGATGAGGTGTTTAAAAAATTAGAAGAGATAATGAAAGAAAGAGAAAAAGAAATTAAATAAGTTTTACCCCTCTTTACTCAAAGAGGGGAAGGGGTGATTTTGAATGGGGTGGGTTTTGTCCTAGTAAAACACTACCTTCACACTTTGTGGTAATTTGGCGGTTTCTGTTTTGGCGGTAATATTGGCAGTTTGAGTAGTAGAGGAGACAAGATCAAAAATAGCTTTGCCGTTTTGATCGGTGATTTCTTGTTGGTTGGTGATAGTAATATTTTTGGGTAAATTTAAAGTGACAGTTTGGTTGGCAACTCCAAGACCGCGGCCGTCAAGTAAAAAAATGGTGATGCGAACGGCTTCTTTGCCGTCGGCTTTGGCTTGAAGAGGGGAGGCAAACAAGTAAGAGTTTTCTAGAACAACAGAGGTAGTGGAAGTGGCAGCACGTTGATAAGTGGTGGTGGTACGGACGACTAAAAAGACGGAGGCGATAAGAGCGAGAGAAAGAAAGGCAATAATAAATAAATATTTATTTTTCACTAAATTAGTTTAACATCAAAATCACCCCCTGATCCTCTTTGTCCCCCTCCTTTTGTCAAAGGAGGGGTTAGGGGTAGATTTTGGCCGGGAGGAATTTGCGGATTGCCGGTAAAAATCTAGATCGTTTTGATTTTTGTAGATGAAGAAGATAAAAAGTAATAATTAGCGCAATAATTAATAGAGGAATTAAATATTTTACAAAAGGATATTGTTGTAGAAAGAGGTAGAAGATGGAGGGTAGGATATAGAGGAGGGTGTTACTTTTGGGAGAATAATTATTATTAAATTTAGTGGTGGCATAAAGGCGATAATCACTGGCATAGGCAGTGGGAAGATTAAGACTGAAGTTGCCCTGAGAGTCGGTGGTGGCGGTGACAGAGGGGAGAGAGTAGGCTAGGGCTTCTTTTGGTTTGATAAAGGCAGTTAAATTGGGAAAAAGAGAAAAGGCTTGAGCAGTGTCATTAACTTTATAAAAATTAATATTAACTTGTGAATTTGGGATAGCTTGTCCAGAAGTTAAAACAGTACTGTCGGGGTTAATATTGCTTTCTTCCAAAGAAATTGTGGGAGGAAGTAAAATTGGTCCAATATCAGTGTGGTAGTTGGTGGCTGGGGGAGCAGGAAAGCACACAGGAGTGGTTTGGCGAGAATTATTGTCGGTAGAAGTAAGGCAAAGATCGGAGATATTTCCTTTTGGAAGAAGAGTTTTGTCAAAGATAAAATAACCAGTGTCGTCGCTATAAGTTTGAGCATAAACTTGAGGGTTACTTAATTCAACTTTGGAATTGGGTGAAGTGTAGCCGTAAATGGTGACGCGATTTTGGTCAACAGAAGCGGTGACGACAGTGTTGGTTGTTTGCTCCAGAGCAAACATAGATGTTGGATGATAGATGTTAGATGCTAGGAAAAAAAGAAAAAATAAAAACCACATAATTAAGTTTAGCATTGTGGATGGGGAATAAAAACAAAAAGCCTCCCTTTTTAAGGGAGGTCTTTGAGTTTACGAAAAGAGTGGGTTTAATTGTCTTTGTATTTTTTCTTGAGTTCTTCAAGTTCTTTTTCGAGTTGAGCGACATCACCTTCAGCGGCTTTTGGATTCTTCTTTGATTTCTTTTTGATGACGATAATCAAAGCAGTAACAATAGCGATAGCGGCAGTGATGAGGATAATTAGTCTCCATGGAATTACCCAAAAGATGATGGTGGTAGCGATTATTGCTCCAGCAGTACCGTAGACAGCATTAAGGGTAGCTTTATAGCGACCAAAGAGCCATTTTTTGTCGAGAGTATTTTGAAAATCTCGGGTAGTATAGGGGAAAATATTGGTTTGGTCCAAAGCTAATTGAGCGGTTTTGCCACCGAGCCAATTTTTGATAGTGATAGAGCCAACGGGTTGGATATGAATATCAGAGGAATTTTTAATAGTAGCTTTGAAATCAATTGGTCCAAATTCGGAAAATTTTGGAGCAGTAAAAGATTGAATAGTGGCTTTTTGATTAATATCTCCAGGAACAGTGACATAAACCAAAGTTCCAACATTGGTTTGGACTGAAGCACCGGTAGCACTACCAATAGAACCTGATTCTGGGCTATAAACCACAGCAGCATAATGACCACCTGGAAGAGCGTTGGCTGGAGGAAGAACAGTTAGAGTAAGACTTTTAGTTTCTCCTGGTTTGAGAGTAAGAGAGGATGGGGAGATTTGGATCCAGGAACTAGCGGCCCAACGATTGCTAGCGACTTCGGAAATATCGTCAATAAAATTTGGGGTACCTTTGTTATCGGTAACGACAAAATCACGAATAGTAACTTTGATGGTTTTGGTGTCGTTTGATTCGTTACGGACTTTGATAGCTTGAGAATTAGACCCGTCAGCGGGAACACTAACTTCTAGACGAGGGGGGATGGCAGAAAGACCACTGCTGGTGACAGTTTGAGCTAATAGTGGTTTAGCTAGTAGTAAATAGCTGGTAGCGATTAGTAAATAGTTAGTAGCTAGTAGTGATTTAGAGATTTTGGCAGGTTTCATTTTTTTTATATATATTAATTTAACACCTAAAAAGTAGCGGTGGCAATAAAGTTAATTTCATTTTGATAAGTACCTGCTGGTTGATTGTTGCCGACAGTAATTCGATAACAAATATAAGCGGAATCGGTACCTGTAGGAGTAGTGGTTCGGCTCATAACTGATTGAGCATTGGCATAACCAATTCCAAAAGGTTTGTAAGCAGTGGCAGTAGTAATACCTAAGACTGCACCAGAAGAAGTGCTTCCAACTTCTAGTGAGTAACCAAAACCAGAGGTAGAACTTGTGGTCCACAGAGCAGCGGAAGAAGTGGTACAGGAATTGCTGGGACAGGTAGTGTCGGGGATAGTGGTACTGCCGCCAATCATGGTTAATTTGCCTGATTCAAAGGTTTGGATAACGTAACCAGTAGCGGAATTGGTGGTACATTGGAGGAATTGAGCTAAGTTGTTAAAAGCACTTAAATTAAGTGATCCAAATTCGACGCTAGCACCGGTGGTGCTGGCTGCTCCAGAACCAAGAGCTGTACCACAACGAGCAGTGGAAGTAGTGACACCACTATTGCCAACAGAGAAAGTAAGAGTTGGGTCAACGGTAGCAGTGACTCGGACAGATTCAGTGACAGCGATTTTGCCAGTAGTAGTATCTTCATCAATAACAGCTCCAGAGGCTTCAAGATGGCGAAGAATAAAGGTATAAGTATCAGCCGTAGCGTTAGCTTGACCGACAGTGTGGTTAGCGGCTGGGGCGGGGTTCATCAACATATTAGTAGCATTTCCAATAACGATACTTCCAGAGGTATTAATAGGGTTGGAGGTACCAGCAGCTAAAGTACAGGTAATAGTGTGATAAGAGTTTCCAGAAATAACAGTAGTGGTTCCAACATCGCCAGCAGTAGCTCCCCAGGGACAAGTAACAGCAGCATTTAATAAAGTACCTTGATCAAAACCAGCGGTATCAGGTGAATTGTCGGCTTGAAGAGTGCCGTTAGCTTTAATTAACACTTGCCATTTTGTACCACCAATAGAAGTTTGTGGTTTAAAAGAAATGGTGTGAGTGGCGTATCGAGGAGAGATAACACTTAGACCTGAAGCAACGTTGCTAACACCGATCCCGGTATCGAGAGCAATAGCATCGCCATTAACTAAACCTTTGACAACGTAAGTGTTAGTACCGCTGACACTGTTTTGAATAGAAAGAGTGTCGCCGATATCTAAATTGTAATTGTTGACAGAAAGAGTTGTTCCAGTGGTGTTGACATAAATAATGGAATTTCCGGCAGTATTACCAGCACCAAGACGAGCGAAGTAGGAGAGTTGAGCTGAAGAAAGTTGGTCTTTTAGTTCAGTTGAAGAGATCGAATGGGATATCTTTGGATTTTTGAGGTAGAAAAATAGTGGTGAAAAAAATACTAAGCAGAGTGCGACTTTCAAAACTGACCGTTGGTTCATTTTTTTTAATTTAACTGAAATGTATATTAATACAATAAGTCCAATCAAATACTTCTGTCAATAAGATATATCAACTTAAATAGTAACAATTGGTTGGCATTTTAAAAGAGATACATATAGTTGGTTCATAATTATGGTATTAAAATATAGAATGAAGATAATGCTTATTGACGATAAAATTTCTTTGGGTAAAAAAATTAGGATGTATCGAAAAAAAACTGGGTTGACTCAGGAAGCTATGGCGGAAAAGCTTAGTTTAAGTTCTAAATACATTCAATTTATTGAAAATGGGAACCGAAGGCCTTCTTTGAAAGTGCTTTATAAAATCGCTGATATTTTAAATATAGATATTTGTTATCTTTTTTGTTCGAAGTATCTGTCTAAAAAGTAGCGGTAGCAATAAAGCTAATTTGGTTTTGATAAGTACCAGCTTCTTGAAAATTGGAAGCAGTGATGCGGTAGCAAATGTAGGCTCGGTCTTCTGATGAGGGAGTTGATGTTCGGTTCATGATGACTCGACTGTTGTTGTATCCTTGACCAAAAGGTTTAGCGGCAAAATCAGACCCAGCTTCAAAAGTAATAGGAGAGCTATTAATAGCTTCAAGTGAATAACCAAATTGAGACGAACTAACAGTATTGCTCCAATTATTAGCAGTATCAAGGTTACAGGTAGTGGAGGAGTCGCAGGTGGTATCAGGGATGGTGCTATCACTTCCAACATTGGTAATGGTTAATGGTTTATTTTCAAAAACTTGAACAGTATATCCGCTGACAGCATTGGTGGAACAAGTAAATCTTTGGGCAAGAGTATTGAATTGGCCTAAATTAATTGATCCAAAATTGACGCCGGTAGCAGTAGTTTGAGCGGCTCCAGCAGAAAGAGTGGTGCCACAACGAGTAAGTCCTGGGGTGCTGGTACCAATAGCATCAATATAAAAAGTGATGGTTGGGTCAATGGTGGCAGTAATTTTTACTGATTCGGTAAGAGCGATTTTACCAATAGCGGTGTCGCCGTTGATAACAGTGCCTGAAGAATTGGTGTGGCGAATAATAAAAGTGTAAGTATCAGCTGAAGCGTTGGCTTGACCGATAGTATGGCTAATAGCTGGAGCAGGGTTGATAAGTTTATTGGAATTTCCAATAACAATAGTTCCGGTTTCTCCTGTACCAGCAGGATTAGTACCGTTAAGAGGAAGAGAACAAGTAATAATATGGTATAGCCCAGTTGAACCGACACCGACACCATCAGTGAGGGTGGTGCTGGTGCCAACACTAGCAGTTCCTCCCCATGGACAGGTAATATCTGATGATAATAAACCGTGAGAATCAAATCCGCCTTGGTCGGGCATACCATCACTAGGATTTTCGCCAGGTAAATTGGTGGCTTTCAGTAGAACTTGCCATTTACCATTTTCAATAGAGACTTCTGGTGAGAAACTGACGTTGTGGACTGCTGATCTAGTGGCAACAACATAATGATTTAGATTAACATTAAGATTGTCGATACTTTGAGCAAGCATAATTCCATTGGTGCCAGTAGTGTCACTAACGACATATTGAGTGCTGCCATTTGTAGCATTAGCAATGGCTAAAGTATCACCAATAAATAAATTGTAATTATTGTTGGATGGGGCTGATCCAGAGTTAGTTATAACAGTGATAAGTGAATTTTCAGCGGTATTATTGGCATCAAGGCGGCCAAAATAGGAAAGTTGAGCAGAGGAAAGTTGATCACGAAGATCATTGGTAGTCGATTTAATGGTTTTAGGATAAAAAAAAGAAAAACCAAGACCGCAAAAAGTAGCGATTAAAACAAAATAAATTTTTGGTGACGTAATTTTCACTAATAAGAGAATAATGTTTTTAGGAAACGTTTGCAAGAATTAAACGTTTCTCTATTGAAAAATATGCTTGGTTATATTAAAGTAGAGACGTTATTAATATTAAAAAAAGAAAAATATGAATAAATATGTCTATTTTTTCGGCAAAGGAAAAGCTGAAGGCGACAAAGATATGAAACCGCTTTTAGGCGGGAAAGGAGCTGGTTTGGCAGAAATGACCAATTTAGGTATTCCTGTTCCGGCTGGTTTTACTATTTCAACCGAGGTCTGTCGATACTATTATAATAATGGGGAAAAATATCCAACTGAGTTAAAGGAACAAATAGCAACGGAGTTAAAGAGATTAGAAGAAACTACTGGAAAGAAATTTGGTGATGCTAAAAATCCCTTGTTAGTTTCAGTTCGTTCTGGAGCAGCAGTTTCTATGCCAGGAATGATGGACACTATTTTGAATTTAGGTTTGAATGAAGAAGTAGTTAAAGGTATGGTGGAAAAAACGGGTAATGCTAGATTTGTGTGGGATTCTTACCGAAGATTTATTCAAATGTATTGTAATGTGGTGGAAAACATGGAACATGAAAAATTGGAACATGTAATCAACTCAGTTAAAGCTAAAAAGGGGATTAAAGAAGACACTGCCATGACAGCTGAAGATTGGCAAGAAGTGGTCAAAGGTTATAAAGAAATTTATAAACTAGAAAAAGGAAAAGATTTTCCAGAAAATCCTCAAGATCAATTAGATGGAGCTATTGATGCCGTTTTTGGTTCTTGGAATAATCCACGAGCAATTATTTATCGTCAATTAAATAAAATTGATGAAACTAAAATTTTTGGAACTGCGGTCAACGTTCAATCAATGGTTTTTGGAAACATGGGTGATGACTGTGGAACTGGTGTGGCTTTCACTCGTAACCCTTCTACTGGAGAAAATAAATCTTACGGTGAGTATTTAATGAATGCTCAAGGTGAAGATGTGGTAGCTGGTATTCGAACTCCAAAAAAATTGGAAACTCTCAAAGAAGATAATGAAACGGCATACAACGAATTAATGGCTATTTTCGACAAGCTCGAAAAACATTATAAAGATATGCAAGATGTGGAGTTCACTATTGAAAATAGTAAACTTTTTGTGTTGCAAACTCGTAATGCCAAGAGAACTGCTCCAGCTATGGTAAAAGTAGCTGTTGATTTAGTAGCTGAAGGGATGATTGATGAGAAAACTGCTTTGACTCGAGTTGAAGCTGACAAACTTGATCAATTACTTCATCCAACTTTAGATCCAAAAGCGAAAGCTGATTTCAAAGTTATTGCCAAAGGTTTACCAGCATCTCCAGGTGCAGCCAACGGACAAGTTGTCTTTAACGCTGAAACTGCCGTAGAATGGGTAGAAAATGGTAAAAAAGTAATTTTGGTCCGAGCTGAAACTTCTCCAGAAGACATTGCTGGTATGAACGCTGCTAGTGGTATTTTGACCGCTCGTGGGGGAATGACTTCTCATGCAGCTGTGGTGGCCCGAGGTATGGGTCGCTGTTGTGTGGCTGGTTGTGAAATGCTTTCTGTTGATGAAAAAAACAAAGAGTTCAGAATTGGTGATCAATCAATTAAAGAAGGAGAAATCATTACTCTCGATGGTTCTACTGGTGAAGTCTTTTTGGGACAAGTGCCAACCATGGAAGCTACTCTTTCAGGTGATTTTGCTAAATTAATGAAATGGGCAGATGAAACCAGAAAATTGGAAGTCAGAACTAATGCGGATACTCCAAAAGATGCTCGAGTAGCTCGAGAATTTGGTGCTCAAGGTATTGGTCTTTGCCGAACTGAACATATGTTCTTCGAAGAAGATAAAATCTTTGCCATTCGACAAATGATTATTTCTGATACTGTAGAACAACGTCAAGCTGCTTTGGCAAAAATTTTCCCAATGCAAAAAAATGATTTCAAACAATTATTTGAAATTATGAAAGGTCTGCCGGTCAAAATCCGTTTGCTTGATCCACCTCTACATGAATTTGTACCTCATGAAGACAAAGATATCAAAGCTTTGGCAGAAGAAATGGGAATTTCTTTTGAAAAACTCAAAGAAAAAGTGGAATCTCTTCACGAAGCTAATCCAATGATGGGTCATCGTGGATGCCGATTAGGTGTAACTTTCCCAGAAATCAATCAGATGCAAGTAAAAGCTATCATGAGTGCTGCATGTGAATTGAAGAAAGAGCAAAATGCAGAGATCGTGCCTGAAATCATGATCCCATTAATTGCTGATGTGGAAGAATTGAAATGGCTTAAAGCAAAATTGATTCCAGTTATCGAAGAAACCATGAAAGAATATGGTGTCACTTTGAAATACGAAATTGGAACCATGATCGAAATCCCACGAGCAGCAGTAACTGCGGATGAGATTGGTGCTGAAGCAGAATTCTTCTCTTTTGGAACCAATGATTTAACTCAAATGACTTATGGATTTAGCCGAGATGACGCTGGAAAATTCATTAAAGAATATTTGGCTCAGAAAATCTTGGTCGAAGATCCATTCAAGAGTGTTGACCAAAAAGGTGTTGGCAAACTGATGGAAATGGCAGTAAAACTTGGTCGAGCAGGTAATCCAAAACTTAACATTGGTATCTGCGGAGAACAAGGTGGCGATCCAGATACAGTTAAATTCTGTCACAGAATTGGACTAAATTATGTGTCTTGCTCACCTTACCGAGTACCAATTGCTCGCCTTGCAGCTGCTCAAGCAGTTGTAGAAGAATCGAAGAAATAGTCGATTTTTTTGTAGAGACGCACGATCGTGCGTCTCTACAATTGGAAACAAAACCCCCTCTGAGTGAGGGGGTTTTTGGTGGGAGAAAAGCAGAATATTTTGATATTATTTTTATGTGGGTTATTATCGTAAATCTATTCGATTAAAGGGTTTTGATTATTCGCAGAATGGTTGTTATTTTGTGACGTTTTGCACATGGAAACGATTGACTATTTTGGGGAAAATTATTGATAATAAAATGGTGTTGAATAATTTGGGTGAGATTGTAAAAAATGAATTGATAAAAACAGAAGAAATGCGAAAAAATGTAAAAATTGATGTTTTTCAAATTATGCCAAATCATGTTCATATAATTTTGGTGATCAAGAATATTCCAGATATAAAAAATAACAATGTAGGGGCGTATTGCAATACGCCCCTACGGGATAAAAATAAATTTACATCGCCGAAAAATAATTTGGGGTCAATAATTAGGGGAATCAAATCGACAACAAGCAAACAGATTGGTCGGATTGAATTGGATGGTTTACCTGTTTGGCAGAGAAATTATTTTGAAATCTTTATTAAAGATGAAATAGAATATTCAAAGATTAAAAATTATATAGAAATTAATCCGACTATTTGGGATAGAGATAGAAATAATTTGTCAGTAAAAAAATAGGAGGTAATTTTTAGCAATGTTTTGAATCTTATAATATTGTTTTTTGGGTGGTAGTGATATATAATGATGCATTATGATGGCAAATGAGGGAAAATTAGATCTAACAAAGAGTCTATTAGGGAGATATAAATTATCTGATCTAATTGGAAATCCTGTTTTATCGAAAGAAGTTGATAGAATGTTAGGACAAGATGTTGATAGTATTTTGCCAAGGGGAGATGTTTCTGCACCTGTGATGGAAAATGATGTCCTTAAAAATAAATTAGGGGAATAGATCTTGTGCTATAATTTGGCACTATGAGTAACCCAGAAACAAAAAAATTGACTTAAAACAACCGAATGTGGGGTTTTTGTCTAAATTAAGTACAGATATTATGGATAATTTCGGGGTGATTGTTGATAGAGTTTCTTTTGATGATGGAGGGATTTCTTACAAGAATAAGATTATAGGTATTTCTGCAGAACATTCTCCCGATGGATATTTAGTGGTGGCAGTAACAGCATCACCTGATATGGATGGTTTTGAAAAATCAGCAAAACAAGATTCAACTATGAGAGTTCAAGAGTTTTTGGAAACTAATGGTTATGGAAGTTGTGATGTGCGACCATTCCCAAGAGCTAATATTTTAGTGTGTGGAAAAATTGATAGTGGAAGATTAGTAGAAGAGGTCCAGCCAAGAGTTTTAAGGAATTTACCGTATAATGCTTCTCCGTAATTTTGTGTTATAATCGGCAATTATGGGAGAACAACAACCTTTATCAACGAACGAAATTATGGCTATAAAAAGATTTCCAGCAGTGGAGGCTGGTTTTGGTTGTCTTTTGGGAATGGAGTTGCCTGATTTAGTAGTTAGACAACCATTTGATGAAAGCCCTGAATTAGTAGGGCGTGATAAAAATGCGATGTTGAAAGCTGCAGCCGGTTTAGTTATTTGTGCAGATCCTGTATTAGGATCTGATCAATAAATATTTTTGAATTTTAAAATTCCCCTCTGAGACGATGGGATTTTTTTTGAAACATAATTTGGGTTATAATGGGTTTAATGATAAAAAAAATACTTGATGACAGTAAGATAAAAAGTTTTGTTGATTTGACAGAAGTAAGTAAGTGGCAAGGAAGGGTGAGTGAGTGTCATAACCGCCTTCATCAAGATTACGGCGAGTCGAGAAATGATCTGATGTTGGGTTGGTTAAATCTACCAGTGGATTATGATAAAGAAGAATTTGAAAGAATAAAATTAGCGGCGGAAAAAATTAGAAATGATAGTGATATTTTAATAGTAATTGGAATTGGGGGATCTTATTTGGGAGCCAGAGCAGTGATTGAAGCACTGGGTGTTTATGGGGGAATTAAAATTTTATTTGCTGGAAATAATTTGAGTTCGCGACAGATGCAGAATATTTTGGGGCAGATGGATGGTAAAGAAGTGAGTTTAAATGTAATTTCAAAATCGGGGACAACAACTGAGCCAGGAGTGGCTTTTAGAATTTTGAGAAGTTGGATGGAGAAAAAATATGGAGATAAAGCAGCCGAAAGAATTTATGCCACCACTGATAGACAAAAAGGAGCATTAAAAAATTTAGCTGACGAAAAAGGTTATGAAACTTTTGTAGTGCCAGATGATATTGGAGGAAGATATTCGGTTTTGACGGCAGTAGGAATGTTGCCAATTGCGGTGGCAGGTTTAAATATTGATGAGTTGATGGCCGGGGCGGCAGAAGCAAGAGAAAATTATTTGACCGATAATTTGGCAGAAAATGATGCTTATGTTTATGCAGTTTATCGAAATATTTTGTATAATTCTGGCAAGCAAATTGAAATTTTGGCTAATTATGAACCATGTTTACATTTTGTGGGTGAGTGGTGGAAACAGCTTTTTGGAGAAAGTGAAGGTAAAGATGGAAAAGGAATTTTTCCGGCTTCAGTTGATTTAACCACTGATTTACATTCGATGGGACAGTTTATACAAGATGGAAATAGGATTTTGTTTGAAACAGTTTTGAAAATAGAGGAAGATGAAATTGAAATAAAAATGCAAAAACAAGATGACGATGCTGACGAATTGAATTATTTGGCAGGAAAAACTTTAGAAGAAGTAAATAGCGTGGCGATGGAGGCAACGAAAATGGCTCATGTGAGTGGTGGGGTACCAGTGTTGGGAATAAATTTACCACAACTTGATGCTTATAATTTGGGATATTTAATTTATTTTTGGGAAAAAGCTTGTGCCATGAGTGGCTATTTGTTGGGAGTGAATCCGTTTAATCAGCCAGGAGTGGAAGTTTATAAAAAAAATATGTTTAAAGGGTTAGGAAAACCAGGATATTAAGAATGGAAGAAAATATTCCAGAAAATTGGGAAGAGTTGGTAGAACTGATGAATTTTATCCGGGGTTGTACGTGGGAATATTTAAGGTGGGATGATGGTGAAAAAGAATATCAGAGTTATAAAAATGGAATGAGTCGGGATAAATTTATAAGTGATATTAAAAAACAAATTGGCGATAAGGACATAGTATTTTTAAAAAATAATTTTCCTTACAAAAAATTGTTACAGAAATTATCTGAGGTGGATCAATACGTTTTGTGGAGTAAAAAAGGGAAATTAAAAAAAGGTGAAGTGGAAAGATTAATTAAAGAAAAATTTGGAAATAAAAAATATTGTTGGATGGAAAGAACTGAAGAAGGAAAATCGGTGCCAGAAATTTGGCATTGTCATGTGTTTGTAAAAGATCATTTTTGATAAATTTTTATTTAAATTCTCATCATGAATTTTTTATCTCAGTCAATACTGGCGTGTTGAAATTCGCTAAAAAATTATGATTTCGAATTTAAATTTAAAAATTTTGTTTTTTAACTGTATAATAGGTTTTGATGAATTTGGTGAAGCTACCTATTTTAATTGATCCACATACCCATTGTCGGGATTTTGAACAGTCTGTTAAAGAAACTTTTACCACTGTGTCGCAAGCAGCTTTGGCGGGAGGATATGGTTATATTTCGGATATGCCAAATCATAGTCATCCAATTGTGGATAAAAAAACTTTGGATGAATTAAAAGAATTGGCAGGTAGACAAATTGTGACGGATTTAGGAATTTATTTAGGAGTAACGGCACAAACTGTTGAATTGGTTGGTAAAAATTTTAAAGAATGTGAAGGTGAAGTAAGAGGATTGAAGATTTATATGGGGGATACCACTGGGGGATATATTATTGAAAAAGATGAAGACTTAGATAAAATTTTTCGAGCTTGGGAAAGCGAAAAGCCAATTTTGGTCCATATTGAAGGAGAAACTTTAATAAAGGCTTTGGAGTTGGCGGAAAAATATAATCGAAATTTATACGTTTGTCATGTTTATAAAAAGAGTGAATTGGAATTGATTAATAGATTTCGTCAGCGTAGAACTAAAAATATTTGGGCAGAAGTAACACCGCATCATTTATTTTTGCGAGATGAAACTGGAGCTAACCCGTTTAAACAAATGAAACCACCATTATCCTCTGAAGAGGATGTAGCAGCTTTGTGGGAGGCAGTAATAAATGGAGAAATAAATACGATTGGAACAGATCATGCACCGCACACCAAAGAAGAAAAATTAAGCGAAAAGCCACCATTTGGGGTGCCAGGATTAGAAACAACAGCCGTTTTATTGTTGCAAGCCGAAAAAGAGGGGAGAATAACGCGTGAAAAAATTATTGAATTGACACATAATAATCCAATTAAAATTTTTGGATTGGATAAAGAAAAATATGATCAGGAATTTGTTTATTTGGAAGAGGGCGATTTTGAAATTACAAATAATGGTTTAAAAACTAAATGTGGTTGGACACCTTTTGATGGAACAAAAGTGTCACATCGAGTCAGTGAAGTAGTTTTTGATGGTAAGACAGTTTATAAAAATGGACAAATATTAATTAATTCAGGAGAAGGAAAAATAATATGAAATTTTTAGGTAAAAATATTAGTGGTCGATTTACGATTCCGTCGGGGATAGTGGCAACGGAAGTGGCGACTTTAAAAAGATTGGCGCAAATAAAAGAGATTGGGGTATTAACCACTAAAAGTATTAGTGTAGAAAAACGTGAAGGGAACAGAGAACCGATTGTGGCTCAATTGGAACCAGGGACTTTTATTAATGCCGTAGGTTTGGCAAATCCTGGGGCAGAAGAATTTAGAAATAGACTTGAAGGTTGGGAAATTCCGGCAGATAAGTTTTTATTGGTGTCGATTGTAGGAAAAGATGAAGACGAGTTTATACAAGTGGCCGAAATTTTAAAAGATAAAGCTGATGGTTTTGAATTGAATGTGTCTTGCCCTCACGGAGGGAAAATGGGTCAGTCGGTGGGAAGTGATTTTGAAATGGTAGAAAAAATTGTAAAAAGAATAACGGCTTTTGGTAAGCCAGTGGTAGTAAAAATTTCACCTAATTTGGATGTCGATAAAAGTGTAGCGGCGGCGGTAAACGGTGGAGCAGTAGGAATTGCGGCAATTAATACTGTTGGTCCATTTGAGTCAGATATTTTGTCAAATGGTCGGGGTGGAATGTCAGGGAAAAAAGTTTTGGAAAAAGGATTGAAAGTGATTGGTGAAATTAAAAAAGTAGCCAAAGATAGGTTAACTATAATTGCCAGTGGAGGAATTTCAGTAGCGGCTGATGCTAAAAAATATTTAGAAGCTGGGGCTGATATTTTGTCAGTAGGGTCGGTGCTGACAGGAATGAGCACTGATGAAATTGTAGAATATTTTGCTAGGTTAGAGAAAGACATTAATGAAGGAAGTAACACGGCTGAAGAGTTGATTAAAAAAGATTTGGATATGAAGTATCAAGAAATGGAAGTGGCAGAAAATATTAAATTTACTGAGGATTTGTGTTGGTTAAAATTTAATAAACCATTTACAGCCGAACCAGGCCAGTTTGTGATGTTTTTTATGCCAGGAAGTGGGGAAAAACCGTTTTCTTTTTACAATAAATCGGGAGAAAATTTAGAAATTTTATGTAGTAAGCGGGGTTGTTTGACGGAAAAAATGTTTGAATTAAAAAAAGGCGATAAAGTAAAAGTTAGAGGTCCATATGGAGTACCGTTAAATATCGCTAAAGATAAAAAGATTTTGTTTGTGGCGGGAGGAACAGGGATTGCGGCATCAAAAGCGTTTTTTGAAACTTATGATAATTTTGTTTTGATGGTTGGGGCCAGATCGGGATGTAGATTATCGGGTATCGATAAATGGCAGGGGAAAGGAGAAATGATGTGCTATACCGATGATGGAACTTTGGGAATTCAAGGGGTGGCGACTAATGATGTTAAAAAAGTGGTGGAGGAATTTAAGCCAGATTATATTTTGGCTTGTGGTCCAGAAGTGATGAATAAAAGTTTAGTGGCAGCATTGTCGGATGAAGATTTAAAGAAAACTTATTTGATGAGAGAAAATGAAACTAAATGTGGAGTGGGAATTTGCGGCCGATGTGCTGATGCACATGGCAATAGATATTGTGTGGATGGATATAGGGCGGAAAAATAAAACCCTTCCTAAATCCTTCCCTTGACAGGGCAGGACTTTAACTCATTTATTAAGCTACTTTTCACTTTTTCTATCTCACCCAATATTTCTTCATTAGTAAATCTAATTGTTTTAATTCCACAAACTCTTAAAAAATCATCCCTAGCCTTGTCTCTGTCTTTTTTATTTTCGTGTGATCCACCATCAACTTCAATTACCAAACTTAATTCTGAACAATAAAAATCAACCACAAATCTATCAATTGGTTTTTGTCTGACAAATTTATAGCCAGTTTGTTTTCTTCTCAACACTTCATTCCATAATTTATCTTCTGCCTCAGTTTCGTTTTTTCTATTTTTTCTGGCTGCCCAAGTCAAAGAATCACGATATCTCAAATGATATTTTTTCGTCTTCGCCTCGAACACTACTCCTGATTTCATAAAATAATTATGAACTATTGCCCCCTTGCCCTGTCAAGGGAAAGGGGGTTAGGGGGATAGGGTTTGAATTCAGGGTTTGAATGATTTCTTGAACTTTAAAACGAGAAAGCCGATGAGGCAAATGAACCCTAAAATGGCCACAGGAGATAGTGGCAAAACGAAGAAAGAGACAGAAAGGGGATTGGTATTTAAAGAAGTATCGAGAGCGAGGGTGGCGGTGTAGTGGCCAGGCCAGAGGGGAGGAGAAAGAGTGCAAGTGGATTGGTTGTTGCAAGAGAATTGGCGATAATAATTAGCCAAAACATTTTGAGAATCTAAATTTAATTCTTTGACAACTTTGTCACCTTTTTTGATAGTGATTTTACCGGCGGTTTTGAAAAAGTAGTTGGAATTATTTTGGATTTGTCCGGAAAAATTGATGGGTGTAAAAAAAACATCTTTAATTTTTGGAGTGGTTAAAAATTTTTGAATGGCGCCTTCAATTTTGGGGGACTCAGTGTCGGAGACGCTCAAAAGGATATGAGAACCGATTTGGCCTGTGGTTTGGGAGATATTAGAGCTATTAGCAGACGTATCAAGTGATTGATAGATAAAGAAAGTAGAATAGTAATCAGATAATTTTGTTTGGGAATTAGCGGTAATTTTTAAAACCAACTGTTTGGTTTCATTGGCTTTGAGGGTAAATGGTTGACCCAACTGAATGTCAGAATTGTTAAGAGAAAAATTAATATTGGGATTGGAAATTAAATTAGAGTAGGTGACGGAACCGTTGTCGCCTGAGGGAAGGAAAGGTAAAACCTTAGTATTAACGCTGATGTTTTGATCAGAATTATTAGTGACATCATAGGCTTGAATAAGAGTCACTCCGGGCTTGAGAACGAATTCGGTTTGAGGAGGAGAGAGAGAAAGATTAAAAGCCATAAATAGATTATAGAGTATTTATTTTCAATTAAAAAATAGTGTAATATTAGCTTATGGAAGATATAAATAATAATGTAAACAATGAAGCAGTTGCTCCAGTTATTGAAACACCGTCTAAGGAAAATAATACTTTTAAGGTCTTATTTGTTATTTCTATTCTAGTTGTAATTGGATTATTGATAGTTATATACTCCTTACTTAAAA
>Ga0183100_1000275_pt1 | contig 54612 bp, 50 predicted proteins | sample Biomet2_FD_127789 | JGI IMG/M metagenome (GOLD analysis project Ga0183100, IMG submission 127789) | Microbial communities from bioreactor (seeded with anoxic lake sediment) at LBNL, California, USA - Biofuel metagenome 2 | ecosystem: Engineered > Bioreactor > Anaerobic > Unclassified ... | reverse complement strand
ATCCGCCGACAAAAAGGTCGGGTGGTTTTATGTGCGTCTACGTCTTTATTGGTTTGTATTGTTTCTGTTTGGAACCGCTTATCCGTTCCATTGTTTGGACTTATCTGCTGTAGTCGTAGAAGCCGATGCCGGTCTTCATGCCCAGCTTGTTGCCGCGAACCATTTTGCGGAGCAACGGATGGGCTCTGTATTTGGTGTCTCCGAATTCAGCATACAAAACGTCCATGATCGCCAGACAGACGTCCAGACCGATCAGGTCTCCCAAAGCCAAAGGACCCATGGGATGATTTGCGCCAAGCTTCATGGCGTTGTCGATGCCTTGCGCATCCGCAACACCTTCGGCCAGGATGCCGATGGCTTCGTTGATCATTGGAATCAGGATTCGGTTCACAACAAATCCGGGAGCTTCCGCAACTTCAACCGGGGTTTTGCCCAAAGATTCTGTGAGGGCCAAAATGGTCGATTTGGTTTCGTCGGATGTGGCAAGGCCCTTGATGATCTCAACCAGTTTCATTGCGGGAACCGGATTGAAGAAGTGCATGCCGATGATTTTGTCGGGTCTGCCGGTTGCGGTGGCGATTTCAGTGATGGAAAGGGATGATGTGTTGGTTGCGATGATGGTGCCGGGTTTGCACAGGGCGTCCAGCTCTGCAAACAGGGCTTTCTTCGCTTCCATATCTTCGGTGGCGGCTTCAATGATCAGGTCTGCGTCGGCAACGATATTGATGTCGGTGGATCCCTGAATTCTGCTGAGAATCGCAGCTTTGTCGTCTGCTGTGATCTTTTCTTTGGCAACCAGTTTGTCCAAATTCTTGGTCACGGTTGCGATTCCTTTTTCGACAGACGATTCTCTTCTGGCTCGAAGAACAACTTCATAGCCATTTTGTGCCAGGACCTGGATGATCCCGGCGCCCATTGTGCCGGTGCCTAATACGCCGATTTTTTTCATTTGTTTTCCTCCTTGAAAAGAAATATATATATTTGATATTGTAAACGCTGGTAGTGCTTTGTTGGTGCAAAGCGTTGAAACCGCTTTGGCTAAAGGTATTATACCAGTTATATGTCCTATTGAAAATCTATTTTTCCGGTCTCAATTTTCTGATTTCTTCGTTGGACTCCTGCTTGTATCGTTCCACCCCCGGTTGGTTGAATGGATCGACGCCGATCATCAACGCGGAAATTCCGCAGGAAAGCTCAAAGAAATAGATGAGCCTGCCAAGATTATAGGCGTCCTTTTGGGGCATCGTCACGGTGATCACCGGGATTTGCGCTTTGGTATGGGCGGCTAGGACCCCCTTTTGGATGCAGCCGTTGATCTGGGAGATGGTCAGTCCTGAAAGCTGGGGACCGGCGGAATCGGGAATCGTCAGGTCTTCTCTTGTAGACTCGAACAATACCATGGTCTCAAAAAACACCGGAGTTCCTTCCTGGAGATATTGACCCACGGAATGGAGGTCTCTTGTGAAGGACAACACCGTGGGATAGATCCCTTTGCCTTCTTTTCCTTCGCTCTCTCCAAACAGTTGCTTCAACCACTGTCCGAATTGCTCCATGGAGGGGTCAAAGCTTTCGTGGGCTTCGATGTATTTGCCCGATTCGCCAAGGCAAACCCTTGCGATCGCGTAGTCTGCGGCATCCACATCCCATTTGGGATCTTCCGCCATATCCTTTGCGCCCTTCATCAGCGCTTTGATGTCCACCCCTGCCGCCGCCAGGGGGAAAAGCCCCACTGGGGTCAGTACCGAAAATCGCCCGCCGATATCTTGGGGAATGGGAAAAGTGGTGTAGCCGCTCGCCATGGATTCTTCCCGCAGCAAACCGTGGTTCTCGTCGGTCACCGCATAGATCCGACCGTTCGCAGCTTTGCCATACTTTTGGACCATGATTTCCTTCAGCGCGCTGAAGGCGACCAAGGTTTCAAGGGTCGTTCCGGATTTGGAGATGACGCAGAGGCATGTTTCATTCTTTTGAACCTGCCGGGATATGTCCAACAGCATTTCGGGGTCCAGATTGTACCCGGCAAAAATCACTTTTGGGAAACCGGGAATTTCGGGTCCCAGGGCTTTCAGCACGGCGTTGGCGCCCATGAAGGATCCCCCCACGCCCACCACGACGAAAAGGTCACACTTGGTCCAGATCTCCGCGGCGGTATTGAGCAATTCCTCCACCATGTCGTCGGTGTCATGAAAAGGAAGCCGCACCCATCCCGTAAACGGTTCTTCGCCGGACCAAAGACGGTCCAAGGCCTTTTCCGCCAACTCCCGCTTTTCTTCAATGTGTCGCGCCGGCACGGTAGCATGGGAAAGATCGATTTTCATTTCACATTCACCCCCCTGTTTTTTATAAAGGCAAGATTCGGTGCAACACATCCATCCAAAGAGGTATTGTCACCATGGAAAGAACTGTGGAAAAGAAAATGATTTTGCTGGCCATCAACGCATCACGGCCTTCCTGCTTGACGACCACAGAAATGATCGCGGCGGTGGGCAGTGCGGTGGCGATGACCAAAATCCCCTTCATCACCGGATCGATGGGCAGGAAGTAGACGGCCAGTGTGGTTATGGCCGGCAACAAAATAAGCTTCACCAGTGAGGATTCCCAAACGATCCTGTTGCGGAACAAATCCAAAAAATTGGTGCCCGCCAAGGTCGCTCCAATGAACATCATGGCCATTGGCGTCGCAATGGCCGCCATATAATCCAGATAGGTGCCCACCGGATTGTCCAGTGAAATATGTCCAAAGCATAGGACGAATCCTATGACCATGGCAAAAATATTCGGGTTCAACGCCAGGCGGACCGTAACCTTCCAGGCTTGTTTTGCGGTGGCCTTCATCCTGGCCCCAATGCTTTGATGGCTGGGATTCGCCTGTTTCTTTTCGTTGGACCGGCGAAGGGCGTAGAGCCCATAGGTAAACGTATATAAGTTCAGTGCGATGTTGTGTCCCATAATCAGGAACAGCCCCTGCTGTCCGAAAAACAACAAGGCGATGGGGAACCCCATGAATCCATTGTTGGGCGCCGCCATGGACAACTCCGCCACGGACGCGACGCGGTGAGGGTATTTGAACCCTTTCGTCCAAAGCCTCGAGACCAATGCGTACATGGCGAACAACAGACAGGACAACACCGTGACAATCAGCAATTGGGTGGCCAGGGACGATGACATGTCCAGCGTGCCAATTTTGTATACCAAAAGGCAGGGAAATGCAAAGTACGATATAAAGGAATGCAGTCCATCCGCCATTCCCTGATTTATGATGTTGATCTTCCTCAGAACATATCCGGTGAAGACCAAGGCAAATAGTATAAAAAATTGACCATACATGAAGTTAACCGAAATACAAGTTGGTGGTAACGTATTCAGGATCGCAGGTGACATCAATCCCGAGGGAAGTGAGGGTTCGCTCATCCCTGTCGCTCAAGATCGCCGTGCAGTGGGCCCGGCAGCCCCGAAGCTGGGGGAGCTTGCCTACCGCCAACTCCGCGGACGGGTTGTTGGTGGCCGACACGGTCAAGGCGTTGAGTATTTCTTCCGCGCTCAGGCTCAGTTGCTCCTGGCACAGGATTTCTTTCTTAAGTTTTTGAATTCCTTCCAGCACATGAGGTGAAATCAGGTGAATCTCGTCGGACATACCCGCAAGCAATTTGATGCTGTTCAAAATGGTGGCTGCCGCGGCGACCATCCGGTTGGAGCTTCTGCCGGTGGTCGTTCTGCCGTCTGGCAGCTCCAGCGCCATGACGACGACATTTTCGTTTTCGGCATCCAGGCTTTTTTTGTGTTCCGCATAATCCCGGGCAAAGCCGACAACCTTTCGGTCTTCCGCCCGCAGTCCCAGTTCATCCATCAATAGTTTCGATCGTTGCACCGATTCTTCGTTGATCTTGCCTTTTTTGTAGTCGCAGCAGGCGATCAGGTATCGACGAATGATTTCTTGCTTGGCCGCCTCCCGGCAGACATCGTCATCGATGATGCTGAATCCCGCACGGTTGACGCCCATATCCGTCGGCGATTTGTACTCGGATTCCTGGCCGGTGATTTTCTCGATGATTCGCTTGACCACCGGAAAAACCTCCAGGTCACGGTTATAGTTGATCGCCGTTGTGCCATAGGCTTCCAGGTGGAAGGAGTCGATCATATTCACATCCCGCAGGTCGGCTGTGGCCGCTTCATAGGCCACATTGACCGGGTGCTTCAATGGAAGATTCCATATGGGAAATGTTTCAAATTTGGCGTAGCGGATCTTGGTGCCCCGTCTGTTGTCATGATACAGCTGGGAAAGGCAGGTGGCCAGTTTGCCGCTGCCGCCTCCCGGACCGGTGACAACCACCAACGGTTTGGTCACTTCGATGTAGGGATTGGCGCCATATCCTTCTTCACTGACGATGGTTTCAACATCGGTGGGATAGCCTTTGGTGAAAGTGTGTTTGTACACCCGGATTCCCCGGCGTTCCAGCTTGTTGATGAACATGTTCACCGCCGGCACATCCTGATATCGGGTGACCACCACACTGTTGATGGACAATTTGTATTTTCGGAAGACGTCGATCAAGCGAAGGACTTCCAAATCATAGGTGATGCCAAAATCCTGTCTTGTCTTGCTGGTTGCAATATCTCCGGCATAAATGCAGATGATGATTTCCGCCCGATCCTTCAATTTTTGAAGCAGTTTGATCTTGGCGTTCTCGTCAAAGCCGGGGAGAATCCTCATGGCGTGCCGGTCGTGCACCAGCTTGCCGCCGAATTCCAGGTATAGCCGTTCACTGTTGCCCTCATTGATGCGTTCTATGATATACTTCGACTGTTCCTCAATATACTTGTTAGCATCAAACCCTATTTTATGCTCCATCGTCCACCTCTACTATTAAATATAATTGTTGCAATAAAAATTATGTTTATAAGATTCCGCCGATCATGATCAACGATGTGATGACCAGCGCGCCGACCAATACCAGTGCGACCACCTGAATCCATTTGCGATTGGTATACATGTTTTCCTCCTATGTTGTTACTAAACGATTTCAAGTTCAAGCCGGCTTCGTCCCTCGCTGATGCCTGCCAGACTGATGTCATAATCGATGGCCAAATGGCCTTTTTGGTCCTTTGAAATGGAGTTTTCCACCTGGGTTGTCAACACTTCCATTTTGACCGGACCATAGGGTGTGTCAAAAGTTCCCGAATATCTCTTCCCTTTTTCGAAAAGAATTTCTGTTCCTTCCGTCAAGCAATCTCCCTGTCGGGTCATTTTGATCGTTTCACCGTTGACCGTCATCTCTGTGGTGCACCCCGGCATGCCGGAAAGTTCCGTTTCCTCATAGGAAAGCACCAAGGTTTTGCCCCTGGTGAATAATTTTCCTTCGGTGACGAATTCCACCTGTTCTTCTTCGTCTTCACCGTTCAATTGTTTGCCTGTTATTTTTAGTGTGATATCTTTCATTCTTTCTCCTTGGGATGGCTTTTTATTTTTCCTTCAGCAGATCCCTGATCTCAGTCAAAAGCTCCGCTTCAGTGGGTCCCGGATCTGGCGCCGGTGCCGGCTCTTCTTTTTTGGCGAACAATCCGGCCTTGGCCAGCATTCTGATCGCCAGGAAGATGGCAAAAGCGATGATTAGGAAATTGAGGCATTCCTGCAGGAAAAAACCATAGGTCAAGTTTGCACGGCCAACACTGACCGCAAGGCTTGTCAAATCTGTACCTCCAAGCAGCATCCCGATCAGCGGCATGATGATGTTGTCCACCAGCGCTGTGATGATTCTGCCGAAAGCAGCTCCGATGACCACGGCCACAGCCAGGTCAATCAAATTTCCTTTGAACGCAAATGCTTTAAAATCCTTCCACATATTATTTTCCTCCCTCAATAAATCTTTTGATTTCAGCCTCCAAGGCGGACAGCCGGGTTTCGGTTTCCGCGGACTGGGTACCTCTTGCAAAAACATATATCTTCAGCTTCGGTTCAGTCCCAGAGGGCCGAATCACAAAACTGGTTTGGTTTGGATAATCGAACGCCATGATGTTCTCCTTGGGCAAGTTGGTGGGTTTGGTCCCCACCGACATGTCACAGCTCTTGCCGCCGGTTCCGCCGCTGCCCAGATAATGTATCTTGCCTTCCAGGTAATCCACGATTTTGGTGGGATTTCGACCGGCAAAAAGTGCCCGCTGATTGTCCCGGAACCGCTCCATAATGGATCTCATGGTCTGGATGCCCGAAGCGCCTTCAAAGACAAAGCTGATCACCTTTTCCCGATAGACGCCGTATCTTTGATAGACGTCCGCCAACGCCTGAATCAACGTGGTGCCGTTTTGTTTGTGAAACGCCGCCATCTCGCAAAGGAGCAACACTGTGCCCACCGCATCTTTGTCCCGGACGTATGGCGCCGCCAGAAAACCGTTTCCCTCTTCAAACCCGAAAACGAAACGGTCCAGTTGGTTTTGTTCCTCAAGTTCACGAAGCAAGTCACCGATATATTTGAATCCAATCAACGTGGTTTTGACCTCGCCGCCAATCTTTTTGGCGATTTGGTCCACGAGGGGTGTGCTGACAATGGTTCGGATCAAAACCGGGGATGCCGGCAGCTTTCGCCTGGAGACAAGGAAATCCAATAGCAACACGGCTATTTCATTGCCGGTCAGCACCCTGTATCCATGACGCATATGATCCGTCTGGCTTGCCGAGTCGTCCGGATCCTTCACGGCCATCCCTACCCGGTCGCTATCCGGGTCTGTGGCCAGAATCAGGTCGCCATGGACCTGGTCGCACAACTTGATTGCAAAGTCGTACACCTCCGGCAATTCGGGGTTGGGGTTTGGACAGGTTGGAAAGGTTCCATCGGGCTTTTCCTGCTCCGGGACTACATGGAAGGCGGAAATGCCTTGACGGGTCAACACCTGGGAAACCGGCCAAAGTCCGGCACCGTTCAATGGAGTATAGACCAAATTCAATTCCGACAGGCTTTGCCCGGCGGACAGTTGTCTCACGGTTTCAAAATAGGTTTCCACAACCGACTCAGGGATGAATCGGCAGTTCCGCCCAAGCGCCTCTTCAAAGGTCATGGCGTTGGCGGTGTCAAAGTATGGAACCTCCTGGATCTCTTTGAGGATGGCGTCGGCTTCATGGGCTAAAATCTGGGCGCCATCGCTGCCATATACTTTGTATCCGTTGTATTCCTTGGCGTTGTGGCTTGCTGTAATCATAATGCCCATCTGGCACTTCAGGTGCCTGATCACAAAAGACAATGCGGGAACCGGCATGATCTGACTGAACATCCATACATCGATGCCCCCGGCGGAAAGCGTCGCCGCCACTGTTTCAGCAAAGAGCCTGGAGTTTTGTCTGCTGTCGTAGCTGATCGCCACGGCGGCGTCCCCATGGCATGCCTTCAGGTAATTGGATACCCCTTGGGTCACCCGGCGAATCACGGGGAGATTCATCCGATTTGTGCCCGGTCCCATCATTCCACGCAACCCAGCCGTGCCGAAATCCAGATCCCGATAGAATGCGTCGTAGACTTCGTCGGCATCCTCTTTCATTTTTTGCAGTTCCTTTTTGGCGCCGCTGTCCAGGGACGGCTCAGCCATCCATCTGTCATAGACTTCCAAGTGATTGATCTTCTCCATAATGCCTCCCGAAATACCGTATTATCTTATCACAGATACAGGGAAAAATACAGTAAAAAAGAAGCCCCCCTTCCATAAGGAAGGAGGGGATTTTTCCTAAATGTTGTCTTCTTCAACCAGTTTCTTGAGCCTGTCGATATGGACATCCGCAGCCCTTCTGGCCTTTTCGGTGTCTCCGTTGAAAATGGCGTCATAAATGACTTTGTGCTCCCGAGGCATTTTCTCCGCCCGCTTGAAGTCATCATAATATAGATAGCGGAAACGCAGCACCAGCTCCTGGAGCTGTTCGACCATGTTGACCAACATTTTGTTGCCGCTTCCTTCCACAACCAAATGGTGGAATTCCGTGTCGTATTTGATCATAGCCGGCGTGTTGTTTTCGATTACAGCCTTGTTGTAGGCCTCTGAAATTTCCGCCAGTTGCTTTTTTTGTTCATCTGTCATCCGCAATGCGGCGTAATAGGCTGCCAGGCCTTCCATGTTCTGTCGGACTTCCAGGATATCAACCATGTCTTTGGTTGATATCTGGGATGCGTACGCACCCTTGCGCGGTTCGATGGTCACCAGGCCTTCTTTTTCAAGTTTGCGAATCGCCTCACGAATCGGTGTTCGGCTGACGCCCATTTCTTCGGCCATTTCAACTTCCATCATCCGAGTGCCGGGGACAATCTGCCCTTTCAGAATCTGCATTTTAAGTTCTTCATAAACGATTTCCCTTAAAGGTCTGTGATTTTGAATGTCCAAATTTAGCATTATGTTCTCCTCTTTAGGTACCAGGCCTTGAAATCAGGTCTTAACATTCATTCTTAAATTAGGTCTTAAAACGCGGTCTCTGTCAGGAATGTCTCTTTGTTGATCGTTTTCATTTCAGAATAGACCATTTGTGCGTCTTCAATTTTGTGATAAACGCCGAAAACCGTAGGTCCGCTGCCACTCATCAATACCGTGCTTTGTGGGCAGAGTTCCTTCATCTTGTTCTTTGTATACACGACAGTATCATACATTTTTAGGGTGTAGAATTCAAGCACATTCGCCATATTTTTTTCCACTTTGGCCAAATCTTTCTCTTTAAGTCCAGATATTATCTCCCGATTGTTGGGGCGTTTCAGGATTTCATCCAATGGGAGTCCCTGATAGACTTCCCGGGTTGAAACTCGAACCGGCGGCTTGCTTAGCACAATCAACGCGGGGAATCCGGGAAGCGGCTCCAGTTCCGTCCCGATGCCTGTCGCAAGTGCGCAACCGGAAGCCAGGGGGTCCCCACGGAAAATCGGTTTCAGTCCTTTGTCGCACGCCGCTTGACCCATGATGCAAAAAGGCACATCCGCGCCAAGATCTTTGCCCAGCTGGCAGAGTTCCGCCACTCCAAGTCCAAGATGCCAGAGCTGATTCAGCCCATGGAGCACAGCGGCTCCGTTGCCGCTGCCGCCGGCAAGCCCCGCGGCGACCGGCAGTCTTTTTTTTATGTCGATTCGGATAGTGCCGCTATGGCCGGCTCCAAATCTTTGAGCCACAAGTTTTGCGGCTTTTGTCGCAAGATTTCTGTCGTCGACCGGAAGGTAATGACGGTTGGTGGCGCAGGCCACAGAAACCTGCCCTTTATGGTCTGGAATCCATTTAATCGAAACATCGTCATGAAGGGTGATCTGCTGCATCACCATCTCCACCCGGTGGTACCCGGACGAAAGTTTCTCCTGCACATCTATGGAAAGGTTTATTTTCCCGAAGGAATGGACTGTCATCTGATCCATGATTTTTCCTCAATGATCAATAAATGAAAGGCTTCACATATTGATGGTGTGAATACATATGAATGTATTTAAAAATGGGCGGAAGACCGCCCATTTTTTCATTTTTTATTTACCCTTTTTCTTGCCTTTTTTGGCGGTTTGCTGTTGCTTTCTTTCCTGTTTCGCTTTTTCGGCGGCGGCTTTTTTGGCAGCCAGGGCCGCTCTGCCGGTTTTATATTGGGACCCGCCTTCCGATACGGGCCGTGGTTTTGAGACTCTCATATTTTTGGAGGCGATCTCCACTTTGTTTTCGGCCGCGTGACGTTTTTTCTTGGCGTCCTTTTGATTCTTCTTTTCTTTTTTCTTTTGCTCCATGGCAACGATTTCAGCGACGGATTTGCCGGTTTCTTTGGCGACTTTGTATGGATTCACCGGTTCATCCTTTTTTTCACGGGCTTTTTCAGCTTCTTTTTTGGCGGTTCTGGATGTGAAGAAAACCATACCGACAACCATTGCGCCCATCATGACCATGCTGGCGGTCATGCTTGTCGATGGATTGAGTGTGGTAAAGTGGACCTTAAGCTCTTTGCCCAGCTGGGATCCGTCGGCTGCAGTGAATTCAGGTGCCACTGTCATGGAATATTTGGTATTGCCGGTGATGGTCACCTTTTTGGTTGTATCTGCAAGAACCAACATCACCCTTGGTTCTTTCGGGTTGAATACGACTCGAACAGGGATTGCCTTTCCTTTCGCATCCATCAGTTTGCACAACGCAGTATTGCTGCTCTGGTATTTTTTGGAGTAGACCGGTTGGTTGAACTCCACTTTGACTCCCATGTTGTCGATCGCCATGCCGGTTTGGCCGTCGGAAGGGGAAGTTTCGGTCACTGCGAAAGTCGCGGCAAACGCAAAGCTTGTGCTAAGCAAGACCAGCAACACCACCAGACTGATGATAGCGCCTATTCTTTTCATAATATCGTGTCCTCCGATTTCTTTTTTCTTAATAAGGTGAAGAAGTCCTGCATAATGCGCCTGCAGTCTTCCTCCATTATGCCGAACACCACTTCTGGGCGGTGGTTCAGCCTGGGATTTTCGATGATATTCAGGATCGACCCGCAGGCCCCGGCTTTGGGGTCTTTGGTTCCGATGACGACTTTGGCAAGACGTGCCAGTACAATCGCACCGGCACACATACTGCAAGGCTCTGTGGTCACATAGAGGGTGCATCCCAGAAGGCGCCATCCGCCCAATTTTGCCGCAGCTTCTTTGATTGCCAGAATTTCTGCGTGGGCAGTGGGATCTTTCATGGTTTCGGTCCGGTTATGGCCCCGACCGATGATTTCGCCATCCTTTTCTATTATGGCCCCAACGGGCACTTCGCCCATGGCCAAAGCCAGTTCGGCTTGCGCCAGAGCTTCTTTCATCATCTTTTCCATATACTGTACGATATTATCATACTTTGCCCGAGGATTCAACATTTATGTATGGGTAGACTTGCAATTTCAACCCTTGTTTAGTATGATGAGTTCAATAGTTCGTAGTGAGGGATTCTTTATGATTCTGGATATCATTGTAGGCATCATCATACTTGGTGCCATGATTCACGGCTTGCGAAAAGGATTTATCTTTACCTTCATCCACACCATTGGCTGGGTGCTGGCTTTGGTGCTTGCTTATATCGCGACGCCCTACATCAAACGCCTGATTTTGGGGGAGACCACCCTTTATGATTCCATGAAGGAGGATTTCGCAAACCGATTCTCGGATTCGGCTCCTTCCACCCAGACGGCCTTTGACAGTTTGCCGGCAAATATCGGAGATGCTCTGGGGCACAAAGTCACCGATTTGACAAACAGTTTGATACAGCAGGTTGCCGGCGGTTTGGCGGGGTTGGCGATCACGGTTTTGGTTTTCGTCGGATTGGTCATCGCCATCAAGTTTGTTTTATGGTTGGTGATGCGCCTGCTTTCCAAGGATTACAATAATGGGGTGATGAACTTTTTCGATGGCCTGTTCGGCTTGGTGTTCGGGTTCATAAAGGGCATGTTGCTGGCTTTCGTGTTCTTGGCGCTGCTGCTTCCGGTGATTAATTTGGTTTCACCCGACTACGCCGCCATGGCCGTCTCTTCGCTGGACCACTCCATGTTCGCCAAGGATTTGTATGACAACAACTTCATCGTTTTGTTTCTCCAAAGTTTCATGAAATAAAAACACCTGGATTGGCTATGCCGCTTCAGGTGTTCTCTATTCTCGATATGGGGCCGGCCGCTTTGTTGGTTCATCCAACCCGAAGCACCGGTCATTTGATTTTTTTGGCCACCACCACGAATCGTCCGTCATCTGTTTGATAGGCGCAGGTGGAAAGGGTGATGACCTGTTCCTTGCCGACTGTCACACCGGTATTGTACAAAGCGATCGATTTGCAGTTGGAAATGTAGTCCTTAAGCTGCGATGCACGGGTAATGTCGGTGTAATTGTAGTATTTGAAGCCTTTATAGTCGGACTTGTAGATCTGCGTGTAAAACGCGGCGACCACCTGGTAGGTGCCTTTCCCATTGATCGTGTCAAAAGTAAAAGTTTTGTGCGCTTCATAAAAATCTTTATTTTTATATTTCAACAAATCATGGAACATGGTGCCGTTCTTCATGTGATGGCCATAAATGGTCCAGTTCAACGTCGGTTTGTCGATGTCGCTGGCCGCGTCCATAAAAGGCGTGCCCGCGATAGAATGTTCTTTTTTGAAATTTCTTCTCAGGTAATACTCAGGGACCCGTTTCGTCTGCATCACCGGGTAGTTGATTTTGGTTCCGTCGATCTGGAGCCACCCGACAATGTCGCTGTTTTCCTTGTGCAAGGCTTTCAAATCATACGAGCCGGCGACGGTAAGCTTGGTGAAGTCGTTTTGAATCTTCTGGCCTTCCATATAGTTCTTGGCCAGCATGCCGGCGGAAACCAAAAAAATGCCGAGGAACAAAACAAATATGACAATCCTGACAGGACCCATTCGCGCTTTCTTTTTGTTCTTGGCGCCCCTTGAGTCTGCAGGATCCTGTGAGGCTTCCTGCTTGGCCGGTTCCTGAGCCGAATCGTTGTTGAACTCTTTTCCCATGACATGTTCTCCTTTGAAGTGTATTCTACCACATTTTGGCCATATCCAATCTTTTTTTTGATTGGCAAACCTCATCGCCGTATGCTCACCGGTGCCGGCAAAATAAAACCCGGCCTTTTGGCCGGGTTTTTCTTGCTGGCACCCCCGAGAAGAGTCGAACTTCCGACGCACGGTTTAGGAAACCGACGCTCTATCCACTGAGCTACGGGGGCTCAAATACGACTTTTATCATAGCACACAGGCTGTCGGAAGACAAGATGCATTTCAGCGGCAACGGCCTATTTCAGCAGAAGGTGGATCAACATTATCGCCGGGTAAAGGATGATAGGATGAATCAGGTAGATGGCAAGGGTATGTTGTCCGCAAAAGGAGAGAAACCTGACGCGGGACCGCCGCGCCCAGTCCGGCACCTTGTGGGAGACAATGAGAATCCCTGCAAACCCCCCTGCAAAAAACAGAAGGGCCCAAGGCAGCAATGGATAAAAGTCGATGGGTGGAAAAAACGACCAGTTGGGATAACCTGCCAGGTATAATAAATTCAAATCATATAATTTTTGTATGGCGTTCGATTGAAAAATGGCGGATTCCCATAGACTACGATAGACCATCAGGTAGGATACCGCAAACAACCCGGAAAAGGCGATCAATCCTCCCCAGGGGTTGATTTTTTTCACCGCATTTTGCGTGAGCCCAAAAAGAATCATTGAAACACCCAGCAAGTGTAGAATGCCGAAAAAGACAAAAGTGTCGTCCAGTTCCAAACCTTTCCATAAGAAATAGGTGACGGAAGAGATGGCAAGTCCAAACCCCAGGCAAACCAGTCCCCTTCGGATGTTGCTTTTGGCAAAGGAACAACTGACCCCTGAGATGAAAATAAACAGTCCACCTCCGAAAATGGCGATGAAACGAAACAACGGCCATTCCGCAACGGACAGTGTCCGTGCAAAAATCATTTCTGTATAAAATACGCTGTGGACCACCAGCATGCCAAGGATGGCGATACCCCGAATCTCGTCGATCAGCGGAATCCGGTTGGGGCCTTCTTTGATTTTCATGGAATCTCACCTCGTTGTTCTCGGATTGTCAGGGGTTGAAACCAGCCGCAGGGCCTCCACAAGAATATATTTCATATTATATTACACATCTCCATCGGTTGGTGATATAATTTTTTTTGGAAAGTCAGCTGGCATGAACTGGAAAGACAGGTGGCACAACAATGAAAGAATTGCTGGTCGTTGTGGATATGCAAAACGATTTCATCGATGGTTCTCTGGGAACCGCAGAAGCGGTTGCCATCGTTCCCTATGTCCTTGGCAAGATAGAGGCCGCCTTAAAAAAGGGGGTTGAAGTGGTGTTTACCATGGATACCCATACCAATTCCTATCTTGAAAGTCAGGAAGGGCACCGGCTCCCTGTGACGCACTGCGTCAAGGACACGCCGGGATGGCAAATACACCCCCTCCTTTCGCCTTATGCGAAAAGGAGTTTCGTCAAGCCGGGCTTTGGGTCTCCCGAACTCATCGACTATATCAAAAAAGGCGGCTATGGCCACGTGGAGTTTGTGGGTCTATGCACGGATATCTGTGTGGTGACCAATGCCTTGATGTTGAAGGGAGCCTTGCCGGAACTGCCGGTTTCCGTGGACGCCAAAGGGTGTGCCGGCGTCACTCCTCAAAGTCATCAGTCGGCGCTGGATACAATGAAAATGTGTCAAATAGATGTTTAGCCGTCGCCCGAATCGGGCAAAGATAAGCATCATCATCATAATGAATCTGTGAATGGAGGTACCCAATGAACATTTTAATCACCGGAAACGCAAGCCCGGAAGAGCAAACGGCATATGTCAATTACCTGGAAGAAAAATATCATCGAAAGCTGGACAGTCTGGACATTCAGTTGGATGGAGACTATGCGGATCTTCATTATCGTTTTGCAGAAGTGCCCTTTGAACGGATTCGCCGCATCACCGGTTATCTGGTAGGCACAATGGATCACTGGAATGACGCCAAAACTGCCGAAGAGGCTGACAGAGTCAAGCATTCGGCCAAGGAATTCGAAAGTCTATAGTTTGGAGGCCGGCGATGTGGCCACATCGCCGGCCTTTTTGATTGTCTTCTTCCTTGAAGGGTTTCCGGTAAAATGGTATAATGACATGTTGACAAAACGTCATCACGGAGGGTTGTCCATGAAAAACTATGTAAGTCCTTTTTCGGAACGTTATCCAAGTCAGGCGATGCAATATCTGTTTTCCCCTGACAAAAAATTCCGCACCTGGCGAAAGCTTTGGATCGCTTTGGCTGAAGCCGAAATGGAATTGGGGTTGCCCATAACGCAGGAACAGATCGATCAGCTGAAATCCCATGGGGAGGACATCAATTATGATGTCGCAAAGGCCCAGGAAGCCTTGGTCCGCCACGATGTCATGGCCCATGTCCACGCTTATGGCGTGCAGTGCCCCGACGCCAAGGGAATCATTCACCTTGGGGCGACTTCCTGCTACGTCGGCGACAATACGGATTTGATTGTCATGAAGGAAGGCCTCGATTTACTTCGAAAGAAACTGATCAATGTCATATCGGTATTGGCCGATTTTGCAGAAACATACAAAGACTTGCCTACCCTGGGGTATACTCATTTTCAACCGGCACAGCCGACTACTGTGGGAAAACGCGCCACCCTTTGGATATCAGATCTGGTGATGGATCTTGAAGATTTGAACTACATTTCCAGCCAAATCAAGTTGCTGGGTTCCAAAGGCACCACCGGCACCCAGGCCAGTTTTTTGGAGCTGTTCCAGGGTGACCACAAAAAATGCAAAAAGCTGGACAAGTTGATCGCCAAGAAAATGGGATTCAAGGAATGCGTGGCCGTTTCCGGCCAGACCTACTCCCGAAAAGTGGACAGCAGGATCCTCAATGTATTGGCGGGGATCGCCCAAAGCGCCCATAAGTTTTCCAATGACCTTCGATTGTTGCAACACCTAAAAGAAATTGAAGAGCCCTTCGAAAAAAACCAGATTGGTTCCTCGGCCATGGCATACAAGCGAAATCCCATGCGCAGCGAGCGGATGGCGTCTCTGGCCAACTACATTCTGACCGACGCGTTGAATCCGGCGATCACCGCATCCACCCAATGGTTTGAGCGGACGTTGGATGACTCCGCCAACCGACGCATCAGCATCTCAGAGGCATTTTTGGCTGCAGACAGCATTTTGGAATTGTATTTCAATGTGGCTTCCGACTTGGTGGTCTATCCACGGGTCATCGAGGCCCATCTCAACGCCGAACTGCCGTTTATGGCCACCGAAAACATCATGATGAAAGCAACCAGCGCCGGTGGCGACCGTCAGGAGCTTCATGAACGGATCCGCCAACATTCCATGGAGGCGGCCAGGCAAATCAAAGAAGAGGGCAAACCCAACGATTTGCTTGAAAGGATTGAACGCGATGGCGCTTTCGGGCTGACAAAGACCCAGCTGGATGCCCTGATGGATCCCAAGGGGTTCACCGGCCGAGCATCCCAGCAAACCGAAGAATTTTTGGAAGAGCAAGTAGCTCCTTTGCTTATGGAATATCGAAAGCTCCTTGGTATGAGCGACGAAATCAAAGTATAACAAGTATACGCAGCAACTTAAATATAGTGAGGTAATATTATGGTAAAAGCAATTGTAGGTGCCAATTGGGGCGATGAGGGAAAAGGTAAAATCACAGATATGCTCTCCAAGGAGTCGGACATTATTGTTCGTTTCCAAGGGGGAAGCAACGCGGGCCACACCATCGTGAACAATTATGGCAAGTTCGCACTGCATCTTCTTCCATCCGGTGTTTTTTACAACCATACTGTGAGCATCATCGGCAGCGGCGTGGCGCTGAACATTCCTTATCTGCTCAAAGAGATCAACGATTTGACAAGCAAAGGCGTGCCGACCCCCAAAATCCTGGTTTCCGACCGTGCGCACCTTTTGATGCCCTATCATATGGAGTTCGATGCATACGAGGAAGAGCGTCTGGGACACAAATCCTTTGGTTCCACGAAATCCGGCATCGCCCCTTGCTATTCTGACAAATATGCCAAAATCGGTTTTCAGGTTGGTGAATTGTTTATGGGCGAAACCCAGTTGAGAGAACGTGTCAAAAGAATTTGCGACCTGAAGAATCCTTTGCTTGAAAATCTTTACCACAAGCCGCTGTTGGATGAAGAGATGTTGGTCGACCTTCTGCTGGAATACCGGGAAATGGTCAGACCTTATGTTTGTGATGTGGCCTCTTACCTTTATCAGGCGGTGAAGGGCGGCAAAAGAATTCTGCTGGAAGGTCAACTTGGGGCATTGAAGGATACGGACCATGGTATTTATCCCATGGTGACCTCCTCGTCCACCCTTGCAGGTTTCGCCACCATCGGCGCGGGAATCCCACCTTATGAAATCACCGATGTCATTGCCGTGGCCAAAGCTTACTCCAGCGCGGTTGGCGCCGGTGAGTTTGTCAGCGAACTGTTCGGCGAAGAAGCGGATGAGCTTCGAAAACGCGGTGGGGACGGAGGAGAATACGGAGCCACCACCGGCAGACCCCGACGAGTCGGCTGGTTCGATGTTGTGGCCACAAGATACGGATGCCGTATTCAGGGTGCTACCGAAGTTGCCCTGACAGTACTGGATCCATTGGGATATCTGGACAACATTCCTGTCTGCATCGGTTATGAAATCGACGGAAAGGTCCATGAGGAGTTTCCCAACACCACGCTGCTCCAAAAGGCCAAGCCGGTATGGAAAACCCTTCCCGGCTGGAAATGCGACATCAGAGGGATTCGAACCTTTGAAGAGCTGCCAATGGCCTGCCAGGAATACATCAACTTCATCGAAAGAGAAATCGGATTCCCTGTGACCATGGTGTCAAATGGTCCAGGGAGAGAAGATATCATCATAAGAACCCCCAAACTATAACCCAACCATAACCACAATATCAGGAGCGCAACAATGTATCAGGAAGCCAAACGATCCGCATGGGTGGAAATCAACCTGTCAAATCTGGATTACAACATCAAAAGCATCATCAACAAAATCGGGCCTGGCCCGGAGATTATCGGAATCATCAAAGCGGACGGATATGGCCATGGAGCCGTTGAAGTGTCGAAAGTCTTAAGAGAAAACGGCGTCCATGCCTTCGGCGTGGCCACCTTGGACGAGGCTATCGCCCTTCGGGATTCTGGCGCCACCGAAGAAATTGTTTTGTTGGGACTGACCCCTGACGATTATGCGGGCATCCTGGTTCAATACCATCTGACTCCCGTCGTAATGTCATACAGCAACGCCAAAGCCATATCGGATACGGCGGCAGGCGCCGGCAAACAGATCGCTGGTTTGGTCGCCGTGGACACTGGGATGGGCCGAATCGGATACTTGCCCGACGACACACAAGCGATCACTGAAATCAAAAAAATGACCGCCCTGCCCAATTTCAGCATCAAAGGGCTTTTTTCCCATTTTGCCACAGCGGATGCCGCGGATAAAACCTTTGCCCGGGAGCAGGAAAAGAAATATCGGGGCTTTTTGGAAGCGCTGAAATCCGCTGGAATTTCAGTACCTGTTCGTACCTTTGCCAACAGTGCGGCGATCATGGAGATTCCATCGGTCCACTTTGAGGCGGTCCGACCGGGTATTGTCCTTTATGGTTGCTACCCCTCTTCAGAGGTGAACAAATCCCAGCTTTCCATCAAGCCTGTCATGTCGGTGAAAGCCAACATCATGCGGTTGGTGCGTGTTCCCGTTGGATTTTCTGTCGGCTATGGACGAAAGTTCATCGCCGCCCGGGAAAGTGTCATCGCCACGCTTGCTCTGGGTTATGCCGATGGTTATCCCAGACCATATTCTTCTGTGGGCAAAGTTCTTGTCGGTGGGAAAATCGCGCCTCTGGCCGGAAACATCTGCATGGATCAATGCATGGTGGATGTGACCGATGTGCCTGGTGTAAAAGAAGGCGATGAGGTCGTTCTCATGGGCACCGATGGCATCCACACCATTTTGGCCGACGATATTGGCGATGCAACCGGTACGATCAATTATGAAATCGTCTGTGCTTTCGGCCAACGATTGCCCAAAATATATATCAGATAAGTTCTATCCTGTGAAACTGAGGCAGAAAGAGGTAATGCGACGTGAAAACCCGGCAGCGAATCAAAGATATCGCCGTGTCCCTGTTCAACGAGAAGGGCGCAACCAACATCAGCACCGTTCATATCGCTGAAGAAGCGGGAATCAGCCCCGGCAATCTTTACTATTACTTTGAGAACAAGGAGCATATCATTCGCAGCATTTGGGAAGAGGATATGGTTCCCATGGGAGATAATTCTTTTCAATGGGAGGAAGATGCCGCACCGGAAGAAGTGTTGGAACATATACTCACCAAAATATCCGATTATTTTTTGACCTATCGATTTTTTTATACCGAGCTATACATTCTTCTCCGAAATGATTCTGTCCTTCAGGAAAAGTATCGGCAACGTTGGGATCGTTTGCTTGAAAAATTGACCGGTTTTTTTTCGGTTTGGGAGTCCAAAGGCTATATGCGAACCACTTCATCCAAAAGTCCAAAGGTTTTGGCGGAGGACTTCATGATTACTAGCCCTGCGATATTCCAGACATTTTTGGCCATCCATCCGGAATGCGAGCCAAAAGAGGCCTTACACCGTGCAATTCAAGCTTCTTACGTCTTTACCTCCGGGTTCTTCGTGGATGAGACTTGCCGGAAAATGATCAAGAAACTTTAACAAACAATAATAAAAGTGCCGATGGCCTCAAGCGGAATCTTGAAGCGTCGGCACTTTTTTATTTCTTGACAGAAAAGATTTTTAGTTGGATCGTCTTCTTACTGTGGCCGAGAGAGCAACGCCGGCCAACGCAATCAACATGATGGGTGCCGCGAACGCCGCCGCCATATCACTGTCGCCTGTGGCGGGAGATTTGTCCATCTCGGCTGTCACATCCACTTCTCCACCACCATTGTCACCGCCATTATCATCAATGACAGCATCCTCCATGGCGATGGTGACATGATATACTTCAGCGGGCACATTTTCGGCCCCACCGTAACCGTTGTTCATTGAGGGCCATGTTGGATCGCCACAAGTGATGGTGATTATTGTGCCATCGGCCACCGGCACACCATCCATCAGTTTATAGACTTTGCCATCCACACTGGTGCGCACCTGGAAATTCAGATTTGAAGCCAACGGAAGGACAAACAGATTTTCTGTCCCTGCCGGCAGTGTCAATGTGTAATCATGGACGTCCGGCGCGAAGTCGGGAGTCATAGTGCCGGAATCGAATTGCAGCGTTTGAAGGGTCTTGACATTTGAATCCCAGTAGCTGCCCAAATCTGCATACCAATCTATTGAATATTGAACCGAGATCCAGTCCCCAGCTTCAGCCAGTTGACTGTATCCATCAACGTTGAACCAGTTGTTCACCGAGCACCCCCAAGCGGAATGGTCGCCCCCATCCTTCTCATGAAGTCCATTGATTTCAGTGATATAACCGGTTGTGGCACCTTTCACTGTGAAGCCTTGGGCATCGCAGGCGGCTTGAACCGCATCTCCCAAAGTCATGCCCGGGACAAGCGCCACATCCGTTGTGAAAAGTTCTCCGTTCCAAGGGCCTCCCTCATAAGTCGTGTTGGACACCGTCACCATGACAAAATCTCCCGAACCCGAAGAATCCGGGGAGTCCGCAGCCAACGCCGTGGTTGGGACAAATACCATGGTCAGTGCCATGGCCATGATGATCGCCAATAATTTCTTTGTTTTTTTCATTTTTCCCTCCTGCTTTTTTGAATTCATTGTTTTTGCCGTCTTTTGGCAGACATGTATTGATTGAATGATGATTAATACGGTTTTTTATAGCTGGTGGCCGAATAGCTGCTGTAATAGTATTTGCCGTTGACAATCCGATACGCGATGATTTTGTAGTAGTAGGTTTTGCCTGTGGTAAGCCCGGTGTTGGTCCAGGTGGTCGTCGCCCCTGAGGTGATGGTCTTCACCTTGCAGTACGAGGTTGTTGCGGATGTTTTTTTGTATATTTTATATCCATATGCTCCCGGGATGGCCTTCCATGTCAATTTTATTTTATCCACACCTGCGTAAGTGGTCAGCACCGGTGTGGATAGCTTTGGAATCCCGCTTTTGTATCCGGTCGACAGCCCGCTGTACACGACGGCCCCCAGGGTATTTTTGTAATAGCCTACGATTTTGTAGTAGTATGTTTTGCCTGTGGTCAGCCCGGTATTGGTGTATGTGGTGGTGCTGGCCGATAGGGTTTTGATTTTGGTGTATGTTCCTGTGGGCGATGAGGCACGGTAAATCTGATACCCGGATACCCCGATCCCTTTTGCCCAGGAAAGTTTTATGCTGTTGTATCCGGCGGATTTGGCACTGGTCAAGTTTGGTGTGGTGCTTCGAATAAACACCCCTTGTATCTTGTGTGGCGCTGTGACGCTCTGAAACGTATAACTGCTCAAGCGGCCCTTGCTGACACCATCGACTTTCAGGTCTGCCACTTTGTACCCGGAGGAAGCGGTCAGTTTGAACGTGGCGTTTTGTCCAACCAATACCGAATGGCTTGCTGTGATCGATCCGCCCGTCGCCCCGACCGACTGCAGCAGATATCCTGCGGTTACGGCGATGACATTGCAGGAGTCGTTTTTGTAATACAAGGTGCCGGCACTATCCGTCGCCAACGGTGAGATGCTGTAATTTTGCATGGACGGCAGCGGAGTGAACAGGGTTGTCGCATTGGTGGAGGCAAAATATTTCTTCCCTCCGTTGTCCCGGATTTCCATATAATAAATGCCTCCAGGCAGTTGGTTGCAGGTCATATACAGATATAATTTCCCTGCCGTCTCCTGCGCGGTGGAAAGGAGCATTTCAGACTGGACAAAACCAGGCGTCCCGCAACTGGCGTCCAATGTCATGGACGCGCCGTCGATGATCTTGACCATATGGCCGCTGGCGCCAAAGGGTGTCGGTCCTTGCACACCGACATATACTTTGCCTTGATACACTGTGGGTGTGCCGGTGGTGTCTCCATCCAAGGAAAAGCTGGCTGGGCTATCTCCGACGAAGGTTCCTCTATCAAAGGTTCCGTCGGAGCGAACCACCGCTTTGTACAGCTTCCCCGCCCGGGAGGTGAAATAGTAGGCTCCGGTGGCATTGTCATAGGAAACGCCGGATCGCACATCCCCCACAACCGTCGCCTGATCGATCACCGGAGAAGTGGTGGCGGGCAGATTCAATGCGGTGAACTGGCCACCTTTCATGCAGGAAAAAAGGCTGGCCGTCGTTCCAGGGTTGTTATAATCCGTTATATTGTCTTCGGAGCCAAACACAACGGAATTTCCCTGTGCATTGGCATCCGACCAGTAAAATCCACCTGGATGGGCCACTTTCCATATCGACTTTTTGACCTCCAAGGTGTTGGCCTTGTCCTGGTCCACCGCGGAATAGCAAAGAAAGTATCCGTCAGTGGTATAATTCTGCCACGTTCCAAAATAGATATATCCATCATCATACTCCACTTTCGAAAAGCAGTTCTGATAGCCTTGGCTGCTGTACCCGCTGTCGCTTTCGGTAATCCAAAGTGATGTCATGGTGTCGGCGTTGATGGCCTGAACCCGGCCTCCATCCAGCGGCGCGAAGAGAACGTTCAGCCCGTTCCCATCAATGTTTTCAGCATAAGTCAAGGCCGGTGCGGGGAATCCAAACGAACTTGCAAGGGTGACCTGACCCACCGGCGCACCTGTATCCTTATTGAGTTTTTTGACAACATTGTCCGATCCCACATAAACATAACCGCCTTGAACCAAGGGAGGCGTTGGTGCCTCTGTATAGTTGGCGCCCATGGTGCTGGACCACTTGGTCACCCCATAGTTTTGGCGGGCGGGAAGGTCTCCGGAGGTCACCCCGGCATAAGACACCGTGGCGGAAATACCAGTCAGCGCCAATGCCAGGGATAGGGTGATCGCCCAGCCCTTCATCTTCCAATGCTTTGTTTTCATGTCGCCTTCCTCCTTTATTGTTGTTTTGGATGTCAGTGAATTGTATCCGCTGACAGCAAGCCATATTTTTGCTGCACACGGAAGATTTTTTCCGTCATTGGCCGGGTCAAAAGCAACAGAAACAATACTGTCGCAGCAGCCAAAATCATATTGAACAGGAATCCTGTGCCATACACAGTCAGCACCATCCCCAGGGTTGGATGGGCTGTCATGCCGAAAATCGTCCAAAGGTCTGTGATGCCGCCATGTAGAAGGAATACAGCAAAAAATCCGTAGACCGACAGCACAACGGGGCTTTTGCTTTTTAAGAGAGTGGTGGCCAACAAGCCGGCGAAAAAACCGATCAGACCCCACGCCAGCATCTGAAACGGCGTCCATGGACCTTGTCCAAACAGGAAATTGGAAACAAAAGCCGTCATGGATCCCACCACAAAACCGCCTTGGGCCCCCAGACATACGCCGGCGATAATAATCACCGCCAGCATTGGTTTGAACTGGGGCAACATGAAAAATGCCGCTCGGGACACCACTGCCAGCGCGATCATCACTGCAATGAGCACAACTTCTCTGGCTTGAGGCCTTCGTGTTTCAAAGCTGAAATAGAACGGAACAAGTATGAATAAAATCATGAGAAGGCTCCCGACCATGTATCCGCTGTCCCCCGGCAATTTTATACCGGCCAGCACCCCCAGGGGCATGCAAATCCACATCAAAACAGACAGAATCCTTCTTCCCGCAACGGATATCCCCGGGATTGTTGTCTTCTTGGGGCCTCCGGCAACTGTGGGCGCCGGCTTTTGAAAAGTTCCTTGATCGTCCGTCTCACCCGATGGGGTGCGCCCCTTCGGCAGGCCCGGCAATTCATCCGCCTGTTTTTCCGGAGGTTCATCTGTCAGGTTGGCCAGGCAGAGATCCGCCACATCTTGAGCCGTGACCGCGTTGGCGAACAGATGTCTTGACATTCGGTTGGACGCGGTGGTATAAAAACTGTTTCCCGAAAAAAACTTTCTCGGCGCATTGGTGGTGGAGATGGCTCCATCAAAAAACATGGCGCAACGATCCGCATATTTGCCGCAAAACTCGATATCATGGGAAACCATGATGACAGCCGCTCCATTTTGTGCGCACATGCGCAGTATGCCAGCCAATTTATTTTTGAAATGATTATCCAGGCCTTTTGTGGGTTCATCCAGCAGAATCACTTGGGGATTGAGCAACAGGATCTTGGCCAAAGCGGCACGTTGCTGCTCTCCTCCCGAGACGTCGTAAGGATGGGATTTTAACAAATGGTCGATTTCAACCAGTTTGGCGATTTCGGCGATCCTGTCGTTTTTTTCTTCGTCAGTCAACTTCTTACCTGCAAGCACTTCCATCAAGTCCGCCCCAATGGTTTTTTCAACGAAAATCGCCTGGGCGTTTTGAGGAAGCATGCCAACCATGCCTTCCCCCATCTTTATGGGTGGCTTGGTCTCCCCGGATTTATGGCTCCGCTTCCATCCTTCCAAAGAAAGTTGGACTTTGCCTCGTACCGGTTGTTTCAACCCGCCGATCAACGAAAGGGCGGTGGTTTTGCCTGTGCCGTTGCCGCCGACAATGCAAAAGATCTCCCCCGGATAGACCTTCATGCTAAGGCCTTTGATGACATCCTTGTCTTCACGGGCATATCGGTACCACACATCGGAAAGCTCAACCATGGGGGTTTCCCCCTGATGGTCCGGTTCTTCCTGCGCCTTGATCTCTTTGTGTCTTGGCGGTGTTTCACCAAATAATCCGGTCAGCCATTGCCGGCCTTCCCGCACATCCACCGGACACGAGAGCTCCCGTCCAAACCCCCGGCTATAAACCAAGGCGTAAGCCTGAAGCGGCGCGGGCATGCCTTCAAACATATGATGCTGCATTTGTGCCAGCACCGCGCCAACGTTGGCGGGGATGTCGTCGACAATGATTTTACCTTCATCCATCACAACAGCCCGGTTGGCCATCGGAAGTATTTCATCCAGGCGATGCTCCGTCATGATCACTGTCGTGCCGATTTCGCGATTCAATTTTTGCACTGTGTCCAGGAACTCCCCTGCTGCGATGGGGTCCAGTTGGGATGTTGGTTCATCCAGAACCAGCACGTCCGGCTGCATCACCATGACCGCCGCCAGATTCAGTATTTGTTTCTGACCCCCGGAAAGCTCGTTGACATTTTTGTCGAACCAGGTTTGGATGCCGAAGTAACTGGCCATCTCCGCCACCCGGACTCGGATAGTCTTGGTGTCCACTCCTAAATTCTCCAGACCGAAAGCCAATTCATGCCAGACTTTGTCGGTCACCAGCTGGTTGTCAGGGTTTTGCAAAACGTAGCCAATTCTGCCGGCCTGCTCCCGCTGGTCAACGGTTTCAAGGGGTCTGCCGTCGAAGTCGATGGTGCCGGCCCGCTGGCCGAAGGGGGTCAGGACGGTTTTTAGGTTGCGCAGCAACGTGGTTTTGCCGCAGCCGGATTTTCCGCACAGCACAACCAGCTCTCCCCGGTTCAATGTAAGGTCGACATTGGAAAGGGCAGGGCTTTTTGATCCGGGATAGGTGAATGTCAGATTTCTGATTGAATATGTTTCCACTTCATCCCCTCCAAGAGATTTAACCAAATTGGTATAAAACAGTATATGGCATAAGCTAGGGCGAACCAGCCTTCCTTCAGACCGGTTTCCGCCATGGAAATCGCCGGATAGCATACAAACAGATTCATCCCTGTAAAAGTCGCGACGACGGACATTCCAAGGAGCACCAGCACCAACATCCCCAACGCACCATCCCGCTTCGTCAACCCATAGGGTACATATGCGGAACGGTTGTGCAGCCCATATCCCCGGGATTTCATGGAATCCGACGTGTCAATGGCATTTTCCAAAGACCAGGTGGTCATGATGGACAGCACTTTCATCCCATGTTTCATCCTGTCCCCAATCCCCCCGTCGGTCACATCGTTTCCCACGCATTTCTGGGCGTCGGAAATCTGCCGCATCCGTGCGGTGAACCGCGGAATAAAGCCAAGAACCATGGAAAAAATCAGAGACCCCGCCGGAATGATTTTTCCGAACAGGTGCATGAATTTATCCCCGGTCATCAGATATTGATAACAATAAAACCATAAAAGTCCGGTGCCGAACATCAATCCCCGGGTGATGCCGTAGACGACAGCTTCCCGGGTCACGGGATTGTTCCCCAAGTAAAAAAGTATGGTGACCCCCTGATGAACGAACACTGGATTGAGCACAGCGGTGAGCACCACCATTGGTGTGACGAAAATCAATAGGAATTTCAAGGCCTTGCGTCCGCCCAGGTATATCGCATAGCAAATAGACGATGTAAATGAAATGACAATCCATAGGGGATGCTGCACGACCAATCCCATGAATATGGCTCCACATAGGAAGAAAAAGTTGACGGCCGGATGATATCCGGCAAATATGTCTTTTCTCATAGGTCGTTGCCCAGATTCAGCGAATATGCCCACACCAGTTTGTCGTTGGCCTTTATTTTCTCGATGCCACAGCTGACGGAGGGTTTTTTGCCGTTCACCAAATAAATCCATCCACTTTTCGCATTGAAGGCCTTTTCATAAATGTTGGAGATGGCTTCCACATACAGTGTGCCCATCGCTGCCGAGCCTTGTGTTGACATTTGTATTTTTTTGCTTTTCACCGCCCTCAATGTGACGTCATAAACCGTGTCTCCCGGCTGGAGGGTGATCTTGGTTGTATTCATAATCACGCCGCTTGATGGAACAAGGGTTTCGAGTCCGGTTCCGGTCAAGTTCTGACCCACCAGCAGAGAACAGTTGATTTGAATGGTGCAGGTTGCCGCAACGCTTGTGTCCGTGCTGGTTGTCGTTTCCTTTGCGGCGCTGTCTGTCTTGGTGCTTCCGGCGTCGCTGTCATTTGAGGCGGAACTCCTATCATTGGTGGTATCGGTGGTGGTTTTGGTTTCCGTTTGATTTTTGTCGGCATTTTCTTCTTTTGTCGCGGTGTCCTTGTTGGATTGCTGCTCTTCGGAAGCAGTCGTCTGGCTTCCGGTGTTTTTTTCGTCCTCGGTCTTGGATCCGCATGCGGTGAAAAGAAACAATCCCAACGTCAACACCAAGGTTGCCGCCAACCATTTCACCAGCATTTTATTTGTATTGTTTTGATTGGATCTTCTCATTTCTCTGACCTTCCTATCTTGTGTTTGCCCGCCCTCATTGGAAAATGGGAAAACCGGGTTGAAACCAAATAAAAAAGCATCCTGCGGGAAAAAGACAGAATGCCTGTATGGTTGCATCATGTCTATGTATCCACGCCCTGTGGGATCATAAACGCGGCGATCAAATCGCCCCTTATTGGCAGGTTTTCCGGCTATGACGGCAGCAAGGTCTGCTCGGGAGTTCCACCCGATTCCCTATTAGTATGTTGCGCTTCTGCGTCGCACACCAATAAGTCCTATTCAATTGCGTCTTCACTTTATCATAAACAACCCTGGAATACAAGTTGATTTGTCAACGTGGCTCTTCATTTTCATCTGTGATATAATGGATTCGTTTAAATCTGAAGGGAGAGAGACATGACATTCAATTTGTTTGGAAAGTCCAATGCGGCTGATCTGGTTATCGTAAACGGGCGGATATTCACCCAAAACCCTGAGACGCCTTGGGCAACCGGGGTGGCCTGTAGGGATGGAAAGGTGTTGGCGATTGGTTCCCAAGAGGAAATGGAGCGATATCAGGGTAAAGATACTGAAGTCTTGGACCTCATGGAACATTTTATGACACCCGGGCTGATTGAATCCAGCGGCACGCCGGTCTTGGATGTATTTCGGCAATGCTGCCTTTTTCTTGACGAAGGGCAAACCATCAATGAAATCCTTCAAATGCTTAGCGAGCGATTGAAAGCCGACTCCGGGGAAGACACCTATTTCGCATTTGGCTACGGTTCAGATTTGCTAAAGGACCTCTCGGCTCAAGAGGCGACCGCTTTACTTGATCAACTGGAAGAAACCAGACCTATCCTGCTGTTGAGCAAGGATGGTTATGGCGCATGGCTCAATACACCTGCCATGGCAATGGTGCGGGATGCCGCTGACGAAGAAGCCATGGAGATCATCACGTTGCCTTTCACCTTCAGCGTCTTGAATCCGTTTTCCTACGATGAAATTCAAAAAGCTGTGGTCTTTCAATCCTGGGATTACGCCTCGAAGGGCGTTACCGGTCTTTTCAACAGCGGATCTCCGGATGTGTTTGACAACATTTATCAAAATGTCCTTGTGGCCATGGACCAGGAAGGTTTGCTGCCCCAGCGGCATTATGGCGCTCTGACGGTTTCATCGAACATCAATCCTGAGTTTGTTGCCCACCAATTGGTGCAAAATCGGACGAAATGCATCGAACTGGACGAATTGATCAACTTCAATACCCTAAAGCTATATATAAGTTCGAAAAATCTGGACAACTTTGACGAAAACTATATACAACGTGTGATTCTGGCAGCCTTGGAGAGAGGGTTTGATGTGGACTTGGAAGTAACCGGAAAAGATTGCGTTCTGGCGGTTTACCAGGCGCTGTCCACCTTGAAAATACCCGTTGGGCAAAAAGGTTCCATCTTGGTTGCCCATTCCGTAACATTGAGCGATGACGAAAGAAATGCCTTTGTCTTACCTGTCAACGTGTCTGAAACAACCCTTTTCCCCGAAACCGACGGAAGCGGCGCCACGCTTCTGGAAGCCTTTACTCTTGACGCGGCGGAGAAATTGGCGATATTGGACAAGCTTGGCACCATTGAGGTGGGCAAATATGCGGATTTTACTATTTTTGAATCAAATCCATTGGAAGGGAACGGTCTCCCGGAGGTGTCAATGACGCTGATCGCCGGGGACGTCGCCTATGACAAAGCAGAAGACCACCCGGATGAATGGAACCGGCTGGTCTCCCAACAAAACGAATATGATAGTGAAGAAGCGGCGGATGAGGCTGAAAGCTAAAGCGTTGCAACCTGTAGAGAAACGATTTTTTCTCCATCAGCGATCTTCTGTCTGCCCACTTCCTTAAATCCAAAACGGTTGTGGAATTTTTCTGAAATCACGTTGGGCGGCATGACATTGTACTCAGCCGTGACCACGGGTACGTTGGCTTCCTGTGCGGTTCGAAAAACCTCCCGATACAGCGCAGATCCCAGCCCACCGCTTTGTGTGTCCGGTGTGATCACAATCCGATCCACATAAAGGAATGTTGGGTAATGGGATTCAAACCACGTATAGTTGACACTGTCATAATCGGCGCCTTCCCGGAATCCAAGGAGAAATCCTGCAAACTTGCCGTCTTCCTCCACTACAAGTTTCATGGCAGCCTCGTCATAAAGATGCTCCAGCTTCTCCATTGTCAGATGGCTCAGATACTGGGCCAATTCTTCATTCAGCGCCAAAATGTCCTCAAAATCGGTCTTTGCGGCCTGCCGGATTGTCACTTTTTTATGATTCTTGTTGTTTTCCATTGCAATCTCCCTCTTCATTCAACTTTTACTTATCCTTGTTTGTCAACATCATGGGAGAAAGCTCCCACGATTATTTGGACTTCGTTGTCAATGTGACGCTAAATGTTTTATTGTGTCCATCCCGGACAACGGTGACAGTCACTTTGTCACCACTTTTGTACTTCAGCAATGTGCTGATCAAATCGGTCATATTGTCGATGGCGTCCCCGTCGATGGCCGTGACGACATCACCCTTTTCAATCCCCGCGGCCTTTGCGGGAGAATCGGTCAAAAAGTCGTTGACATATACACCGGTATCCGTTCCAAGATTCACATCAGGATTGGATGCCAGATATTCCGCAACACTCCCGCCTTCAATGCCCAGGTAGACACGTTGAAAACTTCCGTCCTTAATGACGGATTCAATGATTGGAATGGCTGTATTGATTGGAATGGCGAATCCAAGCCCTTCACCATCCTGTGCTTTGGCCGAATTGATGCCGACCACTTGTCCCGTGGCGTTCAACAGCGGCCCGCCGCTGTTGCCGGCGTTTATCGCCGCATCGGTTTGAATCAGGTTATCCATGGTGACAGAGCTTTGATCTTCGGTTATGGTGATGCTGCGATTCAGACCGCTGATGACACCTGCTGTGACACTTCGCTCAAATTCAAGTCCCAAAGGATTTCCGATCGCCACCGCATAGGCGCCGATCTGGACACTGTCCGAGTCACCCAGTTCTGCGGCGGTCAGGCCTGTGGCATCAACTTTGACGATGGCCAAATCGATGCTGGCGTCATTCCAAAGGACCTTGCCGCTTTTTTCGGTGCCGTCAAATAGTTCCACCTTGATGGTGTCGGCTTTACCATCGCTCACCACGTGGGAGTTGGTGATGATATACCCGTTGGAATCGACGATAATGCCGGTTCCGACTCCGGACGTATATCCGGTTTCCTGTCCGTTCCAGCTTTGATAGGTGACCTTGGTGCTGGTGCTGATGCCCACTACAGACGGGAGCACCTTGGCTGCAATGGCTTGCGCCGTGTTGACATTGCCGTCCGTCTTGATGGTCACGTTGTTTCCAGTCCCCGACCCACCATTGACATAGTTGGCGGCCATTCCTCCGCCGAATCCGGCGCCTGCGCACAGCAGAACCACCAAAATCAGCGATAAGACTTTTTTGGACGCTCTTCGGTGAATTCCAAACTTTCTTCGGGGCTTTTGTGTTTCCTCGTGTATGGCGGTGTTCGAATCAGGAACAACGCTATCTTCTTGCAGTTCACCTTGCAAGATTTTTTCTTCTTCCATAAGGCAGGCTCCTTTCTGTAATCCAATACTCGATACAGAAGTATTTATGCCACAGAAAGTTTAAATCAATCTTAATGGCGTCCTTCATCCAACTGAGACCGGGACCATCATTGACGACCCATAACCGGTGATCACCCGATAATATCCTTTGAGCGCCAAATCGGTTTTCTCGTCGCCGGTGAAGATCAGCAACGGCCGTCCATATTGCTTGATGAGCTTGTCCTCCGTAGCTAGCACGATGATGTTCTCTTTTCCCACCATCTTCAAAATCTCCGGGCTGATTTGTTGATTTCCCCGTCCAAGCAAGAATCCCTGCCCCCCTGTCGGGGTGAGAACCAATCTTGTTTTGCCTGGTGCCACAACCTCCAAAAGCTCTCTTTCGCCGCAGTCTTTTCGAATCAGTTCACCGTTGCAAACCACATCCACACCCACTAGGGTGCCGGCTTCGCCCAAACCATCCAATATGGCTTGGGTGGTTGTTCCCGGGCCGATCACATAAATGATATCCTTCTCCATGTGGTCGATGAGATATAATGCGATGGCTCCCTGGGCTTCTTTGTCGCTGAGCGGGGTGGGCGCCTTTTTATTCTGCAGGTATTCCCGCTTGTATGGTACCCTTAAATACCCATACAGTGAGGTGTATACCTTGCCTTGACGCAATGCTTCCTCGTCCAGATCAATCACTTCTTCCAATTTGGTGGAAAGATTCCCTTGCGCCAAAAAATCCCGCGCCAGTTGTCCGGCTTGATGCGGCGTGTTGGCGTACACAGGAGAATGTATCTTCACACCTGTTGGAATTCCAAGTACCAATGGACCCTGTCCCAACGCTTCATAAAGGTCTCTGGCGGTGCCGTCGCCACCGGCAAAAAGAATCACCGCAGGATTTTCCTTCGCCATTTCACTGGCGGCGATTCGGGTGTCCTGGCTGGTTGTTTCCCATCCCACATTGTGGGGGCGATGGACAACTTGAAATTCAAATCCCATGGAGCGGCATAGTGTTTCCCCCATGGTCTCTGCCACAGTTAGAAACAGTAATTGGTCCCGGAGGGGAATCAATTCCTCCAGCGCCTGCCGCACCAGGGCGGACGCGTTGGGCGCCGCGCCTCTTTTCATGGCCTCCGCCAAAATTTTCACACCGTCGGTGCCTTTGAGTCCAACCTTGCCACCCATCCCGGCGATGGGGTTCACAATCAAGCCAACCTTTATTCTGTTCATTTGGCGTTTTGCAGATATACCCGCCATGTGGGACACCATTGGGCGGGGTCGTCCAAGCTGGATTCATCGGTTTGGTGGGTGGTGCTGTTGTTTGGTGCGGTTCGGATGATTTCAGGATTGTCATAGGCTTCATCAAAAATGTGATGAAGGGTTTCGATATATTCATCCAAATCTTCCTTTGACGGCGTTTCAGTGGGTTCCAACGTCAATGGGCTGGGAATATAGAAGGGATGATGGCTGGACCATATATGCATCCCGAAATCCATGACCCTTCTGGCAATGTCCTCGGAAGTGAATCCTGTGTCTTCCGTCAGTTTGGCGATGGTATATCTGGCCTGTTCGATGCGCTGGGTTTTTGTCCCATATGGCAGGGTGATGGCAGGATGGGCCAGCAATTTTGTGTTCAGATACACATTGTTCAAAGCCGCCACCTTGGCCACCTCGTAAAGACCGGCGGCGCCAAGGCTCATCATCCATGCATAGGCGCGAAGAACCACCTGCGGCGTTCCATGAAATGACTTGACCTTGCCGATGCTGTATTTCAGATTGTTGTCCAGGAAATATTTCTCTCCGTCATAACCCACCAAAGGCTTTGGCAGAAAATCACGAAGAGATTGGGTCACGCCCACGGCATCGCATCCGGGGCCACCGCATCCATGGGGTGTGCCAAAGGATTTGTGCAGGTTGAAGTAGCACATGTCAAACCCTGCATCCCTTGCCCTTGCAATGCCCAAAAGGCCATTGGCGTTGGCCTGATCATAGCAGTTGAGTCCGCCGGCATCATGAACCAATTTTGTGAACTGGCGCACTTTGGGATTGAACAGCCCGGTGTCTTCCGGATTGGCGACGACAAATGCCGCCGTTCTCTCACTGATGGCCGCTTGAAAAGCGTCGTAGTCAGGCAAACCGTTTTCATCCGGCATGATTTTAATAATCTTGTATCCTTTCAGCGCCGGAGCCGCCGCATCGGACGGATGTGAGAAAATGGTCGTGATAATTTCATCCCGTCTCGTCTCTTCTCCATTGATTCGGTGGTACATCCGTACAATGGAAGCCATGGTCATGGCGGCCTGGGAGCCGCCGCCCGGTTGGAACGTAAAACAATCCATGCCTGAAATCTCGCGGAGCATCAGGTCGGATTGGTACATGACTTCAAGGATGCCTTGGGCTGTGCTCTGATCCTGCAACGGATGGAGTTCCGTCATCTTGGGGTTGTTTGCGATGGCCTCATTGACACTGGGATTGTACTTTACCGTACAGGTTCCCTGCCCGATTTCGATGTTCAGATTGCCCCCCATGTTTTCCTGGGAAAGACGCAGGTAATGCATGAGCACCCGTTTTTGATTGATTTCCGGCAGGTTCAATGGTGCCTTCCGCCTTAGTGCATCCGGCAACCGGCTCAGTCCGTCTCCCACCGCTGCCGATATTTCAGCTTCCGCTTTAGGAATCAAGACGCCTCTTTCACCTTTTTTGCTTAATTCAAATATAATCGGTTCGTTCCATCTTGCCTGATGGAAATTCCTGACCTTTGAAGTTCTTACAATTCGTTTCATGGTATTTCCCTTCTGCGATTCCAGCGCCTGTTACCCTCTGAGGATTTCTTCCAATGCCTGTGCCAGCTTGTCCAAGTCTTTTTTCAGATGGACTTCTGTGACACAATAAAGAGCTGACTGTCCCATTTCGGGGAATTCTTCCGAAAGGTCCTTGCCGCCAAAGATTCCCCTTGCCAGCAATTTCTCATTTATTTCCTTTATGGTTTTTCCGGTTCCATTGAAATCTACAACGAATTCCTTGAATACCGGGGAGGCCAGTCTGCAGCCGTTCACACCGGGGAGCTTCGACAGCAACCCAATGGCATACGCAGACTTTTGCAAAATGTTGCGACCCAGTTCTTCCATTCCTTTGGGTCCCAATAGGCTCAGGTACACACCTGCGGTGATGCCCAGTAGGGCTGTCTGCGTGCCTACATATTCTTTGCCTTTTTCCCTGAGGTTTCCGAAGGAAGTCCGTTCATAAGCGACGTCGCCAAAACCATATTCGCCCTCGACGATGGTAGGAACCACGCCAAACAGCCGGGATGGATATTCCTCAACAAATCGTTCCTCATTTCGCGTGGAGATGAAACCGGATTGGCCGCCTCCGTAGTTCATATGCATGCCCAGGGGTTGCAGGTCTCCACAGATGATGTCAGCGCCATATTCCGAGGGAGGTGCCAACACTCCCAAACTGCTGGGATCCACGCCGACCACGCTGATTGCACCGTTTGTATGGGCGATTTGTGAAATTTCCTCTCCTTGATCATCCAAAACGCCTAAATACGATGGGTTTTCAAAATAAACGGCGCAGGTGTCATTGGAGATTTTTTTCTTCAAATCTTTCAAGTCCATCTTGCCAGTGGTTTTGTCATAGTCCACCAACACCAATTTGACCCCCGGATCGCAGTAATTCTTCATTATCAGCAGGCGGTCCCTGCCCACGGTGCCGGCCACCAGGGCTTCTCCCCGCTTTGTGATGCGCGAAGCCATGCGTAGAGAGGTGGCCGCAGCTTGGGGCCAATCGAAAGTCGGCACGTTGACCACATCCATGTCCAGCAATTCAGCCAACAGCGACTCGTATTCAAACAACGTTTGGAATCTGCCGTGGTCGTTGTACACCTCACCCGCATATCCTGTCAACAATTCCGCACGTCTGCTGATCTCATCACAAACAGCCGGCACAAAATGTTGCCAACATCCGGCACCCAAAAAATTGAGGGTTTCAGCGGTGGACATGTTCTTGTTCATTATTTCGTCCACGCCCCGTTTCAGTTCGTATTCCGAACCGTAAGGTTGTGGCAGATCCAACAGCTCCTTGAGCTTCAATTCCTCCGGTATTTCCCCATGGAGTTCATCCAGGGACTTCAGACCGATTTCTTTCAGCATTTCCTCCTGGATTTTTGGATCCGAATTGGGAATATAGGGATGATTCTTGTATCCTGTGATGGTCATGTCAATCCTCCTATTATAATTATTGTAGTCTATATATTAAATCGTATTTAGGCGATTCCTCCACCGTCGACAACAATTGCCGCGCCGGTGACCCATCCTGCCAAGTCGCTGCATAAAAATACAACCACCTTGGCGATGTCTTCCGGTGTTCCCAGCCGTTCCAAAGGCCGGCCCTTCGCGGAATCCACCAAAAAGGCGTCAATTTTCTCGCCAAGCTGTCTTCCTTCCTCACGCAGCAAGGCCGTGTCCGTATCCCCTGGGTTCACAGAATTGACCCTAATGTTTTGAGGGCCATGGTCGATGGCCATGGCACGGGTCAAATTGACAATTCCGCCTTTCACCGCGCAATATACCGCCGCCTTGTCTCCGCCTTTCAAGCCCCAACCGGAACCTGTGTTGACAATGCTGCCGCCGCCGCCTTTAGCCATGACAGGAATGGTGTACTTGGATAATTGAAACGTTCCCTTCAGACCCACGTCAATGACGAAATCCCATTCGTCCTCCGTGAGGTCCTCAACAGTTTTTCGCACTGTGACACCCGCGTTGTTGAAAAGAATGTCGATACGCCCGTAGGTCTGTGCCACCCAATTTATAGTATCTCTGCATTCCAGATTATTTGTCACATCGCATCGCCTAAATTCGACATTTAGGCCTGCGTCCTTCAAATTTGCGGCGGCAGCCTCCCCTTTGTCGGGATTATTATCCAAAAGCACCACTTTGGCGCCATATTCAGCAAGCATTTTTCCTGTTCCCAGCCCTATGCCGCCGGCTCCTCCGGAAATTACTGCTACCTTGCCATGAAAATCAAGTGGGTTGTACATCGTTCATCCTCCTGCGTAGTATAAAAGAAACAGATACAAAAGAACAGGCTGTGGTTTCACAGTCGTTTTCACTACTTTGATGATACTCTCAGGCGGCAGGAAAGGCAAGGGGAAACCATATGGATCCATAACTTCCATAACGAAAAATACAACAAAATACATGTCAAGTGCCTTGACAATCAATGGCGATGGTAGTATTTTAAAAGTGAAAATTGGCACTCGTTGTTTTAGAGTGCCAGAACCTCATTTTAGGAAAGGAGGCATCAAAAATGTTAACATTATCCCCATTCACACGAAATGAACTCCAGAAAAAAGATGGCCACGAGTTTGTTGACTTCTACAACATGCTGGAGGATTTTTTCAACGGCAACATAATGGGCGGCAAGGGGTTGAAGGTGGACACCTTCAAGTTGGATGTTAAAGATCGGGGTGATTCCTATCTGGTGGAAGCTGAAATGCCTGGTGTCAAAAAAGAGGAAATAGAAGTGGATTATCAGGATGGCCATTTGATCATACAGGTTGCTCAGAATCAGGAGACAAAAGAAGAAAAAGGCGATTATATCCATCGTGAGAGAAGGAGCACCGCCATGCAACGTTCCATTTTCCTTCAGGCCGTCAATGTCGAGAAAATAGATGCCAAGTTGGAAGATGGCGTTTTGAAAATCGTCTTGCCCAAGAAAGAACCCGCATCGAAAAAGTTGCCGATCACAATCAAATAGCGGGTCGAAAAAAGCATATCAAAAAACGCCTCCGTTATAACTACGGAGGCGTTTCTATTTCAATAAATCTTCCATTCCCTCTGAAATTTCAACGCCCGTTTGGGTGCCTGTGCCTCGATATAGAATCTCCCCATTTATCTTTTCCAAGGATACACGGACCACACCGGCGATGCTTTCCTGAATTTTTTCAATCATCAAACCGTTCTTCGGCGCTTTCAGGGTTTCTCCCCCGCCGTTTTCAACATCGAGGAACAGACGATATTTTTTGTCGGAAAGCCTGACTTCAAGTCTGCCGTCCAACATTGCCATTTTTTCAATCTTTGCCTTTGTATATGTGGCAAAACGATAAAGGTTCCCATCAAATCGTAAAAAGGCGATTAACCCCATGAAGGACCGCCCCATCCATGGAATATTGGCGTAGGAGAACATCAGTGAAATGTCTTCTTCGGGGAAATGGTTGGATTGAATCCATATCCATGCGGTGGGAAACGACTTTCCCCAGTCCTTTTCAATGTATCCATAACCGCCATCGTAACTGAATTCTTTTCCGTCAAGAATCAGATTTCCCCTTATTTCGTGGTGGATGTTGACGATGCCATGGTAACACTCCATCCAGGGTATGAAAGTATAGGGCCCCATGATGCCGGGGTTGGTCAGTGTCTTGGGAAACGGGACAATATGGTCGAACCGAAGATGCCCCTTGATGCTTCCCTGGTCTGTTTCAATGTTTAGATTTATTTCGTCCCGACTGAAATAGTTGTCCCCAATCCATACCTGAAACGAATCATTGCTGGCACGAAACTCAGACAAGGGAAACCTGAAGTAATGGGCATGTCCATGTCGGGCATCCATGACCTGTATGAATGCGTGGGCATCCTTGCCGTCCTTTTGGAAGGACACTCCAGGAATGACCGCCAACGGTGCTTTTTGGCCGAAATCAATTACTTTGAAATACCAGCCTTCAAAATAGTTCTTCGTGGTCTTGAATTTTCCCTGAAAAATCTCAGGGTTAAAGATCCGCCGTAAACGATACATGCATTCCTACTCTTCCTCCCGTTTCACGGGATTATAGCAAGTGGTTTTCGATCACCTGGACATCCGGGTCAAAATCTTCAATCTGCAGATAGTATTCAGCCGCATCCAATAAAGCTCGCATGGGGCTGAGTCCGATGAGCTCAGTGCCGACAATCGGAACTCCATACCTTGCGGCTTCGTTTCGCACCAACTCGGTAACCCTGTGAAGTGGTGTGACTGTGAAGTCTGTCATGTTGATGGACACCTGGGCGATGTTCCGTTCTTCCAGCATTACGCCCATGGCTTTGACACACTTCAGACCGCCGCCGGCTTCGCGGATGATTTTGCTGATCTTGGTTGCGATTTCGAGATTGCTGGTGCCCAGGTTGATGTTGTAGGCCACGAGTGGCGGGCGGGCCGATACGCCGACAATGCCTCCGGTGGGATGGATGCGTTGGCCGCCAAAATCGGGAATCCAGTCCGGATCCTTCACCTTTTCCGCCATACCCTCGAACTGTCCTTTTCGAACCTGTGCCAGATTGACCCGATGAGGAGCCGATGCTGATTTTTCATAAAGGAATACCGGCAAGTCCGCTTCTTTGGCGATACGTGCGCCGACTTTTTTGGATAGTTCGATGCACTCTTCCATGGTCGCTTCCTTGATGGGCACAAAAGGGATCACGTCAACGCATCCCATTCTGGGATGCTCGCCGGTGTGCTTGGTCAAATCAATCAATTCCACGGCCTTTTTGGCCAATTTCACGCTGGCTTCCTCGCAACCTTCCAGGCTTCCCATATAGGTGATGACTGTCCGGTTGTGGCTTGGGTCGGAAGTATACTGCAACAAAGTGCACCCGGGCGTCTGTCGGATTTGGTCCACGCAGGCTTCGATGATATCTTTGTTTCGTCCTTCGCTGATGTTCGGTATGCTTTCAATGATCTTTGCCATTTTATCCTCCCTTGTTTACAGGCTTTCACGGATTGTTTCGACGATCCGGTTGGCCAATTTTGTGCTCTCATTATAAATTCGTTTGCCGTTTTCTTTAAAGTATTCGGCCTTGTCCGGGTCTTTGACTCCCGGTAGATTTATGGAAACGTTTAGCCAGGCGCCTTTGACTGCGGTTTCAAGGCATGTGGCGCAAACGCCCAAATCGCTGGCAGCGTTGGGATTTGAATGGTTGACCAGCCGCTCCGCCAAAACCAATCCTTCAAACGCCATGTTCATCACCTCGTAAGGCACGTTTGTCGCCTCAAGATTCGCTTCACGGATAGCCATGGTTCGCAGCGCTTTTTCTTCATCGGTTTCCTTGGGCATTTTGTATGCTGCGGAAACTTTGTTGTAGGCCTCCGTATCCCGGTCGACAGCTTCCGTCATCCCATGATAAAGCGGCTGTCCGGCTTCTTTGACCTTTTGGCAAAGGTCATGATCCTCCGCATATTTTTCACGGGTCAACGTCAGGTCGGCGACCATCAACATCAACGCCAATCCTTGAGCGCCGGTCAATGCGCTGACCGATCCGCCTCCAGGTGCCGGCGCGTCAGACTGGAGCAAGTCCAAGTAGTCCCGTATCTTCATCTCTGTCAATTTCATCTTATCAATCCTTCCTTAATGGTCATCAATGCCATATTGGAACCAAAGCGATAGCAAAGCATCTCCATGTCCGGCGCATCCCATATGACCAGGTCCGCTTTTTTGCCGGGTTCCAGTGTCCCCACTTCCTTTTCTCTTCTGATGGCACAGGCACCGTTGATGGTTACTGCCGTAAGTATTTCTTCCGGTGTCATCTTGTATCTCAGGTATCCCAGATTCATCACCAACTGCAAATTCAGGGAAGGGCAGGATCCCGGGTTGAAATCGGAGCCCATCGCCACTGGGATGCCAAGCTCGATCATCCTGCGGACCGGCGCATAATTCTTGTCCAGATAGAAGGAGGTGCCCGGCAATACCATGGCGATGACGCCGCCTTCGGCCATGGCGGACAGACCTTTCTCCCCAATGGCGATCAAATGCTCTGCGGATGTGGTCTTCATATTCCCCGCCAATTGAGATCCGCCAAGCTCGACAATTTCATCGGTATGGATCTTCAGTCCAAAGCCCAATTCCTTCGCCGCGCTTAGATATTTTTTGCTCTGGGCGACATCAAAGACCCCTTCCTCGCAAAACACATCCACGAAGTCAGCCAAGTTTTTCTCCCACACCTCGGGAAGCAGCGACCGGCATAGCATTTCCACATAACCGTCGGTATTTCCCTTATATTCCGGTGGTACGGCGTGGGCACCCATAAAAGTGGCCACAATATCCATCGGATGGGTTTGATTCAGTTCCTTGATGACCTGAAGAGTTTTCAGTTCGTCTCCCCTGTTCAACCCATATCCGCTTTTTGCCTCGCAGGTAGTCACCCCCATTGCCAGCATTTCGTCCAGAAAGGCCTGGGATTTTTCGATTAATTCCCTGGCGGACGCGTTTCGGGTTTCCCGAACCGTGTCCAAAATGCCGCCGCCGGCTTGGAGAATTTCCAGATAGCTTGCTCCCCGAAGTTTTAAGGGAATCTCATGCTGTCTGTATCCGCCGAATACAAGATGGGTATGCCCGTCAATCAAGCCCGGAGTCACCAGTTTCCCTTCAGCGTCAATGATGGTGTCACCGTTGACCCCATTTTTTTCGGGTTCAGAAAAGACTTCCCGGATCAAACCATCCTCTATGAGCATGGAGGCGCCGTTGATTTTGAGATTTTCTCCCTGCTCACCGCCGCTATGCTTCCAACTCCCTATGGGAGTCTGCAGGATGCCGATATTTTTAATGTATAACGTGCTCATGATTCCTCCTATCGATAAAATTTCTCCACCGTATCAGAAATCAAGTCCTCGTCAGCCAGATATGGCAGGGTGATGTGCCCGTCGCCATGATAATTGGCGTTGTATTTGATGGATGTTTCAAGCGCCGGTTCATTTCGGGCCCAATTTCGTCTGGCCACCCCACCCATGACATCCCACATCATTGCAGATTTGAGAATGGTGTCAACTCTTTCACTGCCATCCAAAACCATGCCGAATCCGCCATTGATGGACTTGCCGATTCCAACGCCGCCGCCGTTGTGCAAGGCGCACAGGCTCATGCCTCTGGCAGCATTTCCCGCGAAACACTGAATGGCCATATCAGCCATCACATTGCTGCCGTCTTTGATATTGGCAGTCTCTCTAAACGGAGAGTCTGTGCCACTGACGTCGTGGTGGTCCCGGCCCAGCATAATCGGTCCGATTTCGCCTTCCCGAACCATTTCATTGAATTTGAGGGCGATTCGCGTCCGTCCTTCCGCATCCTGATATAAAATTCGGGCTTGTGTTCCAACAACCAATTTGTTTTTTCCCGCATCCCGGATCCATGCCCAGTTGTCTCGGTCCTGAAATCTGCCGTTGGGATCGATGCAGCTCATGGCTGCATGGTCTGTGGCTTCCAGATCTTCCGGTTTTCCCGACAGGCAAACCCATCTGAACGGGCCATATCCAAAATCAAAAAGAAGGGGACCCATAATGTCTTCCACATAGGAGGGCCAGATGAACCCATCCTTCTCATCCACACCATTCTTTGAAATTTCTTTGATGCCGGCGTCGTACATTGCTTTCATAAAGGAGTTGCCGTAGTCAAAGAAGTAGGTTCCGCGCTTGGTCAGGGCTTCAATGGCATGGAAATGTCTCCTAAGGGAATGGTCCACCATTTCACAGAACAAATCCCGGTCGCTTCGCAACATTTCCGTTCTTTTTTGGAATGTCAGGCCGACAGGGCAATACCCGCCTGTGTAAACGTTATGGCAGGAAGTCTGGTCGCTGAGCAGATCAATGCTGAAGTTGTTTGTGACGGCATACTCCAGTAAATCCACGATATTCCCCCAATAGGCGATGGAAATTCGCTCTTTGGCTTTTATTTTTTCCTGCGCAAGGCGGAAGACTTCGCTTAAATCCGTCAGCACAACATCCACCCAGCCCTGATTCTTTCGGGTTTCGATACGGGACATGTCCACCTCGGCAAAGATTCCCACCGCACCGGCGATGGTTGCCGCCTTAGGCTGCGCACCGCTCATGCCGCCCAAGCCGGATGACACAAAAGTGATGCCGCTCAAATCCCCCTGCGCGGGCACACCGAGAAATTTCCGTCCCGCATTTAGTATGGTGTTGAAGGTGCCATGGACTATGCCCTGAGGTCCGATGTACATCCATCCTCCGGCAGTCATCTGTCCATAATTGGCCACACCCATTTCCTGGGCGACTTCCCAGTCGTCGCTGGTGTCGAACATCCCAACCATCAACGCATTGGTGATGATGACCCTTGGTGCCTCCGGTTTGGAGGGGAAAAGGCCCAACGGATGTCCGGACTCCATAACCAGAGTCTGGTTTTGGGTCAATTGTTCCAAATACTTTTTGATCAGTCTGTATTGAAGCCAGTTCTGGCAAGGTTGTCCCGTTTCTCCATATGTGACAAGCTCATAAGGGTAAAGTGCGATTTCAAAATCCAAGTTGTTGTCTATCATCACTTGCATGGCTTTGCCTTCCAAGCAGTTTCCTTTGTATTCATCCACCGGTTTGCCGTAGATCCGGCCTTCCGGGCGGTATCGATAGGCGTAGATGCGCCCATACCGTACCAACTCTTCCATAAACTCCGGCGCCAATGTGGCATGGAGTTCTTCCGGGACGTAACGCAACGCGTTTTTAAGAGCGATTTTTGTTTGGGCTTTGGTCAGCCGGAATCCACGGTCCGGCGCCCTTCGGCGGCCTTCCTCAATCTTTGGATAGGCTGGAAGCTCATTGTCCAGTTTGATGGTCATGGCTTCGCTGATATTTTGATTTGTAATCATGCTATTTTAATCCTCCCGTCACTTTCTCAACTACTTCAACCAAACTGTTGTCTTTCACCATTTCGTCAAATTTAACAAGTTCATCATGCATTAAAACGTCATGATCGATGGGGTCAACGGTTCTGCGTATATATTCGTAGGCGGCCTTGGTGGCCGGTGACAAACCAGTTTCGCCTCTGAGCCAAATGGCCTGGGACGCCGCAAACAGCTCAATGCCGAGCACCTTTTGTGCATTGTCCAAAATCATGGCTGCGGTGCGTGCTGCAGTCGTGCCCATGCTCACATGGTCTTCTTGATTTCCCGATGAGGGAATGGAATCAACAGAAGCGGGGTGGGCGTAAATTTTATTTTCCGACACCATGGATGCCGCCGCATACTGGGTAATCATAAAGCCGGAGCAGACGCCGCCATGTCTTGTCAAAAATGGTGGCAATCCCTGATTCAGGTTGGGATTGATCATGCGCTCGCTTCGGCGTTCTGAAATGTCCGCAAACTCCGCAATGGCAATCTTTAGATAGTCAAAAACAAGGGCCATGGGTTGTCCATGGAAATTTCCCCCTGAGATCACTTCATCCTCGTCCGGAAAAATCAGCGGATTGTCGGTCACCGCATTGATTTCTCTGGAAACAACCGTCCAAACATGGTTGATTGCATCTCTGCTGGCTCCATGGACCTGTGGAATACAGCGAAGGGAATAGGGGTCCTGCACTTTGTCAGGATTGGTATCATTGGCGTTTTGGCTTCCTTCAAGCAGTTTTCGCAAATTCTCGGCACAATCTATTTGTCCTAGTTGGCCTCGGACCGCATGAACCTTTGGATCATAAGCTTTTTTCACCGCATTCAGCGCTTCACCGGTCAAGGATGCGGCGATGTCAGCCAATTTTGCCAGATTGGCCGCATCCCACAGTACCATCACTCCAATGGCGGTCATTATTTGTGTGCCATTGATCAGCGCCAAACCTTCTTTGGCTGCCAAAGAGATGATTGGAATTTGAGCGGAATCCATCGCTTCTTTCCCGGTCATCACAACGCCATTGTATTCGGCTTTTCCTTCCCCGATCATCGGCAAAACCATGTGGGATAAAGGCGCCAGGTCTCCGCTGGCACCCAAGGAACCCTTTTCCGGTATCACCGGATGGACGCCTTTGTTCAGCATCGACAACAATGTGTTCAATGTTTCAATGCGAATTCCTGAATTTCCTCTGGACAATGCGTTGCAACGAAGCAGCATGGCTGCTCGAACCACTTCTCTTGGTAACGGATTCCCCATGGCGCAAGTATGGCTTAAAATGAGATTTCGTTGAAGCGCTGCGGTTTCCTCAACTGAGATCAGCGTGTCCGAGAATTTGCCAAAGCCAGTGGTCAGACCGTAGATGACAGCTCCCTCCCCCAATTTTTTGTCCACATAATTTCTTGCTTTCCCAACGGCCATAATGGCTTCTTCGGAAATGGAAACCGATTCGTTATGTCTTGCAACCCGGACGATCAGTTCCGGTGTAAGGCTTCTCCCATCAATGATAATGCTCATATTCTACTCCTGTCTGACACCTTTTGCGGTGCGGATAATCCGTTGGAATTGCATCACCATATGCCTTTTATGCATCATTGAACGCATCGAATGCATCTCGCCTTGCATAATTATTTATGTTTGTAGCATATTTATAGATAAAGTGCAATCCGTTGTACCGCTACATTATAGTCATATTTTACTCAAATTTCAATGTTTTTCTTTGACGTTTTGGCGGTTCATCGCTTTATTTCATTATCACTTTATCATGTATATTTATTAACGTGCTGTCTTCAAAAAAAGCACCGGCGTGCCGGTGCTTGAGCTACTGTCCTCTAATATAGATTTCGTTGGTTTTTTCCTTGGTGGTCGGCAGTTGGTGAATCAAGTAGTCTCTGTATCCCTTCACCATGATGAAAATAATTCTTCCATGGTAGATATCTCCCGCATGAAAATCATATCCCTGTGGTTGGTTGCCTATTTCCCAGGTTGTCGACAGATTCTTATATACAGTTGCGCCCACTTGAATGTTGCCGCCTGAAAGCGAAACGATTTCAAAGGGAATCGCCACATCCGTGATGCCAAAAACTTTGTGCGGGAAATTTTTAGGGTAGTAAGCGATATAATTGGCCATGCAAAACTCGACTTGATCGCTTGCGAGCTCTCCAATGATGTTGCCTGTGGCGTTCAGATTGTAATCATCAATGGCTTTCTTCACTTTTGTTGAGTTTCTCACAATTGATGTTATTTTGTATTTCATCGGATGGGTCTTGTTGTCCGCTTCCGCTATTTTTTCCGCGTTGACCCAGGTTCCCACCTTGATGAATTCCTTTGCGGCTGGCGTCTGCGCTTTGGCGCATCCCAGCAACAATATTGAAATACCAAGGAATATTCCGATAAAGATTGCTGTCTTTTTTTTATCCATGCTACGATTTCCCCTCCGGTGGCGTCAATGGGATACATTTCAAATTGCCACCGCACCGGCACCGATATTTGCTGGTTTGTGTTGTTAATGCTGATTTTCTTTGTCGTAGGATCTGCTGCCCGCATCTGGTGCACTCCACCATATAACGATATTGTTTTTCTTTTCGTGGGTCTTCGATGCCCAATACAGCATAAGAGCTGGTGCGATTCAGTTGATATCCATATTTTGCTTCCATTTTTCGGCAATGGGCTTTCCAGGCGGGACCGTGATTCATTCCCGACGGGCATGTATGTAGAATTTCATGGGCCATTATTTCCTTTATGGTTTGTGCCCCGCCTTCCAGAAGAACATCGCTGATCTCTATATGATAGGTGCTATGAACCATACCCTTCGTCTTCTTGCAACTGCCAAACCGGGATTTTGTCCGCTTGTTGACAGCGACCATCGGAGAGATATTGCCGGAAATGGGTATCTTAATGGCTTTTGCTTCTTCTATTACCTGCTGTAGCAGTTGATTTAGCTGATTTTCTGTCCAAGGTTTCACGTGAAACATCCTATTTTACAATATGCTGCGACGGATTAGAGGCTCTTCAGCAACTCAATCAACCGTTCCAGTTCTTCTCTGCTGTAATACTCGATTTCTATTTTGCCTTTTTTTCCGGCCATGTTGATTTTTACTTTTGTTCCCAAAACGTCTTTAAGCTCCCGTTCAAGTTGCAGCATGTTGGCATCTCGTTCCGCGTGTTTATGTCTTGCGGACTTGGGCTCCTGCTTTTTTTCCGCCATGGATTCAACCGTCCGGACAGACAGTCCTTCGTTTATGATTTTCTGTGCAATGGCCAGCTGATTTTTAGCATCGGAAATCGCCAGAAGCGCGCGCCCATGCCCTGGCGTCAAAGTACCTAGGCTGAGCATTGTCTTAATTTCATCCGGCAACTTCAGCAAACGAAGTGAATTGGTTATATAGGGTCTGCTCTTTCCGACACTTTTTGATACCTGATCCTGGGTTAATCCAAAATTGTCAATCATTCTGTTCAAACCATCGGCTTCTTCAATGGGATTCAAATCTTCGCGCTGCATGTTCTCAATGATCGCAATGAGGGCATTTTCTTCTTCATTCAGTTCGCGTATCAGGCAAGGAACTGTTTTTAGCCCAGCCAATCTTGCCGCTCGCCATCGCCTTTCTCCTGCCACCAGCTCATAACCATTATCGATTGTTCTGACAATCAATGGTTGGATGACGCCATGTTCCTGTATAGAATCAGCCAGTTCCTGCAGCTTTTCACTGTTGAACATTTTCCTGGGCTGGTTTTTATTGGGTTTGATTTCATTGATGTCAATATAATTGATCCCGTCTTGTGTGGTTTGACCTTGGGTGTTGACCGCTTCTATCTCCGTGTCCACGATCAACGCTTCCAGCCCACGACCCAGGCCTCTGGATTTAACGCTCGCCATCTGTTCCCTCCTCCAGTTCAAGAAATTCCACTGCGAATTCACGGTATGCTTCGGCACCAGTGGATTTTGGGTCATATTCAGCAATGGTCATTCCATAGCTGGGTGCTTCAGCCAGCCTTACATTTCTTGGAATCACAGTGGTATAGACCTTTTCTTTGAAGTATTTTTTCACTTCTTCCACCACTTGAATGGAAAGGTTGGTACGTCCGTCAAACATGCTAAGAATAACACCTTGAATGGAAAGTCCGGGGTTCAGGTTCTTTTTGACAATCTCGATGGTGCTCATCAATTGGCTGACGCCCTCCAACGCATAGAATTCGCATTGGATGGGTACCAGGACGGCATCCACAGCCGTCAAGGAGTTGATTGTCAACAACCCCAGGGAAGGAGGGCAGTCGATAAAGATATAGTCGTAGTCGTTCCTTATATTTTCAATCGCTTTCTTGAGTATCTTTTCTCTGCCAATAATTTGAACCAACTCGATCTCGGCACCAGCCAGCTGAGCGTTGGCAGGAATGATATCCATGTTTTCCACGTTGGTTCGCATAATGGCGTCTCTCGTATTGATATTCTCTTGCGTCAACAACTCATAAGTGGAAAGGACCAGATCTTTTTTTGATATGCCAAGACCGCTTGTGGTGTTTCCCTGCGGGTCGATATCTATAACCAGCACTTTTTTACCTTTTTGCGCAAGGCATGCTGAAAGGTTGATGTTGGTGGTTGTTTTTCCCACCCCTCCCTTTTGATTAAATATTGCAATTGCTTTACCCAAATTACTGCCTCCTTCATAAGTTATATTTGTCCAATTGATTATATATGATTCCTTAAAAATATACTATATTTTTAGGTCATTTAGAAATAAAAAAAGAATGTTTCACGTGAAACATTCTTGAAATATTGGCGCCCGTCATTATAGTATTGGCTGTTTTCCAGGTGTTCCAGCCTTTCTCGGAAAATGTTTCGGAGTGGCTCCAACCTTATTTATGTAAATTAGGACGTGATTCATTCCGATTCCTTCCGCATCCGTGTTGTCCATTCGATTCATTTTTCCACCAAGTACTTTGATCGCCCTTTGTGCTTCTGCAATTTCGAGGTCACAATCCGGTCCTTTGTATGCGATGAATGTTCCGCCTGTTTTTACGAACGGAAGACATAGCTCAGCCAATGTGCTCAAATTCGCCACCGCCCTGGATACGCAAAGATCAAATTTTTCACGATATGCGGGCTCTCTTGCAAGATCTTCCGCTCTGCCATGAACAATCCGAACATTTTCAATATTTAGGTCATCCGCCAACTCCTTGACAATTTTTAAACGTTTTTGAAGGGAGTCAAGCAGGATAAGCTGTTTCTCAGGAAAAAGGACTGCAAGGGGGATTCCAGGAAATCCGGCGCCTGTGCCCACATCAATGATTGTTTTCGCTTTTTTGAATTCAGTCGAGTTGACGCAAAGCAAGGAATCGATAAAGTGCTTTTGTATGAACTCTTCCGGGTTGGTAATTGATGTCAAATTTACCTTATCATTCCATTTTAAAACTTCATCTCGATATTTCATCAGTTTCATGGTCGCATCCGCAGCCTTTCCGGGAGGAATTCCCCGGCTTTGGATAAATGCCTTTAGTTCGCTCATTCCTTGTTCTCCCGCCGTTGTTTCTCAAGATGAATCATCAGTACATTGATATCCGCAGGTGAAACTCCGGAAATCCTGGATGCTTGTCCCATGGAAAGCGGTTTGATTGCCGTCAGTTTTTGTTTTGCCTCCAAACGGAGGCCGTCGATTTCCGAATAATCAAGGTTTTCATCCAGCACTTTGGTCTCCATCCTTTTAAATCTGGCGATTTGAACCAATTGTTTGTCAATGTATCCCTGATATTTGATCTGCACCTCCAGTTGGGCTGTGGCATGCTCCGATAGACTTGGTCGTCCAGGGTCAATCGGTGCCAGATCGGCATATGTGATATGTGGCCTTCGAAGCAGATCTTCCAAGGTAGCCTTGTTGGTCAACGGTGTATTGCCCAGTTTTTCCATCAATGGATTCGCTTCTTTTGGCATCACCCAAGTCTCGCTCAGCCGTTTTCTCTCATCCTCGACTTGCTTCAACTTACGATTCAGCTTGTCATATCGTGCCTGCGTCGCCAATCCCAATCGATAGGATTTTTCCGTCAATCGTATATCCGCGTTGTCCTGTCGAAGAAGCAATCTGTATTCGGCCCGGGAAGTCATGATCCGATAAGGCTCTGTGGTACCTTTTGTGATCAAATCGTCCAGCAAAACGCCAATGTAAGCCTCGCTTCGATCAAGAATGAAGGGCATTTTCCCATCTATTTTCAAGGAAGCGTTGATTCCGGCCATCAAGCCCTGCGCCGCAGCCTCCTCATATCCTGAGCTCCCATTGAACTGACCGGCGCAAAAAAGGTTTTTAATAGTTCTGTTCTCAAGGTTCAACTTTAAATTCAATGGATCGATGCAATCATATTCAATGGCGTAGCCCGGCCTGACGATACGCAAATCTTCAAGACCTGCAATTGATTTATAAAAGGCGTTCTGGATATCTTCCGGCATACTGGTGGACATGCCTTGTAGATACATCTCGTCCGTATCCGCCCCTTCCGGTTCGACAAAAAGTTGATGTCGTTTTTTATCGGAGAAGCGATTCACTTTATCTTCGATGGATGGGCAGTAACGAGGGCCTACGCCTTCGATCAATCCTCCATAAAGCGCTGATTTCTTGAGGTTCTTCATAATAATCTCATGGGTGGTCTCATTGGTATAGGTAAGCCAGCACGAAACCTGCTCTTTGTGCAGCCTGTCGTTCATAAAGGAAAAAGGTATAATGTCCTCATCACCTTTTTGTTCCTCCATTTTAGAATAATCCAATGAGCTTCCCAAGCATCGGGCCGGTGTGCCGGTTTTGAATCTTCTCAATGGCAATCCAAGCTTTTTTAGGCTGTCCGACAGCGCGACCGAAGCGGACAGGCCATTGGGTCCTCCCGCATATGTGCTGTTTCCGACAAATACTTTTCCCCGAAGATACGTTCCGGTGGCCAGGATGACGGCCTTGCATGAATATTGACTGTTGGTTCTGGTCCTGATACCGACCACCATACCGTCGTTGACAAGAATTTCAGTTGCTTCGCCTTGCTTGATGTCCAAATTTTCTTGGGATTCCAAGGTTTTTTTCATTTCCGTATGGTATTTGTGCTTGTCCGCCTGCGCCCGCAGTGAATGCACTGCCGGGCCCTTTGCAGTGTTCAGTATTTTACTTTGCAGAAAAGACTTGTCGATATTGATCCCCATTTCTCCGCCCAAAGCATCGATTTCTCTGACCAGTTGGCCTTTGCCAGTACCTCCGATGGATGGATTGCATGGCATCATTGCGACCGACTCCAGATTTAATGCGATTATCAGTGTCTTTTTACCCAACCGCGCCGATGCAAGCGCCGCCTCGCAGCCTGCGTGCCCCGCGCCTATTACGATGATATCGTAGTCGCCCATATTGTTGATTGAACTTTTCTTGTTGTTCATTTCCATTTCGATGTTTTCAGTCATTCCTATTTTCCTAAACAAAATCTTGAAAAAACTTCATTGATAATATCTTCCGCCACGGTCTCACCGATGATTTCTCCTAAAAGTTCATAACATCGGCGTACATTGACCTCAATAAATTCCAGTGGCTCGTTGATTTGCGCCATACCTATGCCTTGAAGAAGCTCATCATTGGCCTGTCGCAACAGGCTCTCAACTCTGGCGTTGGTTACCAACAGGCTTTCCTGCTGTGACACCTTGCCTTGATAAACGAGGTTTTGTATCTCATCCTCAATCTGCTCCAGTCCAATCTCCGCAACCATTGATGTTTCAATGATTTTTGCTTTTGGCAAGAATCGTTGGAGTTCCTCCATCGTTGCTTTGGCGCCCAAGTCAATTTTATTTGCAAGCAGAATGATAGGTCTGTTGCCCATATGCTCGATGATGAATTGATCTTCCTGCGAGAGGTCCTGGCTGACATCAAGCATGAAAAGAACCAAGTCCGCCTGATTGAAAGAGATCTTGCTCCTTGCAATCCCAATCTGCTCTATTTCATTGTCCGTTTCATGAATTCCAGCTGTGTCTGTGATGCAAATCGGAATCCCCTTTATGCTGATTGTTTCCGATATGGTGTCTCTGGTCGTTCCGGGTATATCTGTGACAATTGCACGGGTTTCTCCCAGCAAAGCATTCATCAAAGAGGATTTCCCCACGTTTGGTTTGCCGATGATCGCGACCCGCAACCCTTCTTTCAAAATCCGCCCGGCATCAGCGGAATCCATTAATTTTCTTATTGTTTCGCCTATTTGCGATATACTTTTTATTAGATTGTCATACAGGATTTCTTCAATGTCCTGATCCGGGTAATCGATGTTCACCGTCATATCGACCAAAACATTCAAGAGGCTTGCTCTGAGCTCCTGAATCTTTTGCGATAATTTGCCTTCCAATTGTCCAACGGCGACTTCAAAGCCCTTTTCTGTCTTTGCCTGTATCATGTCAATCACCGCTTCCGCTTGGGAAAGATCCAGTCTTCCGTTGAGGAACGCTCTTTTTGTGAACTCCCCTGCCTCCGCGAGCCTCGCACCGTGGTGCAACGCCAGTTTGAGAATATTTCGCAGAGCGACAACGCTGCCATGGCAATATATTTCTGCAACGTCTTCTCTCGTGTATGTATAAGGGCCTTTCATGAAAGCCACCAAGACTTCATCCAGTATTTGCCCATTGTGGTGATCTATTATTTTGCCATATCGAAGTTTACGGTTTTCTATCTTGGCATCCGCTCCGGAATCGTTTGCGGTCGGTCCACTATTGTTTGCTTCAATCTGTGCGACTGGAACAAACAGCTCCGACAAAATCGGGCCTGCCAGGCTACCGCTCATTCTGATTATACCAATGCCGCCTTCACCATATGGGGTTGAAATAGCGGCGATAGTGTCATCCATTTCCTTCTCCGCATTCTGCAATAACGCAATTGTTAAAAATAGCCCGTGTCAAACACGGGCTAAAATTTTAGGTCTATTTCAGTTCAATGATGACCCTTCTGTATGGCTCCTCTCCTTCACTTCTGGTTTTCACCTTCGGATTGTCCTGAAGCGTAGCGTGTATGACCATTCTTTCATAGGGGTTCATGGGTTCCAATCGAACCGGTCTTCTGGTTTTGATGACCTTGCCGGCCAGTCGATCAGCCAGTTGTTCCAGCGTGTTCTCTCGTTTCACTCTGTAATTCTCCGCATCGACGACAACTCGGATATATTTGTCCTTATCCTTGTTGACGACGAGGCTCGTAAGGTACTGGATCGCATCCAGTGTTTGTCCACGTTTGCCGATAATGGTTCCGGAGTCTTTGCCTTCAATGCTGAGGAAAAGAGTTTCGTCGTTGGCTTCTCCTGTGATTTGAAGGGTAAGGCCCATCTTCTCCGTGGTTTCTTTCAGAAAATCCAGCGCCGGATGGGAATCTATCGATACCATATTGTCGGGTCTTGTCACAGAGCTGACCCTTTTTGGCCGTGGTGTTTGATCTGCCTGTGTACCGTCTGCATCCCTGCTCGCGTTGAAGTTTCTTCTCTCCCGATTGTCTTTTCTTTCTCTATTTTCATGGTTTTCTCTCGGTTCACGCTTTTCACGATATTCCGGTTGTGTTTCTTTGCGTTGGAATGTAGTCTCTGCTGCAATCTGTGGTTTTTCAGATGCGGCTGTGACGGATTTTTTTGCTTCAGGTTCTTTGCGTGTTACCCTGACTTTCGCCAGCTTGGCGCCAAGGCCCAAAAATCCTTTTGAAGGTTCTTCGAGAACGACAATATCTGCTTCTTCAATAGTGCATTTTAAATCTTTAAGTGCCAGTTTAACCGCTTCGTCAACGTCCTGGCCCCATTTTTCTGAAAACTCCATATTATTTTTTTCCTCCTTCTTTCTTCAGATTGTTTCTGTATTTCCCCAAATACAGGTTAAAGAAAATCTGAATGAACTGTCCAAAGAACCAATAAATTGATAGGCCGGCAGCATAAGATCTACCCATCAGTACAATCATCAGAGGAAAAACGTATTTCATCATTTTCATCATTCCATCCATGCCAGGCTGTGTTTGTGCCTGCTTGTTGTTGGTCGTCAGGAATGATAAATATGTGGCAATACCTGCCAATATCGGCAAGACCCATTTATCAGGCTGCGTCAGGTCCACGATCCAAAGAAAACTCTCGTGTACCGCAAACAACATATCCGAATTCATGTACAGCAATGGCTGTCGCAACAAGGCAAATACACCAAAGATGATGGGCATTTGAATGATCATCGGCAGGCAGCCGGCGGCTGGGTTGAATTTTTCTTCTTTGTAGAATTCCGACATTTTGACGTTCAGCATTTGTTTGTCGTTGGCATACTTTTGCTGAATTGCTTTCATTTTTGGAGAAAGCTGGCTCATTTTGGCTGTCGATCGTATTTGCTTGGAATATAGGGGGAAGAGACAAAATTTCACCAACAAGGTGAAAATTACGATTGCTACGCCGTAATTGCCAACCAGATTGTAGATAAAGCTTAGTACCCATCCGATCGGCTGTGCGATAGCACCAATAATTGCATTCATGAAAATCCTCCGATTTCACAAGTCTCAGATTATTTCAGTGGGTCATAACCACCTGGGTTCCATGGGTGACATCTGAGAATGCGTCTGATTCCTAAATAACTACCCTTAAAAAATCCATACTTTTCCAGCGCCTGGATAAAGTAGGACGAGCAGGTAGGGTAGAACCTGCATGTGGGCGGGAACATTGGAGAAATGAATTTCTGATAACCCTTGATCAATAAAATCAGAATGGTTCTCACTTTTTCACCCTCTTGATAGCGGCTTCAATAGATTTTTTCACATCCGCATAGTTTCGGTTTAGTATGGTGTTCCTGGCTATGAAAATATAGTCGACTCCATCAGGCAATTCAACCTGACTGGTCCTGACACTTTCTTTCATCAACCTGCGCGCCCGGTTTCTTTCAACACTGTTTCCGACTTTTTTACTCGCCAAGAATGCGATTCTTTTGTAGGGTAAATTGTTTTTCCGATAGAAAAGAACGACATATCGTTCTCCCAACGATTTTCCCTTGTTGTAGATTGCAGAAAAATCGGTTCGTTTCCGTAAAACATTTTGTTTGAGCATCGCTGCTTCCTTCACTAGGCCGACAGGGATTTTCTCCCACGCAGTCTTCTTCTTTTCAAAACGTTTCTACCATTTTTGGTCGCCATTCTTTTTCTAAAGCCATGTTCAACTTTTCTTTGTCGTTTTTTTGGCTGATAGGTCTGTTTCATTGTTTCACCTCCTTGCACATATGCCTTGTAATTATATAGCCGAGCAGTTCTTATGTCAACGATTTTGTCCTTTTGCCCTTCATCTTTTTTCTTAAATTCTATATGTTGTGGTGTTGTGAATTCTGTGCACAATTTTATCCACTGGTTGTGGATAACTGTAGTTTTTACAATATTAAAATAAATAAATTTTACCCCTTGCCTGTGGATAACTTTTTTTGTATGATGGTTCTACGACATAGTGATTAGGGGAAAAAGAATGAAGACTTTAAAGGAAAATTGGACAGATACTTTGGAATTGCTTAAACCTGAGATAACTCAGATCAGTTTTGACACTTGGTTTTCACCATTGGAGCCAAAAAGGCTGGATGAAGCGCAAAATATCCTATATATAGAGTGCAACGAAAGTTTTGTTGCCGATGTGTTGCACAACCGTTATGTGCCATTGCTGGAAACAGCGGTAAAGACCATTTTTAAATCGCCCTATCACGTGGAGTTTCTTGTCAAAGATCCCGACGTTTCCGAAGAAGCCAAAAATATCGACAAGGGAATCTTCGTCAATGAGTTTTATTTCAATCCACGATACAATTTCGAAAATTTCGTGGTTGGCAGCAACAATCAATATGCCCACGCTGTGGCCTTGGCGGTTGCTGAAACACCTTCCAAACTCTATAATCCTCTCTTTATCTACGGCGGATCAGGACTGGGCAAAACCCATCTGATGCATGCCATTGGCCATTATGTTCTTGAACATCACAAAAAACTTAAGATTCTATATGTTTCTTCAGAAATGTTCACCAATGAACTGATCACCGCACTGAAAGAAAAAAGAAACATCAATACGTTCAAAAAAAAGTATCGAAATGTCGATGTTCTTTTGATTGACGATATCCAGTTCATCGAAAATAAAGAGGCGACACAAGAAGAGTTCTTTCATACCTTCAACAGTCTTTATGACTTGAATAAGCAAATTATCATTTCCAGCGACCGGCACCCAAACAAATTGACCAATTTGGATGAAAGACTGCGTTCCCGATTTGCCTGGAATATTGTCGCTGACATACAGCCTCCCGATTATGAGACCCGCGTGGCTATTCTGATGAAAAAAGCGGAGCTTGAAAACATTGAAATCACTGATTCCGTGCTTCAGGTCATCAATCTCATCGCTGAAAAAATAAGGTACAATGTGCGGGAACTTGAAGGGGCCTTTTCCAGGATTATCAGTTTTTCCATCGTATTGAACAAGCCTATCACAGTTTCCTTCGCAAAAGAAAAACTGACCGAGATTTTTTCTTCCAGCGATATGAACATCACCATCGAAACCATTAAGCGTTCGGTTTGCAAATACTACAATATCGCCATCAAGGACATTGAATCTTCAAGAAAAACACGGGATTTGGCGTATCCGAGGCAAGTGGCCATGTACCTTTGCAGGGAAATGACCAACAATTCCCTCCCTAAAATAGGCGAATCCTTTGGAGGTAGGGATCATACCACGGTCCTCCATGCCCATTCAA